>JAEEGL016039956.1_pt1 | contig 63406 bp, 52 predicted proteins | sample 9134231 | NCBI WGS metagenome assembly JAEEGL01 (sample SAMN16246548, study PRJNA631951) | gut metagenome | biome: gut microbiome; feature: rumen; material: fiber-attached | host: Bos | place: Iran: Karaj | collected 2018-10
ATTCCTCGCGCTGCACCCAAGCACGCATGCCGGGGAACTCGTGAAGAAGATGGAGAAGAGCGGCGCCAAGGCTTATCTGGTCAACACTGGCTGGAACGGCACTGGCAAGCGCATCAGCATCCCCGACACCCGCGGTATCATCGACGCTATCCTCGACGGCAGCATCCTGAAGGCTCCCACCAAGAAGATTCCTTTCTTCGACTTCGAGATACCCACTGCGCTGCCCAACGTGAATCCCTCCATCCTCGATCCTCGCGACACCTATGCTAACGCCAGCGAGTGGGAAGAGAAGGCTAAGGACCTTGCCGCACGCTTCATCAAGAACTTCGGCAAGTACACCACCAACGATGCCGGTAAGGCTCTCGTGGCTGCAGGTCCCAAGCTCTGATCACTAACGCGTAACCACGTTAACAATCTACCCGAGAGGATGTGTCAACACTTTTGGCACATCCTCTCTTTCTTCAATTCATGATAAGGCTATGATCAGACAATGCTTAATCATATTCGGATGCCTGGCTTTAGGCGAGGTCATCGTGTGGCTGACAGGCATCACCATACCCAGTAGCATCATCGGGATGCTGCTGCTGACACTGCTCCTTCACCTGAAAGCAGTCAAGCTGGAATGGGTCCAGGGGATGTCTGACTTTCTCATTTCAAATATGGGTTTCTTCTTCGTGCCGCCCGGAGTAGCACTGATGCTCTACCTCGACCTCATCCAAGCCGAGCTGATGCCCATCGTCGTTGCCACGGTCGTCAGCACAGTGCTGGTGCTCATCGTAACAGGTTGGACACATCAAATCTTCAAGCGCCATGGAAATTCTGCAGAATAACCTCATCTTGCTGGCACTCACCTTCGGCATCTTCTACGGAGCGCGCCAGTTTCAGAAATGGACGGGATGGATTATTCTGAACCCCATTCTCGTCACCATCATCGTGCTCATAGGCCTCCTGCAGCTGACAGGCATCGACTATGCGACCTACCAGCAAGCCGGCGGTTATATCGAGTTCTGGCTCAAGCCGGCCATCGTTGCACTTGGTGTGCCGCTCTACCAGAACCTCGCCCAAATCCGACGCCAGTTCCTGCCCATCTTCCTTTCGCAGCTGGCAGGCTGCCTGATTGGCATCATCAGCGTAGTCCTCATTGCCCAATGGATGGGAGCATCACGTGAGACCATCATCTCTCTGTCGCCCAAATCCGTCACCACACCCATTGCCATGGAGGTGTGCCAGGCACTGGGTGGCATCCCCTCCCTCACTGCCGCCATTGTCGTTAGCGTAGGCTTGTTCGGAGCCGTCTTCGGCTTTAAGGTGCTGGAGGTGTGGCACATCAAGAATCCTTATTCCCAAGGCCTCAGCCTCGGAACAGCCTCCCACGCCGTCGGTACCTCGCGAGCCATGGAGAAAGGCCCCACCTACGGTGCCTATGCCTCTCTGGGCCTCATCCTCAACGGCGTCCTGACGGCTCTTCTCGCCCCTCTGATTCTGAAACTCATGGGGCTGCTTTGATTTATATCAAGAAAAATGAGAAAAGAAAGGGAAAGGAGACGAAATAGTGTAGATGTTACACGAAATCGCCTTACCTTTGCATCGTCTTAAGAGAAAGACATCTGAAAAGATTTAGAAAGTGTCTGTGATAGATACATCTAAAATATACGGTTTTTCATGGTATTAGGTTAGTTTTAAAGGTTTTCATCTCCGAGCAGCTTTGCTGCTCAACTTTAGGTAAGTTAGTTAAGGTAAGTTGATTGTCGGAAACTCCGTTTCCTCTCAAGGAATAGCCTAAAAGCGAGTAAGCCGCAGTGATGCGTCAGAAAGCATGAGAGATATTTTGTCTGCTCAGAGTTATTCCCTGAATTTCAACAAAAGATTTGTTCATAGCTTTTTAGAAACGGCTCTTCGTGAGAAGGGCCGTTTTCTGTTTTTATGACGATTTAGACTTATTTATGATTTAAAGCCAATCCCGTTCAAAAGATTTCAGCTACCTTTGCACTGTCAAAAATTTGTGATAATATTAGAGTGTATGAAACCACAAGCTGCATTCATAGTCTTTCTGATTTTGCTCGGTTCCTCGGTGATCGCTGGCATCGACAGTTTGATGACCGCCAATAAACGTGCGCAGTATGATGTGGAGCGTGCACTGAGGCTGACACTGGCACAATGCGAGCCCGACCACGTTGATCGGGATACGATTCAAGTCTATCGCAGCCATATCACCATGGAGGCTGTCCGAGACACGGCTTACCTGTCTATCGTGGGTAGCGGTGATGACGGGCAGACTCTTCTGACTGCTTGCACGGGGTTAACCATCGGACGCCTGTGGGCTATTTCAGACCAACGCGCCTCTGGAGTTCTGGCATTGCTGGCGGCTCTCTGGATGCTTCTTTATTGGGGAGGGGTTTGTAGGCTGTCATCGAAGCAGAATAGTGGTTCGCTGGACATTGTTTCCGGCCATGTAGCTGTCACAATGTATGACTTTGTGAACCGTCGGTTCTATGGGCAAGGGCACTTGTTGCATTTTACGCCGATGCAACAGAAGCTGATGGAGATGTTCATGGAAGCCCCGACCCATCTGTTAACACAGCGCGAGATATGCGACCGCTTATGGCCTAAGAAACCTGATGCATCGGCTACCCTCTACACCCTTATCCGCCGTCTGAAACCGATTCTTAAGCAGGAAATGCAAGCTCGGATAGAATGCCATAGGGGAGAAGCCTATCAATTGATTTTCAGCGAAGAAGAAGCCTGACATCCGCATTGTCAGGTGAATGTCAGTTTTTTGTCAGACTTTTCTTTTGGCGTTTTCAGTTGTTTCCCGTTACCTTTGTGGTGTTTTTCCAACCCTAACGCAAATGTAACGCTTATGAAACAGACTATTAACATTCCACTGGCCGTCTTGGCCGTGGTGCTTATCATCGCGGGTTACGTGATGATTGCTTTTGAAGTACGGGCAGCTCCCTTTTTAGCTTTTGCAGGTTTCATGCTGATGATTCCGGCTATTATGTATAAAAAGTAGGGCTTTTGTTCGCTCATCTCAATAATTCTTCTTACTTTTGCACCGCTATATGTGCGTGAAAGTATAAGTTTATCGTAAAAACGACCATAAATAAACAATGAAACATTTTCGTTTGGTAGATAACCTGCTGGGGTGGCTCGCCTTTGCCATCGCAGCGTTTACCTATTGCTCGACGGTGGAGCCCACGGCATCATTCTGGGACTGCCCCGAGTTCATCACCACCGCTTATAAGCTGGAAGTCGGTCACCCGCCTGGGGCACCGTTCTTCATGCTCACGGGGAACCTGTTCACGCAGCTGACCAACGATCCTGCCAAGGTAGCATTGATGGTGAACATCATGAACGCCCTGCTGAGCGCCCTGTGCATTATGTTCCTCTATTGGACGATCTCGCATTTGGCACGCAAACTCATCTGCAAGGGCGGCTGGCTACAGACGCTTCCTCAGCTCATTGCAGTAGAGGGCGCAGCCATGACAGGCGCATTGGCCTACTGTTGGAGCGACACCTTCTGGTACTCAGCTGTCGAGGGAGAGGTCTATGCCTATAGCTCACTCTTCACGGCGCTGGTGTTCTGGCTCATGCTCAAGTGGGAGGATAACGCCGACAAACCGCATAGCGACCGCTGGCTCATCCTCATTGCCTACCTGACAGGACTCAGCATCGGCGTCCACCTGCTGAACCTGCTGTGCCTGCCCGCACTCGTACTTATATATTATTATAAGCGCTCCGAGCGGGCTACCTTAAAGGGTTCTGTCTATGCGCTCATCGGCAGTTTCGTACTCGTGGCCGCAGTGCTTTATGGCATCGTCCCCGGTATTGTGAAGGTGGGCGGCTGGTTTGAACTCTTCTTCGTGAACACCCTCTCGCTGCCCTTCAACAGCGGTCTGATTGTCTATCTCATCCTGCTCGTGGCTGTTGTGCTGTGGGCCATCTGGGAGACAATCGCCCAAGGTTCACGTGTACGGATGAATCTTTCTTATCTCATCGCGGTGGCGATGCTGGGTATCCCGTTCTACGGCTATGGATGGACAAGCATCGTCATCGGTGCCGTCGTGCTGGCCGTGCTGTATGTGTTGCTCCAATGGCGCCGCGAGAGCAAGCCGCTCGTGTCTGCCCGCCTGATGAACACCTCGCTGCTCTGGATGCTGATGATTATGATCGGCTACTCATCCTACGCAGTCATCGTCATCCGTTCCACAGCGAACACGCCCATGGACCAGAACTCACCCGAGGACATCTTCACGCTCGGCACTTACCTCAATCGCGAACAGTACGGCTCACGCCCGCTGTTCTATGGTCAGGCCTATACCTCACAGGTGAAGCTGAAGACCGAGGGCGGCTATTGTGTACCCGTCTCCAACGAAGGAGCACCGGTTTATCAGCGCAAGGAGAAGGCCTCTCCCGAAGAGCCCGACCGCTACGAGATTCAGCGCTACGACCTCGAATATGTCTATGCGCAGAACATGCTCTTCCCCCGCATGTATAGCGATCGCCACGCCGAAGCTTACGAATCATGGTTGGGCGGTGTGGAAGGCACACAGATTCCCTTCGACCGTTGCGGGGAGCCCATCATGGTCAAGATGCCCACACAGTTGGAGAACATCCGTTTCTTCCTCTCCTACCAGGTGAACTTCATGTACTGGCGCTATTTCATGTGGAACTTTGCCGGCCGCCAGAACGACATTCAGGGCAACGGCGAGTTGGAGCACGGCAACTGGCTCTCCGGCATCTCCGCCTTTGACAACGCCCGCTTAGGTGATCAGGATTTGTTGCCCACCGAGCTGCGCGAGAACAAGGGGCACAACGTCTTCTACTGTCTCCCGCTGTTGCTGGGTTTGCTGGGCATGTGCTGGCAGGCATGGAAGGAACGCGAAGGCGACCCCGTGGGCATCAAACAATTCTGGGTGGTTTTCTTCCTCTTCTTCATGACCGGTCTTGCCATCGTGGTCTATCTGAACCAGACACCTATGCAGCCTCGCGAACGCGACTATGCGTATGCTGGTAGCTTCTATGCTTTTGCCATCTGGATTGGTCTGGGCGCTGCCGCTATAGCAGACCTAATCAACGAAAAGTTCAACCTGAAAGACGGGAAATTAATGGTTGGCTCGCTCGTATCGCTTCTCTGTCTGCTCATACCCGTACAGATGGTATCACAGACCTGGGACGACCACGACCGCAGCGGACGCTACACTTGCCGCGACTTCGGACGGAACTACCTGATGACCCTGCAGGACGAAGGCAACCCCATCATCTTCACCAACGGTGACAACGACACCTTCCCGCTATGGTACAACCAGGAAACCGAGGGCGTGCGCACGGATGCCCGCGTCTGCAACCTCTCCTACCTGCAGACCGACTGGTACATCGACCAGATGAAACGCCCCGCCTACGATTCTCCCAGTGTGCCTATCTCCTGGAAGCGTATCGAATACGTGGCTGGCACCCGCGAGGGCATCCGCGTCAGCCCGGGCACTTTGGAGCAGGCTTTGGATTATTATAAGGACGACCCCATTACCAGCCGTCAACTGCTGGGCGAGAACCCCTACGAACTCACGACCATCATTGAGAAGTGGATTCTCAACCCCAACCCCGACATGCAGATATTCCCCACCGACAGCCTCGTGCTCACCGTGGATAAAGAAGCTGTACGCCGCTCGGGCATGATGATAGCCGGCGATTCAATACCCGATGTCATGCACATCAGCCTCAAGGGCAAGCGCGCCGTCTATAAGAGCGAGCTGATGATGTACGAGATGCTCGCCCGCTGCAACTGGGAGCGTCCGCTCTATGTGGCCATCACCGTGAGTTCTGAGAACTACGGCAACCTCGGCAATAACTTCGTGCAGGAGGGCCTTGCCAGCCGCATCACGCCCTTCAACACCAAGGAGAGCGGCATCCGCTTCGACTCGGAGAAGATGTACACGAATGTGATGACACGCTTCAAGTTCGGCGGCATCGAGAATCCGGACATCTACCTCGACGAGACCGTGACACGAATGTGCCTGACCCACCGTCGCATCTTCTCGCAGCTGGCCAGCCAGCTGATGAAGGAAGGAAAGACCGACAAAGCCCTCAAGGTCTTGCAGCGCGCTGAGGAGGCTATTCCCGAAACCACGATTCCGCATAGCTATCAAGGCGGTTCCATGGACTTAGCCAAGACCTGGCTGTCACTGGGCAAGAAGCAGGAAGCAGCCCATATTGCAGCTGCAGTAGCACAGACCGCTGCCGAGTACTGCGAATGGTACGTCAGCCTCAGCGACCACCGTCTGGCCATGAGTCAGGACGAGTGTCTCTACTACCTCTACCAGTTGAACGATGCTCTGCGCATACTCGACGATGCCGATCCCAAGCTGAGTGAGAAATTCGATGTGGCTCTCCGCCACTATAGCGACCAGCTACAGAGCCGCACGAACATCTAATGACTATTCATTATTAATTAGATAAACTTGTTTATCGAGCAACCAGCCCGCTTCCTGCGGTGGCTTTATCCTCATGCCATCTGGCGCATGGATCCGTCGGTGAAGGCCGTATATCTGACCTTCGACGACGGACCCATCCCCGAGGCCACGCCATTTGTTCTCGACACGCTGGCACGTTTTGGCATCAAAGCTACCTTTTTTGTCGTGGGCGACAATGTGCGCAAATACCCGGAAATCTTCCGCCGCATCCTGGCCGAAGGTCATCGCGTAGGCAACCATACATTCAATCATATTGGCGGCTTCCGTTGGCTCTCAAGGAAATATCTGAAGAACACCCAGAAGGCGGAGGAACTCATTGAAGGTGAAAGCTCCTTCGGAGCGGTGAAAGCTCCACTCTTCCGCCCGCCTCATGGTTGGATGCGCCCCATGCAGTACCGCGTGATCCGCAAACAGGGCTACCGCATCATTATGTGGGATCTGGTCACGCGCGACTACAGCAAGAATTTGACGGCCGCCGAGGTGCTGGCGAATGTGAAGCGCTATGCCCGCAACGGCTCTATCATCACCTTCCATGACAGCCTCCGCAGCATCAAGAAATTGGAGGTGATGCTGGTTCCCGCCTTGGAATGGCTCATCGCGCAGGGCTATGAGTTCAAAGTTTTTTAAATCCTACTATCAGAACAGCAATTCGTTGAGGAAGATGGCTGCGATGGCAATCGGTGCCACCCAGCGGATGAGGAAGAAGAAGCTCACGAACAGCCAGCGTGGGAAGCGTAATGTGTGGTGGTTGGTGAGCTCCTCTATCACCAGTTCCTGAGGTAGCCGCCAGCCTACGAACAGGCTGAGCACAATGCCACAAAGGGGCATTATCCACAATGCCGTCACATCATTGAAAGCGTCAAAAAAGCCGCGTCCCAGGAAAGGCTTGAAGTCGGCTAAAGGCCCGAAGGACAGCGAGCACAGCGTTGCCAAAACAATCGCGGTGAGACTCATGTAAATAGCTGCACGGCGACGCGACACACGGTAGCGATCCACGAAGAAAGCCGTCACCTCCTCATGCATCGAGATCGTGCTCGTGAGTGCCGCTAACACCAGCAACAGATTAAACATAAGTGAGAAGGCATAACCTAATGCCGGCAAAGAACCGAAGAGCGACTGGAAGATATTAGGCAGCGTCACAAACACCAGTCCGGGACCAGCATCAGGAGCTGTTCCTGCCACCGAGAACACAGCTGGAAAGATGATGAAACCGCTCAGAATCGCCACCATCGTATCTATGCCCACTACATTAGCCGACGTCTTGATGAGGTTTACATCTGGTTTGAAGTAACTGGCATAAGTGGAGAGACAACCAATAGCGATACTCAGGGAGAAGAAAGCCTGACCGAGAGCATTCAATACCACCTCCGACGTAATCTTCGAGAAATCGGGCTGCAGCAGGAAGCGCAAGCCCTCGGAAGCACCCAGCATGGTTATGGAGCCGACGGCCAGCATCAGCATCAGCAGGAACAGCAGCGGCATCAGCAGCTTGGAGAAACGCTCAATACCGTTCTGCACGCCGCGCACAATCACCAAATGCGTCAGCAGAATGAAAGCCACCGCATACAGCAACGGTTCCCACGTGGAAGTGGAAAAGTTCATGAAATAAGCTGCTGTATCACTGATCTGAATCAGCTCTCCCGTTACGGCGCTGACGACATATTTCAGGATCCAGCCTGCCACCACGCTGTAGTAACTGAAGATGAGCGTTACGCACGCCATGCCGGCATAACCCGTCAGGGACCACAGGTTACGGCCACCTGAAAGGCGCTCGTAAGACGAAGCGATGTCTGTGTGCGTGCGCCTACCGATAATGAACTCGGCCGTCATCATAGGAACACCCAGAAAGACAACGCACAGGAGATACACCAGAATAAAGGCAGCGCCTCCATTTTCGCCCGTTTCAACGGGAAATCTCCAGATATTACCCAACCCTACGGAACTACCTGCCGTAGCCAGGATAATACCCAGCTTCGTAGCGAAATGGCCACGCGAGGAGTTGGTGTCGGTTGTCGTCATAGTGAGAAGAGGCCCAGCTCATTCAGGAATATCATTCCGATAGCCAGCGGGGCAATCCATTTGATGAGGAAAATATAAATCGGGAACAGACGCGAGTGCAGCGTACCGTGGTTCGTCACTTCCTCCAGCACCAGCTTCCGCTCCAGCTTCCAACCCGTGAACAGCGAGATGATGATACCACCAACAGGCAGGAACACCTTGGCCGATACGAAATCGAAGAAGTCGAAGAACGTCATGCCGAAAAGCCAGTGCACATCTGCCAATGGTCCGAAACTCATGGAGCAGAGCACACCTACGATGATGCAGGAGAGGGTAACGATGCGTGTGGCATTGCGTCGCGACATATTAAAGCGTTCCAGCAGGAAAGCCGTCACAGGCTCATGAATCGACATCATACTCGTGAGTGCCGCCAGCAGCAATAGGAGATAGAACATCACCGCAAACGTCCAACCCAGCCAGGGCACATGGGAGAAAGCTATCTGAAACACATTGGGCAGCGTGATGAAGACCAGTCCGGGTCCTGCATCAGGTGCCACGTCGGCCACCGAGAACACGGCTGGAAAGATGATGAAGCCACTCATGACGGCCACTGTCGTATCAATGAGCGCCACGCTACCTGCCGTCTTCATCAGTTTGGCATCGTCGGTGAAATAGCTAGCGTAGGTGCACAAGCATCCCATGGCAATACTCAACGAGAAGAAGGCCTGCCCCATGGCACTCAAGACCACGTCGGACGTGATCTTCGAGAAATCAGGCTTCAGCAGGAAGGTCATCCCCTCCTTGCTGCCAGGCATGGAGAACGAACAAATCACCAACACCGCAATAATCATCAACAGCAGCGGCATCATCAGCTTGGACGATTTCTCGATGCCTTCCTGCACCCCGCGGACGATGACCCAGTGGCACATCATAATCACCGCTACCATGTAGAGAATCGGCAGCCACGCATTCGACGTGAAATCCACAAAATAAGCTGTACTATCGGAAATCGCAGCCACCTGCCCAGTCACTGCCGAAACCAGATATTTCAGCGTCCAACCCGCCACCACACTGTAGTAGCAGAGAATGAACCACGACGTAAACACGCCCAGATACCCCTGGAATACCCACGCACTCTTCGGAGCCAGCTGGCGATAGGCATCGGCGGTGTTCTTGTGCGTATGGCGTCCGATGACGAACTCCGACACCATCAAGGGAATCCCCAGCAACGCCACGCAGGCGATGTAAATCAGGATAAACGCCGCACCACCGTGGGAGCCGACCTCCGTGGGGAAACGCCACACGTTACCCAGTCCTACGGCCGACCCTGCCGAGGCTAGGATAATACCCAGTTTGCTACCGAAATTTGCTCTTTTTTCCATTTTCGCGGCAAAAGTACGAATAATTGTTGTACTTTTGTCACGAAATATACAGAAAAGTAATCATGACACCTCGCTTTTCCCCTCGTCGCTACCCTTTGACGTACCTCGTAGCCGTCATTATCGTCATTTTATCCCTCTATCCCTTCGGGAATATCGAGATTGCAGAAGACGTCCCATTGGCCGACAAGTGGACGCACATGGTCATGTACGGCACCTTCGCCCTTGTTATTTGGTGGGAGTATGGCCGCAACCACGAGCATCGGCAGTGGAAAAGCCTCATCCTCTGGGCAATGCTCGCGCCCATTGCCATGAGTGGACTGATGGAACTCCTGCAGGCCTATGCCACCACTTACCGCAGCGGTGAGTGGTTCGACCTGCTGGCCAACACCATCGGCGTCCTTATCGGTTCCCTCATCGGCGTCGCCGTCACCAGAAAGCACAAAGCCTGTTAGTTCGCCAGTTGCCGAACGGGGAAAGTGAAGTAGGTGTCAGGGAAAGGCTCATCCTTGAGTGTGAAATGCCACCACTCCGTTTCGAAGGGCTTGAAGCCGTGGCGCATCATCGCCTCGCGTAGAATCATGCGATGCTGGAACTGCTCGGCGGTGATGGAGCGACCCGCAGGACTCTTGCTTCCGTCACCCGTATATTCGCCGGTCTCAGGATTGCCGCAGAAGTCGGGATGACTTTCGGGACCGAACCAATCGAAGGTTCCACCCATATCCAGCTCCTTCTCCGAGGCCATATCGAAGAGCGTCAAATCTACGGTGGAACCGCGCGTATGACCACTTTTTGCACAGATATATTCCTGGTCGAAAAGCACACTCTTGTCCAGATCGGGATAGAAATAAGGCTTCATCAGCGTATCGGGGATGTCGGCAGCCCAGCGCACGAAATGATCCACAGCACACTGCGGGCGGTAGGCATCGTAAATCTTCAGGCGGTAGCCCTGCGCCACCACGTCATCGCTCACAGCCCGCAGGCTGTCCGCAGCTTCCCTCGTCAGCAATGCCGTTGGCTCCAGATAGCCATCGATGCGGGCGCCCACAAAATTGTAGGTAGCAAAATAGCGAATCTCCAGAACGGCATCCGGCACAGCATCCGTCAGCGTCACGAACTGGCTCGAATCCTCCTCGGGTAAAACCTCCGTCTGTTTATTTCCACAAGCTGCCAGCATCAGCAGAGCAGCAAAAGCAAAAGTAACTGCAAGAAGCGTAATAAATTTCTTCATTATTTTGAATATACTAGTTAAACAATATTATTCTGTGAAAGATGCGCGCAAAAATACTGATGTTTACGCAAACCACCAAAATATTCCATTAAAAAACCCTTTTATCCAGCAAAATGTCCACAGTTGTCCACAGTCCACAGTTTTTTCACGGACCCCACAACAGGCTACGAGGGGGCTTTCTATTGTAAGTATTATTTACTATAATTTATATATAATATATTGATATATAATAATATATAATAGAATATGTAAGATATTTATCTATAATCTTACTTCTTTTTCACTCTCCTCTCCTGCTAAATCCTCGCCAAAAAAAACTGTGGACTGTGGACATTTTGTGGACAAAATCACCCCCCTGCCAAGGAGATATACCCTCCCGCGGAAAAACTGTTATCTGTGGACATCTGTGGACAATTGCCATCTCCGAGCCTGTCAAGAAAATAGTTTTCTCGTCGGATGTCCACAGATGTCCACAGATAACAGTTTTTTTCGCCGGTATGGTGGTCAGCAGTCTTATGGTCTGAAGATATAGGTCTTCAGCGCGTAAGACCTAGGTCTTCGGGCCTTAAGACCTGCATCTTATGGACGGAAGACCTGCAGGTTATGATTTGAAGGAGCGTTGCTTAAAAAACGTTAAACAAAGCGGAGAGACTGAAGAAACCGAGGATTTTGCCTATCTTTGTATAGTTTTTGAACAAAAAAGGTTTTTACGTATTTTTCTATGAAACACCTCCTTCTTGTGATGGCTGCCTGTGTGGTAAGCGTCACGGCCCATGCGGGCAGAGTAATCACCGACAGCGTCCGGAGCCAGGTGCTCGGCGCTACTGTCAAGTACAATATCTACCTGCCGAACGGCTTTGCCGAGAGCGGTAAGAGCTACCCCGTGGTGTATCTGCTTCACGGCTTCACCGACGACTACACAGCGTGGCGCGACAAAGGGCAGATGCAGACAGTCGCAGACGAGCTTATAGAGAGCGGCGAGATCTGCGAGATGATCATCGTGATGCCCAACGCCGGAGGCCCTAGGACGATGGAGACTTGGAACGGCTACTTCAACATGCCGGGCTGGAGCTACGAGGATTTCTTCTTTCAGGAGTTCATGCCGCAGGTGGAACAGAAATACCGCGCCATCGGCGACAAGGGCCATCGCGCCGTCATGGGTCTGTCGATGGGCGGCGGCGGCAGCACGGTTTATGCACAGCGCCACCCCGACCTGTTCTCCTCGTGCTACTGCATGAGCGGCTGGCTGGATAGCGACGGCGGCAAGCGGCGCGTGGAGGGCGTTGACGATAAGGTGTATCTCGTCAGCCAAGCCGTGAAGAACCATTCCGCGCTGGCCTTCGTGGAGAATGCAGACGCTGCCACGGTGGAGCGCCTGCGCACGGTGAAATGGTTCTTTGACTGCGGCGATGACGACTTCCTCTTTGACCTCTCCGTGAAGCTGCACCAGCTTATGCGCGAGAAGCGTATCAAGGACGAGCTGCGCATCCGCAACGGCGTGCACAACTGGGAGTACTGGCATCAAGCCATCCGCATGGCCCTCCCCTTCGCCTCCCGCAACTTCAGCAAATAAGGCTTTTACACCTCTAATATAATAACTAACGAACCTCAAGAAACCATATAAAACCTCACGATGTATAGGAAATCGTTGGAATAGCGTTATGGCGCAACTTATCATTAACAACAACGAATTTTGCGCAGGACAGAATTTCAAAGATAGTATTTTAGGTATCCTGTGCTCTTACCTCTTCGAGCCACAAGCTAAATCTAAATTGGAAAACATCTACGATGAGATGGCGAGAGACATAAATGAAAAAGGTGACAAAAAGATTATCAAGTTATACCCGCTTGATGGTAAACGCATTAGGAATGGACTGAAAAATCCGTCTTTACAACGAAATGGCTTCATTTATGCCGGGCATGATCTTCCTGTGTGGAGGAATAATCCTGATCAAGCAAAAATAAAAATTATGGTGATTACCCAAGATCCACGTCGTAGTGCTGTTGAGATGACTGCCCCCAAAAACAATATGAAGCCAACCGCCGATTGGATAAGTATATCCACACCCTTCGGATTACATTCCCTGACATATCGCAGCCATAAGAATCAAGGACTTGTACATTATCTCTTCAATGACCTTCAGGAAGAGCTTAAGAATTATAATTATAATCCAAAAGATTTGAGCATCTATTATACCGATATCTATAAATTTCGCGGTGTTGCGCCCGCCAAGAACAGCAACGAACCCAAAGATGTCAAAGACAATCTCAACATTAAGATCTATATTGATGTATTAAAATGCGAAATCGAAACATATAAACCCAATATCATCCTATTGATGGGCAATGATGCCCAAAAAGCTTGGGATAAAATCAGCAACGATTTCAACACTAACATACCAACTCTACGCACTCCACATCCGTCACCGAATGCCAACGGCAAATGGAAAGAAGAATATCCACAAAAGAATTCTTTCACCGCAGACGTAAAAAGAAACTTAATTCTCAAGAAGTTGAAAGAAGACCTGAAAGACATGATATAAGTTCCTCTTTTTTTGAATCTTTCTCAAAAACTTCCTATATATCATACACTATCTAAGCCTATAAATCCAAAGCATTATGCAACCGAAACTGATATTGAACAAAAACATAAGCACCCATCCTGACTGGAACAGCTATATTGGGAAGGAGGTTGAATCAACTGTCAAAGAGCTCGAACAGTATTCCAAGATTTCGCCCTACGTTGTGAAAGAAGACAGCCTGGGAGAATATGGCTATCGGAAGGTCACGATGGAAGGAAATAGACAACGTATTATCATTGTGGGCAAAAAAAGTACAAACGCTACTTGGATTGTGCTTGATATATTCGTTTCAAAGATTGGAAAAGACGAACCAGAAAAGCCATTCGAGTAAAACTGCATCCCATCTTTGAATTTTTCTCCGAATGTTGCTATATTATCTTCGCAAACAAGTGAAAACGTAGAAAAATGAAAAGACTTTTTATTGACATGGATAATGTGCTGGTGGACTTCCAATCGGGACTCGACCAGGTAAGTGAGGAAACGAAAGCGGCATACGCTGGCCGTTTGGATGAGATTCCGGGGTTGTTCGCCAAGATGAAGCCGATGCCTGGGGCCATAGAAGCTGTGCACGAACTGCAGAAGCATTACGAGCTGTTCATCCTCTCTACCGCTCCTTGGAAGAACCCGTCCGCATGGTCGGACAAGGTAGAATGGGTGACGAAGTACCTTGACGATGTGTTCCACAAGCGGCTGGTTATCACACATCGCAAAGACCTGTGCCAGGGCGACTACCTGATAGACGACCGTGGGAAGAACGGCACCAGTGATTTCAGTGGTAAGTGGATTCAGTTTGGTTCTAAGGAGTTCCCTGACTGGGAGAGTGTACTAAAGTATCTGGCGAGTGTTCGATTAGATGAATATCTTATGGAAATTGGTCGTGAGGATATGTTGACTCTGGAAGAAGAGCTGGCATTGGCCCAAGCCATACAGCAGAAAGGACCTGACTGCGAAGAAGCTGAACAGTTCGTAAAACACAACAAGCGGTTTGTTGTCAGCGTGGCCAATCAGTACCAAAATCAAGGGCTCACGTTCGAAGAATTAATCTCCATTGGAAACGAAGGGTTATTAGAGTCTGCTGTGAAATATGAGCCCAGTGCCGACGGGAATTTTATCCGTTTTGTCGTTCCGTTGATTCGTCAACACATCCTACAAGCCATCAAGCCGAAAGAGTGAAAAAGTCTGAGAGTTTTTTGAAATTTCTTCGCAAAGTGACTATATTATTCCATGAAAGGAAATCGTCAAACTTAGAAACTCAAGAACTCAAATGGACACAAGACTTGAAAAGCTGAGCCTGATGCTCGAACATCATTATCGTTCGTGGGTGGAACTCTTCAAAAACGAGGAAACGGGTCAGGAAGAGCCCATCGAACGCCATGAACTGATTGAAATGGAGATCACCGACGAGGAACGCCAACTCATCGAAGAGATTGCCGACGACGTGGTGAACCTCAGCGATGAAGACCTCGTACGTTTCCAGATAGAAACTGCGTTTTACGACACGAAGATAGCCGACAAAATCTATTTCGAACGCGTGCGACGCGGCGATGAGGAATATGCCGAATCCATCCATGATGTGCCTACATTGCTGGCTCTCTGCGAGAAAGGCAACCGCTGGGCCGCATACGCCCTCTACCAGAAATACCGCTGGGGCGACGAGGCACAGGGCATCTTCATCAACCACACAGAAGCGAAGCAATACTACGATCTCTCCGGAGACATCCTCTATAAGGACGAGTGGGAAGACACCGAAGACCCAGGAGAGGAGAATCCCAGTACCTACGAGTATGTGCTCATGGGTACAGCCGGTTCCCTCGATGGTGTGCAGACCCTCATCCAGCAACTCTGTGAGCGCTTCGGTATTCCTGAAAATGAGGAGGACGGGCTGGGTATGTTCGTGCCGCAGCAAATGGTGATGAAGGTGCTCGTGGGCAGCAGCTCGGAGTTCTACCGTGGCCACATTCAGCACATGGAACGCACGGCCCCCAAACGACTGGTCATCACCACCGAGTCCGACAATGGCGAGCCCCTGCTCTACGCCCTGCGCCAATGCTTCGAGAACCTGAAGATCGAATTCAACGTATTGAATTAACCCCCTTTTTAATAACTATGAGAACTTCTTTATTCCATTTGGTCGAGTACTACACGACCACCGAACGTTCCGAGGACTTTGAGCTTGTACGTGACTATGTCGTAGAGCAAACCCGAAAGGTTAGCATGGAGGAGATGGGGGTCGATCTGACGACACAAAACACGGGTGATTTCCGTCAGGGATTTACCATAGAGAAAAGACCATTCGGATCCGAAGAACGGGAGGTCTTTGTGTGGTGGTCCTTCTTGGATGATGAGAAACGGATTGACATCCCTTGGCTCAAGAACGAAATCGTCAAGCATTTCTGGCCAGACATCCAATTCCTCAGTTCCATGTCAGCAAGTTCATTTTCAGGAGGAACGCGTAAAAGCTGGAGGGTGGATTGACAAGCTTTTTTGAAAAAAGTGGGGACGATTTTTGAATTTTTTGGGTGATGTGACTATATTATATTCGTAATCCCTAAACAAAATGATTATGAACACTACCACCATCACCACCCACAACACCAAAAAGTTCAACCAAATCCTCTTGCTCCTCTTCACTTTTTGCCCTCAACTCTCAACCTTAACTTCCCCCACCACCAACTCCATCACCTTCTTCACTAACTCCACCCTCCAAACCAACTCTCTCCTCTCCAAACTCACCCAACATCTTCATCTCACACCCCTTCAGCCCTCCTACGCTCTCGCAGCGTAGAGGGCTAATCCCTTCATCAACATTTATTACTCTTTTAAAAATAGCTGACGATGGCAAAGAAAGAAGAAATAAAAGTCGTGAAAAGAACAAAGGTAGAGAAAGAGATGACGCTGCTGCGTGCCATCGAGCGCGTGGTGGAGGTGTCGAAGGATTCCAAGCTGAAGGCCGAAGCCAAAGCAGATATGGCAGATGAGGTACGCTATGTCGCTGAGCGCTACGGCATCACCGAGCGGCAGGCGATCTTGTTCTGCGTATGCATGGAACGAGGTCCGCGACGCGTGGATTACGATGACCTGGCCAGCCACTTGGATGTCAGCAATATCCGCATCTTGAGCTATGCCGAGGATATCGATGCGCTGGTGCGCCGATGCCTGCTGCGCTATCGCGATGCGAAAGACGAGGATTCGTTTGACATCCCGCAGCCCGTCATCAAAGCCCTGAAGCACAACGAAGTGTATGAGCTGCCTGCGCGCACGGGATTGGACTGTGCTGCTTTGTTCGAAGTGCTTGACCAAATGTTCGAGGATTTGGACGACGATGCCATCACGCCCAATGACCTCATCACGGAAATCAACGCGCTGTTCAAGGATAATCCGCAGGTGTCTTTCGCCAAACAGGTCAAAGAACTAAGCCGTCTCTCGCCGCAGGATAAATTGCTGTTGCTGTTCTTCTGCCACCGATTGGTGAACAAGGACGATGACGACATCCGCTTCGGGCAGATGGAGGACTGCTTCTCGACTTCGGCAGATTTCATCAACGCTAAGGGGTTGCTGCGAAGCGGCGAACATCCGCTGATGGAGAAGAAGCTCATCGAACACCGTTGCGAAGACGGCATCGCTGACACCACCCGCTACAAACTCACCGAACAGACCAAACGCACCTTCTTGGCCGAGATGAAGATCAACACCAGCGAAGAGAAACTGTCCGATGTCATCAAGGCTAAGGATCTGGAAACGAAGGAGATGTTCTATGTGGAGGAGAACCGGAAACAGGTGACAGAACTGAAATCGTTCCTCGCCCCCGAGAAATACATTGAGATTCGTGAGCGGATGCAAAAGACTGGCTTCCGCACAGGTTTCGCCTGCCTGTTCTATGGGGGCCCCGGCACAGGCAAGACAGAGACTGCCTACCAGCTGGCACGTGAGACGGGACGTGACATCATGATTGTGGATGTGCCGCAGATCAAGAGCAAATGGGTGGGCGACTCAGAGAAGAACATCAAGGCACTGTTCGACCGCTACCGTGAGCTCGTGAAGAAGAAAAGCACCGAGGGAGCCGCCCCAATCCTGTTGTTCAACGAGGCTGATGCCATCATCGGTATCCGCAAGCAGGGAGCACAGAGCGCTGTGGATAAGATGGAGAATTCCATCCAGAACATCATTCTGCAGGAGATGGAGACGCTGGACGGCATCATGATTGCCACCACGAACCTGACACAGAACCTGGACAACGCCTTCGAGCGCCGCTTCCTCTACAAGATCAAGTTCGAGAAGCCCGATGCCACTGTGCGCCAACGCCTCTGGCAGTCGATGATGCCCACACTCAGCGATGCTGATGCCCACGTCCTCGCCACCGGCTACGATTTCAGCGGCGGACAGATCGAGAACATCAGCCGCAAGGCCACCATCAACGCCATTCTACACGGCGAAGAGAGCAACAGTCTCAGCCAACTCACCGCCTACTGCAATGCCGAGCGCCTCGACGGTCAAGGCTCCGCACGCAAGATCGGATTCTGATGGATTTTGAGAATTTGATTGTAAAAAAAATTATTACAGTAATAAAATCTCCGTTTTCTCATTCAGGCGTCTCTGGGACTATAACTTGATTCCGTCGAGGAGGGTGAGATAGTCATCGATGGCATCGAGGATTTCCTGGCGGCAGATGTATTCGTCGGCCGTGTGGCTGCGGGCACTGTCGCCAGGTCCCATTTTCATGGACGGCCAAGGCATGAGGGCCTGGTCGGAGAGGGTGGGTGAACCAAACGGCGTGCGCCCTAAGGCTATAGCGCGCTGCACGAGAGGGTGCGACGGCTCGATGTGGGAGGAGCCCAGACGGAAAGAACGGGCTTTCACCTCGGAGCCTACCGAGGCACAGACCTGCTGATAGATTTCCTCGTTAGTATAGCACTCGTTGGAACGCACGTCCACGGTGAACGTGCATTGGTCGGGCACCACATTGTGCTGTGTGCCGGCATTGATGACCGTCACCGTCATCTTCACGGGGCCCAGCAGCGGCGATTCCTTCGGGAAACGATGGGTGCGGAACCACTCGATATCGGGCAAGGCACGATATATGGCATTGACACCCTCGTTACGCGCAGCGTGCCCGGCCTTACCCGTGGCGGTGACATCCAGTACCATCAACCCTTTCTCTGCAATAGCTGGCTGCATCCCCGTGGGCTCGCCCACGAGCGCCACCGTAATGGGCGGCAACAGCGGACGGACACGTTCCAAACCGTCGCGCCCCGACACCTCTTCCTCGGCAGAGGCGAGATAGATGAGATTATAGGAACGTGGGCGGGAACAGAGAACACGGAACACCTGCAGGAGCGATACCAGGGAGGCGCCATCGTCGTTAGCACCGAGGCCATACAGCCTGTCGCCCTCCCATGTGGGCTCGAACGGATTACGTGTCCAGGCAGCTACGGGCTTCACGGTGTCAATGTGAGCATTGAGCAGGAGGGTCGGCCGTGCAGCATCGTAGTCCGCAGCTATACACCAGATATTATGAGCCTCTTGGTGTACACTATAGCACTCGCGGCCATCGCTGGCGAAGCGTTTTCCTTCGATGAAATCGGCCAAAAGATTTGCCGCAGCCTCTTCGTTGCGGCTGGTACGTGGAGTAGCAATGAGCTGGGCGAGCAGCTCCAAGGCCTCTGCTGTCAGGGCTTCTGTACGGATCATGTGTAGCAGATTTGATGGCGCAAAGGTAGGGTTTTTAATTGAAAAATGAGAATTGAAAAATGAAAATTAAAGATTTGAGAATTGAAAAATGAAAATTCTTGAGGGATTATAGATTAAAGATGAGAAATAATCCCTACCTTTGTGGCATCAAAACCTCAAAAAGTATCGGTTATGCTGAATTCGTCCTCCCTTACTGTACTCATTCATGAGCAAGCCAAGGTCTATGGCGACCGCGTGGCACTGAGCTATCGTGACTACGACACCCTGACGTGGAACACCATCTCCTGGAATCGTTTCTCCGAATTGGTATCCCTGACCAGCAACGCTTTGCTGAAGTTGGGTGTAGGTGTGCAGGAAAACATTGCCGTCTTCTCACAGAACAAGCCCGAGACGCTCTGCGTGGATTTCGGAGCCTACGGCATCCGTGCCGTCAGTATCCCATTCTACGCCACCAGCAGCGAGTCGCAGATTCAGTACATGATTCACGATGCCGCCATCCGTCTGGTATTCGTAGGCGAGCAGTACCAATACGACACGGCTTTCCGCGTGATGCGCCTCTGTCCCACGCTGGAGCGGCTGGTGATCTTCGACCGCAAGGTGGAGAAGAATCCGCAGGACCAGTTCTCCCTCTATTTCGATGAGTTTCTGAAGTTAGGCGAAGGCCTTCCGTATGCAGACGAGGTGCAGGCCCGCTCTGCCGGCGTGCAGCCCGATGACATTGCCAACATCCTCTACACAAGCGGCACAACGGGTGTTTCCAAGGGTGTCACGCTCACCTATGGGATGTACGCAGCCGCCATTCCGGCCAACGACCGCGTGATGCATCTCTCGGACCAGGATGTCATCATGTGTTTCCTGCCTTTCACCCATGTCTTTGAACGCGCCTGGAGCTACTGGTGTCTCAGCCGTGGCTGCCAGCTGGCCATCAACCTGAAGCCGCAGGATATTCAGATGACACTGCGCGAAGTTCACCCGACGTGTATGGCTGCCGTGCCGCGCTTCTGGGAAAAGGTATATGCGGGCGTACAGGAGAAGATTGCCAGCAGCAGCGCCATGCAGCGCAAGCTAATGCTGGATGCCCTGTCCATAGGCAAGAAATACAATATCGATTATAAGATGCGTGGCCTTGTGCCGCCCGTGCAGTTGAAGCTGCGCTATATCTTCTTCGAGAAGACCATCATCTCACTGTTGAAGAAGACGCTGGGACTGGAGAACGCTCATTTCTTCCCCACTGCCGGTGCCGCCATTCCGCGCGAGGTGGAGGAGTTTGTCCACGCTTGCGGCATCAATATGACGGCGGGTTATGGCCTCACTGAGACCACGGCCACCGTCAGCTGCGACTGGCACGATTCGCCCGTGAGCATTGGCTCCGTGGGACGTGTGCTTGAGGGCATCGAAATTAGCTTTGGCGAGAATAATGAGATTCTGCTCAAGGGCGACACCATCACCAAGGGCTACTACCGCAAGGCTGAGGTCACCGCCCAGGCTATCGACAAGGACGGATGGTTCCACACCGGCGACAGCGGATATATCAAGAACGGCGAGCTCTACCTTACCGACCGCATCAAGGACCTCTTCAAGACCAGCAACGGCAAGTATATCTCGCCGCAGGCATTGGAGTCGAAGTTCGTGGTGGATCGCTACATTGATGAGATTTCCATCATTGCCGATGAGCGCAAATTCGTATCAGCATTGGTCATCCCCGACTACAAGCTACTGGAGAAATGGGCCAGCAACCACGCCATCGCCGTGGAGTCCCGCGAGCAACTATGCTCGAATCCGGTGGTAGTACAGATGATGATGGACCGCATCGCCACTCTCCAGCAGGAGTTTGCACACTACGAGCAGGTCAAACGTATCACCCTCCTGCCCCACCCCTTCTCCATGGAGAGAGGTGAGCTGACCAACACCCTAAAGATGCGTCGACCTGTCATCGCGCAGAACTACAAGGAGCTTATCGATAAGATGTACGAAGAGTGAGGAGAGCATTGAAAATTGAAACATTGAAAGATTGAAAGACCCGTGATTACAGCAGAACAGTTAAAGGAAGTACAAGAGCGCGTGGAAGCGCTGTATAAGTACCTCGACATACCGCGCAAGCAGATGGAATATGAGGAGGAGCAATTGCGTACCCAAGCACCCGATTTCTGGGAAGATGCCAAGCGCGCCGAGGAGCAGATGAAGAAGGTCAAAGGCCTGGAGAAATGGATTAAAGGCTATGGCGAAGTCCACACCTTCGTAGAAGAACTCACCACCGCCTTCGATTTCTACAAGGAAGAGCTGGTGACCGAGGAGGAAGTGGATGAGATTTACGCAAAAACCATCGCATCTATTGAGGACTTAGAGCTGAAGAATATGCTCCGCCAAGAGGAGGACCCCATGGATGCTGTGCTGAAGATCAACTCCGGTGCCGGCGGCACGGAAGCCCAGGACTGGGCACAGATGCTCATGCGCATGTATATGCGGTGGGCAGAGCAGAACGGTTACAAATGTGTGGTCAGCAACCTGTTGGAAGCCGACGATGCCGGCATCAAGTCGTGTACGTTGGAGATTATGGGTGACTACGCCTATGGCTACCTCAAAGGGGAGAACGGCGTTCACCGCCTCGTGCGCGTATCGCCCTATAATGCACAGGGCAAGCGCATGACCTCCTTTGCCTCAGTCTTCGTGACACCGCTGGTTGATGACTCCATCGAAGTGAATATCGAGCAGGCCCGAATCTCGTGGGATACCTTCCGCAGCAGCGGTGCCGGCGGTCAGAATGTGAACAAGGTGGAATCTGGCGTGCGCCTACGCTACCAATATAAAGACCCCTACACCGGTGAGGAAGAAGAAATCCTCATTGAAAACACCGAGACGCGCGACCAGCCCAAGAACAAGGAAAACGCCTTGCGCCTGCTGCGCTCCATGCTCTACGACAAGGAGCTCCAGCATCGTATGCAGGAACAGGCCAAGGTGGAGGCCGGCAAAAAGAAAATCGAATGGGGGTCTCAGATTCGCTCCTATGTCTTCGATGACCGCCGTGTGAAAGACCACCGCACAGGCTATCAGACCTCCGATGTCGGTGGGGTCATGGACGGTAAAATCGATGCTTTCATCAAGGCCTACCTGATGGAGTTCGGTGGTGGTGAAGTTTCATAAATTCTAAAATATATAAAAATGAGTAAAGCAAAGAAAGAGATGCGTGCAGCAAAAAAAGCTGCCCGCGAAGAGCGCGAGGCAAAGCGCGTCATCAACTGGATTGTCGGTGCACTGATTATCCTGTTTGTGATTGCAGCCGTCTATGGTTTCCTGGTCGGTTAACAGCTTATGGCACAGGAAATCGAACGCAAATTCTTGGTCAAGGGCGATGCCTACAAAACGGCAGCCTTTGACCATTCTCGTATTCAACAAGGCTATATCCTCTCGGGCGGCGGACGCACCGTGCGGGTGAGAATCCGCGGTGACAAAGGCTACCTGACTATCAAGGGCCCCAGCGCCGACGGCGGCCTCTCGCGCTTCGAGTTCGAGACGGAGGTGTCGATGGCTGATGCCGTGGAACTGATGAAACTCTGTGAACCGGGCGTGATCGACAAAACCCGTTGGCTGGTCAGGGCCGACGACGGCCACATCTTCGAGGTGGATGAATTCTATGGCGACAACGAGGGTCTTGTGATGGCCGAGGTGGAGTTGCAATCCGCTGATGAATCATTCGTAAAGCCCGATTTCATCGGCAGGGAAGTGACTGGCGACCGACGATTCTACAACGGTCACCTACGGCGCTATCCCTTCAAACTGTTTTCCGCAGATATTCAAAGCTGAAACGACAGCGTAGGCAGTCGTGGCGGTCGCAGTACTTGCGCTTGAGTTGAATGAGCGCCTGGCTGTCGGCAGCGGTCTCCACGCTGAGACCGCATTGTTGCCATTGACGGATGATGAAATTATGCTCGACCTTCAGCTGTTCCAGAATGTTCACAGCGCGTTCCTGTTGCGCTTCGCTACTATGTGCAATGCCGTAGGCGAAGAGGAAGGGTACCACCGTGTTGATGATGAGCAAGTCCTTGCTGGCGGTGCTCAGTTTCTGGGTTCCCCAATATTCCGTAGCTGACGTGTCGAAAGCAGCGTGTAAGGCCTCCCGGCTCTCGGCCTCGAGAAGCGAGGATAAGCCTGCCGTCTGACGGAAATAAAGGTGTGCCAACTGGACAATGCGGAGATGCGGGAAGTTCTGTGGCCGCAGTCGCAGGTAGCGCCAGTGATGCACTTCCATCGGAGGAGGAAACTGAAACTTATGACTCAGGTAATCATACTCCCTGCGCAGGCGTTGCAGATAAGGGGCGTTCTCTGCCTCCTCGCGTGCCAAGGGCGGAATCGCGTCTGTTGTTAAGAAACCTGCACAACCCAGAAAAAGGGCTTCCAGCTGGAACGGATTATCGCGGTGCTTGGCCGCTGCGTGCAGGGGCAGATGGCGCGCCCACAACTCAAAAGCATCACCATTGACACCGAAGCCGAAGTTGCGAGCCAGCGTGATGAAGAGAGCCCGCTCCCAATCGTCATCCACGCGAGCCAAACGGTCCAGGCATAACTGTGCCCGCTCCTGCAAACGCTCTGCCAACAGGGCCGACAGCCACGAGTGAACCGTCAGACGGCTCAACTGCGGAACAATAGGCCAACAGCGTGGGTAATCGTCTGTGGCGCTCAACTGCTCATAACGCTCGCGAACGCCCTCTGGTATCGGCAGCTGCAACTGAGGCAACCGTTTACCATCAGCCGTCACCACTTCATCATCCACCTCCTCAGCCACATGCAAGATGACATTGTTGTACGCTGCATCTGTGTCGTGTCCATGGCGGAACCAGTCGCTCGACCGCAAATGGAGTTCCACATTACCCACCCAGAGTGTGCCACCAATGCGCACCTGAGCATTGAAGAAGTCGGGCCCGGCATTCGTGTTTTGCAAACCGGCATTGATGATTTCCACCGCCTGTCCATCGGTGGTGGTGAGGGGTGTGAGCGGCAGGAGGTGATGTTTCCAGACGTAGTGCAGCAGCTTTTCCATAGATAAATTATACGTAAGCGATTGCAAAGGTAGTTAAATTAAGCCAAAAGACAGCACCGCAGGCACATAAAATGTAAATTGTAAATCGTCGAATCGTAAATTATGCTTACCTTTGCGCCGCAAATAACGTAAAAACACAAGCAATATGAAGATTGCACTCATTGGTTACGGCAAGATGGGCCGTATGATTGAGCAAATAGCACTCAGCCGCGGACATGAGATTGTCTGCCGCATCGACGTAGATAACCAACAAGACTTCGAGAGTGCCGCTTTCCGCAGTGCCGACGTGGCCATCGAGTTCACGGCGCCCACGGTGGCGTTCGGAAATATCCAGAAGGCTTTTGCCGCTGGCGTGAAGGTGGTTTCAGGCAGTACAGGGTGGTTCGCACAACACGAGGAGGAGGTGCGACGCCAGTGCGAAGAGGACGGAAAGACGCTTTTCTGGGCTTCGAACTTCTCCGTCGGCGTAGCCATCTTCAATGCCGTGAACCGCTATTTGGCTGGCATCATGAATAACTTCCCCGAATATGATGTGGAGATGGAAGAAACTCACCACGTGCATAAGCTTGACCATCCCAGCGGAACAGCCATCACACTGGCGAACGAGATCGTTGCACGCCTCGACCGCAAGGAAGCGTGGGCAGAGGACACTACAGATCCGAAGCTATTGCGCATAGACAATATCCGTCGCGGCGAGGTACCCGGCATCCACACCGTGCGCTACGACTCGGAGGCAGACCTCATCACCATCACCCACGACGCTCACTCGCGCAAAGGCTTCGCCCTCGGTGCCGTCCTCGCAGCAGAATATACGGCACAGCACACAGGCCTGCTGGGCATGAGAGATTTGTTTTCGTTTAACGTTTAAGGTTTAGCGTTTAAGGAGATTAATAAACTTGAAACATGAAAAAGTTAGATAAGAAACCGATTACATGGATTGATTGGGCCAAGATGATCATCTTTGTTGGCCTGTATATATGGTTCATCGCCTGGGTGGACGCTTGGTGGGGCCTCATCGTTGTGCCCTTCATCTTTGACGTCTATATCACCAAGAAAATACCTTGGACGTGGTGGAAGGAATTGGAGAACCCCGTCAGCCGTACCATCATGTCGTGGGTGGACGCCATCGTCTTTGCCCTTGTGGCGGTCTATTTCGTGAATATCTACTTTTTTCAGAACTACACCATTCCATCATCGTCTTTGGAGAAGAGCCTCCTTGTGGGCGACTATCTCTTCGTGTCGAAGATGAGCTATGGCCCTCGCGTGCCGCAGACACCGCTGTCGCTGCCCCTCGTCCAACACACCTTACCCAACGGCATGAAGAGCTACAGTGAACTCATCCAATGGGACTACAAGCGCGTATCGCCAAAGCCCGTGCAACTCAACGACATCGTGGTCTTCAACTATCCCTCGGGTGATACGGTGGTGGCCAATCCCGTTTATCAGGCAGCAGATTTCTATGGACTGTGCTACGGCTACGGCCAGCAAATTGTGCTTCAAAACAACGGTTATCTGCCCACCACAGACAGCCTCTCCAGCATGCAGAAGCGCCAGCTCTATCAGGCTTACTATCATATCGGCCGTCAGTATATCGTAGAGAACCAACGTGAGTTCGGTGAGATTATGTCGCGCCCTGTGGATCGTCGTGAGAACTACGTGAAGCGCTGCGTAGGTCTGCCGGGACAGACGCTCCAGATCAAGGACCGTATCGTTTATCTTGACGGCCAACCCAACAAGGAGCCCGACAACGTACAATATAACTATCATGTGCACCTGCGCGACGGCCTACGCGACTTGCCCGAGGCCGTGGCACATGACCTGCGCCTGAGCAGCGAGGACCTGGTGAGCCTACACCAGACAGGCATTATGCCCCTCACCGCAGCCACGCGCGACACGCTCCTCACGATGACCAATCTTGTGGAGAGCATCGACATCGACACCACCAGTACCACGGGTGAGGTTTATCCTGTCAGCGGTTGCTATGGTTGGACACGCGACAACTACGGCCCCGTCTGGATTCCCAAGAAAGGTGAAAGCATTGAGCTCACCTTGGAGAATCTGCCCATCTATGAGCGTCCCATCCGTGTGTATGAGGGCAACAAGTTGGATGTTACAGCCGACGGCGTCATCCTCATCAATGACCAGCCCGCCACCTCTTACACCTTCAAAATGGACTACTACTGGATGCAGGGTGACAATCGCCATAACAGCGCCGACAGCCGCTACTGGGGTTTTGTGCCCGAGGATCACATCGTGGGAAAACCCATCATCATCTGGTTCTCCACCGACAAGGACCGCGGCTGGTTCGACGGCCATATCCGCTGGAACCGCCTCTTCCGCTGGGTTGAGAATATAAACTGACAGCGATCTTCCTACTCCACTTCTATCTGGCATTGCGAGAGGCCACAGCCATACCATATGCCATGGCCGCCACGTACGTTGCCAAGTGCAATAGAGGAAATATTGAATATGGGAGAGCCGCTGAGCAGCTTGTTATCCTGCACGCTGCGCCAGAACTGAAAACACACATCGTCCACCCGAGCCAAAGAGATTTGCACATAACTGCCGATTGGATAATAAGCGATATAGTCATCCTTAAACATCGCATTACTTTGGCGTGCATATAATGTCACCTCATGACTATTGAGCACGGCGTCATCTATTGTTCCCAACATACTGAGCGATGGGTTCAATGGATCCTCGGCAAGGCGATAGAAAAGTATATAATGGTCTTTAGTTTCTGCCGGATCTTGGAAGCGTATGCCTATCTGGCGTAGCGTGTCGCTCTCACTGCATGGTTCTGTCCATATCTCGTCAATCGGAACTGGAGCTAATACTGTAGTTGTGGCCTCAGCGTGCTGCCCGCGCCAATCAACAGACAGATGGTACGTTTTTCCTGCTTCCCCCTTTACGCCCGTAGTGGTGAATACATAAGGCGGGAAATAGTCAGGATCATACATTCCCGTCAAAAAAGTCGTCTGACCATCCACTGTTACGCTTACTCGTGCCCACCGAGCCACGAAGTTGGCTAGAGAGTCCACGGAAGTGTCATCGCTAGTGATAGGAATGGTGCTGGTAACAAACACTATAGGATAGCCGCCGTCTGCAATCCACCCTTCTACCACAATTTCAGGGTTATGGGAAACTATGGGTTCATCCTCGTGGCAACTTGTTAAAAGAGAAGTCACGCTCAACATATATATTAATAGATAGATGGACTTTCTCATTTCCATTTATAGTAAAAGCTGACAGACGGTAACCTGTCAATTATAAAACCCTTGGAACGATAAGAAAATGCATTATCATAGACGCGCAAGCGATAATATAGTTCATTCGTTAATCCCAGCGCGTTGTATAGCGAGAAGTTAAGACCATATTCATAGCGCTCCGTATGTTTGAAATCATAGTTCACCGACACATCCAACCGTCGATAAGCGTTTAACCGACCAGAGTTATGGCGTCCTTGCTGCACCAACAGAGTATGATTGATTAAGTAGATGTATTCCAGAGGGGTATAAGGGGTACCAGAACTATAAACAAATGTGCCACCTACACTCCAATGCTTGCTGAGACGACAGTTAATTACAGCATTCAACTCATGGGGACGTTCATGATTCGAAGGATATCGTCCTTTATAAAGGGAGTTATCGAACCAACGTGTGGATCGACCGTAGGAATAACTAACCCATCCCGTGACAGGCCCTGTGCGGCGGGCTAGCATAACATTGATGCCATAGTTTTCTCCTTCGCCCCTCAACAAAGATTGCTCCAGCCTATAATTCGTATTGATAAAATCGAAGATATTACCTACATACTCCACTTGATTAAACAAACGTTTGTAATAAAGGCTCGTTGAAAGTTCCCAATTGCCGACAATCAGCTTGTGGGAGAGTGAAAAATGATGTGCGTACTGCGGGTGACTAAAACGTCCCGCTGCAAACCAAAATTCCACAGGTAAACCCAGCGAGGTAATGCCCGCCTGGAAGAGAGGTTGCTGCTGCCAAGCATAATGCAGGTTCCAGATTCCTATAAGGGGGCTCTCCCACTCTAATGTAAGCGATGGTGCTGGTAGGAGGTGTAGCTGGTGATTATCATCGGCAAAGAGAACACTTTTCCATGCTGGTGTCAGCAACAAACGATTGGTAAGCGGTAAACTATAGGCTGCATGGACATTTACTTGTTGCACTTGTTGCAATGCAACCGCTTCTTCGTCATTATGAAATGTACCATTCAAGGTAGGACTTTGAGGACGCAGGCGCTGGAAAGATGCATCTATTCCAAAACGCCACCTCTGCCATTCCAATTGGCTATGATAGCCAATATCCAAAACATTGGAGGGAAGTTCTAGCTCCAACTCCTGTTGGTTCAGCCGCAGGCAGTTGCTAAAATGCGACAGGCTGATAGACTGCTTCCATGTTGTGTACTCCCCAAAAACATGACGGTAGTCCACCGAAGCCATGATGTTCCCCCATGTCAGTTTGGTTTTTGCTTGGTAGAATTTCGCATCAAAGCCCGCATGGTCGTGCCCTGCATAGAAATGGAATCGCAGGCGGTCACGCTCTGAAGGTACATGTAACAATGTTAAATTATAGTCACCAAAGCCATAACGTAACTGTTCGTCGTCAAACTCCAACAAGCTACTATAGAATAAGTTAAGATAGCTTTCACGTACTGATGCAAAGAGTGCAGTATGAACTCCCAAAGGCAAACGCCATGTCGCCTGTGAAGAGATGGGTCCGACACTCACTTCGCCTGTGGCATGAGTTGGAACTTGTTGGAAACTTTCCATACGCAGCAGACCGCCCAAATGATTACCATTACTAGCCAGTGAAGCCGTAGGGGCAAAAGTCAACGCCTCGAAGTGAGCACCATTGAACACGGAGAACAGGCCAAAAAGGTGTTGTACGCCATAAAGCACGGTGCCGTCAATAGAAACCTCATTGTGTGCATTGTCACACCCCCAAATATGAATTCCAGAATCATATTCTGAAGTGGTCTGTACGCCAGGGAGCATCTCCGCCATGTGAAGCACATCGGTGTTCCCTAAAATCTGAGGAAGTTCGTGCATCGAAGAGAGCGACCACCGTCTTGTTCCATCAGCCATCGTTCGCACAGGTGTCGTCACCCGACGGGCCTTCACGTTTACATCCCGCAATTGACGCACCGTGTCAATGGGTGCTATTTGCCCCCATGCTTCAAGAGGCAAGAAGCAACAAGCAAGAATGGAGCCAGCAAGAACCAGCCCCATTCCATTACCTGAGAATCTGCACTGCGAGCGTGTCACTGAGCAGGAAATCCTTTCTTATTTGAATCTGCGAGCCAGACGCTCATAGTCCTTCACCAAGCTGTTGGCCAAATCAATAATCTGACGGAAATTATCCTCATTAAAGAAGGATTCGTTAACAATGCTGTACTGCGAACCATCAGCAAAAACAACTACCGGCTGTGCCGTGTAGCGAGTAGCGCCACCTCTTTTATCACTCTTGCCGAAGACCTCCCAACGGAACTTGGCCTGTTCGGTAGAACCGCCATCGTAATATAGTGTGCCCGTAGTGAGCGCATTTGCTGCCTGGACATAGTTTTTAGCCTTGCTCTCATCATATTTGTTATCCAAGGCTTCCTCTATATTCTCTAAATATTTTCTTAGATTCGAGCACGAAGCCTTCAACTGCATCTTGCCCATGATATCTACCGTGGCAGTCTTCACGCTACCGTTAGTATTATCTATGTTGAAATCATCGAAAGTATCCTCAGACCATTGGGCACCCTCGGCTTCCACATTCGCGGTACCTACGACGTTCACATTAAGCAGCAGTTGATTGTCCTTCTCCATCGTGAAACTTACTTTCACCTTGTCACTTGTGTTAGCCTGTGCTGCTACGTGAACATTCTTGAACGTGTAGCCGAGCACCTTGGCCGTCACATCCACTGTATAGCTATCTTTGGACAGGTCGAAACCCGTTCCGCTCATGGAACTTAGATCAGTATTCACCTGCACGCTTAGCATGGTGCTTCCACCAACGGTCAGCGTCACATCTATCTGCTCGGGAACATCCAGATATATCCTTTCATATTCATCTTCATAATAAATATTACGAACATCATCAGCCCAAAGCGGCCAAGAAGCCCAATTTGCCATAGCATCATCATCACCTTCTCTTTCCATAACAAACACACGCTTGGTATTGCCACTGGGTTTCACCGTAGCCACAACTGTACGACCACCCTGATCCTTACATGTAATCTGAGCATCGGAGGTGTGCTCTTCCGTTATCTGCCACTTGTGAGTATTCTCATTCCACTTAGCATGCGCCATGAATTTACTCAGCACATAGAAGCGGCGTGTGAAATGACGAAGCTGGTAGTAGTTGTACTGATAGTGATACCAATGTTCATTATAATAGTTATAACTATCGCCTTCGGATGTCCATAAATACTCTTGTTCATTCCAGGTGTTTTTATCCAAACCTTCAAAACAATCCTTCACCCACTGCGCCAACGGATCAACAGCAGCATCACTGGTGTAGTTGTCGATAATATATTCAGCCACATCAGCAACCTCATTGAAGTCAGAGGCTGGCACACAATTCATAAAATCCTTACCAATCGTGATCATACGCTCTTTCTGCGCTTCGCTCGTCAGAACCACTCCAGGAGCCACGGGGTTGTTAGGGTTCGAGGGATCATTTGTCCCCTGCTGCCCACCATTAGAGCTAGAGTCCTCTGCCTCTGCCGCAGGTTTATCATCACCGCCGCCACAAGAGACTGTCATCCAACAACCACCGCACAAGACAGCGGCACACAGCATCCATTGTAAATGTTTCATTGTTTTCATACTTGATTTATGTTTGATTAAAGTTTTTTCTCTGTTTTTTTCGCGGCAAAGGTAACATCTTTTCTCATTACCACAAAACTTTCATACAAAAAAAGACCTCAGAACAAATTTCTTAGTAAAAACAGGTCACACATAACAGATTAGTTTGTGTGACCTGTTTGCTAAAGAACAATAAGTGTTTTTACTTTGTAACAAAAGTGGCGGTTTGGCGACGGCCATCAACGGTTAAGACGAGGACGTAGGCTCCGTCGGGCAGGTTGCCGATATAGAGGCGGTTACCCACAACGCCAGTCTTCTTGGTCAGTTTGCCGTCCATCGCATAGATGGCAGCTTCGGCTTCTACATCAGCGGGCAGTACGAGGTAGCTTCCCTCAACGGTGACATAAATGGTCTCTGCATTCTGACCAGCCACGCTCTTCACCTGATTGGCTATGGTTCCCGTGAACTTAGCTGTGGCTACCGTCGCATCCTCCTTTGGCGTGAAGTCTATCATCGGATTGCTGTACTGATGACCATTAATCTCCCAGCAGGTAAATTGCTCGTTACCCACAGGAACAGCTGCTATACGGACGGGAGTGCCGCCAATAAGCACATCATTATAATCATTATAATAAAGGGAACTTCCATTACCCATGAAGAGGTCAAGCCCTACGCCATCAGCTTTCGTGGAGAATTTGCCTATGCGCAGTGTCATGCCATCAGTAACAAGGATGGAATTAGCGGTGCGTCCAGACCCGTAGTCGTTAAATCCGAACTCTATCCGATATTCTCTGTTTGCTTCAGCACGTCCACTGAATGTGCCGTCTTCATTAATCTCTAGAGTATATCCATAATCGCTATCAACAGCGTAAAGGTAAATGCGACTTTTGCCATACTGTTCGTAAGCAGAAGTATATGAAATCGTCTTTCCGTTATATTTAGCTCTAATAGATATCACTTTGGGCACAGTCAAGGTAATGGTCTTGTTGCCTGTAATGGTGTATTTCTGTGTATCCCAATAAGTGGAATTATAAATGGTTATTTCAGTATCCTTCGTGACAACAAAAGAGATTTCACCATTTGCATCAGTTTCAGGATGGACATTACCATAAGTATTATAATAGTAGCCTACTTGCATACCTTCTACAGGTGTTCCGTCGGGTTCGACAACCTTTATTTTCACTGTGTATAAGCTGAATGAGACGGTTTGGTCAGATGTCAACTCTATGATTTTTGATCCCAAGATGGTTGAGCTGTAAGCACCATTTCTTTGTCTCAGTTCAACTCTATACGTTCCATCTTCTAAAGTTTGGATGCAATCATCTGCATTTTGGGTGCTTAACACATCAGAATAATATATCGATGTGCCAGAACCATATTCCTCAATTATTTGCTTTTGAATGTTATAATAACAAGAACTCTTCATGCTCTCTGGCATCGTAGAGTTAATGGTTAATACCTTTAAAACCGATAAGTCAATGACTGTATCCTCATACCAACTAATTTCCGTTTTTGAAGATCCCCAAATGTAACGACCGTAGCTAGAAGGGAGATAGTTATCTTTATTTAAAGGAAGAATAACGTTTTCTCCTGAATTGTAGTTGTAAATAGTTATGGTTGTTGGTGCAGCCCCCGCATAGTTAAAACGCAGTTTATACAGATTGATTTGATAAGTATAAGTGACTATATAGGTATACGCATCTTTTTCCTCCCAATCCTCTTTCGGTTGGTCTGTAGATGATACAAATCCATTGATTGAATAATACAATGGCGCGTGATGCATCTGAAAGAATTCGTCCTCACTGAGAGTCTCTTCATAGATGCCATCTGAATTTGGTGTGACCGATTTCAAATCATCAGAAGAAAAACCCACTTTGATGTCCTGTCCAGATAAGTTGGCATTGTCTGTCGTTACAAATTTCACGGAAAGTTTGTAGATATTGGTTATTTCCTGACCAAAACTGGGTACCGTGAAGCCCAATAATGCCACTGCGGCGAGCAGCAGCGATTTCATGTACTTGTGTCTCATTGTTGACATTCGTTTTTTGCTGCCTACAGCCACCTCAGACTCGGCGTTGAAGAGAAATAGTATGTTTGCTTATGATACAAAAAGGCGCAGGTGTCTGTTCTTCTGCCTATCCAGGACTCGCAGGCCTTCGCATTGCCTTCATCACACAGGATAGACAACGCAGTTAGCCCACGCCAGTACGAATATATATATTGGTATATAAACGCACCACGCAGACGCCTCGTTGCTATTTGCCTGTTGTGATGATTGGGAAGTTGCGAAGTTCACGAGTCACAACGACAAACGTCCGAAAACGTCTTTCTTATATATAAGACCGCCCGCTAACCCCATTGGGGCAACTGCGGCGCGACAAAAGTAGCGATTATTTCTTTACGGGCAAAAGGAAACGGAAAGATTTTTCATGAACATAGAAAAAAATCTATCAATCTATCAACGATAAGCAACTTCCTTAAAACCTATACGCTGAAGATACAGAAGTTTTTGGTTAAAGATACGCATCTTCAGCCAATAAGATTTAGGTCTTCAGGCCATAAGATCTAGGTCTTTCGGCTTTTCCCATCAGTGGGAAAAGCCGAAAGACCTAGATGCATTAGTTGATAAGAGTTATGGTGTTACTCAGCGAGGACGGTGAACTCGGCACCGCTGGCAAAGTCAAGGCCGTTCTGCGAGGAGAGAGCCGTGAAGCGTAGGTAGCGAGCTTTCTGAGGCTGCGCAAAGGTGATACGCTTGAGGGCTGCACCACGCTCAAACTCACCTTCAGCAACGGGCTCGCTCCAGGTCTTACCGTCCTGTGAGAGCTGCAAACGATAGGCCTTGATGTTGCCGTTATTGCCGCCATCCTGACGGGGCAGGTAGGTGAAGCCCTTGATGGTCTTCATCTCGGAGCAGTCGAAATCAACGGTATGGGGGTACTTCGTAACGGTGACGCCATAGGCGGTGTGCCAGATGCTCTCGGGCTTGCCATCAACGAGGTTGGCGGCATTCTCGCCGGGCTCCTCGCTGCTGCAAGCGAGCACGGTGACGGGCACGAACTCCACCTTCTCGAACGTGCGGCAGATCTTCACATCGGGTGTTTCTGCGTGCCAGACGGTGATGGTGCCGCCAGCCCTCATATCTATTTGCTCACCTGCATACCTCTTGACTTCAGCCTTCCCCTTCTTACCTTTAGCACTACCCTGGCCGGGGGTGAGGCTATACAGGACCTCTTCCCCATTGAACTCATTATAGACAATGGTCACGTCGCCCTTCGCATCGCGGGTGATAGCGATGGGCAGGTCGCCGGTGTGCATGACGGGGAAGTTAGCCTCGCTGATCTTGTGCGGGTCGGAGGTGGCAGTAGGACGGATGAAGAAACCGAAACAATGGGCATCGGCATAGACGCGGTCAGGTTCCAGCGGACCGCCCTGTCCGCAGCTGCTGCCGCCGAGACCTGTTACCTTTGTGTCGAGGTGGACATAGACGCCGTCGCTCTCAGGCAGTTCGTTGGGGTGCGGAGCATAAGTCAGCTGCAGGTCGCTCCATGGAAGCACGCTCGTACACATGGAACCTGTCAGGGCTCCGAACACGAGACCACTGCCTGTGGCATCTGTCAGCGACAGCCACTGCACACCCTCGCGGTTGCCCATCGATTGCGGCTTGGGGAAGGCTACGAACTGGTCATAGACGGTGCTCTCATAGACGGCAGGGAACATTCCGCTCTTGCGGTCGGCATAGTTGTTCTGCGGACCACAGCCAAAATAGTTGAGCTTGCTGCCCTTGGCCTCGAAACGGGTGGGAAGCTTGAAAAGGTAGCCCAGACGTGGCAGAATGGCCTTAGGATGAGAGCCGGTGATGGCGCTCTCGTTCTCGATAGTGCCGTCGGGATAGACGGTCCAAACGATGTTGCTTGTCAGGACGAAGTCTGAGGGTTCACCCTTATCATCAATGGTGTAGCGTCCGCTGCTACCGCCGCGAATCTGTCCCTTCGTGCCTTGGCTTTCTACCATGTAGTTCACCACGACGGCGCCATCCTTGCGGGTATAGATATGGGAGTCTGTCACCTTGTGCTGCAGATTGTGCAAACCGTTCTGATACCAGCTTTGGTAGTACCAGTTGTCGTTATCGACGGGAGCACGCAGGGCATCGAGCACGGGGCCGCAATCGGGTTCAATGATTTCCTTGCCGTCATAGCGTAGCGTCTTGATAGTGCCTTTCACGTTGTCGAAGGTAACAGCCCAATGGCTGCCTGCGAGCGTAAGGATGCCACTGCCACCTGTCTTTTCAATTGCGGGTGAACTGCCTGCGGTGTAAATCGGCTTCGTGTCTGCAGCGCCCCACAGCGTCAGCTGCTCGGCCATCTGCACATAGCCCTTCTTGGCCCACGGCATATCTTTGTTTAATAGGAACTCCACGCGGATATCATAGCAATGGCCTGCAGCCTCTTCGTCAGAGATTTGCAGTGGGATGTTAATGGGTTCTGTTTTGCGGGGAGCTATGGCTGGCATTCCATGAGGAAGCTCGTGGGGGATGGTGTTGCGGCTGACTTCGAAACCGTCACGGACGATAACAATGCAGATGTCCACATCATCTAATGCCACAAAGTAATTCTTGTTGGTAACCTTTATTCCTGCAAATGTTATCTGCTTGCCCGAGGGAAGATCCCTCTTCCATATTTTATCCAGCTCCACACCGACGTTCTGATAGACGTGCTTCACGTCGTAGTATTCGGGCTTCGGTGAGAGGTCGGGCAGCATCACGCCGTTCATGCAGAACATTCCGTCGTTCGGCATATCACCGAAGTCACCCCCGTAGCCGAAGACGAAGTCCTGATTCATTGTTAATTGTTCATTGTTCATTCGCGATTGCGATGGCATCGCAATCGCTTGGTCCACCCAGTCCCAGATAGCACCGCCGCAGATGAAGTTGCTGGTCTCGATGGCTTTCCAGAAGTCGATGAGGTTGCCGCCGGCATTACCCATCGAGTGGGCATATTCGCTGATGTGGAACGGGTACTTAGGACCTTTGCCGCCCTTGGCAGCGAACTGCACCCAACCCACACTGGGATACTGGTTCGAACCCATGTCCACGATGTCGTTGTTGCGCTCATACTGTATGGGGCGCGAGGTGTCGAAAGCCTTGATGGCATTGTAAGCTGCCACGAAGTTCTGACCGGGACCGGCCTCGTTGCCCAGGCTCCAGATGACGATGCTTGGAGCATTCACATGGGCCCGCACCATTTCCATGTTACGGGCGATGTGTGCCTTGCGCCACTCCACAGGATGCGAGATAGAGGCATCGCCGTAGTAGTATTCATGGCTCTCGATGTTGGCCTCATCCTCCAGATAGATACCGTATTTGTCGCAAAGGTAGTACCAGTAAGGATCGTTGGCATAGTGCGAGTTACGCACATGATTGATATTGCCGCGCTTCATCAGGAACACCTCTTGTTCCATCTGCTGCTTGGTGATGGCGTGACCACGCCAGGGGTTGGTCTCGTGGCGGTTCACGCCCTTCAGCTTCACGGGCTTGTTGTTGACATAGAAGTAGCGACCTGCCAGTCCGAACTCGTCGTCTTCAGCTTTCGTGTCGCGAATCTCCACGGTGCGGAAGCCAAAATAGGTAGAGCGCACGTCCATCACCTTGCCCTTCTTGTTCTTCAGCGTTGCCGTGAGGACATAACGGTAGGGGGCTTCGGCACTCCAGGGCTTCACGTCACGGATCGCCGTTGCGACGGGGATGAGCGGCGATGTGCTGTAGGTCAGGACGGGATTTGCCTCGACTTCATCAGTATATAGCTTCACGGGCCAAATCTTATACTCCACAGTCATGTCCTTCATCTTCTTGATGGTCGCCTCGTTCGTGGCAATAGGAGCCTCGATCTTCACTTCTGCATCCGCGGCATCAATGTTCTTTTCAGTGAGGGATGTAGTTCGTACAATCAGATCGCTCAGCTCCACTTCCGGCACACTCGTCAGATATGTGCTGCGGAAGATGCCGGGCAGGCGGAACATATCCTGTGCCTCCAGGAAACTACCGTCGCTGTTGCGGAAAACCTCCACGGCCACCACGTTTTCACCATTCTTATTTAAATAAGGTGTGATGTTGAACGAAGCCGTATTGCGCGAGTTCTTGGAGAAGCCCACGTAATGACCGTTGATCCACAGATAGAAGAAGCTATCCACGCCATCGAAGTTGATATATACCACGCGACCATTCCAAGCTGCAGGAACAGTGAAAGTACGACGATACGAGCCCACTTCATTGGGGTATTCATTCACTGTCCATTGCGGGTTTGTGGGCTTACGCATCACCCCACCCTTCCAGTCGCCGACAGCTACCTGATGCTCAAAGATAACCTTCTGGTTCACATAGATAGGCACACCGTATTTCAGCGAGCCATCCTTCTGAATGCCCTGCACGTTCCAGCAGCCGGGTACCGTGATATCGTCCCAGGCTGTGACGTCGTAGTCGGGAGCTTCGAAACCCTTGGCGCGTTCCTCGGGAGTCTTGCACCAATGGAACTTCCATGTGCCGTCGAGCGAGAGCCAGTAAGCACCACGTTCAGGCAGCACCCCACGAGCGGCCTCCTCCGACGGGAAGTGGAAGCCCCAAGCACGGGGCTGCTCCTTGTTCAAGGCCAGCGCTTCGGGCGATTCCCATTCATGACCCGTGGGAGCCGTGGGTTGCGCTTCATAGGCAAAGCCTTCAAGAGCAGCCGGAGTAACAGACTGTGCGCTCATCAACATGGCGCAAAACAGAGATGCGGTAAGCAAGAAAAAGCGTTTCATATACTTAGTGATTTATTCGATTTTCCATTCACAATTTGCAAGTTTCACCTCTTTTTCGGTGCGAAAATAGCGAAAGTCCCGCAAACCACAAAAGATTCGCAGGACTTTTTAATCATTCAAGGTTTTGACAGACGCTATAGACATAGCGATGGTCTGGGCTTTCGACTGTTTCGAAGCGCACGTCGGAGCGGGCGAGGACGGCCTTCATGTGGTTGGTAATACCCTCTCCGGAAAGCTTCTGGAGAGCCTCCTTCATAGTCCAAAAGCGGGTGAAAGCCATGGCTGGATCGGGGGACTGTTGAATCTGCTGTAACTCGCTGTCGTTCATCGTGTATTCCGCCAAAGATTTTTGATAAGGCCGGACGGATTCTATATCAACACCGATGGGACGATCGCTGATGGCACAGATGGCAGCCTCGCGACAATGACTGAGGTTGAAATGAATCTCCTCATGACCTACGATGAAGGGCTTACCATGCTCGCCGAAAACAAAGAGCGGCAGTTCCGATATCCCATACTCTTTCCGCAATCCCTCGCACAATAGCAAGTATGCCGCAGCACAGGCGCGCTGGCCAAAGTCGTGCTTGTAGCGCAAAGCCTCCTCGCGGCGCTGCTCGGATAATCGCGAGAGAGCTTCGGGGAGATCCAAGTCCTGAAGATGATCGTTCAAGTAAATCATGGCGCAAAGATACGCTTTATTCAGAAAAAGAGAAATCAGAAAATGAGAAAAATGAGTGATTGAAGAGAAAAACTTTAAACTTTAAACTCTAAACTCTAAACTTTTGCGTATCTTTGTCGCCAAAATGAGAGTCAAAGGGACTTCTTCCATACGCACCAGAGTCATGTGCCTTTTGGCCGTGATAAACATCTGCCAACGGGCAGTTGCCCAGTATGATGTGGCCTTCAACCATTACTGGGCGTTGCAGTCGTTCTATAATCCTGCGGCTTCGGGGTTGAACGGTCTGCTGGATGTGCACGGCGGGTATGCGATGCAGCTTAAAGGCTATGAGAATGCGCCAGTGACCATGATTGTCACCGCCGACCTACCATTGTGGATGATTGGTCCGGCACACGGTATCGGCACAGGCTTCATCAACGATAAAATCGGTCTTTTTGAGCACAAGAAGATTTATCTCCAGTACGCCTATCACCAAAAAATGCTCGGCGGACGGCTTAGTATAGGCCTGCGTGGAGCGCTGCTAGCAGAGGGGTTCGATGGCGCCGGAGTAGATACGGAGGTGTCTGGTGACCCAGCCTTTCCGACATCGGAGGTGAATGGTACCGCCTTTGATCTGGATGCCGGCTTACGCTTCGATGCAAGGAACTGGTATGTCGGTTTCTCTGCCTTCCACATCCTGCATCCGCTGGTGGAACTCGGGGATGATAAAATCAATGAATACGAGATACCCCAAACATTTTATTTAACAGGAGGATACAATATTCGTTTCAGGAATCCGTTATTATCTATGCAGACAGCTGCCATCGTGCGCACCGATTTAAAAGCCTGGCGCGGCGATATCAACGCCCGCCTCATCTACCAGAGTCCGAAAGGACGACTTTACGCAGGATTGGGTTATAGTCCCACCATTTCGGTATCTGCACACGTGGGAGGCGATTTCCACGGCATCCAGATCGGCTACTGCTACGAGATGTACACAGGAGGAATCGGTATCAAGAACGGCACACACGAGATCAATATCGGATATGCCACCGACCTCAACCTTTTCAAAAAAGGTAAGAACAGACATCAGAGCGTGAGGATTTTGTAAGGGGAATGAATATCAATCAAGGAAAACTGATTCAATAAAAAAGGAAATATAGATCAATGATGAAAAATAAAAGTATTCTTTTCATGCTTTCACTTGCTGCCATTGTGCTCACATCGTGCGCTGGTTCCAGAAGCAATGCGATGGCCACAGGTGGCGAGATTACCGGTGTGCGTGGAACGTCTTACGGCGAGGCGGCCCCCTATGGTATGGTGGCTGTTCCCAAAGGTTCCTTGCGCGTAGGTATGGAGGACGGTGACACGTTGTGGGGCGCAGGCTTCCCCATCCGTGACATCAGCGTTGACGGCTTCTGGATGGATCAGACCGAGGTCAGCAATGCCAAATACCGCCAGTTTGTGCAATGGGTACGCGACAGCATTATCCGTGAGCGCCTCGCAGATCCCGCTTTCGGCGGCGATGAAACTTATAAGATTGAGGAAGACAAGGAAGGAAATCCTGTCACCCCACATCTAGATTGGAGCAAAGCCATTCCCTGGCGTAAGGCTAACGAGGATGAGCAGCGCGCCATCGAAAGCGTGTATATCACCCACCCTATTGATGGTACCAAGATGCTTGATGCCAGCCAGATGAACTACCGCTACGAGGTTTATGACTATGCCCAGGCAGCCCTGCGCCGCAACCGCATCAAGAATGTCACGGACGAGAGGGAGCGCGGTATCGGTGTCTCCTCGCTGGAACTGCGTGACCTGAATACCGACCACGAAGCTGCAGAAGCCGAAGTGATGATTTCGAAGGACACTGCCTACATTGATGATGAAGGTAAGATTGTGCGCCAGACCATCACACGTCCTCTCTCCGGCCCATGGGATTTCCTGAACACTTACATCGTGAACGTCTATCCCGACACTACCTGCTGGGTCAACGACTTCAAGAATGCTGAGAACGAGCGCTACCTGCGCCTCTACTTCTCCAATCCCGCTTACGACGACTATCCCGTAGTGGGTGTCACCTGGGAACAGGCCACCGCTTTCTGCCGTTGGCGCACAGAGTTCCTGATGCGTGGGCTCGGCAAGGTAGGAGCAGACATCCAGCCGTACCGCCTGCCCACCGAAATTGAATGGGAGTATGCAGCCCGCGGCAAAGAGGGCAATCCCTTCCCGTGGGAAGCCAAGGACGTGAAGAGTGAGAACGGCTGCTACTACGCCAACTTCAAGCCCGACCGCGGAAACTATACCAAGGACGGCTCGCTCATCACCTCGAAATGCGGCATCTTCTCGGCAAACACCAATGGCCTCTACGATATGGCAGGTAATGTGGCTGAATGGACATCCACCATCTATACGGAAGCGGGCGTTGAGTCAATGAGCGACATGAATCCCGAGCTTCGCTACAATGCCGCCAAAGAAGATCCCTACCGTCTCAAGAAGAAAAGCGTGCGCGGTGGCTCGTGGAAAGATCCTGAATCCATGATCCGCTCGGCTTGGCGCTCCTACGAGTACCAGAACCAACCCCGCTCATACATCGGCTTCCGTTGTGTCCGCAGCATGGTTCGCGATGGCAGCGGAGTAAAGAATAAAGGTAAGAAGTAATTAGTTTATCGAATCATATGTCAAAGTTTAGCTTTATAGCCCGTTTGCAGCACTGGATGGATTCCGTGCCGGGTCAGACATTTATGAACTACGCCTACAGCTGGGGTGCTGCCGTTGTTATTCTCGGTACGCTCTTCAAGCTGACTCATATCCCGGGTGCCAACCTGATGCTGTTTATCGGTATGGGCACGGAGGTGTTCGTGTTCTTTGTGGCCGGTTTCGACCGCCCCTTCAACTCCCAAAACACCGAGTTGGCAGAGGAGTTCATCGATCTTGAAGATCTGGAAGCCATGAAAGATGCCGCAGCAACCGAGAAGGCTGCAGGCAGTACGGGTGGAGGCACCGTGATTATCGGTGGCGGAGCGCCCGCCAGCGGCACCGTTGTCATAGGCGGTGGTGCTCCTGCTGATGGTACGGTCATCGCCGGTGGCGGTGCTGGTATCTCTGCCGAAGATGCAGCTAATCTGGCCGTTGCTGCTCAGGCTGCAGCTAATGCCGCAGCTCTCGGACAGGAAGCTCAAGGTCTTCTCACCAATGCTCAGGCTGCAAACGCCCCCGAAGTGGAGGATGCCATTGAAGCCTATGTGGATCAACTCCAGCAACTCACAGAGGTGTTGGGTCGCGTTCGCGAACAGGCTGGCCGCATGACACAGGACAGCGAGGAAATGGTGAACCTGAACCGTACACTCACGGGTATTAACACCATCTATGAGATGCAGCTGAAGAGTGTCAGCCAGCAGGTGGGTACCATTGACCAGATCAATGACCAGACCCGCAAGATGGCCAAACAAATCGAGGAACTCAATGCTGTCTATGCCCGCATGATTGAGGCCCTCACCGTCAATATGCCCAAGAACATCTGATTATGGCTGTAAAGAAGAGACCGATATCACCACGCCAGAAGATGATTAATCTGATGTACGTCGTCTTGATGGCGATGCTCGCACTCAATGTGTCGAGCGATGTACTCAATGGTTTCTCTCTGGTGGATAAGAGTCTGCAAACAACAACCAAGAATGCCACACAGGTCAACCAAGGTATCTATGAGGACTTCGAAGAGCAGTACAAGGCCAACCCCAAAAAGGTGAAGGAATGGTATGACAAGGCACAAGTAGTCCGAAAGATGTCCGACTCGCTCTTCAATTTTGCCGAAGAGCTGAAAGAGCGCATCGTGCTGGAAAGCGATGGCAAGGACGGCCGCGTGGATTCCATCCAGAATCGCGAAGACTTGGAGGCTGCCACCAGCGTCATGCTGGCTCCTGGTAGCGGCAGAGGACGCGAGCTCTACGAAAGCATCAACAGCTATCGCGAGCGCATCATTCAGATGGTAACAGACTCCGCTCAGCGTCGCATCATCGCCAGCAACCTCTCTACGGAGATTCCCCAGAATGTTCGCACGCTGGGCAAGAACTGGCAAGAGTATATGTTTGAATCCATGCCTACAGCAGCAGCTGTCACCCTCCTTACCAAGCTGCAAAGCGATGTCCGCTATGCCGAGGGCGAGGTGCTACACGGACTGGCTGCTAATATCGGCTTGAAGGATATTCACGTGAACGAGCTCAATGCCTATGTCATCCCCAGCTCACAAACCGTTGTGCAGGGTGGTAAGTTCACGGCACAAATCCTGATGGCAGCCGTTGACACGACCAACAGACCTACTATATATATAGGTGGTCGCAAGATTGAGAGTGACCGCGGCATCTATGAGACCATTTGCTCCAAGACCGGCGACTTCAGCCTCGTGGGTTATATTGAGATGATGAATGCACAGGGTGAACTCGTTCGCCGCGACTTTGAACAGAAATACACCGTTGTGGCACCCTCTGCCACCGTGTCTGCAGATTTGATGAACGTGCTCTATGCTGGCTATGACAACCCCATGAGCGTCAGCGTTCCTGGAGTAGCCGCTAATCAACTGCAAGTCACCATGACAGGCGGCGGCCTTACCCCGAAGGGTGACGGTAAATTCATTGCCCGTCCCACAGCGGTAGGCGGCGAAGCTGTCATCACGGTAGCAGCCCGCACCGAAGGACGCGTACAGGAAATGGGCAAGTTCACCTTCCGCGTGCGCAAGTTGCCCGACCCGACCGCATTCATTGCATACGCCGACGGTCAAGGCGGCGAGAACCGCTTCAAAGGCGGTAAGCTGGCTAAACAGGTGCTGATGAATGCCGGCGAACTCGGCGCAGCGGTCGATGATGGATTACTGAATATCCCCTTCCGTGTGCAAGGTTTTGAAACGGTCTTCTACGATGGTATGGGTAATGCCATTCCCGAAGTCAGTAACTCGGCAGAGTTCACCGTCCGACAGAAGAATATGTTCCGCAGCCTCGCCCGTGGCAAACGCTTCTTCATCACCCGCATCAGAGCAATCGGTCCGGACGGCGTAGAGCGTACGCTCGATGGCGCAATGGATGTGACGGTGAACTGATGAGTCATGAGAATAATAATATTGAAAACTGAAACATAGAATATATGAAAAGGTTCTTGATTATAGGGTTGGTCATGTGCTTGGGTACGCTATCCGTACAGGCACAGCCTAAGAAAAGCCGTGTTGCTGCGCGTGTAGCTGCACAAAAGACGGCCACCACCAAACCAACTAGCGATCGTGCTGCCCTGATGTTTCCGACATCCGATGAGATGCCACAGGACGTGGTTTGGCGTCGCGACATCTATCGCCAGCTGGACTTGTTAGAAGATGCTAACGCACCGCTCTATTACCCCGTAGAGCCCCGTGGCAAGGAGCAGAATCTGTTCACCTACCTCTTCCGCCTGTTCCTCTCCGGGCGCATCCCTGTCTATACTTATAAATTGGATGGCAACGAAAGCTTCGACGAAAAGGATAAAGCTGATGCTCATGAGTTGTTGGACCGCTATTCCATCTACTACGAGGAATCCGATGGCAAGGTAACGGTCCCCGAAAGCGATATTCCCTCTGCTGAAGTCAAGCGCTTCTACGTGAAGGAAAGCAGCTATTTTGACCAGCGTTCAGCCACCTATCGCACACGTGTGACTGCCCTCTGCCCGGTGCTGATGCGTGGAGCTGATGATTTCGGAACGGAGGCAACGCCCTATCCGCTGTTCTGGGTGAACTATGACGATGTGGCCAGCTACCTTTCCCGTATGCCAGTTATGGCCTCAAACCTGAATAATGTCACCAATATGACCGTTGATGACTATTTCACGATGAACCGCTATCAGGGCAAGATCTACAAAACCAACAATCTGCAGGGACGCGTCTTAGCCAACGACAGTTCACGTGTTGGCGAGCAGGCTCGTATTGAGCAGCAGCTCAAGGATTTTGAGGAACATATCTGGCACCAGCCCCAACAGAAGGATAGTCTGGATAGCCTCAACCAACAGACTGATGCCAAGAAATCAGCCAAGGTGAAGAAGGCGCGCTCATCCTCGCGCCGCACCAAAGCTTCGTCGGCAGCCTCCACCAAGGCACCCAAGGCCTCTGGCGGCTCATCGGCTCCTCGCGTATCAGCCCGCAGGCAACGCAGATAAAGACAAATCACTAACCTATAAATATAAATGTTTATGAAAAAATTCTACTCACTTCTTGTAGCTCTTGTGGCTCTGTCCTCAACAGCACATGCTCAGTTCTTCCAGTGGGGTGTTGAAGGTGGTATCAACCTCAACACGATGACCCTGTCAAGCAGTGTACCCGATGTGTCGGAAAACAACCGCACAGGTTTCTTTATTGGTCCCAAGGTGAAATTCTCCGTGCCTGTCGTCGGAATCGGTTTGGACGGTGCTTTGTTGTTCAGCAACATGGATGCCGAACTTTCTACAGCTAATAGAACAGAGAAAAAGACCACCAACTATCTGTCCATTCCCGTCAATGTCCGTTACCATATTGGTCTGGGTGACCTGTTGTCCGCTTACATAGCTACAGGTCCTCAATGGAACATCCTGCTGAGTGGCAAGACATGGTCTATTGATGATGCAAGTAATGTTGGCGCAGACCTGAAGAGCAGCAACTTCTCTTGGAACGTTGGTGTCGGTATTATGGCGCTTACTCACCTGCAGTTGGGTGTTACCTACAACATTCCTATCTCCAAGTCTGGCCAGGGTTACTTCCCCGATGGTTCTGATTTGAAAAGCGTTCGACTGAAGAACAACACCTGGCAGTTGCGCGCTGCGTACTTCTTCTAAAAACTCGTGCGCTTCGTTGACGTCATCCTTCCTGTCCCTCTACAGGGACTCTTCACTTACACCCTACCTTCAGCACTCCAAGAGCGAGTCAAGGTAGGGTGCAGAGTCTTGGTGCCGTTTGGTACCAAGAAACAGGCGATGGCGCTGATTGCCCGGATTCACTCGAATCAGCCAGAAGGTTTGACCATTAAGGAGGTCATAGATTTGGTAGATGACCAACCTGTAGTGACCACCACCCAATTAGAGTTGTGGCAGTGGATGTCCGACTACTATCTCTGTAGTATCGGCGAGGTGTTCAAAGCGGCGTTGCCAGCTCAACTGAAGAAGAGACTAAACCCATCCAAAGGACGACGCTTCCGCCAAGAAGGGGGAGAGATGCAAGATGTCTTTGAACAAGCCAGAAACCTTCCTGCCCTGTCACCTGCACAGTCATCAGCATTAGACGGAATCAAAGCCCAATGGAAGCAACACCCCGTATGCCTCCTTCAAGGCGTCACGTCAAGCGGTAAAACTGAATTATATATCCATCTCATCGCCGAAGCGATTGCTCGCGGCGAACAAGTTCTTTACCTGCTGCCCGAAATCGTGCTGACCTCGCAGTTGACAGACCGTCTTCAAGCTGTCTTCGGTGACCGTTTAGGGGTTTATCACAGTAAGTTCACTGATGCCCAACGCGCCCATGTGTGGTTGCGCCAACTCTCGGAAAAGCCCTATGATATTATCGTGGGCGTACGCTCGAGTGTCTTCCTGCCCTTCCGACGTTTGGGATTGGTGATTGTTGACGAGGAGCATGAAGTGAACTTCAAGCAGCAGGATCCTGCGCCCCGCTACCATGCCCGCAATGTAGCTATCCTCATGGCGGCCAGAGCCAAAGCCAAGACATTATTAGGAACTGCCACCCCCTCGCTGGAAAGCTACTACAATGCACGGATGGGCAAGTACGGATTGGTGCAACTGACGGAACGTTACGGCCAGGTGCAACTGCCGGAAGTGGAAATCATCAATGTGAAGGAACTGCGTCGCAAACGCCTGATGCAAGGACCGTTCTCACCTCCATTATTGGAGGCCATGGACAAGGCTCTCAAGGCGGGTGAACAGGTGATTCTTTTCCAGAACCGTCGTGGTTTTGCCCCACAAGTGCAATGCCATATCTGCGGTTGGACGCCTCGTTGTCCACATTGCGATGTGCCATTGGCCCTGCATAAGCGCAGCGGTCGGATGACCTGTCATTATTGCGGCTATACCAGCGACATACCCCAGCAATGCCCCGCCTGCGAGAATCAGGATTTACGTGGCCATGGCTATGGCACCGAACGCATCGAGGACGACCTGCAGCGGCTGTTTCCCGAGGCACGAGTGGCTCGCATGGATTTGGATACGACCCGTACACGCACATCCTATGAACAAATCCTGCATGACTTTGCCACAGGCCAGACCAACATCCTCGTAGGCACACAAATGGTGACCAAGGGCCTGGACTTTGAGAACGTCAGTGTTGTGGGTATTCTCTCGGCTGAAACGATGTTGAATCAGCCTGATTTCCGAGCCTATGAACGCTCATTCCAGATGCTGGCGCAGGTAGCCGGACGCGCAGGACGCAGGCAACAAAGGGGACGAGTATTCCTACAGACCTTGAACGCCGAATTGACTTTGATTGGTCAGGTTGTCAGCAACGATTTCGAGCAAATGTACCAAGAACAAATGCTGGAACGAAGGTCATTTTCCTATCCCCCGTTCACGCGAATGGTCATTGTTTATATGAAACACAGACATGCCAGCGTCGTTGACACACTGGCCCGCGATGCAGCCATTCGTTTTCGCCAGCATTTCGGTTCCCGTGTGCTGGGACCCGACGAGCCCCCAGTGGCCAGAATGCAAAGTCTTTTCATACGACGAATTATCCTGAAGCTGGAGCCTCAGCTGCCATTACAGCAGGCACGGCAACGGCTGATGGGCGTACGGACAGATCTGCTCGCAGAGCAGGCCTATAGTTCAGCACAAATCTATTTCGATGTCGATCCGTTGTGAGAATCTTCCTGATTCTCGGTGTTCAGCGTAGGATAGGTAACACGCGTGTGGTAGATGGTTCTCAGCTTACCTTTCAGCACCTCCTTGGCTGTTGAGATATCCTGGAAAGTGATGGGGCATCGCTGGAAGAAGCCCTCGGCCACCTGACTGTCGATCATCTTATCCACCAGCTGTCCGATACTTTCTTCGGTATATTCCTGCAACGAACGGGCAGCAGCCTCCACAGCATCAGTCATCATCAGGATAGCCTGTTCTACCGTATGCGGGTTCTCACCCTGATACCTGTAATCTTCAGGATTCACCTCTTCATTGGGGTGAGCATTTTTCTCATTGATGTAGAAGAACTTGGCTATGCCACGTCCATGGTGTGTCGTGATGAATTCACGCACGAGACGAGGTAGCCGATAACGATCGGCCAGCTCCTCACCATCCTTTACATGACGCAGGATGATAGCTGCGCTCTCGCGGTTCGAGAGATTACGATGGGGATTGATACCGCCCAATTGGTTCTCCGTGAAAAACTCTGGGTTCTTCATCTTGCCGATATCGTGGTACAACGCTCCCGTTCGCACGAGCTGCGCTTTGACGCCTAACTGATTGGCCACCTCAGCAGCCAAGTTAGCCACCTGCATAGAGTGCTGGAAGGTACCGGGAGCAGTCTCCGACAACTGACGCAACAATTCGCTATTGACATTTGACAGTTCCACGAGTGTCACATCGCTGATGAAGCCGAACATACGCTCCAACAAAGCCATCAACGGGTAGGCAAAGAGCAGCAGTACACCCGCGATGAGCAGGTGAACGTAGATTTGCCAATCAATACGCATCAACGCATCCTCACCGAAGAACGTATGTCCGTGAACCATCTCAATGCTCAAGTACATGAACAGGGCAGAGAGCGTTACGAGAATGGCCGTCCGTATGATTTGCGAGCGTTGCGACATCTCCCTCAGCGAGTAGATGGCCACCAGCCCTGCCACCAATTGCGTAGCAATGAACTCGAAAGGATAACTCAGGGATATCGCGCACAGCATAATCGTTACCACATGTACAAAATAGGCTGTGCGGGAATCCATGAAGATTCGCACAAACACCGGAAGCATGGCATAGGGAATCACATACACCGACAACAGAGTATGTTCTATAATCAAGGACGTGAGAATAGAAAATGTCAAGATCAATGCCACCAATAACGAGACACTACGCACACTGCCTATATAATCCTTGCGGAACAGATTGAAATAGATGGTCAGGCTAAGGAAGATGGCCAGGACATACATGATTTGCCCGAAAACCACTTGATTGTCAGCATTGATGGTATTCTTACTGCGTTCCTGTATCGTCCGGTTGTAGCTGCTCAGAATCTGATAGGTTTCTTCGGTCACGATATCACCTCGGTCGATAATATTCTGTCCGGCATAGACCATACCCGAACTGGGCGAGATCAAACGCTCCATCCCATCTCTTAGCTGGTCTGATTTTTCCTCATCATAAGTCAGGTTCACCTTGATGTACCCATTCAAATTCAAACCCTGCAGACGCTTGCGGTCAAGATGTTCAGCCTCTGCTGCTGAAAAGAGATGCTCATAGGCAGACTTCTCCGTATAAAGCTGGCTGACAGGAACCGTGATGGCTTCCGTGCCGTGGTAGAGAATAACCGACTGGGTGTTCTGTAGCTGTAGGACCTTTAAATTATCTACATCGATGATACCTTGCTGGTAGATGTTGCGCAGCTGTTCTTCCACAAAATCAAGATAAGCACGGGGCATTTCACCCGGTTTCTGACTGCGGGCGGCTGTGCGGAAAGCAGCCAACTGCCTCTCCATGGTCTCAAGACTTTGCTCAAAATAAGGACTATATGTCTGGAGAATACTGTCACGCTCATGCTGCAGCTCGGCTTCGCTCTTGAAAATATAGAAGTCGAACGGCGCTCTCAACCGGCTATGAGGCCATGGCCGACCGACATCCACCAAAAACGTGGAACGGTCTGCACCAGGCAAAAACCACACGGTGATAAACGTGATGACAGCGATAACTAAGGCCTGAGAAAGAATCCCTTTCCAAGTCCTTTTTATTGGCTTATTATACCTGTTCATAATACCCGAGGCAAAAACTTTATACTTTTCGAGGACAAAAATACAACATTATTTGCGTCCGCGTCAATATTTTGTTGTATTTTTGCAAAAATTTATAATTCTTCCGCTTATGAACCAACCAAAAGTGCGCGTTCGCTTCGCACCTTCACCCACAGGACCCCTCCATATCGGTGGTGTTCGCACAGCCCTATATAACTACCTCTTTGCACGCCAACACGGCGGCGAGTTCATCTTCCGCATCGAGGACACAGACAGCACACGCTTCGTGCCCGGTGCTGAGGATTATATCATCGAAGCGTTCAAATGGCTGGGCATAGAGTTCGACGAGGGTGTCAGCTTCGGCGGCCAATACGGCCCCTACCGTCAGAGCGAACGCAAGGACATCTACAAGCAATATGTTCAACAGCTTCTGGACGCAGGCCGCGCTTATATCGCCTTCGATACCCCCGAGGAACTGACCGCCAAGCGCGAGGCCGTTCAGAACTTCCAATACGATGCTTCTACGCGACTCCAAATGCGCAACTCCCTGACCCTTGGCAAGGAAGAGACCGATCGTCTGGTTGCAGCTGGTACCCCCTATGTCGTCCGCTTCCTCATCGAGCCGGGCGAGGATGTACACGTGGATGACATCATCCGCGGCGATGTGTGCATCAACAGCTCCATCCTGGATGACAAAGTTCTGTGGAAGAGTGCCGACCAGTTGCCAACCTATCATCTGGCCAACATCGTCGATGACCACCTGATGAAGGTCACTCACGTCATCCGCGGCGAGGAGTGGTTGCCTTCAGCACCCCTGCACGTGCTTCTCTATCGCGCCTTTGGCTGGGAGGACACGATGCCCCGCTTTGCCCACTTGCCCGTGCTCCTGAAACCCGACGGCAAAGGCAAGCTGTCCAAGCGCGACGGTGACCGTCTGGGCTTCCCCGTCTTCCCGCTGGAGTGGCACGACCCCAAGAGCGGCGAGGTTAGCAGCGGCTATCGCGAGACGGGTTACCTGCCCGAGGCTGTCATCAACTTCCTTGCCCTGTTGGGCTGGAATCCCGGCGATGACGAGGAAATCATGTCCCTGCAAGACATGGTTCAGAAGTTCAATCTGGAAAAATGTTCCAAGAACGGTGCCCGCTTCGACTACGTGAAAGGCTACTGGTTCAACCGCGAGTATCTCATGAAACTCAGCGATGCCGAGTGGGCTCCCTCCTTTGTCAAGCTCTTGTCCGAACAGGGCATCACCTGCACCGAGGAACGCGCTGCCCAAGTGGTCGGCATGATGAAATCCAAGGTCATCGAGTATGAAACGAAAGAGGGTCCCCGCAAGCGCAACGTCTCCTTCGTGCGCGACCTTTGGCCTCTCTGCCGCTTCTTCTTCGTGGCTCCCACCGAGTTCAACCTCGAGGATAAATTCGTCAAGAAGAACTGGAAGCCCGAGACCGCAGCCGAAATGCAACAGCTACGCGACGTGCTGGCCACCATTGACGATTTCTCCGTTGAGGGCCAGAAGGCTGTCGTTGACCCGTGGGTGGAACAAAGTGGTATCAAGCCCTGGAACGCCTGGCGCGTTTGCCTCGTCGGGGAAGGCCAAGGTCCTGACATGTACGGCCTCGCTGCCTTCTTAGGCAAGGAGGAGGTTCTCCGCCGCATGGATTTTGCTATCCATTATTCGTTTAACGTTTAGCGTTTAAAGTTTAATGTTGTACAACTTCGCCATTTACTTTTACATGCTGGCGGTGGCCTTTGTGGCCATGTTCAACAAACGCGCCCGTTTGTTAGCCGTCGGTCATCGCAAGGCCTTCTTTGTCCTCCGCCGCGAGATTGACAAGAATGCGCGGTATATCTGGTTCCATGCGGCCTCGTTGGGTGAGTTTGAACAGGGCCGTCCGCTGATGGAGCGTGTGCGACGCGAACATCCTGAATACAAGATCCTGCTCACGTTCTTCTCGCCCTCGGGCTACGAGGTTCGTAAGAACTGGGATGGTGCTGATGTCATCTGCTATCTGCCCATCGATACGCCTCATCATATACGCCTCTTCTTCCATTTCGTGAAGCCGGAAATGCTGTTTCTCATCAAGTATGAGTTCTGGCAGAACTATCTTCACGGCTGTAAGAAACGCGGCATCCCCGTCTATTCCGTCAGTAGCATCTTCCGCCCCAATCAGGTGTTCTTTCGTTGGTATGGCCGTTGGGCCGGCTACACCAAAGTGCTGAACAACATCACCCATTTCTTTGTCCAGAACCAGCAATCCAAGGAGTTGCTGGCATCGTTGGGACACACGGAGAACGTGACCATCGTAGGCGACACGCGTTTCGACCGTGTTATTGATATTCAGCGTGCTTCCAAGCCCCTGCCGCTTGTGGAAACGTTTGCCAAGGACTACACCGTCTTCGTGGCTGGCAGCAGTTGGCCGCCCGACGAAGCCCTCTTTATCCCGTGGTTCAAGCAGCGTTTCCTCAGCAATCCGGAAGGTAGCGCCAAAGGCCGTCTCATCATTGCCCCGCACATGATTGGCGAGGATCATCTGAAAGACATTGAACAAGCTCTCGACGGTTGCCGCGTCCTGCGCTATTCAAAGGCTACGGAAGCCAACATCAGCGAGGCTGATGTCCTGATTATCGACTGTTTCGGACTGCTCTCCAGTATCTATCGCTATGGTCAGTTAGCCATGGTGGGCGGTGGGTTCGGTGTGGGCATCCACAATATCCCGGAGGCAGCCGTTTATGGTATTCCCGTGCTCATCGGTCCCAATAACCAGAACTTCCGAGAAGCCCGCTACCTCTTGGATGCCGGTGCTTGCTTCGAGGTGCATGATGCTGAAGACTTCTGTCTCACAGCCGACCATCTCTTGGCTGATGCCGAAGCCTACCGGCGCGCAGCCGAGGCCGCACGCAGCTATATCGCCGACAATGCCGGCGCTACGGACACCATTTATAAGATGACGTTAACATGACCTCCGCTCAGGAACAGCCCTCTCTCAAGGCCCGCGCAGCCAGCGGTCTCATCTGGGGAGGATTCAGCAATGGGATGATTCAGTTGCTGGGGGCTGTCTTTGGGTTGATTCTACTGAACCTGCTGGTGCCTTCTGACTACGGTAAGATGGCAGCGCTGATGATTTTCAGCAATGTGGCAGGTTGTTTGCAGGAGAGTGGTTTCACGGCGGCTTTGGCCAACAAGAAGGAAGCGCGACAGGAGGATTATAATGCCGTCTTCTGGTTTAACGTCATTGTCGGGACGCTCCTGTATATCATCCTTTTTCTGGCGGCTCCCGCCATCGCTGACTTCTATCATGAACCTGTCCTCAAGCCGTTGGCCCGCTTCGTGTTCATCGGGTTGTGGATAAGCTGCTTAGGTATCAGCCAGCAGGCATGGCTCTTTAGCCACCTGCAGGTGAAGCAGACGAGCCTCATCAATCTCACCGCCCTCGTTGTCTCCAACATCGTGGGAATCGTCATGGTCTTCCGCGGTTTCGCGTTCTGGGGCTTGGCTACGCAGAGTGTCCTCTACACCGCTGTGGGCACAGGCCTGCGATGGTGGGTATCGCCTTGGCGTCCCTCGCTGCGGATAGACCTTCGTCCAGCGTGGCAGATGTTCGGCTTCTCCAGCAAACTCCTCATCAACAGCCTGGCCTACCAGTTGAACAACAACGCTTTCGGCGTCCTCCTCAACCGCTTCTACCCCGGCGGTCATGTCGCCGGCATCTTCAGCAATGCCCGTAAATGGGACGATATGGCCATCGCCACCATCGGCGGGATGGTTCAGGGCGTCGCCCAACCTGTATTGGTTGAAAGTGAGAGTGCCGCTTTCCGCAAGCTGCTCCGTTTCACGTGCTTCATCTCCTTTCCCTGCTTGCTGGGGCTTGCCTTGATCGCTGAGGATTTCATCGTGCTGCTTGTGGGTGAGAAATGGAATGAGAGCGCCCGAATGCTCTCGTTGCTCTGTGTCTATGGTGCTTTCTCGCCGGTCGTGACGCTGTATAGCAACCTCGTCATTTCGCGTGGCCGTTCCACCATCAACATGACCATCGGACTGCTCAACTGTACCCTCGTCTGGGGTGGCATCATTGTGCTTCATGCGATGGGACAAGAGCTCACGGCCATGGTCATCTACTATGTCGTGCTCAACGTGGCGTGGCTGTTGGTGTGGCAAGCCAGCGCCAAGCACTTGGTGGGACTTCGCTGGCGCGATGCCCTGCGCGATGTGGCACCCTTCTTCGTCTTTGCCCTCGGGGTGATGCTCCTGTGTTGGTGGGCCACAAGTTCCATGCCGATCAGTTGGTGGCGTCTGTTCGCCCGCATCATCATGGCTGTTGTCCTTTATGTGGGTCTGCTGTGGATAACCCGTGCCAAGATTCTTCGCGAGAGCCTACAATACATCTTCCATCATGGTCAACTATAGCATCATCATCCCCCATCGCGGCGCTCCCGAACTGCTGCACCGGCTGCTGGTTTCCATTCCCCAGCGCCCTGATGTGCAGGTGATTGTGATCGAGGACCCCGAGGGGCGTGGCGGAGGCTATGCCCGCAATCAGGCGCTGCCCCAGGCTACAGGCCGTTGGCTCCTCTTTGCCGATGCTGATGACTTCTACGCCGAAGGCTTCCTCGATGTCCTTGACGCTTACGCCAGTCGTACAGACCTCGATGTCGTCTATTTTGGTTTCCAGATGTTAGCTGCCGACACACTCACGCCAGAGCCCATCGTCACTGCCGACTATATCCAAGCATTCGACGGCTCGCAACAAGCCGAGGAGCGCATACGTTTCGGTATCAATTCGCCTTGGTGTAAGATGATTCGCGCTTCCCTCGTGGCGGACAACGACATCCGCTTCGATGAGACAAGCATTGCCAACGACCGCTTCTTCAGCTTGCAGGTGGGCTATCACGCCAAGGGCATTGCCGTGGACAAGCATATCCTTTACAACTATCTTCACTATCCCGCCAGCCAGACCAACCGGCAATGGAACCGAGCGAAGGTGCGCGACCTGCTAGCTGTGAACATCCGTTCCAACGCCTTCCTGAAGGCCATTGGGCATCCCCATTTGCGGCGCTGGCTCCCCAACCTGTGGCTAGAGGCGCTTCGTACTCATGCCTATAGGCGTTTCTGGCTACTTACGTATTCTTATCTCGCCGACCATCGGCACTTCCAAAACATCAGGAACAATGTCAGTGTTTCAACTTACCGTAGGGCTTGAGGGCGGTCTTGGCAATCGTATGCGCACCGCAGCTGCCGCCGCAGCCATGGCTCCTCAGGTTCATGGCCGCGTGGCTGTGCTGTGGACACCGCAGTGGGGTATGGGCTCCCGCTTCGATGAACTCTTCGAACCCGTTGCCACACCTCGCTTAGAGCTCCGCGATGCCACGCCTCTCGAACGCCTCACAGCTGCCCGTCCCCGTCCGCGCAACCTGTTCCTGCCACGCCTGACGAACCGCCTGTCGTTCCGTCAGGTTCTTTACAACGAGCAGGTGATGCCACTCTACCAACAGCATTTCGACTTCGCCGCATGGGCCAATGCCCATCGCTCGCTGATGTGGACCTGGTGGGATTTCTTCCCCTGGGAACCGGCGCTGCTGCGACAGTTGTTCTGCCCCCTGCCCGCCTTGCAGCAGCGCATCAACGAGCGTTGTGCCGCCTTCTCGCCTCACACCATCGGCGTGCATATCCGACGCACCGACCACCAACAAGCCATCCAGGAAAGCCCACTCGAACTCTTTACGGATGCCATCGACCATGAGGCAGATCTCCATCCCGACCTGTGCGTATATCTCGCCACCGACGACGAAGCCACGAAAGCCGCTCTTCGCCAGCGCTATGGACAACGAATCCTCACGTCCAACACCTCCGCCACGCGCGATACCACCGATGGCATTCGTGAAGCCCTCATAGAGATGTACACCCTTAGCCGCACAGCCCATATTTACGGCTCTGCAGGCTCCTCGTTCTCAACCATTGCCGCTTACTTAGGTGGCATCACCAATACAGTCTTATCCGTCGTTCAATGACCATGGGACAATCGTTCCATGCTAAACCAAACAAATTATACCAAGGCATATATGACAACAAGGAATCTTTTACTTTCATTGCTATGTGCGGCAAGTTGCACTTATGTGGCTGCGCAGAAGACCGCAGGGGGTGGCATCTCGCAGCAGATGCTTACGACCATCACGAGGGCACAACCTGCCACAGGCAACGCCATTGCCAATGCGCTGGCCGCCAACCCCATTGATGACCTGGCCAAGAACCGCCGCAATGCGGGACCGATTGACACGCAGTTCAGCATCGAGACTCCCAAGCAGAGCATCACCGATCAGAAGTCCAGCGGCCGCTGCTGGATGTTCTCTGCCATGAATGTACTCCGCGCTGACTTCGCCCGCCAGCATGAGGACACCCTCGCCGTGGAGTTCTCGCAGGACTACCTCTTCTTCTTCGACCAATTGGAGAAAGCCAATCTGATGCTGCAGGGCGTCATCGACACAGCTAAGGAACCCATGGAACACGAGCGCGTGCGCTTCTTCTTCCAGAACCCCATCGGCGATGGCGGCACCTTCTGCGGCCTCGTTGACCTGGCTCCCAAGTATGGCCTCGTGCCGGCAGCCATCGCTCCCGAGACCTATTCAGCTGAGAACACATCGAAGATGCGCCAGCTCATCACCTCCAAACTCCGTGAGTTCGGCTTGGAACTGCGTCGCATGGTTGCCGACAAGAAGAAAGCTGACGCCATCGCCCAGCGCAAGACCGCGATGCTTGGTGAGATTTATCGTCTGCTAACCCTCACGCTGGGAGAGCCTGTGCAGGAGTTCGACTATGCCTTCCGCGATGCCAGCGGCACCATACGCACAGCAACGAAGCACTACACTCCCCAGTCCTTCTACGCCGAGGTGATGGGCGGTCGCCAGCTGGAGGGCTCCTTCATCATGGTGATGAACGACCCGCGCCGCGAATACCACAAGACCTACGAGGTGGAATGGGACCGCCACGCCTACGACGGCACCAACTGGTGCTACCTGAACCTGCCTATGGAGGACATCGAGCAGCTGGCCATCGCACAGCTCAAGGACGGCCGCAAGATGTACAGCAGCTACGATGTCGGCAAGCAACTCGACCGAAAGCGCGGCTACTGCGACACCGAGAACTTCGACTATGCCTCGCTCATGGGCACCTCCTTCCCCATGTCGAAGGCCGACCGCATCGCCACCTTCGACAGCGGCAGCACCCATGCCATGACGCTCACTGCCGTGGACCTCTACAAGGACGGGCAACCCGTCAAGTGGAAGGTGGAGAACTCATGGGGTGCCTCCTGGGGACAGGGCGGCTGCCTCATCATGTCAGCCCGCTGGTTCCGCGAGTATATGTTCCGCCTCGTCGTTGACAAGCAGTATGTCCCTGAGCATCTCCTGAAAGAGGCACAGCAGAAGCCCACAATGGTCATGCCCGAAGACCCACTTTTCCAGGATGAGTTATGAGTTCCGTAAAACGTCTTGAATGGCTCGATGCACTGCGAGGATTTACGATGTTCCTCGTGGTGGCTAACCACACCTACGGCTTCGGCTTCGACACGAACACCAAGTACTCCATGTTCATGTCGTTGTGCCTGCTGTTCCGAATGCCTCTGTTCTTCTTCATCAGCGGCTTCCTGGCCTACAAGGCCTCCTTCTCGTGGAACCTGCGCGACACTGGCTCGTTGGTAGCCAAGAAGCTGCGCGTGCAGATCATCCCGACGCTCGTCTTCATGACCGCCGAGATAGCCCTCATGGCCAAGAATTTCTGGGACCGCATGGGCGAGGCCTGGGAGAGTCCCACCAAGGGCGGCTACTGGTTCACGATGGTGCTGTTGCTGATGTTCCTCATCTACTACACCTTCTGCTTCGCCACTCGTAAGCTGACAGGCCTCACCATGGGGGCGTCGGAGGAAGAGATGGCGTCCCGGCGCCGCATCGAGGCAGCCGTGCTCATCATCCTCTGGGCTGTTGCCGTCTTTGCCTACGCCACCTTGTATATGCGCTGGTTCTCCTGGCGTAAGGAGGAGTTCTTCCGCTACAGCAGCCTCACGGAGGTTGCACGCTTTTTCCAGTTCTTCCTCTTAGGTAATCTGGTACACCGCTACTGGCCGCAGGTGCAGCGCCTCTTCGACACCCGCTGGTTCTTCCCCCTGCTGGTGGTCGTGGCGTTCCTCGGTGCCGGTGACTACCTGAAGTGGCACAACCTGCGCCTGGAATGGGCGAACCTGCCGCGCACGCTGGCGATGTACGCCTTTGTGCTGATGATTGTAGCCTTCTTCCGCCACTACGAACATTGGTTCACAAAGGAAACACGCCTTGGCGCTGCCCTCCAATATATCGGTGTACGAACTCTCGACATCTACCTCATCCACTATTTCTTCATCCCCAAGCTGCCCGACATCGGCGTATGGTTCAAGGCACATCCTACGAACTTCGTGCTCGAAGGTACGTCGGCCATCATCTTGGCCACCCTCGTCATCAGCTTCTCACTCCTCACCAGTCATGTCCTCCGCGTCAGTCCCTTCCTCAAGAAATGGCTCTTCGGCCGTTAGCCCTGTAGCCCTCTTTGTCTATAACCGCGCCGACAATACACGCCGGACGTTGCAAGCGCTGTTGGCCAACACGCTGGCACCGCAGACACAGCTCTACGTGTTCTCTGACGGTGGGCGCGACGATGCCTCGTGGGCTGCCGTGCGCGAAGTGCGTGCGCTGCTGCATGAGACAGCCACTGAGGTCGGGCGCACACGCGCCCTGCTGAGCATGACGATTGTGGAACGCCCCACCAACTACTACCTGGAGCGCAATATCATCGAGGGTATCCATGAGGTCTTTACACGTCATGACACCGTCATCGTTCTGGAGGACGACATCGTCACAGCCCCTTACTTCCTGCAATTCATGAACGATGCCTTCCGCCTCTACCGCGAAGACAAGAATGTCATGCACATTTCGGGCTTCACAAGGATAGAAAGCTCTCCGCTCTCGACTTACTTCACTCCTTTCATGGCAGGTTGGGGATGGGGCACATGGCGCGACCGCTGGCAGCAGCACTTCCGCCACTATCAGTCGCGTACAGAAGCCCTCGCTGACCTAACCGACGAAGATCTCCGTGCGCTCGAATATGGCGGCGTATTTCCATGTCTGAAGAATCTCGACCGAAACCCCATCCCCTGGGATTTGTGCTGGGGCATCGCTATCCACCGTGCCAGCGGACTCTGCCTCTATCCGTCAAGAACATTGGTACGCAATATCGGACTGGCCAGTGGCACTCATTTTCACATGTCTCTGCCCCTGTCCCGTCTCATCCAACGCTATGAATACGACCGTGAGCCCTACACACAGCCCATCCCCCTCACCTATCAACATCCAGCCTCCGACCCAGCCATCGAACAACAACTCCATGTAGCCCTCACCGATTGGGGCATCCGCTACACTTGGCTTGGCCGCATACTCCGCCGAATTGCACGAACCGTATCTACTAAAGGTCATAATTGATTGCCGGTTTTTGTATGAAAGCCAATAGCTTCGATGTGGAAATGACCTGTTGGTCTTGTTAGTTACCAACGAAATTGATGAAGATTGTACTGAAAACACGTATATACGAGTTTGTAAATACGTATATACGAAATTGCGAACTCGTATATACGTGTTTCACAATGATAGGCCCTCTTGCATTATCGTGATATAGTTGTAACAGCAAAAAGTGAAAATAATCTGCTTTTGTGTACACCGAACGAGAAAAATGCGTACCTTTGCAAGCGTAATGATACATTATCACCATTATCACTTATACATTAACAACAATGAATCCGTATTTGAATTTCTCGCTTGAGGGTAAGGTTGCCCTCGTGACAGGTGCCAGCTACGGCATCGGTTTCGCCATTGCCAGCGCATTCGCTGAACAAGGTGCAAAGATCTGTTTCAACGACATCAACCAGGAGCTGGTTGACAAGGGTTTGAAATCCTACGCCGAGAAGGGCATCCAGGCCCACGGCTACGTCTGTGACGTGACCGATGAGCCTGCCGTTCAGGCTCTCGTGAAGAAGATTAAAGAAGAGGTCGGCACCATCGACATCCTCGTCAATAATGCCGGCATCATCCGCCGCATTCCCATGCACGAGATGGAGGCCGCCGACTTCCGCCGCGTCATCGACATTGACCTCAACGCCCCCTTCATCGTCTCCAAGGCTGTGCTGCCCGACATGATGGCCAAGGGTCATGGCAAGATCATCAACATCTGCTCCATGATGTCCGAGCTCGGTCGCGAGACTGTCAGTGCCTACGCAGCTGCAAAGGGCGGTCTGAAGATGCTCACCCGCAACATCTGCTCCGAGTATGGCGAGTACAACATCCAGTGCAACGGCATTGGCCCGGGCTATATTGCAACGCCTCAGACCGCTCCCCTGCGCGAGCGTCAGCCAGACGGCAGCCGCCATCCCTTCGACAGCTTCATCTGCGCCAAGACCCCCGCAGGACGCTGGCTTGATCCGCAGGAGCTCACCGGTCCCGCCGTGTTCCTCGCTTCTGAGGCATCCAACGCCGTGAATGGCCACATCCTCTATGTGGATGGCGGTATTCTGGCTTATATCGGCAAGCAGCCTAAGTAAAGAGATGGATCATCTGCCACAAGACCCGGCCATGCTGGTGTCTGCCATCAACATGCTTTTGCGCGATGATGAGTTCGACACGCTGGAAGAGTTGTGCGACTACTTCGAACGCGATACGGAAGAGTTGAAGGCACAGCTGCTGGCCGAGGGTTATGTTTATAGCGAGGCGCAACGTCAGTTGCGTCTCGCTTAAGTTCTGAGCGCACGCATCGCGTTGAGCACAGCCAGAACGGTGACGCCCACATCAGCGAAGACAGCCATCCACATCGTTGCCAGCCCGCAGGCTGCCAACAGGAGCACGGCTACCTTCACACCGATGGCAAAGGTCACGTTCTCACGAGCGATGCGGAGCGTACGGCGGGCGATGCGGATAGCGGTAGCTATCTTCACGGGCTGGTCGTCCATCAGCACTACGTCCGCCGCTTCAATGGCAGCATCAGAACCCAAGCCCCCCATGGCAATGCCCACGTCGGCACGAGCCAGCACAGGAGCATCGTTGATACCATCGCCCACGAAAGCAAGGGAACCGGTATTGTGCTCTTGGAGCAAGCGCTCCACCTGCATCACCTTATCAGCGGGCAACAGCTCTGCATGGTACTCGCTGAGCCCAAGCTGCGCAGCCACTTCCCCTGCCACCGAACGACGGTCACCGGTAAGCATGACCGTATGCTCAACCCCCAATTGTTTCAGTTGGGCAATAGCCTCAGCACTATCTTCCCTTACACGGTCGTTGATAACGATGTGTCCTGCATATTCGCCGTCAATAGCCACATGAATGACCGTTCCCACATCGTGGTGCGGGCAGTCGTGATGAACGGCTCCCACCAGCCTCATCATCTGCTCGTTACCGACACAAACTTCCATTCCTTCCACGCGGGCACGAATACCCTTGCCCGCCAATTCCTCGACATTTTCGATGGCACAACCGTCTGTAGCCTCATCGGGATAGGCATCGCGCAAGGCTGCGCCGATGGGGTGTGTCGAATAATGCTCCACGTGAGCTGCCAGGTGTAGGAGGTGGTGATCATCGCAACGGTCAGGATGCACAGCTGCGACCACAAACTCACCATGCGTTAACGTACCCGTCTTGTCGAAAACTACCGTCTGAATCTTGGAGAGCACGTCCATATACTTAGCACCCTTGACCAGAATACCCTTACGCGAAGCACCGCCGATGCCCCCGAAGAACGTCAGGGGAACCGAGATAACCAACGCACAGGGGCAGGAAACCACCAAGAAGATGAGGGCGCGGTGAAGCCAGATGGGGAACGCTGAAAGCGCTTCGCTCATCGATAAATGAGAAATAAAAAATGAGAGGATTGGAGGTAGGATGGCCAAGGCGATGGCAGCGAAGACAACAATGGGCGTGTAGATACGGGCAAAGCGCGTGATGAAAGTCTCGCTCTGCGACTTGTGCTCGCCAGCGTGTTCTACCAGATTGATGATCTTCGACACCGTGCTCTCACCATATATTTTCGTGACGCGCACGCGCACGAGACCCGTGAGGTTGACACAACCCGATATGACCTCATCGCCGACAGCCACCCCACGCGGCATACTCTCACCCGTCAGTGCCACCGTGTTGAGGCTCGTAGCACCCTCGATGACCACACCGTCCAACGGCACACGCTCACCGGGACGGACAACAATGACGTCGCCGACAGCCACAGCCTCGGGACTGACACTCTCTACAAGACCCTCACGTTCCACGTTGGCGGTATCCGGACGGATATCCATCAGGTGTGCGATACTCTGGCGGCTCTTCCCCTCAGCATAACCTTCGAAGAGTTCTCCGATTTGGAAGAACAGCATCACGAAAACAGCTTCTGCAAATTCCGTTTCTGCATTGGGCATAAAACCGATAGCCAATGCCCCCAGCGTAGCCACCGACATCAGGAAATGCTCATTGAACGCATCGCCGTGGGCTATCCCCTCAGCAGCCTCGTGCAATGTCTCGTGTCCGACGAGGAGGTAGGGAACGAGATAGATGAGCAGTAGCTGCCACGTCAGAAGCGACCACGTATGTTCTATGAGAACGGCTCCTGCAAGAAGAAATGCCGTAACAACAATCAGCACCAACTGACCCTTCAGGCCGCTGTGCTCGTGATGATGTTCATGATGATGTTCGTGTGCCATACCATAAAGCCTTTTTGTTTTCGGCGACAAAGGTACGACAACTTTTCTGCAACTCAGTTGCAAAGTGTACGGCGAGCCCCCAGCTGTTGGTATTTCTCTTTCAACTTGGTGCGGGCTCGGTGGAGATAGACACGGACTTGGTCTTCAGTGAGGTGCAACAAAGTGGCAATCTCACGATAGCTGAGACCTTCGATGTCGCGCAGGCGCACAAGGTCGTCGAGAGGGGGCGGAAGCTGGGCTATCAGCTGATGAATGAGGGCGTAGTCGCCATCATCGGTTGTGTAGGACGCAGGAGCAGCTATGATTTCTTCCTGATTCAACGAGGTAGAAAGCGGGCTCATCCGTTCCTGCTTCTTGCGGCGGTCTAAGGCCAGGTTCTTGCAGATCTGCATCAGCCACGCCTGCATATTCTCTATCGTGGGCCATTCAGCACGCCGCTCCCACGCACGGAGCATCACATCCTGCACGATATCCTCTGCCTCTGCCGTCTGCATGGTAATGCTCAGTGCCAGACGGTAAAGGCGGTCGCGGTGCGGGAGTATGTCGGTGCGGAGATCCACTATTCATTCTTCATTAGAACCGTTCCTCCTTGAAGGTCGTGGATGGAAGTGATGCGGACGGAGCTGACACCCGCATGGATGGCAGCAAAAGCATTCTCGAGCTTGGGAATCATTCCCCCGCTGATGATGCCGTCAGCGACCAGTTGGCGGAAAGATTCCTCGGTCATCTTGGGAATCAGCGTGGAGGAGTCTGCAGGATCACGGAGGACACCTGGAAGCTCAAAACAGAAGGTTAAAGTTAATGGACAATGGACAATGGCGCATTTCGCTAAAGCTACCGCCACCGTCTGTGCCATCGTGTCGGCATTGATATTGAGCATATGCCCTTGTCCGTCGTGTGTGAGGGGCGCGATGACAGGGGTGATGCCAGCCTGTAGGAGTTGCAGAAGGCGCCCGCCGTCGGCACCGTCAACATCGCCTACGAAGCCGAAGTCGATGCCCTCGGGTGTAATGGGACGTCGATGAGCATGCACGATGTTCATATCCGCACCTGTAAGGCCAAGGGCATTGATGCCGCGTGCCTGC
>JAEEGL010927395.1_pt1 | contig 63404 bp, 61 predicted proteins | sample 9134231 | NCBI WGS metagenome assembly JAEEGL01 (sample SAMN16246548, study PRJNA631951) | gut metagenome | biome: gut microbiome; feature: rumen; material: fiber-attached | host: Bos | place: Iran: Karaj | collected 2018-10
GCTAAATTATTAGATTCAGTTGCACCACTATTAAAAATAACTTCATAATCAGAATTAAGATTCAACGCTTTTAAAATTCTCAATCTTATTCGATTAATTTCGTTGTAGATTTTCATTCCGTATTTATGAATTGAATTAGGATTTTCAAAATAATTTGATGCAGCATCAAGGTATGCATCAAGTACCTCTTTTGAGGGTTTTGTACTGCTAGCGTTATCAAAATATATCATTATTTAACTTCTCTTTGATTTAATTTATCTAAAACTTGTTCGCTAATTTCAAAAGCTGATTTAAAATCACCTGAAAGATAAAGTGTTTCAGCTTGAGAAACCAAATTGTTAATTTCAGCAAATTTCATACGGTCTCTATTAGCGAGAAGAATTTGCTCTGAAGCCATATTCTTATAATTATCGATTTCATGAATTTCTTTAACCAAATTATTAGTTAATTCATTTAATCTCATACTTAAATCATTAACTGAAACAACATTAATAGGAACAGCTTTTAAATATTTGCTTATGTTATCAATTAAAGCATAACAATCGTCAAATTTTGATTTGTACTTTTCTTCTAATTCAGGAATTTTGAATCTTACGACTAAAAATTCACTCTCTTTTAATTGACGATATTTTGTAATCAAATTATTGAATGCAACTTCACAATCATTCTTCAAACTAGAAAGATAAGTTTCAAATGAAACTACTTTTTCATTTAATTCATTTGTTCCCTTTTCAAGAACTAATAATTTATCAATTAATAATGAATAAGGATATGGATCAGCAGAATGGATATAAACATCAAGTCTTCTCTTATCTTTAGAAACAACATCTAAAAATTTGCCAAGTTCTTCAAGCGATCTCAAATGTTCAGAATCAATAATATAAACTTTTTTAAATCTTGTTATATTGTTTGTGATTTTGATGTATTCACCAGATAAATAATTAAATTTATCAAGAATTTCTTGGTTTTTGAGATCAAATTGACTATGTGCATCAACTTCTTTATCAAAAGCTTTATAAATGCTATCGATGATTTCGTTAATTCTATTCTTATTTTCTTCAAGTCCAGCAACTGATAATTTCTTAATGGCTAAAATAGAATTTGTGCAACTGTCTTGAATTTCGCTGACTGCATCTTCAACTCTTAATTGTTTTAAAGGGATTCCACTTAAAACTAAAGAATTATATTTATCAGTAAGTTGGTCAATTCTAGAAGGAATATTTACTGAAAATTCTTCATATAGTGGAGGAATTTGATCAATAAGGAGATTTAATTCATCAACAACTTTTTCAATTTTTGGAATCAAAACATTTGCATCATCATAATTTGCTTGTTCAACATCAGCTTCAAATTCGTTAAATTTTTGATCGATTGTATCAAAAACTTTATCAAAGCTAAGAACAACATCGGTTAATTTACTTTCATTACTATTATATTTAGATTTGCAATCTCTATATTTTTCTTTAACAACAAGTGCAGCTTGTCGGCAATCTTCTTCAGGTCTAATAACTTGAACTAAATCATTGTTAAGTTGATTAACTGAATCTTCATATTGTTTTAAAATTCCTTGATGTTCTTTTAAATAATTCTTAAATTCATTAATTCTTCTTTCTTCAAGGAATACTTGAAGTTCAGAAATGATTTCATTGTATTGAAGATCGGTTGTATCTCTAATTTCTTTGCTTCTTCTAAAATAGCTTGAATGAATATCACTATAAAGGAGGTTTGTTCTTGAAATGATTTCGAGTCTTTGAATATATTGGGCATCTTGACCAGTTAAAAGAGCGTGTAAATACTCATACTTACTTTGAATTTCTTTAAGTTGTCTTTTACATCTATTTCGTTTGAAAACTAAATTGTTCAACATAATGTAAATAACAATTCCAACTACAATAACAATACCAATAATTGGCAATACAATTGCCAAAACTCCACCAATATCTGATTCAAGAATTAAAAATTTGTCCATAAAAAACCTCGTTATAGTTATTTTATACTATAACGAGAAAAAATTAAACTTAATTAAAGAAAAAATTAATATTAATAAGTATGTAAATTTTACATTTTCTAATTAGTAAAAACTTTTTAATTTGCAGGCTTTTTATTATTTAATCGTGAAATTAACATATTTTTTAACAGAATTTTCAAATTGAAAAAATCAAAATTTTTCTCTTGTTTTTATCTCATAAAAATAAATTTAATTTCTATTAAATTTTTATTGACTAACAATGGGCAAAAGTAGTATCTTATTAAAGCATATTGCGAAGCAATTAAATACTTCTCGTCTAGTGAATTAAGGATGTAAATCTTAAAGAAGTAACCACCGCTACATTGGCGAAACTGGCAATTAATTCACCGTAGGAGAATGGAATTTAATCCCTTGCTTTAAACATTATGTTTAAGAAAGGAGTCCAAAAAATATGAGATACACTGGACCAAAATGGAAAAGAGCTAGAAGACTTGGCTATTCCTTATTAGGAACTGGCGAAGAATTTAATGGCCACACTCTTAAAAAGGGTGAAAAGAGAGAATATGCTCCTGGCCAACACGGCGCAGACAAGAAGAAACTTTCAGAATATGGAAGACAACTTGCTGAAAAACAAAAATTAAGAGACACATACGGTGTTAACGAAAGACAATTCCGTAAATTATTCCTCTTAGCTACCAAATCAAACGAAGTTACTGGTACAAAGTTCATGACTTTACTTGAATCAAGACTTGATAACTTAGTATTCAGATTTGGATTTGCAACAACACGTAGAGCTGCTAGACAACTTGTTAATCACAAACATATCTTAGTCAATGGAAAGAGTATTAATATTCCTTCATACACATGTAATGTTGGTGATGTCATTACTGTCAAAGAAGCAAGCCAAAGCATGGTTGTTATCAAAGCCGCACTTGAAGCTCAATCAGTTACAGTTCCTTATGTCGAAGTAGAAAAAGAAAAATTCCAAGGCAAGTTTGTTAGACTTCCTGAAAGATCTGAACTTCCAAAAGACATTAACGAATCACTCATCGTTGAATACTACAACAGAATGTTATAGTTTCAACAAATATGTAGCATTTAAGAAACCTATCGTTGATAGGTTTTTTTATTTATGTTATAGTTTTGCCTTATGAAAAAAATTACTTTAGATAAAGAAAACACTTTAGTAAATGTTTCTAACTCAATTCTTAAATTCTTTGGTGTATCACCCTTAAATGATACATACGCCCCACTTGATGAATTGCTCAAGAAAACAAAAAAAGAGAAGATTGCTCTCGTACTTTTTGATGGTGCTGGTAAAATCGTTTTCGACACTCACAAAAATTTCATTCCTTTTATATATAATAATATCTTTAAAGCTTATAAGTCTGTTTATCCACCAACAACCGTTGCAGCAACCACTTCTTTAACAACAGGTTTATATCCACTTCAATCAGGATATTTAGGTTGGAATCAATATTTTAAAACTAGAAAAGCTTTCATTAATGTTTTTCCTTCTCTAGACAAATTTGATCATAAAATCAAATATAATCCACCTGTCCAAACAACTGAACTGAAAGTCGAATATATTTGGGATTTAATCAACAAAACATATAAGCATAACGCTTATAGAATTTACACTTTTGATTATAGAATTGGCAAAAACTTTGAAACTGATTATGAAAAATTCTTTTCTGATGCTGATAAGTTAGTTAAGTCACATGATTTCGTTTATATATACACCGAAAACCCTGACCACCTTTTACATGAAGAAGGAATCGAAAGCGAAGTCATAAAAAACAATTTAATTTATCTTAATAAGAAACTTGAAGAACTTGTAAAAAACAATCCTGATACATTATTTTTGCTTACTGCAGATCATGGTTTTAAAAACATAAAAGAAATAAATATTAAAAATTTTCCTGATTTTTTAGAAACTTTAAAATGCAAAAATTTTTCAATTGAGGGGAGATTTGCAACGTTTTTCGTAAAAAATGAGAAAAAATTTCTTGAATTATCAAAAAAATATTTTGGAAATGATTTTGAAATTTATTCTAAAAAAGAGATTTTGGAAAACAATATTTTCGGTTATGGAACTCCAAGAGAAAACGTTGATTACAACATTGGAGATTACACACTTTTAGCAACAGGTGACATCTCTTTATATGATTTAGATGAACCTAGAAGTTTTAATTTTGTAGCAAATCATGCTGGAATTACAGATGAAGAAACTGACATTTATCTTTGTGTATTTAATCTTTAAAATCATTAATGATTAACATATCAAAATAAAGTATAATTTCTTTATCGCCAACTTAGCTTAGTCGGTAGAGCAACTCATTCGTAATGAGTAGGTCGTTGGTTCGATTCCGACAGTTGGCACCAATTAAAAAAATACATTTTGCTTGGGGCAAAATGATTTTTTTATTTTAATAATATTTTGTATCTGAAATTTTGATTTTTAATTTATGTTTTTCTTTGATTCTTCTATCAGCTTTAATCAAAATATAACGATCGTTATCGAAATTAAGTAAGTCTAAACATTCCTCTAACTTACACCATTTATATCCTGCAACATCAAAAGGAAATGAAGCTTCTACAGCTATTTTTTCTTCGTTTGATTCGCCTATAAAATAATAAACATCTTTTGTGTTTCCAGTCCGCATATTGTAATTGATTTTCTCTTTAAATTCGTCATCAAGTTCTACATTATATCCGGTCAATTCCTTAACATGTCTTAAAGCAGTTTGCTCATCGGTTTCGTCTTTTTCTTGATGACCTTTGCAGAATCCAACGTGACCTTTAATATAAAATAACAAGAGGTAATAAATATCATCTCTTTGAACTTTATAAAGTACTACACCACAACTTTTCTCTTTACGAATAATCTTTAAATAGAATCTATTAACGATATAAATAACATTAATAATCACGATAACCATGCTACTTAAAATGATTGAGATTAAAGAAAGACTATAAAAAACATAATATAAGCTTCCGTCTTTATAAGTATTTATAAAACATAAAAATTGATCATAATTTGAGCTTGATTGTTCACAAATGTCAGATGGTAAATTAACAAGGTCAATTCCTGCAACCATGCTAAAAGTTGTGATTGCATAACCGAGCAAATATAAACTAACTATCATTACTAATATATAAACTAATAAACGATAGTAAAACATTTTATCGATGCTTTTCTTGACTATAAAATCTCTACTTTTCATCTTTTGTCCTTTTCACGTACTTTACATATTCATAATTTGAATACTTTTCAGCAGTCTCACACATTATTTTATAACATTCGTTACGTAAATACTCTTTATTTTCGTTAATATTTAAATTTTCTTTAGGAAATATCGGTTTTCCGATATACATCGTGATTTTTGGTTTTTTAGATAACTTCGATTTTCTAACACAATTTGTGATTGGAATAATTGGAGCATTTAGCTTTGCTGGATATTTAAATGAAGCAGAAACAAATGGTCTAATCTTTGTATAATATGGCCAAATGTGAGCTTCAGGATAGATTAAAGTGTTGTGACCTTTTTTAGTTTCGTATTCCAAATCTTGCATAAAACTTTTATAGTTAGAAATCTTATCTGGAATAGGTCTATAACCAATTAAAGGAACAATTTTAGCTATCAACTTATTTGATAAAGCATCCGTATAGCCCAAAATATTTGTTCTTTTGAACAAAAATACATTTGCTTGAATATCAAATACATCAAAAAAGGAAATGTGATTTGCATAAACAAAGCACCCTTTTTTATGCATTCCTTTTAGGTTTTTTCTACCCTTAAACCTAACACCACCAAATATAGAAACCAAGCTTAAAATAGGGAAAGCTAAAAAGTAATAAACAAACCAAGATAAAGCCTTATAAAAAACATTTTTATGAGTATATTTATAATTATCTGGGAGTTCAATTCGTTTTAAATTTGTCTCCTCAAAATCATCATTTAACTCATCTTGGTAATAAAAAACCTTGCCAAAATGTATTTTTTCTTCTTTTTTTACCTTAACCACGTTTAGCTCCTTTAACGTTTTTGTCCGTTATTTCGCCACTATGTTTAATCTCTTTCCAAGTGCTTCTCTTGCTCTTATGGAAGAGTCCATCAAGAAAAGCAAACAAGAAATCACCAAAGAAAACTAAATAAGTCAAAACAACATTTATACATAATCTAGCTTTGAATTTTAAATTGTTATTATCGATTGCTAAAGTAAATGCGGCAACAAACATAAATAAAAGCCATAAAGCTACGAAATAAATTATTGCTCTTGAGAACATAAAATCAACATTTGGTTGTCCTAATCCAAGAGCTGCAAATGAGAAAACAAGTGAAACAATTGAAGCTACTGCAAGTAAAATTGAAAATACAGTGAAAGGATAAATTGAAAAATTATATTCAATCAAAGAAATTCTTCTTATGAATTTGTTTTTCACTGGATAATATTTTCCAACTTCATTTTTAAATTTTTTCTTGCTCCCAAAATAGCCCCAAACCCAACGAATATGTTGTCTATGTAAGGTTTTGAAATCATCTGGTTCTTCATCAAAATAAATTGCATAAGGATAATAATGCATTTTGATGTTGTGATAATAACAATATGCGGTTAATTCAACATCTTCAGTCATTCCATTCCAATACCAATGCCCGATATCATCAACAATTTCTTTTGCAATAAAATATCCTGTTCCTGTTAAAGTAGCTTTTTTAAATAACATTGAACGACCACGAGATGTGAATTGATTCATAAAAGAAAATAAAGTTGCACTTGTTGCGGTAATCCGATTCTTAGAACTATTTGTAAAAGAACGATAACCAACGCCAACTTGGTATCCTGACTTATAAACATCATTCATATGAAGCAAATAATCTTTACTAACGATATTATCTGCATCAAAAACCATAAATGCATCAAACTCTAGATTGTTCTTTTTGATATATTGATAAGCATCATCAAGAGCATAACCTTTAGTTCTTCTTCCTTCTAAATCACCACGAACAACAATTTTAAAACCAAATTTTTCAACTATTTCTTTCGTAGGATCTTCTTCGTTTTCAATAATTACAAAAACTTCAAATAAATTTCTTGGATAATCAATATTTGCAAAAGAATTAAGGATATGACTTATAACATTTGATTCGTTTCTTGCAGGAATCAAAATAGCAAACTTTGTTTCAGGATCAAATCTTTCGAGTTTTTTAACTTTGATACATGCGATTACAAAATAAGTTAAATAATACCAGAACATTAAAAAAAGTAATCCCAATGAGATTCCAACAGCAAGATCAAACCATGAAATAATTTCTGATAATAACATAACAATAACTCACATAATTTTGTTTATTAATAAACAAAACTAACGAGATACGATAATTTTAACAACTAACATATTTTATTGCAAATTTAAACAATCTTATAGATTGAAATAACTCTCATTATTCTCATTTTTAATATTTTTATCTTGTAATAATTTGAATATTTTGTCATAAAGTGAATATATTTTGACAAAAAATTGAATTTTTTTAAATTTTTTCGGAAAAATTTCAAACTCAAACCACTTGTATTAGTAAAGGGGGTAATTCTATGCACCAAAATCCTGGTTTTGTAAATGAAAAGGAATTCATTTTTAGACTTAACGGCCACAAGGTTGGAGATTTGTCGAACAATTTAAAGTACATCGTCAAAGAAGTTTACGGTTTTTATAAAGATGACGAAGTAGTTTATGCTGGTCTTGTCGATAACTATCAAAAACCTGACATTTATATTGAATTCAGAGGCATTAGGAAGTATATTTCGCTAAAAAGCGGAAATGCTTCGACAGTGGCTGAGGAAAACATTAAACTCTTCATTCAACACCTTAGAAAATGCAATGTTTCCACTAGGTCTTTAAAGACAATTCTTTATTATCATTTTGGAGATGGTACCCTGAATGGTACTGGTAAAAACAGGATGGATTACAACGTTTTAAGAGTAAAACTCAATGTGGCTATAAGAGAGTTAAATAGAGAGCTGAATAACAACAAGCAATTCATTAAGGACTTTGTTGTGCGCTCCATGTTCAAAGGAACAAATCCTGATAATATTGAAGCCGATTACATTTACTTTGGGAACGTTGATTACGGTATTTTGTGTTCAAAGACCCAGATTTTGAAACACATAGATAGACGAAGTTGGGATTATATGGATAATCCTCACATTGGCCCCCTTCAATTTCGTCCACATGCTAGGTATGTTCACACTAAAATCACAAGCGAAAAACGCCGATGGGCAGTAGATATTTATCGGGCAAACTTATGCGCAGATCTAACTTATATTTCAAATAGATATGATGGTTAAAAAAGTGTAATTTGTTTAGTTAAATAAGATTCTTGTTTTGCTTCTCTAATTTTGTCATCTGGTTTAATATTTCCTATTAAAAGAGGTGAATCATCATCATGATTTTTGAAATTAGAAAGCACTTCTTCTCTTGTGCCGTTTGCATAACAATATGTACAAAAATGCAAACAAGAATTATAACTTCCAATATCATTAGACAGATAACAAGAGCAATAATATTTTCTAGCTTCCATCTTCTGTTTAATTTCTAATTTAGTTTGAATACTTCTTTCGTAGTCTTCAACTCTCATGCATCCATTAACATCTATTCCATATGCGTTAAGCCACTTTTCTTTAGAACATAAACGCAAGTCCATTCCATATTTCTTTGCAATTTTAGCAAATTCTAAAGAAATTTTGATTTTATCATCATCTGAACAATCCTTTATTTCTGGATGTATTCTTTGTAATTTTTCATAAAGATCTACAAAACCAAAAGCAACTAGTTTTGTATAATTTTGCAAACGACTAGCAATATATTCAAAAGTCTCAATATGTTTTTCAACAGTATATTTCTCGTTTATGATTATCGGAGTATATCTCCAAGCAACAGCATGGTTTCCAATTTTGTTTGATAGAAATTTAAAATTTTCAATGTTTTCATCGATTGATGGCACATTAGGTTCCAAATCTTTATCAAAAGCTGTTATAGATATATACCAAAATTGGCCATAATCTTTAATTTCATCAAGGTATTTAAACATTGGTTTTGGATTTTTTGTGCAAAAGCCAATCACATCAACCACATCAGGTGATAATTTAAATTTAGTCACAATTGATGGATAATATGGATTTCTAACCATAACAAAACCGGCTCTAATTCTATTTATGAACCATTTTGAATAAAAAGCTGGAATGTCTGTTCTTTGACCTGTGTTAATAATCATAAATAATTAATCTCGTTAAAACTTATAAATTATTGTGCAACAATTATCCTAAATCATATAAAGAAATGATTTCTTAATTAAAATAAGGGCAAGCTTTTTTGCCATCATCTGTCATAAGATTTTTTTCATTTAGTTCAATGCAACGTTTAATATTTGTTTCGGTCCGGTGTGATTTCTTCTTTCTTGGAGAAAATCTTTGAATTAAATTTCCATCAATGTTTCTTAAAGTAGAATCTATCCAGCCAAAACATAATGCAGCTTTTACTGCATCATAATAACTTAATATACCAACACATTTTTCTGGCTTTTGTCTTGAAATTTTAACAAGGACTTCAGTTTCTTTTTTTGAATTTAATAAAAACCGATTATAAATTTCTTCAAAACTTTTAAATTCGAAATAAGAAATATCAACTTTCATGGAAATATTATAACAAAAAAGTTCTGAATCTATCAGAACTGTGATTAATAATTAGTGTTTTCAAATTATTTATTTTTTTAAAAAGATAATTGAAAAATATTAATTAATATATAACACCCGTGTTATTAGTTACTGGCACACTGATAATTATTTTTTTACTCATAAAAGAAAATGAACAATTATTAATCGTGAAATTTAAATAACATTCATCTGCTGCCATAACATAAGAGAAAGAATCGGTTAAATCATCAATTCTATTTTTTATCTCATTATGTGTTGAATTAATTGTTAAACCGTAGACCGTAATTGATGGATCAGTTATTTCAATACGAGTAATAGCTCTATCATCGAGGGTATCCGGATACCCAGTAACTAAGTATTTCACATGGATTTCAGGGGCCACTGCCATATCTCCACTTGTATCAGCTATATATCGGCTGTCTAAATATTCATCAGCACCAAACCAACCAGGAAGATAGGTGCATCCTTTGTCTTCGAAATCTTCAAATGTTACTCTTTGAGTAATCCAAAATTCAAGATTGGTGTCTTCTGGTCTATCCAAATAAATATCACTATTTTGAGTGACTGAAGAACAAGCACCAAGTATCAAAGCAAATATTGTTGCATCAATGAAATGTTTAAGTTTAAACTTTTGCATGATTAAATTATATCAAAAAAATAAAAAAGTACCGATTTATATCGATACTGTAATATGCGATTGAGGGCAGATTACTAAAGTGATACTTTTTTCCTAAAATGTTGGGGTGTATTCACCGAAAGTGATACATTTATAGTCTCGCGTTCTTCTTTTGAATAATTTAGAGATAGGGGTATCCGTTTCCAAGCTCTTTACTTAATATTTTCTATTGTTAATTTGTTTGCTTGCTGAGGCCAATATTTGTTTTTTAAAACCTGCAGGATCAGGATAGTTTTCTTTGTTTTTTTCAAAATCATCAAGTTTACATACCATATCATCTAAAATATCCAAATACTTGCTAAAACCAATTTGATAATAGTATCCAGCACCTATAGGAACATATTCGTTTTCACCTTCCCTGATTAATGCTTTGATAACACCTTCGTCAAATAAGGCTGAAACACAATTTACAATTAGCTCGCCTTTGTTTATAGACGACGAAATCGGTTTCATCTCGTTTGATCCATAGTAGATATAGTCAATTGTGGTGCCAAGAGCTTCGGCAATTTTCGCAATTGTTTGAAGCCCTATACTTTTTTTACCATTCTCATAAGCTGATAATTGTGTAGTAGAAATTCCTGTTTTTTCGTATAACTCATGTTGCGTGAGTTTGACTTTTTCTCTAATAGATTTAATTCTTTTACCCAATTCAATTTGACTAAGCGATTTCATATTTGTTTCCTCGTGTTTGAAAATTAATTAACTTTTATTAACTAATTATACAACATTATCTAAACATATAACATTTATTATCTTTTTTTTCATCTCTTGATTAATCGGTAAAGCAACAGTTTTGTATAACAAAAGTTATTTTTTTGAGAACTATTTCCCTCTTTTTTTCTTTGATAAAGTGTTTTTAGAAAGGAGGTAAAATCCCATGTTCGATAATTATAAACCTGGTGGTGGCAACAAACCACAACCATATATCCCCGCTGGAAATGGTGAAAAAAGCGGAGAATATACGGATAAACCTGTAGTTTCTAAGCATAGCGGCGTTAAACACTGTTTAATTAAAAACATTAAAAGGAAATGCAATTTTAAAAATTCAAAATTGGTTAAAGACGTTAAGGAATACTTTGCACATAAAAACTCTGATTCTATTCCAAGTTGTGGAAAACCTAATTCGGTAGTAAAAAAGATAATTAATGGTTATGTTGTTTCTGAAAGATATTATAATGATATAGGCGAGGCATATCTTGACATAGATTATACATGTCATGGAAATCCAAAGACACATCCAGAAGTTCCACATATTCATAGGTGGTACAAAGATGAAAACGGATGCCTAAAAAGAAATGAAAAATGGGAGAGTTTTGAATGAAAAGAGAATGTCTTGAATTGCTAATTAATAATGGCAGAGAAATAGAATTCACCTACCGTGGTAATAGATATTCAATCACTTATTACAATGACGACAGAAAGAAAAACATTTCAGTTTGCAAATTTTATGAAAATCCAATCGATGTTAGTTCTGCTGAAGAAGCATTGAAACTAAGAATAGGAAAATATACTCTTGAGCAAATATTCGCTTTGCTCCCTGACTCATCCATTGATATCTATTAGCATCATTAAGAACGGCTTCGGCCGTTTTTATATTAATCTGGCATTGCCTATTTTTAAAAAAAAGACATCCTGTATATTCTACAAAATGTCGACTTTTTGTGATTAGTGGTAATGGCCTGAAATGATACAATGGACCACTTACGATAAATGTGGACCGCTTTGTCTAATTGTGGGCCACCCACAGTTAATGTCTTCTTTTAAACAACACTAATTCCGGATTAGCGCCATCAACACCATATGTGCAAATCAAGATGATTTCAGCATTTGCCACTATTCCAAAGCATCTATAATTGTCTACTTCAAGTTGATTTCCTAAATATGTAACATTATCATCTAAAAATTTGGCTTTCATACCTGAAGGTAAGCGATATTCGAGATTGACATATGCTCCAACAAGTGCGCTTAGACTTTCTAATTTTGGCATGCCTTCGATGTTTAAATTATTAATTTCTTCGATTAATTGTTTTTTAAATTCTTCGAATTTCCCATTATCACTAAGTTCAGCATGATTCTTCCAATAATTAAGATGCGGGAGCATTTCTTTCATATAGTTACGTGCTTGTTCTTCACTAAAACCTTCTTTTGCCATATGAGGAATACAAACGTTAATCAAATCATCCATATCGTTATATGTATAAGTGCCATCTGCATAACACCACTTGCAATACTCTTCATTCATTGAACCATCTTTATTTCTTCCGATGATTTCATCTTCAAGTGGCATGCCGCAACATTGGCAGATTAATTTATTAGGCGAACCTAAGAGTGTATTAATCGACACTTTATATAGTTTTGAAAGTAGTTTTAAAGTTTCTGTATTTGGCATTGTTTCACCTGCTTCCCAGCGTGACACAGCTTGCCTTGTAACGAAAACCTTTTCCGCTAACTCCTTTTGTGAATAACCATTTTTAGTTCTAAGTTCACGTAGTACTAATTTTGTTTCCATCAAAATCACCTCAATTCACTAAAATAATAACATTTATATTAGGAAATACTAAGCAACACGTTGTTGCACTAAAACTAAATTAAAATCAAAATTAAAAAAACAGTCCTGATATTGTATCAATATCGTAGTCTACACTTGGTTGCGAAGGAGGACCAATAACCCGGTTTAGAGGGAGGAAGTCAAATCTCGCAACCATGAAAAAAAGACCCAAAGGGTCTGATTAATTTTTGAATGGTTGCGGGGGAAAGATTTGAACTTTCGACCTCCGGGTTATGGGCCCGACGAGCTACCAGACTGCTCTACCCCGCGAAATCTTTTGTTTATTAAGAATGGCGGAGAAAGAGGGATTCGAACCCTCGCTAGGCTTGCACCTACTATCGGTTTTCAAGACCGACCCCTTCAACCGCTTGGGTATTTCTCCATTGGTGGACTCTACAGGACTCGAACCTGTAACCGATCGGTTATGGGCCGATAGCTCTAACCATTGCGCTAAGAGTCCTTAAGAATCGTATTTAATAAACATATATATGGATTGGTAGCAGCGAAGGGATTCGAACCCCCGACATACCGGGTATGAGCCGATCGCTCTAACCAACTGAGCTACGCTGCCATAATTGGTGGACCCTAGGAGAATCGAACTCCTAACTGAAGCTTGCAAAGCTACCGTTATCCCATTTAACTAAGGGCCCAAAATGATGCACTCGAAAAGTGCTTTATTAATATACCATAGAGATATTCCTTTAAGCAAGTTTTTTCTTTAATAATTTAAAAAGACAATAATTTTTGGCTAAATAGAATAAATGTTGTCATAATATAGATAACAGATTTAAAAGAGGTTATAAAGATGAAGGTTTTATGCATATTAACAAATGGTTTTGAAGAAATTGAAGCAATCGGTTCTATTGCTATTTTAAGAAGAGGCGGGATCGATTTAGATCTTTTTAGTTTGCATAACACATCTTCAACTGGAAGATATGGTGTTTCTATATCCAATATGAAAGATTTAAATGAATTAAGTCTAAAAGATTATGATGCACTTCTCATTCCTGGAGGTCCTCAATACGCTGAATTAGAATCAAATCAATATTTCTTAAATATAATTAAACACTTTGCTTCTCAAGGTAAACTTATTGCTGCAATTTGTGCTTCTCCAACAATCCTCGGCCATTTAGGTTTATTAAAAGGTAAAAACTATACATGTTTTACCTCAATGAATGAAGATTTTGGCGGATATTATAAAAACACTTATGCTGTTAGAGATGGAAATATCATCACTGGCATAAGTGCAGCTGGTACAATTGATTTTGCCTTATTATTTTTAGAAGCATTAACTTCAAAAGAACATGCAGAAAAAATCAAAAACCAAATTTATTATTATTCAAAATAATTAAAAATCTAAAACTACTAAATAATAGTTCTTTTTACCTCTTCTTAAAACGAGGTACTTGTTATATAAAGAGTTTTCTTTACTAATTAATTGTTGCGCATCAACAAATTTTTCACCATTAATTGAAACTGCGCCGTTTTTAATAAAATCACGAGCTTCTCTTTTACTTGATGCTGCTTTTGTTGCTATAAGTAAATCTTCTAAAATCATTGGCTCAGAAATTGAGATTTTAATTGAACCAAATAATTCATCAATTGATTCTTCTTTTAAACTCTTAAAATCATTTGAAAATAATGATTCACTCATATTTTTTGCTTCTAAAGCTGCTTCTTCACCATGAATTGTTTTTGTAACTTCAAAAGCTAAAACTTTTTGAGCTACTCTTTTACCTAAATTTGCATAATGTTCTTCAGCAACTTCATTAATCTTTTCTTTTGAAAGGAACGTAAATACTTTTAAATATTTGACACTATCTTCATCAGTTTGATTGATAAAGAATTGATAAAGTTTATATGGTGAAGTAAGTTTTGGATCTAAGAATAAAGCACCATCTTCACTCTTTCCGAATTTCTTACCATCACTTCTTGTGATTAAATGTGCAGTCATACATTCGACTTCTTGGTCTTCACCTTCAGTCTTTCTAATGAAATCTAACCCTGCAGTTAAATTACCCCATTGGTCATTTCCACCAATTTGAATTGATGCACCATATTTATCATGTAAAAGTTTAAAATCATAAGATTGAAGTGTCATATAACAGAATTCAGTAAGTGAAATTCCAACATCTAACCTAGACTTAACAATATCTTTGCTTAACATGTAATTGATTGGGAAAAATTTAGCAGTATCTCTTAAATATTCTAAAAGTGATAATTTACTTAACCAATCATAGTTATTTAAAATCATTCCTTTTTCAGGATCAGTTAAATCAATAAATCTTTCAAGTTGCTCTTTAATTGCGTTTGTATTTTCTAAAACTTTTTGTTCTGTTAAAAAACTTCTTTCTTTTGATTTGCCACTTGGATCACCAATCATACCAGTTCCACCACCAACGATAGCAATGATTTTATGACCAGCTTGTTGAAGTCTCATCAAAATTGAAATCATAACAAAATTTCCAATGTGCATACTTGATGCACTTGGATCAAATCCGCAATAAATAGTTTGCTTTGTTTCAAATAATTTTCTTACATTTTCTTCATTAGAATAGGCTTGAATCAAACCTCTCCAATTAAGTTCATCTATAACGTTACTCATAATTAATCCCTATATTTTATATATGTTTGTCTTCCGTTCTTTTCAATTTGAACAATTGAAATAATTTTTGCTTTATTCAAACTCTCTTTTTGACCGTTTTCAAATTCAACTTCGATGTTCTCTTCATCAATCTTGGTTATAAATTTGGCATATGATCCTTGTTGACTTTCAACTTGTAATAAATCACCAAAATGTAATCCATAATTAACAATTGAAACAGTTGGAATTCCTAATTGTTTATATCCTGACATACTTCTTAATTCAATTAAGAAAAGAGCCATAATAGGAATACCACCAGCTTTTCTAACAAGGTCAACCATCGCTTTTGCGCTTCCTCCGGTCGCAATCAAATCATCTAAAATAATGACTTTATCTCCTGGATTAATTGCACCATCAGGAATCTCAATTGTAGCTTCACCATATTCAAGTGCATATGATTGGCTGAATCCAACTTTTGGTAACTTTCCTTTTTTACGAGCAAGGACAAGTCCTTTATTATTCATTTCTGCTAAAGGCGAAGCAAATACAAATCCTCTACTTTCAGCAGCAATGATTTTATCCCAATTTTCATAGCTTGGTAATTCTTTATTTAAATCCATGATTACTTGATGGAATGCTTCTCCATTCGCAAGTAAAGGCGTGATATCTCTAAACTTAATTCCTGGAATAGGAAAATCGACAATTGTTCTAATATATTTATCATAAATATCCATAAAAAACCTCCCAAACTCTAATATTTTGTTGAATATTTCTTTACATAAACACTTTCAAATTTATACTCTTTTTCAGTTAATCTATCATTAATTAAATCGATTAACATATACATTGATCTTTTTCCAACTTCTTGGAAATCGATATATAAATTTGAAATTGATGGTCTAATAATCGAGGAATACTTTGTTCCAATAATCGATAAAACTTCAATATCACCCGGAACAGTAAGTCCGCTATCTGTTGCGGCATTTAATATTGCTGCTGCAATTGAATCTCTATAAGCAATAAAGTATCCTTTTCTATCTTTTTTAAATCTCTCGATAAAATCTTGATATGTTCTATGATATGAATCATCACAATTTACTATGTTATATTCTCTATCATTTTCTTTATGAACTTTTATAAATTGTTGCTCAATACGCGATAATAATCGACCAGAATTGTGCACATGAACAAACGTCATTTTCTTATCGCCCCTTACAAAATTGTCTTCAATAATTTTCTTTATCAAATGTTCATATCCAAATGGTATACAACCAATTTTTGATTCAACAATTCTGTTATTAATGTTGATAACGGGAACTGAATAATTATTTAAAAACTCTAAATCAGGTGCATCAAGTTCATCATCAAATACGATAACTCCGTCAACTCTTGATTTGATTACTCTTTCTAGAGAACTAAGAGCATCTTCTCTGCTATGTGAAGTGGTATATAAATTTAAAGTAAAACCTTTATCCCTACAAACTTCAGTTACTCCATTTAACATATTCGAGATGTAAACATAATTAGCACTAGGAATAATAACTCCGATAGATGTCGACTTGTTTGTAGCTAATGCTTGAGCAAGTCCACTAGGTTTATAACCAAGTTTTTTAATAACTTGAAGGACTTTTTCTTTAGTATCTGGTTTAACTGTACCAGAATTATTAATAACTCTTGAAACTGTAGCTAAAGAAACATTAGCAGCTTGAGCGACCTCATAAATCGTTACGTGATCTTTCAAATTTTCCATAGTCATTCTCCTGACTTTTAAATATTACCATATTTAAAGACTTATGTAAGCAATAATGAAACAAAATGAAAGAAATTTTCACAAATTAATTCTCTCTATCATTTGGAAAATAAAAAACGTGAATATAATCACGCTTTTTTCGTTGTAAAAATAATGAAATTATCTTTAATATTTCCAAAAATCAATGCCAACAGAATAAGTTTCATCTAATTCAAAAGCTTTATTATCTGAATCCGGAACTTTAAATTGCAAATCTTTTGGAGTGCAAATAACACCACAACTATCGACTCCTTCTGCACTATATGGAATCATTTGTTTTCTATTTGGCAAGAACGCAAATGGCAAAGCGCAAACACAAAGTAAATTTTCTCTAATATTGTCTAATCCACTAACTACTTGTAAAGGAACTGCATCATCAATGTTTAATTTGCAAACTTTAAGCTTTTTATTTGTTGGATGATCTTCTACTTCATTAATTCTAGCAACAACATATCCTGAATTTTTGATCATTTGTAAAGGTTCAAGATTTGCATTTAATAAAATTGTATTTATAACATCTAATATTTTTTCGTTTATTGAAGGAATGAATCCTTTTGCTTTAATTTTAATTATTTTAGAGATTTCATAAATATTAATTCCAACTAATTTGTCATCATGAAAAAGTGCGACAACATTCCCATTTTTTTCTTCGTGGTTACTTTCTAAAGTAGCATCAAAAAGAATAATCAGAACATCACCGATTTTTCTATAGTCATAATACAAACCGTAATTCATCAATTCTCTTCCTCTTTAATAACTTCTTTTATTGTATCATTAGTTTTCTCAAGAATTAATCTTTTGATTTTAATTCCTTCGTTTTTGAATTTGCTTTCAAATTCTGTTTCAGCATCAAAATCATCTAAAATTTTATAATCTTCATTAATATAAATCTCTTTCCATTTATATTTTTCGAAATTCTCTTTCGAATATTCATAAAATTTATCATTATCAGTTTTGAAATAAATATAATGATTTAATTTTAAAATTTTTGAATATTCAGCTAGAAAATTATCGCTTGTTAATCTTCTATTTGTGTGACGTTTTTTTGGCCAAGGGTCAGAAAAATTTAGAAAAACCCCGCAAAACTGCACTTTTTTTAAAAATTCTGCTAATTTATAAAAATCGCATGAAATTAATTTAACATTTTCTAAATTGCTTTCATCAATCTTTTTTAAGCAAATTCCACTAATAGTTTTATTCAATTCACAAACTAAAAAATTAATATTTTTATGTCTTGAAGCTAAATCTAAAATGAATTGGCCCTTTCCTGGTCCAATCTCAAGAAAAGTATTTTTTTGTGAGACAAAATCAATTAAAGATTTAATCGATTCTTCATTTTCTAAAGTGAACTGATTTTCAAAATGTTCACTTAAATATTGTACTGCCCAAGGTTTATACTTAGTTCTCATTATTTTAAATTACCTAACGCATAGATTGCGTGAGCATAAATTGGAATTGAATTATAGAAATCCTCTAAATCAATTTTTTCATCTATTTCATGAATATGATCTACTTTTCCAGGGAAGCAACTTCCAAAAGCTATCGTATTTTTTGCTTCTTTTGCATAAGTTCCACCACCAATAGCCATAGGTTTATGAATAGTGTCACCAGTTTCTTCAACGTAAACTTTATATAATTCTTTAATAAAATCAGTAGTCTCTGGATTGTAATAAAGGTATGGACTCTTTGACATGACATAAACAGGTAATGGTGAAACCATTTGAATTTTTTCAATCGCTTCATCAGGGTTACAATTTTCAGCATGTCTAAAGTTAACTACCATTTCGAATTTACCATTTTCGTAGGTAATTACTCCAACATTATATGTAGTTGCGCCCATATCTTTTGATTCATACTTAACACCCATGTTTTCTCCGTTAGGTTTTTCATATTCTTTTGCTAGTATAGAAAGTGCTTGGTTATCGTATACTTCTCCAAGTACAGCAAGAGCTTTAACACCACTATTAAATCCTAATTCAGGAAGTGAGCCATGAGCTGCTTTTCCAACAAACTTAAATTCGTTTTCACTTAATTTTTCAGCGTTAATTTCTTTATGTTTATTTAAGTAAGCTTCTAATTTTTCTGGTTCTTCAACTTTTACAACTGCAGAATCGATCACAACATTAAAAACTGTACCTGCTTTAATTGAGATTACATTTTTAAGAGGTAAATTTCCTGAATATTTATAGTTAACGATACCTTTTTCACCATAAATTAAAGGGAAATCTGCATCAGGTGTGAATCCATAAGTTGGATCTTCCTTTTTTAGAGTATGGAAATAATACTCTAAACAAGATGAACCTCTTTCTTCATCGCCACCAAAAACAAGCTTTACTCTATAATTATTGATTAAATTGTTATCTTTTAATGCTTTTAAAGCATAATATGCAGCAATACCAGGACCTTTATCATCGCTTGTGCCTCTTGAATACATTCTATTTTCTTCTTCATCAATGTATCCACTAAATGGACCATGTTTCCATCCAGGTGTGACTGGAACTACATCTTGGTGAGCAAAAATACCAATTAATTTTTCTCCTTCTCCGCAAGAAATTTCTAAACAATGACCATCACATAAATCAACATTAAAACCATCTTTTAAAGCTAAATTTTTCAAAAATTCAAAACAATCATGAACGCCTTTTCCATAAGGCATCTCATTTGTAATTGTTGTTGGATCATAAACACTATTAATTTGTACATCCTTTTGCAACGTTAATAATGCATCTTTTTCATATGATTTGCACATTTTTTTAAAATCTAACATAACTCTTACCTCTTACTTGTTTACAAGTAAATACTATAAAATAATTTTAAAATTTATCAAATAAAACGATAACTTAAGCGATTTTCCCAATTGAATAAAGAACAATCAAGCCGGCCATAAAGCCTAATAATATCACTCCAGCAACAACAAACATCAATATCAATTTTGTTTTTGAAAGTTCGACTTCTCTAGTTACAGGCCTAATAATTCCTAAGGTTGTAAAACTTGATGTTTTAAATGATCTTAAAACAACTCCTCCAGCTAGAGGAACAATTGCTGCTGCACCTGATATCTCTGCAATGCATCCAAATGACACAAATCCTAAAATGAAAACACCAAAATTATCAAACCCAGCAGCTTTCAAATTATCCAAAACTTCAGCTAAACCAAGTGCTTGGCTAATTTTAAAAATGTCTAAAATTCCAAAAATATATAAGCAAAATAAAGTAATAAAAGTGTGAAATAATGTCAATAACCCTGCAGAAATGGCACTAATTCCCAAAAATTGAGGTCCAGTCGTCCTTTTTCTTAAAAAGTCAAAAATTAAACCAGATACTAAACCAAATATAATTCTCGGCAAAATACTAACAAAAGGATTTACAAATAAATAATTAACTGTGCCTGCTGTTGATAATGCTTGGAAAAATGAAAACAATCCAAAAAAGAATCCATAAATGAGTCCGTGTTTCCACCCCAGAAGCATAGCACCAATTAAAACGATAATATGAACTGTTGTAAAAGAGATTGGTCCAATTGTGATAAAACCAACATATGGAACAAATGAAAAAATAGCAAGTAGCGCTATAAACATAGCTGAGATTACGATTTCAAGAATAATTTTTCTATTTTTCATAATCTTCACCACTAGTGTTAATTTGATAGATGTGATTTAATCCCTTTAAAACTAAATAAGGATCATAATTATAGCAAACTATCTCATTTTTAATTCGATCAGCATATCCGCCAGTCAAAACTCGATTTAGATCATAACCAAGCTCTTTTTCAATCCTTCTTGCGAACTCACTTACCATATAAGCTTGTCCGTAAACGATACCGGATTGAATTGAATCTTTAGTATTCTTCCCAATAATATTCTCTGGTGCTTTGATTGGTGTTTCTAATAATTGGCTAGTGTTTTGAACTAGTGCTTTTAATGAAACTTCCATACCTGCGGTAATAATAACACCAATAAATGCGCCATTTTTATCAACTACATATAATTTTGTAGCCGTACCTAAGTCTGCAACAATAAATGGTAATGGTGTCGAAATCTTTGCTCCTATTGCTCCAGCAATAAGATCACTACCAACTTCGCTTGGATTATCTGTTCTTATTGGCATTTTTGTCTTTAATTTTTTCGATAATACCAATGGTTCAATATTAAAAGCAGTTTTAATTGCATAAAAAATAGTGTCTGTAAGTAAAGGCACTACACTACTAATAATTGCTCCTGTGATATTTTGTTTTATCAAGTTTGAAAAAGATAAAGCGTATTCATCACTTGACTTGTTTCTGTCGGTTCTAATTGATAGAGATTTTTTAATAACATTCCCTTCAAAAATACCGATTTTAATGGATGTGTTTCCACAATCTAAACATAAAATCATAAATGCTCCTTCTACAGTCTATAAAAGTACCGTGAAATTTACTTTAATATTTAAACATTTAAAAAAGCCTAATTCAAGAATTAGGCTAAAAATATTAAATTTTTGTATTAATTAATAACTAATAATCAACTGAAAATCTACTAAATTTCTAAAAATAATTGAGATTTGCATGGTTTTTATCTAATAACGATAGAAACAATCTTATTTTTAACAACAATTATTTTTACAATTGTTTTTCCTTCGATGTTACGTTTGACATTTTCAGAAGTTAAAGCTTTTTCTTTTACAACTTCATCATCTGAGTCTTTTTCAATCTCAATGGTATCTCTTAATTTGCCATTTACTTGGACACCAATTTTGATTGTTGAAAGTACTGTTTTACTTTCATCATATGTTGGCCATTCAGCATAAGTAATCATTTCAGAATGTCCTAAACAATTGTGCCAGATTTCTTCTCCAACGAATGGGCAAATACAATCAAACATCTTAATAAAGTTTTCTAGATATGGTTTATAAATTGTTTTTGCCTTATAAAGTTCATTTATGAAAATCATCATTTGAGAAATTGCTGTATTGAATTGTAAATTCTCAAAATCATTTGTAATTTTCTTAACAGTGAAGTTATAAATGTAATCTAAGGAACCATCATTAACTTCAACTATTTTGCTGTTATACTCAGCATCTTCAAATAATCTGTAAACACGATCAATGAATTTTCTTGCACCTTCTAAACCATTTCCGTTCCATGGCAAACTTGCTTCAAGTGGTCCCATAAACATTTCATAAAGTCTTAATGTATCAGCACCATATTGTTCGACAACTAAATCTGGATTGATGACATTTCCTCTTGATTTAGACATTTTTTCACCATTTTCACCTAAGATAATTCCTTGATGGAACAATTTTTTAAATGGTTCACTGCAAGAAACTACTCCTTCATCGTAAAGGAATTTGTGCCAGAAACGTGCATATAACAAATGTAAAACAGCATGTTCTTGACCACCAATATAAAGGTCAACAGGAAGCCAATGATCTAATAATTCTTTATCAGCAATAACTTTATCATTGTGTGGATCTATATATCTTATATAATACCAACAACTTCCAGCCCATTGAGGCATTGTATTTGTTTCAAGAGTAACTGGTTTGCCATCAATTTCTCTATGTAACCAATTTTTAGCGTTAACAAGAGGTGATTCTCCTGTTCCTGATGGTTTATATTCATCAAGTTCAGGTAAAACTAATGGCAAATCAAAATCAGGTAATCTAACTAAGTCGCCACTATCATCAAAAGTTGCAACAGGAATTGGTTCTCCCCAATATCTTTGACGTGAGAATAACCAATCTCTTAATTTATAATTGACTTTATATTTTCCTGCACCAATTTCAATAAGTTTATCTGTAATTGCTCTTTTTGCATCCTTATTATTTAAACCGTTAGCAAAATCAGAATTAATATGTTTTCCATCTCCGGTGAATGCCGCTTCACTAACATCAGCATCAATAACAGGAACAATTGGTAAATTATACTTTTTAGCAAAAACAAAATCTCTTTCATCATGTGATGGAACAGCCATAACAGCTCCACTACCATAACTTGCTAAAACATAATCTCCAATATAGATAGGAACTTCCTTATTATTAATAGGATTAATAGCATATCTTCCAATGAATACGCCTGTTTTATCTTTGTTGAGTTCAGTTCTATCTAAATCAGATTTATGAGAAACTTCTTCAATATAAGTTTCAACTTGTGCTCTACATTCTTCAGTAACTAATTCTTTAACAAGTGGATGTTCAGGAGCTAAAACACAATATGAACAACCAAAAAGTGTATCTGCTCTTGTTGTAAAGACATTAAATGTTTTATCACTATCTTTAATTTTGAAAACAATTTCACTTCCTTCAGATTTGCCAATCCAGTTCTTTTGAAGTTCAATTGTAGATTGTGGCCAATCTAAACCTTCAAGATCATTTGCTAATCTATCTGCATATGCAGTAATTTTTAGCATCCATTGTCTCATTGGCTTACGAATTACTGGGAAACCTCCTCTTTCGCTCTTTCCATCAATGACTTCTTCATTAGCTAAAACTGTTCCAAGTTCAGGACACCAGTTAACAGGTCTATAATCAACGAAAGCTAAACCTTTATCAAACATGTGAGCAAAAATCCATTGCGTCCATTTATAATAATTTGAATCACAAGTCATTATTTCGCGATCATAATCATATGAAAAACCAAGGGATTGAATTTGTCTTCTAAAATTATTTATATTTTTGATTGTGAAACCTTCTGGATGTTCGTTCATCTTCATAGCATATTGCTCTGCAGGAAGGCCAAAAGCATCCCAACCAATTGGATGTAAAACATTAAATCCTTGCATACGTTTCATTCTTGAAATGATATCGGTTGCTGTGTATCCTTCTGGATGCCCAACATGCAAACCTTGGCCACTTGGATAAGGGAACATATCAAGTGCATAATATTTTGGCTTAGAAAAATCTCTTGTATCACAAGCATATTCTTTATTTTCTAACCAAACTTTTAACCATTTTTTCTCAACACTCTTATGATCGTACATAAATTCAATCTCCTTTTTATAAAAAAACGTCCTTAAATAACTCTAAGGACGTAATATTACGCGGTACCACCTTAGTTCATCTAATGAATTAGATGCACTTAATTAAATATAAATCGATGTGAGATTTTAAAGGAACTTTGTTGATTTCCACCAGCCATCAACTCTCTAGATAACTTCCTTTAAATTAGTCATCGCGAAATATTATATCAAACTTTTGTAAAGTTCAATATATTCTTGGCAAGATTTTTTCCAAGTATGATCAACTTTTAAGGCATTCTTAACAAGTTTATTCATAATTTGCTTGCCTGAATTGTAAACCATTAATGCTTGAGCAACTGAAGTCATAGCATCAATAGTTGAATATGCTGTAAAACCAAATCCATCAGCAACATCTTGATTGTTTGTATTTAAATCAAAAGGAATTACTGAATCATATAATCCGCCAGTTCTTCTAACAATTGGTAAAGCTCCATATCTTTGAGCAATCATTTGACCTAAACCACATGGTTCAAATGCACTTGGCATGATAAAGAAATCACTAGCTGCATAAATCTTATGAGCAAGTTCATTATTATATCCAATATATACAAAAACATTTTCAGGATATTGTCTTTGTAAATTCTTGAAGAACTCTTCAGCGTATGCGTCTCCACTTCCTAAGACAGCAAATTGACCAGCACTCTTAACAGCAAAATTTGCCATTGCTAAAATGAGGTCAATACCTTTTTGATCAGTTAATCTTGAGACAACTGAGAATAATGGTTTTTTAGGATTTAAATTAAATTCCTTGCAGAAAGCCTCTTTATTTGCGGCTTTTCCTTTCTTATATTCGTTAGCTCTCCAGTTTTTATAAATGAAAGGATCTCTTAAAGGATTAAATTCTTTATAATCCATTCCATTTAAAATACCAACGAAATCACCTGATCTAAGTTGTAAATCATAACTCAAACCTTTTGATCCCTCAGGTGTCAAAAGTTCATTTTTATGAGTTGGTGAAACTGTTGTGATTTTATCTGCAAAATAGATTGCAGCTTTTAAAGTTGAAACTTGATTATCAAGTCTAACTTTTCCTTCAGTATAAAGTGAATAATCTAATTCATATAAATCCCACAAACTTGATGCATTAAAGTATCCTTTAAAAAGTGGATTATGAATAGTTAAAACTGATTTGATTTTTCCTAAAACTGGATCTTGAGAATATTTTGTTTTAAGTAAGCAAGGAATCATACCAACTTGCCAATCATGGACATGAACTATATCCATCTTAATTGAAATCTTTTTAAGGAATTCAATGACAGCAAGTGAAAAGAATGCATAACGTTCACCATCATCAAAATATCCATATAATCCATTATTTCTCTTGAAGTAACTTGGATTATCAACAAAATAGTAATGAATTCCATCAAAATATGTGTGAATAACATTAAAAGGAATGATTCTCCAATTCATTTTGACAGTCAATGAATAAAGTTTTTTTGCTCTATATTTTGTAGGGTCTAAATCCTTATAATATGGGACAATAATCGAAACATTATTATCTTGTCTAACTAATTCTTTACTTAATGCATATGCAACATCTGCTAAGCCACCAGTTTTAGAAAAAGGTAAACTTTCTGCAGTAGCCATTAAAATATTCATAAACTAAATCTTAGCTCCTCTTGGAAAGAATAATGGTTCATCTTCTGTGCCTTGAACTTCTTTACGTGCTTGGAAAACAACACGTTTATCAGAGACAACATTTTTGAGATGGACACCTTTTTTGACGATTGTATGGGTGAAAATAATACTATTTTCAACTGAAGCACCTTCTTCAATGACAACGTCTCTAGAAATAATAGAATTTTTAACTTTTCCATTAATTGTTGATCCGTTTGCGATAATTGAATTAGTTACTTTTGCAGATTTACCATACAAAACTGGTCTTGAATTATGAGTTGTTGTGTAAATTGTTGGACCACTGAAGACTAATTCTTTAAGTAAATTTTGGTTATTTAAAATTTCCATACTGTATTTATAATAATCTTCAAATGATTCAAATCTTCTCATGAATCCGTCAAATCTAATTGCGTGAACTTGACAAGCATATTTAATTGCGTAATCGAAAAGATCAGTAATTGTATTGAGTTTTGAAATATTTGAAACTGTTTCAAGTAATTCTTTTAAAAGTTCTCTTTCAACAATTATAATACCTGTTCCAATATCACATGGTTTATTTTCATCAGAGAAATATGTTTTTTGAACGTCACCTAATGAATTAATAACAAATTTCTTTGTCATTTTGAAATCTGATCCATCAGAAATGTGTGTGTAAACTGCTGACATTCTTCTTCCGCTCTTGATGTGCTCTTCAATAAATGAAGAATAATCAGCCTTAAAAATATATGATGGGTCACAAATCATAATATATTGATATTTTTCTTCAAATAAGAATGGGTCGTTACTTCTTAAACATTGAACATCTGTGTTAAAAACATGATTGTTACCTGTTTTTAAGAAATAACTTAATGAACCAGTTCTTGGATTTGTTAAATATGTATTTTGATTTCTAACATGTTTTGCAATACTGTTTAATCTATTTTTGACCATGATTGCGATATTATCGATTCCACTATTTGTGAGATTTGAAAGAGTGATATCAATAAATGCATATCTTGCTAAAAATGTTGTTGAAGCAAGTGGTCTATCATCTGTTAATTCACCAAGTCCTGGTGCTTCAAAACAGTTAACTAATGCGAATGTTTTATTCATTATTGAAGGCTCCTTTCATAATCGATTAATACAACTTTATCGCCATCTTTATTTATGACTTCATCATCCTTAATTTGTGTTTTTGGTCCAATAATTGCATTATTAACAATTGCATTTTTACCAATAACAACTCCAGGCATAACAACTGATCTTGTGACAACAGCTCCTTCTTCAATAACAACTTCATTAGAAATTACTGATTCAGAAACTTTACCAAAAATCATTGCGCCTTGATTAATTAAACAATCAGAAACAACTGCTTTTTTACCCATAAATGTTGGGGTTGAATGTGTATCTTCAGTGTAAATAATTGGATCTACATCAAAATTAATTGTTTCATCTGATCTTTGAGATGGTAAAAGTTCCATGTTTGCTTGATGTAATGAATCAAGTGTACCAACATCTCTCCAATATCCTTTAAATTTATATGCGTAAAGTTTTTTGCCTGAATTTAATAAATAAGGAATGATGTTTTTACCAAAGTCATGTTCTGTACCTTCAATTTTTCTATCTTTAATAAGAGCATTTCTAAGTTCTTTATATGAGAAAATATAGACACCCATTGATGCTAAATTGCTCTTTGGAACTTTTGGTTTTTCAACGAATTTTTGGATTCTTAATTGTTCATCACATTCAAGAATTCCAAATCTTGAAGCTTCTTTCCAATCAACTTCAATAACTGAAATTGTACAAGCAGCTCCTGTTTTGACGTGTTGTTCAAGCATTTCATCATAAGTTGTTTTATAAATGTGATCACCACTAAGAATGAGGACATAATCTGGATCTTCTTCATCTAAGAAGTCTAAGTTTTGGTAGATTGCATCAGCAGTTCCATCATACCAAGATAAACCTTCTTCAGTTTGACGTGGAGCAAGTGTTAAACATTTTCCATTAACACCATCAAATCCCCAAACAGAACCATTACCGATGTACTTATTAAGAGCAACTGATTCATATTGAGTTAAAACTCCACAGCTTTGAATGTTGCTGTTTGCAACATTAGATAGAGAAAAATCTATAATACGGTATTTTCCTCCAAAATAGACTGCTGGTTTTGCAATTTTTTTGGTTAAAGCTTGTAATCTCGTGCCTTTACCACCAGCAAGAATCATTGCAACGACTTTTCTTACCATATTTAAACCTCCTAAATTATGTTTATGTATGTATGAAAATTATAGTTGTTATTCTTTTTCAAAAAGTCTAACTGTACTTCTGTTTTTGTCACGTAAGACGATGAGTGTCTCATCAACAAGTGGTGAAATATCAGGAATCTTATCGTATGGAGCTGATAAAACGACTTGAAGTTTGAAATCATTAAGAAGTTTTATAGCTTGGGTCATTCTGGTCTTATCCATCTTGGAGAATGCTTCATCGAAAATGATAAGACGTGTTGTATTGCCCATTTCTCCTTCATCATTAACGTGATAAAGTTGAGCAAACGAAGCAAGAACTGCGATGTAGAATGGTGTTTGAGTTTCACCACCTGATTTTTTCTTAATCATCTTTGAAAGACGTTGTTCATCACCGGTTTCCTTATTATAAACGATAAGGTCAAATTCAAGATATGAACGATAATCTGTGAATTTTGCAACGTTTTCAAGCAACAATGCGTTCTTTTCGCCTTCACCAACATCAACAATTTGTCTGAAGAGCTCTTCCATGACATCTTTGTATTTTTCAACAAATTCAGAATCATCTTTTCCTGTTTCAAGGATAAGGTCATCTTTTAACATGTCATAATATCTCTTATAAATCGTTGATGGTTTAACTGTAAATCTATATAAATCTTTACCGAATGCGGATTGACGAAGTGCGACATTTAAATTGTCAATTTGATCTTCGACATCTTCGATAGCTCCACGTAATTTGAAGATAAAATCATCTTTAAATTGCTTCGTTGCCTTATTATATGAGTCTTGGATTTTTTCTCTATATTCTGGGAGTTTGACATCTCTAAATTCTGTCAATTCATCATCAAATGCTTTATTATCATCTGCTTCAGCATCATAACTTAGATGGTAATCTTGTAAATAATCTCGTCTAAGTTTAATGACTTGATTTCTAATATTGTTAACAAGATATGTTAATCTAGCATATTCGACATTGGTTTCTTGGAAAATATCAAAAACTGATTTTCCTTCTGCAAGTTTACCTTCATAAGCTGGAAGAGCAATTTCTTCAACTAAGAATGGATCATAACTTGAATTGATTGAATCTTCTTTTTGTTTAGCAATTTTTTGTTCATCAACTATCTTTTCAGATTTAATTGTTTCGATATCTGATGATAAATTACCTTTTTCAAGGACGATTCTATCTCTAGATTCATGAATATCTTTGATATCTTGTTCAATATCTCTAATTCTATTATCTAATGATTCGCTTAATGGAGTATCTGAACCTTCTAATTCTTTATTAATATAAGAAAGGTTGGCTTCATATCCTGCTAAATCAGCAACATGACTCAAAAGGATGAAGTAATTATCGATTTCTGAACTTGTGAAAACTTCAAGTTTATTTGCTTCATCGATGATAGTTTTAATTTGTCTAAAGTAATTTAAATTTGCACTATTTTCATTGATTTGTTTGCTCTTTTCAGCAAGGAATCTTTCGTTGATGCCTCTTCCAATAAAGCTTTCATGGTAGAGTCTTGGGTTAATCTTTTGAAGCGAATAATTACGATAGAGATCGCATTCTTTAGTGATTCCGTTACCACTTTCACGAGCTTCTTCAATGTTTTTAGCTTTATATAATCTACCAATAAGGAAGTTCGTATAAGCTTTTGCACCTTCGTGATCTGTAATAATTTCTTCAGCAAGTGATCCTCTATCAGCTTCAAAACCTCTTTCGATGATTTTTTCTTCATCGACAAGTGCTGTTCCATAATATTTATATTCTTCAAGTAATTTTCTTAAAATCTTATATGTTGCAGCATAATATTTTGGAGCAACAAATAAGTTAAATTTTTGACCTGATAAGAAACCTTCAATTGCATTTGACCAACTTAAATCATCAATATCAACTAAATCAGCATAAATTGAGACTTCAATTTTGTGACCAAATTGAGATTGTAATTCTTGTTCGAGTCGTGCTTTAACCATGACAAGTCTATTATCATATGCTTTTGTACCACTCTTCATTTCGTTTTCTTGTTCACGAATCATTCTTATATTCTTTTCAAGATTTTGAATGGTTCTAGCAAGTGAAACAGCAAGTGATGAAATCTTATTTTTATAAATGAGTAAAGCATCTCTAAAATCACTTAGAGCACCTTTATCAAGTTCAACGATATTTTGTAAATAATTTTGCTTGAATGATGCAGTGACTTTTTTGATATCTTTTGAAGCTTCTTTAATTTCTTCAATTTCTTCTGCTCTATCTTCACCTAAAATGTCTACATTAATCTTTTCTAAATTTCTAATTAAAGCATCACCACAATTTGCAAAATTATTTGCATATCCATAAAGTGATGTTTTAACTGTTGAAATATTAGCTTGGATACCATTAATTTTATCCATTACGTCTTTTCTTTGACGTTTTAAATCTTCTGAAATTCTAACTGTATCATTGGAAGCTTTATCCATGATAAGTCTATTTTTACGAGTTTCGAGTTCTTCAAGGTTTGCATCAAAATCTTTGAGTTCGCCATCAATTTCTTCGATTCTCTTCTTATTATTTTCAATTTGTTTATTGAGTTTTCTTAATTTGTCGTAACTTTGCTCTAATTGACATCTTTCTAAAATGTATTGAGCAACTGTTAAACTTTCTTTGTGTTTTTTATAAGTTGCATAAATATCGTTAACTTCTTCAAGCCTCTTGACTCTTTTTTCGATATTGAATGCTTCGTTTTCAAGTCTCTTGTATTGAAGAATATTATCTTGAAGTGCATCAAGTTCAATATTTGCTTGTGGATCACAAACATATTCAGTGATGAATGTTGCAATATCAGTAATTGGTGAGAATGATGTTGCTTTCTTCAAAAGACTGAAATATTTATCTTTTAAACCACCAAATTTCTTCTTCATAAAGTCTTGATATTGACGATTACTATCGAAGAATTGGAATTGCATTGGATAATTTTCTTCAAAGAATTTATTGAGTTGTTTGATATCTAAAGGAATGTTATTTTCTACAAATTCATTTTCTGGAATCTTACTATCAAGGAAGAAGAATTTGTGATCGATTGTGCCTTCACTGAAAATATCAAAAACAACACCCATAGTAAAATATGAATCATGTAAAGTGTCATAATATTCAAGAGCAACATAGCTTGTGAATCTACCGTTTCTTAAATATTTGAAACCGCCATCAACTGTATCACCAAGTTCACCTCTTAAATAGCCAACTAATGTACGTGAAGATTTGTCCATAGCTGCTTTATTGAAGTATTTTCCAGTTGTATCACCAAGTAAAACAAGTTGAATAGCATCGATTAAAGTTGATTTGCCAGAACCATTGACACCAGTCAAGAAAACGATTGGACGAATGTCGATTGTTTCGTTCCAAAAATAATGCCAATTTATAATTTTTACTTTATTAAGTTGTTTCATTAAAATGCCTCCTCTCCTTGATTACGTAAGTTGAGTTCATCAAGAGCGTTGCTCATTGCAACAATCTTTTCATTATCAAGAGCGTAAACAATACTTGGAAGAATATAGAAAGAGACATTTCCTTCATCGTAATTTCCACTAACTTTGGAAATAATATTGTGATTTGCTAAAAATCTTAATGAACGTGAAATTGATCTACCATTAAGTTTTCTTCCTGGCATGGTAATTCCATCATCAATCATGGTTTTTAGTAAACCTGGAGTAGTTAAATAAATTGCTTGATTGGTTGAATTTGATTCGTTTTTATAATTTTCATAAATCAACCTTAAAGCGAAAAGGATAAGGGATGTTTCTCTATCCATTCTAATTCTATTTTCACCATAAACATTGGTTAAAGCTACAACACCTAAAACAACATCTTTTTCAACGTTCCAACCAGCATATTTGAGGTAATCGTTAACAACTTCAAAATATCTTTCTAAAAATCTGTAATCAGGATTAATTCGAATAACTTTTTCTCTTGTATCAAAAATATCACGAACAATAAATCCTTTTAAAAGTAATTTGTTAACAACAGTAGAAAATTCATTTTGATCACTGCTTGGCATTTTTAAATAATCTTCAGTAAACATATTTTTCTACTCCTTTCTTATAAATTTGAAATTTGGAACGATGTATCCATATGAATGGATCTTTGTTTTATCAACTTCTTCTACCCAATAGAAGCAACTTTCATCATCTTTCTTAATAACCGCAAGGATTAAACAGATAAATGCATCAGTATCAACTATTGGAATATCTGCGATGTTAATCTCATTTTTGTCACCAAATGCAAGTTCCATGAAACCATATACTTTTTCATCTGTGAATATGAGTCTAGTTTCTTCCATGAAGTCGCTCATTAAGAAATCAGCGGCATCATCGAATGAAACAAGTTCCATTGGAAGGTCTTCTTCTCTAATTTTTCTTAAAATTGGAAGAGTTAAAGATTCGCCATTAATATAACCTTGCTCATAGAAGTAAATGCTATCTTGCATTTTGGATAATATTTTTCTTAAATTTCGAGGATCATTAATGTTTTTAGCATATTCTTTCAAAATATTTTCTAAATGACCCTTAATAGTTTTGTCGTTATTGTTGAGATATAAAATCTTATTTGCACTACTCTTTGTGTAAGCATTATTTTCTTTATCGATACTTGAAATAGTGAGATTAAGTTTTTCATATGTATCTGTGATGTAGTTAATCTTTTCAATAACATCAGCTTGCATTGCTTCGCGAGTTTCAGTTGGATTTGAAGCTTGTGCTTGTCTGGTGATTTTTTCTCTCAAGATTTTATCGTTTAACCATCTATCTAAGATTTTGATAATTGGACGTTTAAACTTGGCAACACTATCAAATGTCTTAAGTGGGTGATAATATCTATCAACGATTTTACTCTTGTATATATCGAAATAATCGTGTAAAACACGATTGGTATCAAATAATTTCGATAATCTATTTTGGAAGATTCTAATCGAATGATTGATTGTAATAAGTTCAACTTTCAAACGTTTTGTGTTGTCATAACATCTTGAAAGAGTTGCATACATGAGCTCATCTTGTTCTTCATCTTCAAGTTTAAGTTCACTATATGTTGAATGAACAAGAGCCATGTAAGGACTTTCTTCGTCACTAATGATATCTTTAAATGCTTTCAAAATTAAAATTGAGTATTGAGGCATGATAATACTCTCTTCAAAAGTATCTGGATCCATCATGACATCAATCCAACCAGTTTCTTCTAAACGTTTAACAATATATGATGCCTTACCTGTTGCTGTTTCAGCTAAAAGTGAATTATCTTCGGTGGCATCGAGTTCTTCATCTTCATACGAAAAATTTTCGAGTTCTTTAGCTCTTTCTCTTAAAGTCTTAATGAAATCGCTCTTTTTAATGAAAGCTTCATCACTTTCAAGCAAATTATAAAGAACCATTAAACTATCAAGATAGATTGCTTTGTTCTTTCCACCAAATAATCCAAAATAATTCTCAGGTATAATATCAAATAAGTTCATAATACCTTAAAATTATATCATTTTAAGGTAATGGATTAAATATTAAAAATGACAAATTTTAGAAAAAAATTTCACTTTTTATTTGCGATTTGCATATATTTTTAGAGTTTTTAACTTTTTGAAACATTTTTTAAAAATTAAAATTTAAAATCGTTTTTCAAAATCGTTTTTTTATTTTGAATTTTGAAATTAAATTTTGAAATTCGAAAAAAGAATTTCAAATTTTTTTGATAATTTTTTAAGAATTTTTAAAACAAATTTTTATTCTTTACAAAGTAAAGCCGTTGTGTTAATATTAATCACGCTGATTTGAAAGGAGGCAAACGAAATGTCAAGATATTGTCCAGTAACTGGTAAAGGGCCATTAAGTGGTAACAACCGTTCACACAGTTTAAGAGCAACAAGAAGAAGATGGAACGTCAACTTACATACATACAGAGTCGAAATCGATGGTCAAGTTTGTAAAGTAAGAATGAGTGCTCGTGCTTATCGTACCCTCAACAAATCACTTAAAGAAAATTAATGATAAAAAAGCTTCCATGTAGGAAGTTTTTTTATTGCAAATTTTTATAATTTTAGAAATAGATTATTAAGAAAATTGGTATATAAGAAAGAAGTAAATTTAGCATTGTCCCCCACTCTAAAATAGCAAGGTAACACTTCTTTGGTCGATTATATGTTTCAGCATCTACTTTTACCATTCTTGCCCAATTTTTATAAGTAGGATTGATCATTAAGAAAAATTCAAAAATAATGATAGCCATCAATATAATGAACATTACAATTTGCATACTTTGAGGAAGCGAGCCTTTAACAAACACATAATTTTCTGATGTGAAAAAGAACATGTAAAGTCCATTTAAAGCAAGTGTTAAAGCAACAAATATTGTCGAAAAAACCATGTGCAATTTAAATGCCGAAAGTTTAATAAATGAAACAATATTATAAGCAATTAAAGCTAAAGACATAACAGCAGCAAAAACAAAACAAGGAATTACTGAACCTCCATTATTTTCGACCATTAAAGCAAACAAATATAATGGGACTGCAAAAAATACACTTCCTGCTACTTGAACTGCAGGATAAACATAACTATATTTTTGATCTCTTTTAAATCTATTTAATTCAAAAGGAAGATAAGTTAAAAAATTAAATTTTACTGATCCAGTTCTATTAAATGCCCTGATTTCAAAAAACCATAAACCAGCAAAACATAAAATTCCTAATAAAACAAAAGTATCAATAACGTATTCCATAATTATTCAAATAACTTTTTATAATCTTCTTCTAAATTTTTGCTCTTATAAAGATAAGTTCCACAAACAAGTAAATCGGCTCCAGCTTCATTACATTCGTGAGCAGTTTTATCATTAATTCCGCCATCTACTTCTATTATATAACTTAAATCTAATTCGTTTCTTATTTCATCAAGTTTTTTTATTTTTTCAATTGCGTTTGAATTAAATTTTTGGCCACCAAATCCAGGTTCAACTGACATAATTAAAACTAAATCTACTAAAAATAAATAAGGCATAATTTCTTCGACTGTTGTCGCAGGTTTTATCGAAATACCAACTTTAATATCTTGAGATTTAATTAATTCAATAGTATCTAAAATTTCTTCTTTTGAGGAATAAGATTCATAATGAAAAGTAATTATATCAGCTCCTGCTTTTATAAAATCTGGAACATATTTTTTTGGATCAGAAATCATTAAATGAACATCATTAATCAAATTTGAAACTTTTGAAACAGAGGCTAAAACTGGGGCTCCAAAAGAAATATTTGGAACAAAATGCCCATCCATAACGTCAAAATGTAAAAATTTAACACCTAAATTTTCTACTTTTTTGATTTCGTTTTCCAAATTTGCAAAATCAGCATTTAATATTGAAGGAGCGATTGCTATTCTTTTCATACTATTTACTCACACCAAACATTTTACCAAAAAATGATCCCTTTTTCTTCTTCTTGCTATCACTTTTCATGAAGTTGAGAATATCTTTTTTAATTTCCTCAACTGATTCATATCTCTTTTCTAAATCTTTTTCTAAACATTTCATGATAATTCTTTCAAGTTCGATTGGAAGTGAAGGAATAATTTTTAATGGTGAAGGTACTTCTTGCTTTACTTGCATTGAAGCAACTTTGCTAGGATCTTCATCATCAAAAGGAACTTTTGAAGTTACAATTTCATAAAAAGTAATTCCTAAAGCGTAAATATCACTTTGGAAAGATGGTTTTTTACCATATACAAGTTCAGGAGATAAATATTGAACAGTTCCCATAACTTTTTTATTTTCATTAACATTTAATGGCGAATCAATTAAAACTGAAATACCAAAGTCTCCAAGTTTTACTGTTCCATCATTACCATAAAATATATTTTGAGGCTTTATGTCTCTATGAACAATTTTTCTTGAATGAACTTCTATTAATGCATCACAAATTTGAAGCATAATTGCGCATGCTTCGTTTGGCCTAAAGCTCTTTTTATAATCCAAAATATCACGAAGAGTATCGCTTTTTATAAATTCTTGAACGATATATGGAAGGTTTTCATGTTCACCAAAATCATAAATTTTAACAATATTTGGATGAGAAAAAGCTGCAGCAAATCTTGCTTCATTTTGAAATCTAATTAAATTTTCAATTTTATTAGCAGTATCAAATTTGATTATTTTTATTGCGACTGGTCTTTTGAAAATTATATCTCGAGCTTCATAGACATCACTCATTCCACCATGCCCCAGTTCAGAAATAATCTTATATCGATCATTTAAAAAATCACCGATTCTAATCATTAATTGCCTCCCAAATGACAAGTGACATGTTGTCACTTCCACCATTATAATTGCCTAAACTAATCAATGATTGTGCTTTATCTTCAACACTTAATTTTGTATTTAAAACATTCAAAATATCTTTCTTTTTAACATTGTTATAAACGCCATCACTACAAATGAAAATCTTTTCACCATTATAATTATGAATTTTAATATCAATTGATATCGAAGGGAAAAGACCGATTGCATTCGTTAAAATGTGTCTATCAGGATGGGTTGCAACTTCATCTTCTGTGATTTGTCCTGAGTGTAATAAAAAGTTTACATAAGTTTGGTCTTCTGTTAGTTGGACAAGTTCGTTGTTTTTAACCCAATAAATCCTACTATCACCACAATTTACGGTAATAATCTTGTTTTTTATAAGCAAAACCAGAGCAAGTGTCGTACCCATTCCTTTATAATCAGGATTCTTATCTTGCATATTATAGATTCTTGAATTAGCAATTTTTATGACTCGTTGAATCCGTTGAGCAGCAAAGAAAGCATTAATAAAACCTTTCTTTTCTTTAAAGATTTCATTAATTATTTCTACTGTTTTTTCAGATGCATAATCACCTTTATTATGGCCGCCCATTCCATCTGCAACCATCATCAAAACATTGCCAGCTCCATTGACAGAAACTTTACATTCATCTTCATTGGTAATTCTTACTTTTCCAATGTCTTTTTTGTAACTGTAATTTCCTAAAAATCTACTTTTTTTCATTTTTTGCTCTCAATTGTCCACATGCTGCATCAATATCGGTGCCAAATTCTTTTCTGATTGTTGCTGTAACACCATTTTTCATCAAAGTATCTAAAAAATCATGGACTGACTTTTCATCACTTCTTCTATATTTAAGTTCATTAACTGGATTAAATGGAATTAGATTGACATAAGCCAAAGTTCCTTTAATTAATCTAGTTAATTCAAGTGCACATTCTTTAGAATCATTAATACCTTTTAACAAAATATATTCAAAAGTAACTCTTCTTCCAGCGGTTTTTTCATAATATTTAACTGCTTCCATAAGCTCATTAATGTCATATTTTCTATTTATAGGCATTATTTTGTTACGAATTTCATTATTTGGAGCATGTAAAGAAATGGCTAGATTAATTTGAAGTCCCTCTTCTGCATATCTATAAATTTGGGGAACAATTCCACAAGTTGAAACAGTAATATGACGTGCACCAATTGCAAAACCATAAGGATGATTTAATACTCTTATAAAATCTAAAACATTTTCGTAGTTATCAAAAGGTTCCCCTGTTCCCATGACAACAACATGAGAAATACGACTATTTTCATCTTTTAGAAGATCATCAAGTACTAAAACTTGACCAACAAGTTCAGAAACTTGAAGTTCTCTTTTCTTTTTTAAAAGTCCACTAGCACAAAAAGCACAGCCCATGTTACAGCCAACTTCACTAGTAACACAAGCAACATTTCCATAATTGTAGCGCATCAAAACAGTCTCAACTTTTGAACCATCTGAAAGTTCTAACAATAGTTTTATTGTTCCATCTATGCTAACTTGCTTTGTGAATATTTTTGGTTTTTCTAAAGAATATTCTTCTTTTAAAATTTCTCTAAATTTGAGTGAAACATCACTCATTTCATCAAATGATTCTACTCTTTTTTCATAAATCCACTTAAAAAGTTGTGTTGCTCTAAATTTCTTTTCTCCACGAGCAACCAAATGTTCTTCTAGTTTTGGCAAAGTAAAATCATAAAGATTGATCATTTTATTTTCTCTTTAAGATGGCGTAATAATATACGCTATTTTCTTGTTCGAATGGGAAAAATAACTTTTCACCAGAAATTGAGAAATTCTTATTTGATTGTAAGAAATCTCTTGTTCTAACATAAGTTTCTTTAATGTTAAATGTTTGAACTATGTAGATTAAGTAGCCACCTTCTTCAATAAATTGAGCTACTTCTTCTAAGCCTTTTTGTTGATTTTGAATAATTGAATCTAGACGATTAGTATCGAATAAAATTCCATATTCAGGAGCCCTTCTTAATTGTTCAAGTTCACTTGATTCAGGAGCATAAATGAAAACGTTTTGTTTTTCTGAAAGATGTGAAATTATTTCATTTCTTGGACTTTCATAAACTGCTATATTTGCACCAGCTTTATTCTTCACTCTCATGAAAAGATCAGAATTTCCTTTTGCATTTGGTGAAAGAATTGAGACTTTATTATTTGCTAAATATTTATCAAAAAGAATTGGATAAAGTGAATTCTTTCCATCAAAATACATTGCAACAAATCCATTATGGATTTCAGGAAGTTTTAAGCCAAGATAGTATTCAGCTTTTTGAATTGGGACAATTGCTCCACTTCTTACTAATTCGTTTTTCCTAATACTTGAATTTGATTTATATAGATATAAATTTCCTTGAAGTTTTTGGAAATCACCTAATTTTTCTTCAAAATTATCTGAAGCTAAAACTTTATTGAAATACCCGAATTGATTTGGCATTCTAGTCATAGCATTAATCGTTTTCATAGCAATATCATCGTCATATTGAGTAATTAATGATTTGACAACCCAAACTGGTAAATTATTTCTAGCACTTAAAAATTTAACTCTATTTCCACCAACATTTTGTCTTAAGAATTCACGTTTATCAGAAACAGCTAAATCCCATTTCATTTTGGCATCATCACCAAATTTAACTTGGTAAAGTGCAAGTTTTTGAGTCAAATACTTGATAGATTCTTTTTCATCAAGTGCTTTTTTATAACTATTATTAATGTAAACTGAGCCAATATAAATTAATGGTTCTTCATCTTTAACAGAAAAAATTGCATCTGCAACAACAGTTATCAAATGATAATTTCTTAAAAATAATCCAGCAAGATTAGAAGCTAAAGCTGCTTCTTCTTTTTTAAGTCCTCCTGAATTTTGTTTTAAAGAAGATGAAAATGAATTCTTATCTTTAAGAACTGATTTCAAGATTTTGAAGGTTATATCATAAATCTTCATAGGACTTCCTCCTTATCCCATCTTTTTGTCAAAATCTTCAAAGATATTTCCAAGATAAGGCTCTTCGCCACCTTCTTCGTCTTCGTAATCTTCTTCAATAACTTCGTCATCTTCAATAAAATCAACAGTGTTTTCTTCGGTCATAAACCTTGGATGTGTTGGATTAATAAATTCATAACGATTGTCTTGAGAATAATAATAAAATTCAATTGCTAAATTAACACATGCATCAAGCATATATTCACGAATGACTCTTACGGCTTTTTCTTCTAAGACTTTCACTTTTAAAGGTGCATTTACTTTTACTAAAACATTCCAAGTATTTTGTTCAACACCATCATGAATATAGAGACATTCAGGAGCATAAAAATTTACATCGTCAATTTGCACTTCGTAAAGAGCTGCAATCTTGCTTGTCATTGCTTTTGAAATTTGTCTAACCATGAAGGGATCAACGCCAATAATTGAAATTGTAATCATAAAATACCTCTTTGATAATAATCATAGATTATTAAGGTATTTTTTTCAATTTATTTATAAAAAAACCTTTATTTTACTAACTTTTTCAAAAATATTTGAATTTTTAGTAGGAATAAGGATTTAAATTTATTCTAACTTGAACTTCGCCTTCGTTTTTATAAGACTCTATAAGCAGCTTGATTTGTTCTTGCAAAATGTTCAATTTTTTATATTTAACAAAAACATTATTTAAATAAAAATTTCCAACTTTTGTAATTTTAGAAGGACCCAAAATATTTACATCTTGATAACGGAATGATTCAAAATAGTTTTTAATTGTCTCTGAATATTTCTCGACAAGATTGAGCTTTTTTGATTTTATCGTGAAAGAAAGAACGTTCATAAATGGTGGATAATCACTTGCTTTTCTTCTTCTAATTTCAACATCATAAAAGCTCTCATAATTTTGAATTGATGCTGAAGAAATTACAAAATTATCGACATAAGAAGTTTGAATAACTGCTTCTCCACGTTTTCCAAATCTTCCTGCTCTGCCAATTGTTTGAGTTATGAGTGAGAAAGTCATCTCGTTACTTCTATAATTTGGGAAATTCAGTAAAGTATCAGCATTTAAAATTCCAACAAGTGAAACATTTTTAAAATCATGACCCTTACTAACCATTTGTGTTCCGATTAAAACTTGGTATTTATTATCATTGAAATTTTTTAGAATTTCTTCAATTTGATAAGTCTTATTTGCTCTATCACTATCCAAAATCAAATAAGGAACATTGAAAAGTTTTTTAAATTCTTCTTCAACTTTTTCAATTCCAAAGTTTCCAAACTTAAAAAATCTAGAATTACAATTTGGACAATTTGTTGGTTTCTTCATTTTGTATTCACAATGATGACAATATAAAACATTGTCTAATCTATGATAGTGTAGTGGCAAATTGCATGTTGGGCATTTAAAAACTTCTCCACACTCTCTACATTGGAGATTGTTAGAATATCCTCTACTATTGATTAACAAAATTACTTGTTCGCCTAAAGAAATCGTTTCTTTAATTTTTTGAATTAAAGGCAATGAAAAGACTGAACTCTTGTAAGAATATAAATTTTTATCATTTTTATCGACAATTAAGACATTAGGAAGTTCAACATTATAATATCTTTTCTTAAGTTCAATTAATTTGATCAAGCCTTTTTTTGCTTTTGCCATCGTTTCAATTGATGGTGTTGCACTACCTAAAATCAATTTTGCTTTATTTGCTTTTACTCTTAGTGAAGCGACATCTTTTGCGTTATATAAAAATCTTTGATCATCTTCTTTATAACTTTCATCATTTTCTTCATCAATAATTATTAAGCCAAGGTTTTTAACAGGGGCAAAAATTGCGCTTCTTGTACCAACAACAATGTCAGCTTCTCCTTTAGCAATTCTTCTATATTCATCGTATCTTTGAGCAGGCGTTAATGAAGAATGCAAAACTGCAACTCCATCACCAAAATATGAAAGCAATCTTGAAATCATCAAAGGAGTTAAAGCAATTTCAGGAACTAAAATTATTGAACCTTTATTTTCTAATTTTGCTTTTTCAATTAATTTAATATAGACTTCAGTTTTACCTGATCCAGTAATTCCTTTAAGTAAGAATGTTGAGTACTCTTTTTCATTAATAATTTCATCGAAAGCAAATTGTTGTTCATCTGTTAAGGTGATTTCTTGTTCATAATCAAAAGTAATAATTGGAGTATATCTATTACTTTCAACTTTTAAAATTTCAATAATATTTTTAGAAATTAAATCATCTAAAGTTTTTGATTTTGATATTTTCTTTTTCTCTAAAATCAATGAATTTTCAAATTTTGATACGAGTTTTGCAGCGTTTTTTGTTAAAATTACATTTTTTAAATTTTCTTTATTCAATTTATAAAATTCATCATATTTAATTTTTGGAGCGTTTAAAGCAACGTGTTTTGGTTTCATCGAATTTGGAAGCATCGTTTGTAAAACACCAATTAAAGGATAGAAATAATGCTCAGATAATTTGTTTGCAAGATCCCATAATTCTTCATTTACAATTGGCTTTTCATCTAAAACTTTTGAGATGGGTTTAATTTCAAAGCCAAGCTTTTTAGAATATTCAGAAACATCTTCATTAATTTCAAAACAATCAATAACAAACCCAACAATTTCTTGCTTATTGAAATTAATAAAAACACGAACTCCTTTATCTACCTTATTTTCACTTGAATAGAGAAATTCGCGGTTCAATTTTAATACAGTATGTTCAACTAATATTTTAAGAATATACATTATTTAGATTTAAGTTTAATTATGTCTGAAATTTCCCTTGCGGCTTGTTCAGGTGTTTCATTAACGATTTGATACATGTATAAATTAGATAACTTAAGTTCTTTTCTTGATTTCGCTAATCTTTCTTGAATTACTTCTTCACTTTCTGTTTGTCTTCCTCTAATTCTAGCTTCTAACGCTTCTTGTGAAGGTGGTAATAAAAAAATCGAAACAAACTTAGGGTCATCAGCGAATTTTTCCATAACTTGCTTGGCACCGTTTGTTTCAATTTCTAAAAGGACATTTTTACCATCATTGCGCAATTTTTCAACATAGCTTCTTGGAGTTCCATAGCTATTTCCGACAAATTTAGCATATTCAAGTAATTCACCATTTTTAATATTTTCATTGAAGGTCTCTTTGCTTACGAAAAAGTAATCGACGCCATCAACTTCTCCGTTTCTTGGTTGACGAGTTGTCATAGAAATAGAGAAGGCCAATTTTAAACTTTCGTCTTCCATTAAAACTTTTCTAACAGTGCCTTTTCCAACACCACTAGGTCCACTTAAAACAATTAAAAGTCCCTTCATAATGGTTAAATTATAAATAATTTTAAAATGATAATCAAATCACTTATAATTTGTATATGCTTATTCAAGAGAAATTAGAACAAATTGTTTCAATTATCAACAAAGAATTGAAAGGAAGTTATTTAAACAGGATTGAATGTTTATCAGAATTCGATTACATTTTTAGGTTTTCAAGATCAAAATCTAAATCTATTTTCATTTCTTTAAATTCAAAAAATCCTTTCGTTACTTTGATTAATGAACGATATGCTTTTTCTTCAACTTCTTCTTTTTACCAAAAGATTAAATTCAAACTAGCAAATTCATGCTTATTAAATGCTTCTACTATTAATAATGATAATATTTTGTGTTTAGAATTTAGCAAAATTAACGATACTTACGATAAACTTCATTATTTTTTAGTTTTTGAAATTTTTAAATCAAATGCAAATTTAATTTTGCTTAATGAAGATAAAATTGAGGATGCTTTCCGTTTTAGAGGAATAGATACAAATCATCCAATTTTAAAAAACGTAAAATATTTGCCGCCTGAAAAATTGAACTTCTCAAAAGAAGTCAAAGAAAAAGATGAGCAATATGAAAAATATTATATTCAAAATCTAGAATCACTTTATGTTGCTTCAAAATATAAAGAAGTTTCTTTAAATATAAAAAGGAAGATTAAATCATTAAATAAAAAATTAGAAAAAATTAAAGATGATCAAGAAGAAGCAACCAAAAAACTAGAATATAAAAATTATGGCGATCATTTTTTAACTATAATGGATGAGGTTAAGCGAGGTGATTCATACTTTGATTATTATGGTGAAAAAATAAAAATTAATGAAAACTATTCTCCAAGCCAAAACCTCAATCAGCTATTTAAGATATACAAAAAAGCAAAGCAAACCTTAATCTCATCAAAAGATTATATTGATAAAACTGAACACGAAATTGATTATTTGAATTCTGTTTTTGCATCTCTTCCTTATTATAATGAAAACGATTATCAAGAATTAATTCCAGAATTAATTGAGAAAAAATTATTAAAAAATTCAAATAAAAAACAAGTTAAAAATCTCAAAAACGCTGCAAAACCTTATTATTTAATGCATAATGGTATAAAAATTGGTTTTGGAAAAAACAGTTTACAAAACGATAATTTGACTTGGAAATTTGCAACTAAAAACGATTATTTCTTGCATACAAAAAACGAGCATGGAAATCATGTCATAATTTTTTCAAACGAATTGACTGATGAAATTTTAGAATTTGCTTGTGAATTTTGCGCTTTCTTAACTGGTCATAATGATGGTGAAATTATAGTGGCAAAATGCTCAACAATAAAAAAAGGATCAGAACCTGGCTTAGTTAAGCTTTCAAGTTATGAATCCTACTTAATAAAAAATCTAAAATATGATTTTGCTTCCTTAATTAAAGAAGCTAAACGTTTTTAATTTCATCGTCTAAAAAATCTTCGCCTTTAATAGTTTCACGAGTAGCTAAACCATAGAAATTTCTTTGTCTTAAAGCCTCATAAACTACGATAGCTACGCTATTTGATACATTTAGACTTCTCGCACTAATGACCATTGGAATTCTAATGGTCTTTTCATAATTTGCTCTTAAAATTTCATGTGGGATGCCTGTTGATTCTCTTCCAAACATGAAATAAATATCTTCTGTCAAATTACTATAATCATTTTGTGTATAAATATTTTTAGAATATCTTGTAACATAATAAATATTTACGTTCTTATATTCTTTTAAAAACGATTCATAGTCAGCAAAATATTCATAATCAGTTTCTTTTATATAATCCATTCCAGCACGTTTTAATGACTTATCATCTAACTCAAAAGAAAGAGGACCAATTATAATCAATTTGCCCTCAATAGCCATAGCTGTTCTAAAAATGTTACCAACATTACTTGGTTTTTCTGGTCTATATAAAATAATTCCAATCATAAATAGTTCAGTTTTGCAAGGTTTTTACTAAAATTTAGTATGTTTATAAAGCTCAATCGCTTCTTTAATTACGAGTTTTGCAACTCTAGCATCATCAACATCACCAGTCTTAACAACTAAGTTTTCTAAATTTTTATATACATCAAAGAAATGTTTAAGTTCTTCTGCAACATGAACAGGAATCTCTGAGATATCGTTATAACAATTATAATAAGGATCATGAATTGGAACAGCAATAATCTTGGAATCACGCTTCCCGCCATCAAGCATTTCTAAAACACCAATTGGTTTACATTCAACAATTGTACTTGGAGCTAAAGAATCACTACATAAAACTAAAACATCAAGAGGGTCGCCATCATCACAATGAGTTAAAGGAATAAATCCATAATTATGTGGATAATGAGTTGATGTATATAAAATTCTATCCATTCTAATTAAACCCACTTGTTTATCAAATTCGTATTTAATTTTTGCTCCTTTTGGAATTTCAATAAATGCATAAAAATTCTCTGGAGTAATTGTTTTTTCATCAAATGAATTGAATAATTTTATAAGTCCTTCGTACATATTTATTCTCCTTTTTTTGCTCTAACAAAATCATCAAAAGCAAAGAGTTCATCGAGTGTTTTGAATTTTGCAAAGACAAATGAATCACCCATATCATCACTTATTGCTTTAGCATATCTTCCATAAAAACAAATGTTATTTTTATATTTTTTAAGTACTAAGTTAAAGTCATGTTCATATTTAAGTTCATCTCTTCTACTTATTGCACAAGAAAAGAATTTTTCATGATCCATATACTCTCTATTTTCATCATATGCGATGCTTTGCGCATATATATTATAGCAATTTAATGAGTTAGCGAAATTAATTAAATCGGGGGTAAATCCTCCAGCTGGTCTCATGTTTGCTTCAAGTCCAACAATTGAACCTTTCTTACCTAAATATGGATGGTCACTATTTAATCTAAAAAATTCTAGATGGAAAAATCTATTTTGAACATTGAAAGATTTAAGTGTTTTAATTCCTGCCTCAACAACTTCTTTAGGAACTTTATCAGTAGGAACGCAATAATACATATCATCTAATTTTTCTTTAACAATTGTTGAATTATCGTTAATAAAAACATTGTGTGTATAGAATAATGGTTCAGCTTTTGAATTAGTAATTCCATCAAAAGAAACAATTTGACCATCAACAAATTCTTCAACAATATATGGTTTATGAGGGTCCTTCTTTTCAAAAAAAGCCTTCAAATCTTCAATATTTTCTATTTTATAGGTATCTTGGGCACCAACACCATTATCAGGTTTAGCAAAAATTGGATATCCTACTTCTTTTGCAAAAGCTTCAACTTTTTCAAATGAAGTATCAAGTGTCCAACGAGCAACTTTAACTCCAGCTCTTTCATAAAAATATTTCTCAAGAGATTTTTGCTTATAATTTTTAATCGTTTCTAAATCAGGTCCTGAAGTAATGCCAAAAATTGTTCTCATCTTTGCATCTTGCTCTAACCAATATTCATTATTACTTTCAAGATAATCAATTTGACCATATTTATCTTGGAAATAAGAGATGGCTTTAATTAAAGCTTCATCATCTGATAAATCATAGCAAAAATAATATTCTTCAAGTGCTTCCTTAACTTCATCGGCGAGTTCAAACCAAGGACAATCACCGATTCCAAGTACATTCATTCCACAATCTCTTAATGCGATGCAGAATCTCCAGTATGATTCAGGAAAATTTGGAGAAATGAAGATAAAATTTTTCATAACGAGACCACCTAATCTAATAATTTCATTCTATTAATAGCTTTTTTAAGGCTAAATGAAGCATTTTGATATTCAACTGAATTTTTATTATCAATTTTGCCTAAAATTTCTTCTGCTCTTTCTTTTGCTCTTGTAATTCTATCTAGGTCAAGTTCATCTTTTCTTTCCCATGTATCAGCTAAAATTACAGCTCGATTATTTTTAAAATTTAAAATACCACCACTTATTGCATAGAAAATTTTCTTATCCTTTATAGTGTAATAAAAATATCCAATATGAAGCAAGGCAACAACAGGTTGTCTATTTGGAAGAATACCTAAAACACCTGATGTAGGAATGTCTACATAGACCGAATCTACATCTAAATATTCTTCTTTTCCATCAATTGAAATTATTTCTAAGTGGATTTTATTTTCCATTATTTAAGATCTCCAGCCTTTTTGACTACATCTTCAATTGTTCCACAATATAAGAAAGCTGCTTCTGGATATGAATCGTATTCTCCACTTAAAATTGCTTTAAATGAACGAACTGTATCTTCAACTTTTACATAAGCACCCTTATATCCTGTATATGTTTCAGCAACATGGAATGGTTGTGATAAGAAATTACGAATTCTACGAGCACGATTGACAATGATTTTGTCATCATCACCTAATTCTTCCATACCTAAAATAGCGATAATATCTTGTAATTCTTTATATCTTTGTAAAATCTTGATTACTCCTTGAGCAACTGCATAATGTTCTTCACCAACAACTTTTGGATCAAGAATATTTGATGAACTTTCAAGTGGATCAACTGCTGGATAAATACCAAGTGAAGCAGTATTTCTATCAAGAACAGTTTTTGCATCAAGATGTGAGAATGTTGTTGCTGGAGCAGGGTCAGTTAAATCATCTGCAGGAACATATACAGCTTGAATTGAGGTAATTGAGCCGTTTTTTGTAGAGGTAATTCTTTCTTGGAGTTGACCCATTTCAGTAGCAAGTGTTGGTTGATATCCAACTGCTGATGGCATTCTTCCAATTAATGCACTGACTTCACTACCTGCTTGAGTAAATCTGAAAATGTTATCAATAAAGAATAAAACATCTTGATTCATAACATCTCTGAAATATTCAGCCATTGTTAAAGCTGAAAGAGCAACTCTCATTCTTGCTCCTGGAACTTCATTCATTTGGCCATAAACAAGAGCTGTTTTGCTTAAAACACCTGTGCCTTTCATTTCATTATAAAGGTCATTTCCTTCTCTTGATCTTTCACCAACTCCACCAAAAACTGAAATACCCTTTTGAACAGTTGCGATATTATTGATTAATTCTTGAATTAAAACTGTTTTTCCAACACCAGCTCCGCCAAATAAACCAACTTTACCACCTTTAACATATGGACAAAGTAAATCAATAACTTTAATACCGGTTTCTAAGATTTGTGTATGAGGTTCTTGCTCATTAAATGCAGGTGGATTTCTATGAATTGGCATTCTTTTTGCTTTTTCGATGTCACTAACTTCTTCAATTTCATCGATTGGTTCACCTAAAACATTGAACATTCTTCCAAGTGTTGCTTCACCAACCGGAACTTCAATTGGTTTTCCGGTATTTATAACTTCCATTCCTCTATAAATGCCTTCAGTTGGACCCATTGCAACACAACGAGCAGTATCATCTCCGACATGTTGTTCAACTTCAAGATATAAATCTTTTCCGTTAAGTTTGATAATAAGTGCAGTTAATAAATCTGGGAGGTAAGAATCTAAAAATCTTACGTCAACAATCGTACCAATTGCTTTTACTACTTTTCCGTTTTTTAATTGTTTTTCCATAAATATTAACCTCCTTATTTGCTCGTACTTCCTGCAACGACCTCAGTAATTTCTTGAGTAATTGCGGCTTGACGTGCTTTGTTATATTCAATAGTTAATTTTTCACTTAATTCTTCTGCATTCTTATCAGCATTATCCATTGCATTACGTCTTGATGAATTCTCTGATAAATATGATTCGCTTAGTTTAATAAATAGTAAATTTGCTAAATATTTTCTTGTCAATTTGAGTGTGATATCATCGATGGTTGTCTCTAAATCTGGTGGAAAGTTTGCATCATGTTCTACAAAATTATAAGGAACTGGGAGAAGAGTTAATTCTTCAACTTTTGTTGCGATTTGATTGATGTAACGTGTATAAATCAAAACAACTTTTTTATAATCGCCTACACGATATTTTCTAATTAAATCACGAGATAAAATTCTCGCATTTCCCATCGTGATATTTTCTAAAATTTGTACATAATCATCGTGATGAACTATATCAGGATCATCATTTAGAAATTTGAAAATCTTACTTCCAATAGGAATAATTTCATCACCTTTTTTATAAACCGATGATAGATATCTAAAAATGTTGTAATTATAAGAGCCACAAAGACCAAGTGAAGATGAAATAACTACATAAAGAACCTTTTCTTGATCTTCGAATTCATGTATGAAACAAGATTTAGAAGTTAAAGAAGCAACAGTAAAAGCACTATCAACAACACTTTGTAACTCATCACAATATTTCTTTCTAGTCAAATATCCGGCTTGAGCTTGGCGGAATTTGACACTAGAAATAAGCTTCATCGCATTGGTTACTTTTCGCGTTGAATTAACTGTCGCAATTCTTCTTTTAACTTTGTTTAAACCTTGTGCCATTTACTATGCTCTTTCTTTAACGAAATCCTCGATTGCTTTCTTCATTAATTCCTCAATTTCAGAATTTAATTCGTGTTTTGCATTGATTTCTTCTAAAACTGATGGGTAGAATCTCTTAATATATGTGTATAAATCTTCTAAAAATTTACTGACATTATCTGGTTCAACATTATCAAGATAGCGATTCATGCCAGCATAAATTTGAACAACTTCTTTATCAAGTGATAAAGGAGCATATTGTTCTTGCTTTAAAAGTTCAGTAACAACTCGACCATGATTTAAAATCTTTCTTGTTGATTCATCAAGGTCACTTCCGAATTGAGCAAATGATAAAAGTTCATGATAATTTGCAAGATCCATTTTTATAGATTTTGAAACTTGTTTCATTGCTTTATATTGAGCACTACTTCCAACACGGCTAACTGATAAACCTGTATCAATAGCTGGACGTTGACCAGCATTAAATAAATCTGTTTGTAAGAAAATTTGTCCATCAGTAATTGAAATAACATTTGTTGGAATATATGCAGAAATGTCTCCAGCTTGTGTTTCAACAATTGGAAGTGCAGTGATTGAACCTCCACCATATTTATCATTTAGTCTTGCACATCTTTCAAGTAATCTTGAATGTAAATAGAAAATATCTCCTGGATAAGCTTCTCTTCCTGGGGAACGTTTCAAAAGTAATGATAAAGCACGATAAGCAACTGCTTGTTTACTTAAATCATCAAAAACGATTAAAACATCTTTACCTGTTCTCATCCAATATTCTGCCATTGCAAGACCAGCGTATGGAGCGATGTATTGTAATGGCGCAATTTCACTTGCAGATGCATTAACAACTAAAGAATATTCCATTGCATCGTTCTTTTTTAATCTATCTACTATTGATGCAACACTACTATTTTTTTGTCCGATTGCAACGTAAACACAATAAACATTTTTGCCTTTTTGATTTAAGATTGTGTCAACAGCAATCGCTGTTTTTCCTGTTTGTCTATCTCCAATAATAAGTTCTCTTTGACCCTTTCCAATAGGAATGACTGAGTCAATACATTTAATACCAGTTTCTAAAGGCGAATTGACTGATTGACGTTCCATGATTGAAGGAGCTTTACATTCAATTGGTCTAGTTTCTTTAACTACAATTGGATCTCCATCATCGATTGCTCTTCCAAGTGAATCAACAACTCTTCCAAGCATTTGATCACCGACTGGAACTTCGATAACTTTACCAGTACGTTTAACTTTTTCACCTTCTTTTATGTCATTTTTATTGCTTAAAAGAACACATGCGACACTATCTTCTTCAAGGTTCATAACCATGCCATAGCTATCAGATGAAAACTCTAAAAGTTCACCTAAAATGGCATTTCTTAAACCATAGATAATTGCAATTCCATCACCAACAGAAACAACAGTACCAATGTCATTGGTATATTCTGGAGTAGATTTAAATTCTTTGATTTGTTCTTTAATTAAAGAACTGATTTCATTAGGTTTTATTTGCATAATGAATACCTCATTTTTTAACGCTTTCTCTTAATCGTTCAAGTCTTTTCTTCAAACTTGCATCGAATACATTGTCTTTGACAACTAATTTGAATCCACCAATTAAGGTTTCATCACGAATTATTTCGCATTCAACTCTTTTATTAAGTTTCTTTTCAACGGCAGCTATTGCTTTTTTAATGTCTTCATCTTTCAAAGATGAAACACAATAGAACTTGCCTTCTTCAATATTCAAATAGTCATCAAATCTATAAAGCGTTTCTTTGAAAATTTCGTATAAATAAAATGCTCTACCATTTCGAATAATAATTTTCATGTAAGAGAGAATATCTTGATTAATTGATGCAAATACTCTTTCAATAATTTTGTTTTTTTCTTCAAGATTATAATTAGAGTCATTCAAAATCTCTGCAAATTCGCGATTATTTCTTAAAATCACAACAATTTGTTTAATTTCATTACGAAAACTTTCGACTTCGTTTTTCTCAATCGATAAGCTAAGTAATGCTATTGCATATCTATTAAACAAGTTCTCTTCACCCATTTATTACTCTTCCGAATTCTCCAAATCCTTAATAAAATCTTCAACTATTTTTGTATTGTCTTTTGTATTAACTTCACGCTCTAAAAGTTTTCCTGTTGCATTAAGTGCAACATCAACAATTTCATCATGAACTTCTCGAGTTGCTTTTGCTTTTGCTCTTTCAATGTCTTCAAGAGCCTTATTTCTTGTTTCAAAAGCTTCTTCATTTGCTTTTTCTATAATCTCATTTTTAGTCTTGTTAGCTTCTAAAGTTGCATTATTAATAATCTCATCGGCTTGTCGACGAGTATCTGCAAGTTGAGCTTCAGAATTTGCAAGATTAAGTCGTGCTTCTTCGTTCTTTCTAAAAGTATCATCAACTTCATTTTTCAAAGCTTCTCTTCTAGCTTTCAAGAACTTAGAAACAGGTTTATAAGCAAACTTAACAACGATTAAAATCATTATGATAAGAGCAAAAAGTTGAACCAAAAACGCCCATAAATTTGGGATCAATTTAGATTCAATACTCTTCGACAAATCATCGCCGAATTTATCAGCGTCGCATGAAGTTAAAACGAATAATGAAACTAAACTTAATAAAAATAATTTCTTATTTCTATTTTTAGTTTCCATAATTTTCTAACCTACGAATAGCATTAAAATTGCGATAACCAAGGCGTAAATAGCTGTTGTTTCAGTTAAAGCACAACCGATAATCATAGATGTTCTTAATTTAGAATACATCTCAGGATTTCTTGCCATACTTTCAACAGTTTTCATACAAATTGCACCTTCCATGACGCCTGAACCAGCAAGTGCAATTGCCATTAATCCAATACCGATATAGACCATACCAGTTGGATCACTAGCTAAAACGTTCACAAGATTTGTTAGTAATTCCATACGCTACCTCCTCTATAAACTTTGTGATACTGTATTTAAACTTACATTCTCATCTTCAGGGAATTCTTGAAGAATTTGAATCATAGTTAAAGTAACATAAACAAGTGTTTGAATTGCTCCAGAGAACAAATCAAAATACAAATGCAAAACCGGAGTTACAACTGGAGCAAGGAAAAGTCCAGCAGGTCCTTCTGCTCCTCCAACTGTTAATCCAGCAGCATTTGCCCAATATGATCCTGAAAATGCGCCAAGTACGTTCATAATACCTGCCGAAGCACTTTCAAGGCCAAAATATACGATACCCATGATACAAAAACCACCTAATGCATTACCAAATAAACGGAGCGCTAAAGATAATGCTGGGGTAAATGTTGTAACCATGTTGATTGGTAAAAATACAAAAATTGGTTCAACATAACGTTTGAAATATGTCCATCTTTGATTCCTTACTGCAGTAATGTGAATCATAAAAAGAGTGACAACTCCAAGAGACAAACAAACTCCTAAATAAGTCATTGGAGCTGCAAGTCCAGTCAAACCAAAAATAAATGCTAAGAAAACGTAAATGAAAAGAGCTGATGCTAAACCAGCAAAACTTCTATTACGTTCACCCATAAGTTCAACAACAAAGTTTTCAACTTTTTCAACGCCCATAGCGATGACCATCTTGAAACCTTTTTGTTCTTGAAGGGCATTTTTATCTGCATCTTTAAATAAAAAATAAATTACAAACGAAAGAATAATGACAATAATCATTACAATCAAAGATGAAAAAATTTCTGGAACAAACCAGTCATCAAATTCAAATGATAAAAATCCATCAAATATGTTGTCTAAAACAACACTATTCACTATACTTGCTCCTCATAAAGAAAAGGAAAATATCAACTAAAAGTGGTAAGCCATTAATGATGACAAGTAGATAAACCCGCTTTTCAACTTCTCCTGTTTTTGGACCAAAATAAATAAATAAAATTGAAGCTCCAACAGAAGCAATAACAATGAAGAATCTTAAAAAATTCATTGTCATCAACGAAGCAACTGAAGGTTCTTTCTTCTTATTTTTAATTTGATTATTACCAGCTTTAAGCATGAAGAGTAAATAACCAAGTCCAAAAACAAACGCAATTCCGGTGATAACAATCGGATAATAATTAAATTCTGTATTAGCAAAAAGGGCAAAACAACTTCCACCAATGCAGATAACAGCTATCCCTATATAAGTTAAAATTATAGATAAATCGGTTTTGAAAAGTTTACTCATTATTCTTGTCCTCGCCTTGCTTTATAATAACTGCATTCCCATTTGGAGATGATAAAGCGACACGAGGGAAAGCAATTGAAATATGATTTTCTCTAAATGCATAAAGAATTTTTTCATTTAACTCAAATAAAACTGTCCAATATACAACGGTTGGAACATAACATCTAAGTGATAAATTCAAACTGTATTCATTGAAAGCAGTTAAAACTGCTTGAGGAGCAGGTTCTTGCATAATTCTTTTATCGTTTTTGCAAACTTCAAGGAGAACTTTCTTTGCAAGCTCAATATCGGTATTATAATCAACGCCTAAATTAATATTGATTCTTCTAACAGCATTTCTTGAATAATTCTTAACAACAGATTTTGTGATCGTTGAATTTGGAACTGTTACCTGTTGTCCATCAACGGTTTTTAATCGAGTATTTAAGAATGTGACATCTTCAACAGTACCTTCGCAAAGCCCACCAACATCAATATATTCACCAATGGTGAAAAGTTTAGTATTGACGATAATAACACCACTTGCAAAATTTCCAACAACATCTTGAAGAGCAATACCTATAGCTAAGATCGCACTAGAAATAATTGTTGAAAGTCCTGATAAATCAGCTTTCAAGATAATTAAGAAAACAATCACTATTCCAAAATAAAGAACAGTTTTAATTACATTGAAAAAGAATCTCTTAATTGTTTTTTCTTTAACAAAATCTTTATCAAGTTTTAGTGCTTTTTTAACAATGTATAAAATCAACTTAATAATTAAATAAGCAGCGAACAAAAAAACAAGGCCAATTGTAAATGTAACTATATAAGGGGTTTGACCTTCTTCTGGTGAAAACCAATACGAAACAAATTGGTTCCATCCTGCAGCAAATGCGTCACCTACGTTTTGCCAAAAATCATTTATTGTATAATCAAGAATTTTCATGACAATATTATAACATCTTTATTTAATAATTAAATAAAGAAACTTAATTTTGCTATACTTTATTAAAAATATATGAATTTTATGAAAAACTTTGCAAATCTCAATTTAAATTTTTAAATTAACTCTTGATTTATCAATTATTTTGTATTTAAATATTCCTTACACTTATGAATTTTGATTTCTTTAATGAGTCAACATAATGTATAATTTATATATAGAAAAGGACATAAAAGATTATGGCATTTACTATCACTTATGAAAATAAAAGTGAGACTTTTGAAAAGAAAGTAAAACTTTTAGATTTAACGAATAACAATAAAGACTATATTTGTGCCCTTGTAAATGGGCAACTTAGAGAATTAGATTATGATGTTTATTACGATGCAAACATTCAATTTTTAACTCTAAAAGATCACGATGCAATGGGAATTTATGAACGTAGTTTACGTTTTATTTTTACCATGGCAAGTCATCAAGTCATTCCTGGCATTAAATTTAGAATGACTTATAGTGTTTCAAGAACAATTTATGCTCAACTTATTCAAAAAGGGAGCAACAAAGAACTCTATTTAACACCAAAACTAGTTAATCAAATTGAAGAAAAAATGCACGAAATCGTCGATGCTGATTATCCATTCATCAGATTAATTAAAACTAATCATGAAGCAAAAAAGATTTACGAAGATTTTAATTTAGAAGATAAAGCAGCAATTTTAGAATATAGACCTGAAAAAACTGTTCACTTCTACAATTGCAACGGCTATTACAACTACATGTATGGAAAAATGGTTCCATCAACTGGATATCTCAAAACTTTCAAGCTTCTTTTTTATGCTCCAGGTTTACTTATTCAATATCCACGTAGCGAAACAAACGGTGAAATTCCAGAATTCCATGATGAACCAAACTTCTCAGATTCTTTAATCAATTCACAAAAATGGGGACAACTTGTTAATTTGAATTACATTTCTTCTATTAATAAAAAGATTACAAAGAGCGAATTATCTCAAGTTGAACTTATCAATATTTGTGAAGATAAACATAACAGAATGCTTTGCGAACTTGGTGAGAAAATCTCTCAACAAATCGATAACATTCGTGTTATTTGTATTGCTGGACCTTCAAGCAGTGGCAAAACAACATTTGCTGATAGGTTAACTGTCGAGCTCAAGAGTCGTGGATTAAATCCAATCCGTATCTCTCTTGATGATTATTATAAAAATAGAGAAGACGTTCCAAAAGATGAAGATGGATCCTATGATTTCGAATCAATCGATGCATTAAATGTCGAATTATTTAATGAAAATGTCTTATCACTTTTAAATGGCGATGAAGTTAATCTTCCAACTTATAACTTCAAAACAAATTCAAGAGATTTTTCAAGAAAAGTTAGAATTGGCGATAATGATCTAATTATTGTTGAAGGAATTCATGCACTTAATGAAAGAATGACTTCTTCTATTCCTAAATATCTCAAATTTAAAATCTATATTTCACCTCAAGCTCAAATCAATATCGACGATGAAAATCCAATTTCGATCACTGATATCAGATTACTTAGAAGAATTGTCCGTGATAACCAATATAGAGGAACTAGCGCTGAAGAAACTTTAAAGATGTGGCCAAGCGTTAGACGTGGTGAATTCAAATGGATTTATCAAACTCAAGAAGATGCAAATTATGTCTTCGATAGTTTCTTAAATTATGAGCTTAATGTTTTTGCAAAATATGCTCTTCCTCTTTTAAAGAAAATTCCAAGTGATAGTCCATATTATACTGATGCATTTAGACTCATCAATATGATCAAATATTTCAAACCAATTGAAGAAAAACGGATTCCATGCACTTCACTTTTAAAAGAATTTATCGGTGGAAATTGTTATAGAGATTGTGAATAAATGAAAAGCGTAATCAATGCGATTACGCTTTTTCATTTTCTTCTTTTTCGTATTTTTGTTCGATTTTTGCAGGGAAATTACGTTTATAAACCCTATAAATCGAATGAAGTTGTGATAAATAAACTCTCTTCAAATCTTCATATTTGGAGTAAAGTTCTTTTGGAACAGTTGATTTGTAATAGAACGCAAAAATACTCTCAAGTCTAAAGAATGATTCATATAAATTGATAAGTGTTTGACCAAAGTAATATGTTTTCTTTGAATAAAGTAACAATGGAGATGAGTGAGCAATTTCGCTAGCATACTCATATGTTTTTGAATATTCTTTTAATCCAGCTGCATTTTCAACACCATCTCTAAAATTAAGTTTAAAATTCTCCAATTGATCGAGGTTTTTTACTTTATAAAGATACCCATATTCGATGAATTTCTTCATATCTTTGCTTTTTAATCCATGCTCTTTCATCTCGTTTTTAATATCGACAAATATTGCATCGGTTTGTTCTTTTGAAGGAATCTCTCCTCTATAAGCAAAAGCGTAACGAATATGCTTAAAATATTCATCAAAAACAGGTGTTCCATTATTAATTAATGTGATAATGATGCACTCATTTTCATGTAATGTTCTCCAAGTAGAGTAAGCTTCTGTTTCAAATCCATTAACAACCAAAGTTAAGATACATTTAGCCATTTGAAATGCTTTAGTAAGCATATCTCTAACCAAATTATCGTAACGATTTGATGGAGTATTATTATCTAAGAATTGAAGGATAAAATTGAAATATAAATCTAATGTTGAAACTGGAGGATTAAATTTATTAATGAAAGATTTTGATTTGTAATTCAATTGTTCATTTGTGAGATATTTATCAGCACAAATTGAACTTAATAAATTGAAGAAATCTTCATTTTTTTTCATCGAGTCAAGTTTATCATTGGTTAAACTGCTTGCTGTAAAAAGAAATTCGTTGATAACATACATGACAACAATGTAATGGTTGACAGGATTAAATTTTCTTTGGAAACTTTCCATGACTTCTGAAATACCATCTGCAACAACTGAATAAATGTCATACAAAAAATCAAAATCATCATCCTTGATTCTATAATCTGTAGATTTGACTAGTTGTTCAAAATCTTTTCGGTTCAATTTTGTAGCAATTGGCATAGAATTTCCTTTTTCTTTTTACTTTTTTTAATGAAAAACCCTGCAGAACTCAACTATTTTTTATTATTTGAATGTTCTTGTAGCTTTTATTGCTGCTTTCCATTTCTTATCAATTTCTTTGATAAGTGATTTTTTCATCTTTGGATTAAACTCTTTTTGGATTCTATGAATGTTCTTAACTTCATCCAAATCTTTCCAATATCCACTTTGTAAACCAGCTAAGTAAGCAGCACCTAACGAAGTTGTCTCAAGACAATGTGGTAAAACGACCTTACTATTAATAATATCAGATTGATATTGCATTAGGTAGTCGTTAGCTGTTGCACCACCATCAACTTTTAAAACTTTAATCTTTGTATGTGATTCGGTTTCCATTGCTCTAATCAAATCTTTTGATTGTAAAGCAATGCTATTTAATGTTGCTCTAATGAATTCTTCTTTTGTTGTAGCTCTTGTTAAGCCAAAAACTGCACCTCTACATTGATCATCCCAATATGGAGCACCTAAACCAACAAATGCAGGAACAACATAAACTCCTGGTTCGCCAACTACTTTCATTGCATATGATTCAGATTCACTAGCTTTTTTAATCATACGCATTTCATCACGCAACCATTGAATACATGCTCCACCAATAAATACTGATCCTTCAAGAGCATAAACTACTTCTTTTCCGATTTGCCATGCAACAGTAGTAACTAAGCCTTTATTCGATAATACAGGCTTTTTTCCAACATTCATAAGTAAGAAACAACCTGTTCCATAAGTATTTTTTGAATCACCTTCATTGAAACAGTTTTGTCCAAATAATGCAGCTTGTTGGTCACCTGCTACACCAGTAATTTTAAGTCCCTTCTTCAAAACTGAAGCTTCAGCAAAATCATAAGAAGATGGACAAACTTCTGGAAGTAAGCATCTTGGAATATTAAATAGTTTTAATAATTCTTCATCATAATCAAGAGTATGCAAATTAAATAACATAGTTCTTGAAGCATTTGTGATATCAGTTCTGAAAACTTTTCCACCACTTAATTTATAAATTAACCAAGTGTCGATTGTTCCAAACATCAATTCGCCTTTTTCAGCTCTTTCTTGACCGTTTGGAATCTTATCTAAAATAAATCTAATCTTTGATGCACTGAAATATGGGTTAATAATAAGTCCAGTTTTTTCATGAACTAAATCTTTATATTTATTCCATTCATCACAAATTTTAGCTGATTGTCTAGATTGCCAAACAATTGCATTATAAACTGGCATACCAGTTGATTTTTCCCAAATAACTGTAGTTTCTCTTTGATTTGTAATACCGATAGAATCGATATTATCGTAAGTTAAATTAGTTCTTGCTAAAACATCATTGATAACAGAAAGAACACTTAGCCATAAATCAATTGCGTTTTGTTCAACCCATCCATCATTAGGGAATAAACATTCAACTTCTTCTTGTGCTTTAAAGAAAACGTTTCCTGAATGATCAAAGAGCATAGCTCTTGAGCTAGTCGTACCTTGATCAATCGTTAAAATATATTTTTCCATAACTGAACCTACTTAACTTCAATATTTTTAGTGGCGATAATGTTGACACCTAAACCTAAAACATTTTCGATTACTATATCACCAATATGAACTGGCGCTTTAATCGACATTTTATCGATTTCTGCAACAACATCAAAAACTCTATCTTTTGGTAAAGTATCTTGTGATTTAACTGGGCAAACTCTTAAAGTTCCACCATCAACTTTGACTGTTGAAGTTAAAGTTCTTCTAGGATCAACAAGTTCTTGCTTTACGTAATTTAAACCTCTTAAACATGTGTACCCAGTGATTGTGCCATCTTCATGAGCAGTAATATGGCATCCTTTTGGACAAACAATACAAGTAAATTCTCTATCCATAACTAAAGCTCCTTAACCTCTACAAATAAATGATTGTAGTTTTCAAAATCATTTGTCTTTAATGTAACTTTCTTCATTTCAGATGGTAATAAATCCATTGCTTTAATTGATTTAACAACTGTGTCACCATCTCTAATAATAATCTCGCCACGTTTCATTGGCTTTCTAACTCTGAAACTAAATTCAACTGAATCAGTGTCTTCACTGACTTTAATAATGTTAGGTAAGACATAACCAACATTATTTGATTCAGTTACTTCAACAATCTTTTTAACTTCTTTTCTTCCGTTTAATATGAGATTTGCAGCGTTTTTACCTGCAATTTCACCTTCCATAGAAACAAAGTCAACTAAATCGTGAACATGTAAAACGTTTCCTGCTGAGAAAACTCCAGGAATTGAAGTCTCTAAATTTTGATCAACAAAAGCGCCTTTTGTCTTAGCATAAAGTTTTCCATGAGCACCTTCAGTGAAAATTGTATTGATTGGATATAAACCAACGCTTAAAAGTAATGTATCACATTCAATGATTTGCTCAGTTCCTTTAATTGGACGTAAATTATCATCAACATCACTAATTTCAATAGCTGTTAAGTTTGGTTTACCAATAATTTTTGTGACTGTATTATGAAGTCTTAAAGGAATATCGAAATCTTTTAAACATTGAACGATATTTCTATTTAATCCGTTTGAATATGGCATAAGTTCTGAAACACCTAAAACTTTTGCGCCTTCAAGTGTCATACGTCTTGCCATAATTAAGCCAATATCTCCGCTTCCTAAGATATAAACTCGTTTACCAACAAGATAACCATCGATATTTAAATGTTTTTGAGCAAGTCCAGCAGTGAAAACTCCTTTTGGCCTATCTCCAGGAATAGAGATTTGACCTCCAGTTCTTTCATTACAACCCATAGCTAAAATAACTGCTTTAGCTTGAATTGTTTCAAGACCAAGTTTAGAAGACATAACATCAACTTTTAAATCTTCATGAAGTTTTAAAACTTGGGTTTCATTCATTGCTTCAATATTTCTTGCTCTGAATTCTTTGATGTATCTAGCAGCATATTCTGGACCTGTTAATTCTTCTTTAAATCTATGAAGACCAAATCCATTATGAATACATTGATTCAAAATACCGCCTAATTCAGGACTTTTTTCTAAAAGTAAGATACTTCTAACACCATTATCATAGGCACTAACGGCAGCAGCTAAACCAGCGCTACCACCACCAATGATTACTAAATCTTTATAAATCATAATCTAGTTTCCTCCTTTAACGTCATACTTCATAATCTCAGTATTGAGGTCACTATAATTAATTGCATCTGGTGAAACATTAAGTTCTCTTGCAAGAATCTTGATAACATCGTTTTGGCAGAATGTGCCTTGGCATTTACCAAATCCTGGTCTGAGTCTCTTTTTGACACCTTTAACAGTTCTTGCTCCACAATTTCTATGGATAGCATCAACAATTTCACCTTCAGTGACTGTTTCACATCTACAAATTACTTTTCCATATTTAGGATTTTCTTTGACAAGTTTGTTATATTCATCCTTGCTCAATTTTGTAAATCTAATATGTTTTCTAATTCTTGGATTGTAGTTTGGGTTTGCTTCAAGATGTAATTTATCTTTAACTAAATCAGCAACATATTCACCAATTGCTGGTGAAGATGCAAGGCCTGGGGACATAATACATGCGAGGTTAAACATTCCAGGATTCTTCTTGCTCTCTTCAATAACAAAATCACCAACTGATGAGTTTGCTCTGACACCACTAAATTGACGAATGTTTTCAAAATAAGGAATTTGTGGAACAAGTTTTGCAGCAGTTGCTCTTAGCTCAGCTAAAACACTTGCTTCAGTACTTGTATCTGTCTTTGTTGCATCTTCGTTTGTTGGTCCGACAATATAATCTAAACTTGAGGTTGGTGAGACTAAAACGCCTTTTCCTACTTTAGTTGGACACATAAACAATGTATGTTTGACCCAGTTTTCATCAAAGTGATCTAAAACATAGTACTCACCTTTTCTTGGAATGACGTGATAGTCAATATCATCAAGTTGAGCAGCGATTTCATCACTATATAAACCAGCAGCATTGACTACTGTTTTAGCTTCAAATAATTCTCCATTTGAACATAAAACTTTAAAAATATCACCATCATGTTCAATTTTTTCAACTTTTGTATTGAGTTTTAATTCGACACCATTATCCATTGCGTTTTCCATAAAATTAGCACAAAGATTAAATGGAGAAATAACACCTGCATCTGGGCAAAGAATTGCTTTATGAGCTTCAGGATTTAAATTTGGTTCCATTTTCATAAGTTCATCATGTTCGATTAATTGAGCTTTAACGCCATTTTCTTTTGCTCTAATCATGAGCTCATTTAATGTTTCATCTTCTTCATCTGAAAAAGAAACTGTAAGTGATCCATTTTTAATAAATGGTACATCGAGTTCTTCAGCAACTTGAGGCATCATTTGGTTACCTTTTACATTAAAAATAGCCTTCTTTGTTCCAGGTTTTGGATCATAACCACTATGAACAATAGCGCTATTAGCACTAGATGTCTCATCACCAACGTCATTATGCTTTTCAAGAACTAAAAATGAACCATTGTAGCGAGATAAATATCTTGCAACAGCGCATCCAATAACACCACCACCAATGATGATTGAATCATATAATTTTTTCATTATTTACCTTCTTTTCTGTTGATACTATCAACTGCATGGAAAGTTTCTCCATGATATCTTTTGTGAAGTTTGTCTAAGTTATATTGAGCGACTTCTTCTAAAGTGATTCCTAAGCCACTTGCTGTTTCGGCAATGTACCACAAAACATCACCTAATTCATCTTTTAAGTGTTCTTTATCAAGTTCATGTCCTTGATATTTGTACTTTTTAACGATATCACAACATTCTCCAGCCTCACCAGCAAGACCTAAAACACCATTTGTTACCATGTCTTTTTTGCCTTCTTCACTAATAAGGTTATAAGCGTGCTTTTGATAATCGTTAAAACTCAATTTTTCACTCATAAATTAAGCCTCCTTGAGATAAGTTAAACAAAAATTATTAAGATATCATGAGTTCAACTTTTAAAAATCCCTATAATTATATCATTATAGGGATTGAAATTATATCTTTAATAGCCAATTCGGGCAAAATTATTCAATTACTGACAAAAGAGCAATGTCGATTTTCAAAAATTCCAAGTCTTCAAATTGAGAAGAAATAACATTTACATGAATTCCATCAACATCTTTATAAGTTAATGCATCATAATCAGGTGATAATGAAACAATTTTAAGTTCATCAAATTCTTTAACTTTGAAATATTTCTTCAATTTCTTTTCGTTATCTGAATCTATCTTTTCTTCATGAATCTTTCCATCTTTTCCAATTATGTAAACATAGTAATTATCCTGATTCATATAAGCGAGAGAAATCAAATCATACATTGAAAAGTTAGGATTATCTTTTCCTAGCTTAATCAACGCATCAACTAGATACATTTTTTTGTTGTTAATTAAATTTAAAAATTCTTTATTTAAATCTGATTTTGTTTTTGGCAATGCATGTGTTTTTTCAAAATTTTCAGCGAATTTTTCGTTCAATAATACATCTAAAATTTCGATTTTTGAATAGATTTTTAGAAAAATAATAAGGTTTTGCAGGCTTTTTCTAGTTTTCTCATTATTTAAATCAAAATATCTATGTTTTTTATTATGCAATCTAATTTCAACATATTCATCACTCAATGTTTCTTTTTTGTCTCCAGTTTCACCAAATCCACAAAGCTTGTTAAATAAATATGTGAAGTAATGAACGTTAACTGGAAGCACAAAATTGAGGTCTTCTTTTTTATAATATTTGTTCAAATTAAAGACATCGATTGCTATATCATATTCGTTTTCCCCGAGTCTATCTTTAGGGATTACAACGATTCCTTGTTTAGTGTTGATTGTAACTTTTTCAATATAATTTGTTACGTATTTCTTATCTTTATCTAACATCTCATCTTTTACTTTTAAAGATGATAAATTATGATTTGGAATTAATTTTGAAATATCATTTATGAAATCATTATAGAAGTCAGGAAAATGAGAATAGCCATTGA
>JAEEGL017110043.1_pt1 | contig 63394 bp, 56 predicted proteins | sample 9134231 | NCBI WGS metagenome assembly JAEEGL01 (sample SAMN16246548, study PRJNA631951) | gut metagenome | biome: gut microbiome; feature: rumen; material: fiber-attached | host: Bos | place: Iran: Karaj | collected 2018-10
CTTTAACGGAGAAGGAGGGATTTGAACCCTCGCGCCGCTATTAACGACCTGCACCCTTTCCAGGGGTGTCCCTTCAGCCTCTTGGGTACTTCTCCAGAAAGCTAAATCAATACGACTGCTATCAGATTTTAGATACAAACAGCCGGTTTAAAACCGGCAAATTTGCAAAAGCGGAGAGGATGGGATTCGAACCCATGCGCCCTTTCGGACAAACGGTTTTCAAGACCGCCTCGTTATGACCACTTCGATACCTCTCCGAGTCATGCTCCTTTAAACGCAAGTGATAGTTTATCAAATTTACACTTTTGTGTCAACACTTAAAGAAGCATAATTTCTTACTGTTCAATCACCTGTCAATCCTGATATGAATCCAAAACAACCTGAGTCTTTTTTCTGCATATCGATATTGCCATAGAAATGTACAAAAGCGGATATGATAACGAAGCAATTGAATTAGCCCAATTCGAAATGCTGTTCATCTCCGTGAATATCGTAAGGTTCATCATTGTTGTTCTGGAAACAAGTATAACGGATAATGAAGATATAAGCATACTAACTATGGGAAGAACAATTATCATAAGGACATAGGCTATAATCTCAAATACTATATTCGTGCTCCGGCTATTGGCGGTGATTATTATAACTACAGCCGTAACAAGGAATATAATGTCAAGCAGTATGTATACGGTTTCTATGCCGTAGTATATAGGGAAAACCCTTAATATCATATTTGCCGGCAAATGTTTTTGGTTTGAAAAAAAGATTCCGATTCCGGGAATCAACAGTCTTCCCACAATCACATGAAGAATTTCTGTAACCAGTGCTATGATGGCTGTAATTCTGATTGCTTTGCTCATTTTGTTGCTCATTTTGTTTCTCCTTATATATATTATTATTTTAAATCATCCGGAACGGTGATTTTAATATTTGAATATTCGCCCTCGATAAGTTTAATCTTTGTATCCGAATACATCTCGACAACCTGGGCGTCATCCGTAACATGAATGTCTTTGTTTTCTTTAAGATCTTCAATCAGTTTTGAATAAGAATCCATTGCAAGTTTGTATTCAAAAGTTTGAGGAGTCTGCATATAATAAACATTCTTCCTCTCGGGTGTCGAAAGCACAAACCCTTCGTCATCCGCAATCTTTACGGTGTCCGTTGCTTTTACTGCGGTAACTACCGCCTTGTGCGCGAGCACTTCACTCATGTTTCTTTCGATTATATCTTTGCTCACATAGGGTCTTGCGCCGTCGTGTATCAGAACATAGTCCGCGTCACGGCATAAAAGCAGTCCGTTATAAACGGAATTGTATCTTTCCGCTCCCCCGCATGTTATGGCTTTGACCTTTTTCAGGGAATATTTCTCAACAAATTCTTTTCGGATAAATTCTTCGTCGCCTTCACCGCAGACGATTACAATACCGTCCGCATTCGAATTTTCAAACGCCAAAAGCGAATGAGCGAGAACCGGCTTATCCTTTAATGTAAGATATTGTTTCGGAATATTGCTTTTCATCCTGCTTCCGACTCCGGCAGATAAAACAACGGCATAAAATCTGCTCATATATTTTTCGCCTTTCAATATTAATATCTTTATCTTTCACCGAGTTTAAGATTGGGAACCGCATTAAGGTCCAATCCGTGTCTTATTCCTCTTTTATATTCGAAATACGCAGCCGATCCGATCATGGCGGCATTGTCCGTGCAAAGAATCGGGGGCGGAAGAAAGAATTCGACTCCCTTATCCTCACAGGCTTTTTCAAATGCGGCGCGAAGCGAGGAATTGGACGCCACGCCTCCCGCTATCGCGAATTTTTTGAATCCGTATCTGTCGAGTGCTTCCATCGAATGTCCTACGAGAACATCTATGACCGCCTGCTGGAAAGAAGCAGCCACGTCTTCTGTAACAATCTTTTCGTTATTCATGGACGCGGTATTCAAATAATTCAAAACCGCGGATTTCAGTCCCGAAAAACTGAAGTCGTATTCGCTTCCTCCGACTTTTGCCCTCGGGAATTTGATTGCTTCGGGATTGCCGGTTTTCGATACTTTGTCAATCTTCGGACCGCCCGGGTAGCCGAGCCCTATTGCTCTCGCCACCTTGTCAAACGCTTCGCCTGCGGCATCGTCTTCGGTTCTTCCGAGGATTTCGTATTCTCCGTAATCTGCTACTTTTACAAGATGCGTATGCCCTCCGGATACCACAAGGCACATAAAAGGAGGTTCAAGTTCTTTGTCCGCTATATAATTGGCGCAGATATGTCCTTCGATATGATGAACTCCGATGATCGGAAGATTCGATGCATAAGAAAGAGCTTTTGCAAAAGACACTCCCACAAGCAGGGGACCGACAAGACCCGGTCCGTAAGTTACCGCAATCGCAGACATGTCTTTTAATTCCGTTTTGGAATCCTCTATTGCCTTTGCGACAACCTGATTTATTTTATCTATATGTTTTCTCGATGCGATTTCCGGAACCACTCCTCCGTAGAGAGTATGCAAATCAATCTGCGAATAAATCACATTCGACAATACTTCTCTTCCGTTTTTGACAACCGCAGCTGCGGTTTCGTCACAGGATGATTCAACGGCAAGTATATAAACGTCTTCCATTATTCAAAACCTTCGTTTTTATTTTTGGGCTGTCTCTTCTTCGAGCACGCCCGTGTCTTCGTCTTTTGCAAGATCGAAACCGTAAATCTTCCAATGCCCGTCACTGTCTTTTCTCATAACGAAGACTTCGTTGGAATATTTGTAGTCGGTTCCCTGTCTTAATCTGTATGTCGCATAAAGTCTTGCCCATTCGAATCCGTCTTCGCGGAATCTCTCCACATCGGCCGCAGCGGAAACCGAATATCCGGAAACAACGATCTTTTGCGACTGGAAATTCAAAATCTCTTCCTGCAAATCGGTAAGATATTGATCAAAGGGCATATTTTCTTTTAATTCGTCGTCATAAAGTTCATACGATTTTTCGGCAAGCTGCTCGAGCTGCTCCTGAGTAAGCGAATCGTTGTAAAAGCAGCATGTAATCTCACTGTAATACTTAAGCACTTCTTTCGGAGTCGGCGGATAGGATTTTTCGATATCGCGAAGCAGCAGTTCCATCACCTGGGAAACATCGACTTCGGGTTCCCCGGGATTTTCGTTCTTATGACTTTGCATCCAAAAAACAACAATAACTGCAACAGCTATCGCTACAATGCCTATTATTCCGATTATCGTTGTTTTCTTCTTCATTATCGTTTCCGTTTAAGCTTCTTCGTATCTTAAATCCGCGCTGATTCCGTCCTTGGCGGCAATTGTTGCGGGAAAAATGCTCCTTGCGCTGTCCAGATATTCTTTGGGTTTAAAGAGCGACGGACTGTAATGCGTGAGCCACAGTTCCTGAACATTCGCTTCTTTGGCCATCGTTGCGGCTTCGGCAAATGTCATGTGTTTATGTTCTTTCGCTTTTTCAAGCATTTCCGTATCGCCGTACATTCCTTCGCAAATAAACAAATCAGAATCTTTTGCAAAAAGAGGAATGTTCCTGCAGGGTCTGGTATCGGTCGTGTATGTAACCTTTATTCCCTTTCTCGGCGGTCCCATAACCATCTCGGGCGTATATATGCCGGATTCGTCACAGGCGGTCTCGCCTTTTTGAAGCTTTGACCAAAAAGACAGCGGAATATTCAGACTCTTTGCCTTTTCGGCATCAAATCTTCCCGCACGGTCTATCGAGATGCTGTATCCGTAACAGGTAACATTATGATTGACTTTAAAAGCATCTATATGAAAATCGTTAAAATCAATCCTGCTGCTGTCGCCCTCGATTTCGATGAATTTCAATTCAAAAGGAAGCTGGGGCGCAATAATCAAAAGCGATTCCACGACTCTTTTAAGTCCTTTGGGTCCCACCAGAGTCACCGGTTCGACTCTGTCCGAATTGCCGAGCGTCAAAAACATACCGGGAAGTCCCGAAATGTGGTCGGCATGATAATGCGTAAAAAGAATCAGATCGATGGGTTTGGGGCTCCATCCTTTTTCTTTGAGCGCAACCTGCGTTCCCTCGCCGCAGTCGATAAGCACATTCGAACCGTTATATCTTATCATCAGGGACGTAAGCCATCTGTTGGGCAGGGGCATCATTCCGCCCGTTCCCAGGAGACATACTTCAAACATTTTTCACCTCAATTGTTTTTAAGCCAATAAATCGCAGCATCCTCTTTGGGATTCGAATAAAATCCGGGACGCATGCCTTCCAAAACAAATCCGAGTTTTTCGTAGAGCTTCCTTGCGGGATTGTTTCCCGCTCTGACTTCCAGCGTAAAATCTTTTACGCCGATTTTCCTGCCTTCGTCAAAAAGCTTGTTTAAAAGGTCGAATGCTATGTTCTTTCGTCTGTATTCTTCTTTTACCGAAACATTCATAACATCCGCCGTGTCAAAACTTATCATCAGTCCGGCACAGGCGATAATTTCTTTGCTTTTATCGTCCTTTACGGCGAGATACAAAGCATTCGGATTGTCGATTTCTTCTTTTAACGAATCAAGACTCCAGCCGTCGGTGAAATTCGCTTTTTCAAGTTCGGCGATTCCCGAAACGTTTTCGTCGTTCATCTTTTCGTATACAAACATAATCCTAAGCGTTTAAGAGCGCTTCCCTCTCTCTTTCGGCCTGCGGCTTTCTTAAATATACGGGAGTTACGTCACAGGCATCCTTGGCTTTTCCTTCATTTGCGTATATTTTTCCCAAAATCGCAACATTGGCCGCATTCTGATATTCGTTTGCGGCAATCGGGAAAACGAAGGGTACTTTCAAATTGCTCTCGATAAATTCTTTATATACGGGAACCCCGTCCCCGGTAAAGTATACTTTCTTTCCGAGAGTTTCAAGTCTTTCGAGGAGTTCTCCTATTTCGCAATTGACCGGCTCTATCACTTCGACGGGTTTTGTGCCGTTTTCGCCGAATGTGTATGCAGCCGCGTAAACCTGGGATCTTCTCGCATCCATAATCGGACAGACGATTCCTTCCGCCTTGGGCCAGTTTAAAGATAATGCTTCAAGTGTCGAAACCTCGATTACTTTTTTGCAAAGTCCCATTCCGAGACCTTTTACCGTCGCCACTCCTATTCTTAATCCCGTAAAAGAACCCGGGCCGTTTGCACATGCAAGAAAGTCTATGTCTTTGGGGTCTTCGCCGAGGGTTTTAAGCAAATCGTCAAGCATCGGCAAAAGAGTCTGCGAATGCGTCTTTTGATAATTTATATTTACAAGACCTTTTATTTTTTCATCTTCAAGGAATGCCACCGAGGCCACAAGCCCCGATGAATCCATCGCGAGTATTTTCAATTTAAATATCCTTCTTTTTGGGTTTTTGTAACCGTGATTTTTCTGTAATCGTTCCCTTTTTGCAAATCTTTTTCTATCTTTACGCAAAAAGTTCCTTTGGGAATAATCTCTTCAATGATACCCGCCCATTCGATAACGGTTAAACCGTCGGAATAAACGCAGTCGTCAAAACCGACTTCTTCCATTTCGCAGGCATCTCCGATTCTGTAAACATCGAAATGATGCATCGGCATTCTTCCGCCGAAATAGGATTCGAGAATCGTAAAAGTCGGGCTCGTGACATTTTCGTCAATGCCAAGCCCCTTAGCAATCCCTTTTGTAAAAACCGTTTTGCCGACACCCAAATCGCCGATTAATGCGATAACTGTTCCGGGGAGGGCTTTTTTTGCAAAATCCGCGCCGAGTTCAAATGTTTCTTCGGGCGAATGTACTTCGTAGGTTCCTTCAATCGATTTTTCCATTAAAGACCTCCGAATTTTATTTTGACATTTTTGGGATCCATATGTGTGTTAATCATCATAAGAACATCTCCGGTTTTATCCCCCATGTCTTTCTTGGGGAATATGAAAGCGGAGTTTTTTCCCGTGTATATGAAATAACTTTGTCTCGTATTGCAGGCTTTGACGCAGTCGCTCCACGGGATTGTCTGCTCTTCGCCCTGCGCCCTTACCGTGATTCCTTCATCGTTTAAAAGGTAGGATACGGGTTCGCGGAAAAAATCTATCATCTTAACCTTCATAAAAGAAGATCTCAAAAGGCTTACCGGGAGATAGAAAATCAAAAGAAGACCTGCTGCCAGATAATACCATTTAAGATAGGACGCGAACAAAAAAATGAAAATCACGCCAACCGCACCGGCCATTATCGAAACGGGCTTCTTGTACGAATGCTGCAAATTGAAGTCATATAATTTTGATGTTGTCATCTGTACGCTGAATTCGACTTCCATCGGTTTTTTCCTTTTCGCTGACACATAATAATACAAGATACAGTATACTTGCAAAGCTTGTTTTTTTCAAGTATGGGATAAGTTGCAGGGAGTATATTTTCGCAATAAAAAACAGGCTCCGGATAAACCGGAACCCGTGTGTTTTAAAGGTTTGACGCAGCTTCGGCCGCCTGCTTCTTCGCAAAGCCCGCACGCTTTCTTAATGTGGGGTCGAGAATCTTCTTTCTCATTCTCAAATGTGTTGGAGTAACTTCCAAAAGCTCGTCCGTGTCGATAAAATCTATCGCCTGTTCAAGGCTTAAAATTCTCGGCGGTGTAAGATGAAGCGCTTCATCCGCAGAAGAAGAACGTGTATTGGTAAGATGCTTGGTCTTGCACACGTTAAGTTCTATGTCTTCCGCCTTGGGGCACTGTCCGATAATCATTCCGGCGTAAACCGTTTCGCCGGGTCCGATAAAGAGCGTTCCTCTCTCCTGTGCATTGAAAAGGCCGTAGGTTACGCTCTCGCCGCCTTCGAATGCAATCAGAGAGCCCTGTTTTCTGTACTGGATGTCTCCCTTGTAAGGACCGTATCCTTCAAAAAGGGTATTCAAAATACCGTTGCCCTTGGTATCCGTCAGGAAATCGCCCCTGTATCCGATAAGTCCTCTCGAAGGAATAAGGAATTCGAGTCTCGTATATCCGCCCGAAGCGCTGCCCATCGTCACAAGTTCGCCTTTTCTCTGGCTTAATTTCTCTATAACGCTTCCAGAGAATTCTTCGGGAACATCAATATATGCTCTCTCCATGGGCTCAAGGAGTTTGCCGTTTTCGTCTTTTTTGTATAAAACCTCTGCTTTGCTTACCGCAAATTCATATCCTTCTCTTCTCATATTCTCGATGAGAACCGAAAGATGAAGTTCTCCTCTGCCTGATACCTTAAAAGCATCGGTACTGTCCGTTTCCTCGACTCTTAAAGAAACATCTGTGTTGAGTTCTTTGAAAAGTCTGTCTCTGATATGACGGCTCGTTACGTATTTGCCTTCTCTTCCCGCAAGGGGCGAGTCGTTAACCAAAAAGTGCATAGCGATTGTAGGCTCGGATATCTTCTGGAAAGGAATGGGTTCGGGTGCGTCAACGCTGCAAAGAGTATCTCCGATATGAATATCCGAAATACCGGATATGGCAACAATAGAACCTATTCCGGCTTCTTTTACCTCGACTCTTTCGAGGCCGTCGAATTCATATAATTTGGAAACTTTAACTTTTCTGGATGTTTCGGGATCGTGTGCATTGACGATCACAACTTCGTCATTTGTATGAACAATGCCCCTGTCCACTTTGCCCACACCGATTCTTCCGACATATTCATTGTAATCTATGGTACTGATGAGAATCTGAGTACCCATGTCGGGATCGCCCTGGGGTGCAGGGATATAATCAAGAATTGTCTCAAAAAGAGGAGACATATCTTTTGCTTCATCGGATAAATTCTTAACAGCCGTACCTGCTTTTGCCGAAGCGAATATAAAGGGACAGTCAAGCTGCGAATCGTCGGCGTCAAGGTCGAGGAAGAGTTCCAATACTTCGTCCACGACTTCTTCGCTTCTCGCTTCCGGTCTGTCGATTTTGTTTACGCAAACAATAACGGGAAGTTTTAATTCAAGTGCTTTTCTTAAAACGAATTTTGTCTGGGGCATGGGGCCTTCGAATGCATCCACAAGAAGGATAACTCCGTTTACCATTTTCAAAACACGTTCTACTTCACCGCCGAAATCGGCATGACCCGGTGTGTCAATGATATTGATCTTCACACCCTTGTAATTAACGGCAGTATTTTTAGAAAGGATTGTTATGCCCCTCTCTCTTTCTATATCGTTAGAGTCCATGACTCTCTCTGCTACTTCCTGATTGTCTCTGAAAACACCGCTTTGCTTCAAAAGACCGTCAACCAGCGTGGTTTTGCCGTGATCGACATGCGCTATAATCGCTACGTTACGAATATCTTCTCTTGTCGTAATCATAAAATGTCCTCCAAATAAACACCGTTTGTGAGTATAGCACCAAGAATTATCTCGCGCAAGAAAAAATTTTCGCACTCAAAAAATATGCAATTATCTCTTAATGAATTTTCCAAGAACAAAACATACCGCAAAAACCACGACGTTAATGCAGACTACCGTGGTTCCTATCGGTGTGGAAAGGATGATGGAAATAATGATTCCGAGTATGGCGCAGAATACGCCGATGGACGCGGAAGTGATAACCACCGAAAGAAAACTTCTGAATATTCTCTCCGAAGACAGAACGGGGAATACTATCAGGGCCGAAATAAGAAGCGAGCCCACAAGCTGCATGCTTAAAACTATTACCACCGCTATAATAACGGAAAGAAGGAATTTATAAAGATTGCATCTTATGCCCGTGGCGGATGCGAAACTTTCATCGAATGTAACGGAAAAAATACGATGATAAAAAAGCACAAAGAACAAAACGACGACAAGCGAGAGAACGATGCAAAGAATTACATCGAAATCGGAAAGCGTCAGTATAGACATCGAACCGAAAAGCGTCGAGCAGACGTCTCCCGAAAGATTGCCCGTTCTTTTATTGGGAAAAAGATTTAACAAAAGATAACCGAAAGCAAGAGAACCGACGGACAGCATCGCTATTGCGGCATCGCCCTTGATTTTCTTTTTTTCGTTCGAACCCATCAAAATAACGGCCACCAGTACGGTAACCGGAAGCACAAGGAGCATTTCGTCCGACAAAGACATCACCATCGCAATGCAAAGTGCGCCGAAAGCCACATGGGAAAGACCGTCGCCGATAAAAGAAAGTCTTTTTAGCACAATGGTTGTTCCTAAAAGCGATGCACAAAGTGCAATCAGTGTTCCGACGATTAACGCGTTTCTTACCATGGGACGCGCAAGATATTCCGTTAGCATAGTTAAAACAGACATCCGCCGTTCTCCTTAAGAAATTCGTGTTTGGTACAGAATACACATTTTTCCTTGCCTATGTGTAAAATATGCGTGGCGTATTTTTTTGCCGCCTCCAAATCATGGGATACCATTATTATTGTGGTTTTTTCTTCTTTGTTGATTTTGTAAATAAGCGCATAGAGCTGTTCCTGCGCATAGGGATCGAGGCCCGCAACGGGCTCGTCCAAAAGAAGAGCTTTTCTTGTGGCACAGAGTGCTCTCGCAAGCAAAACTCTTTGCTGCTGCCCTCCCGAAAGTTCGGGATAGGAACGTTTTGCCAAATCGGATATTTCAAGTTTCTTCATGGACTCGAGAGCAAGTTCCTTCTCCTTCTTTCCGAAGAACGGGCGCCATCCGAGTCTGTTCAAACAGCCTGAAATTACAATTTCCCCGACAGTGGCGGGAAAATCCCTTTGGATAAAAGTCTGCTGGGGAAGATAACCTATTTCTTTTTGTTTCAGATCGTCGCCGTAAGTAATGCTTCCGCCGCATACTTTTTCGAGTCCGAGAATACACTTCATTAAAGTGGATTTTCCCGAACCGTTTTCGCCGACAATATAAAGATAATCACCTTCGTTGATTTCGAAGTTGATATTTCCGGCAACTATTCTTTTTTCATATCCGACGGAAACGTCGACACCTTTAATCTGTGCCATATTTTTACTCTCTGAAATATATTATTACTCGGTCTTTTCTTCTTTGGACTCTTCAGTCTTTTCTTTTTTTGTATCTTCTTTGGACTCTTCGGTCTTTTCTTCTTTTATATCCTCTTTGGACTCTTCGGGCTTGTCTTCTTTTTCTTTGTCAACTTTTGCCTTGGGAAGATTGATGATTATTCCGAGTCCGATTGCAAGAGGCAGGACAAGAAGGGATATGAACTGCGATGTGGACAAAGGTCCTACGGTTCCTCTCAAATCGTTTCTGAAGAATTCGACAACAAATCTTCCTATTGCATAAAGGATTGCGTAGAGAATACAGATATTGCCGTTCTTTTTGTTCTTCTTCGAAATCAAAAGGAGGATTCCGCAAATCGCGAAATCTCCGCCGGCGCTGAAAAGCTGTGTGGGCCAGAGTTTAATGCCTGCAGGCGCAAGCGATCCTTCGGGGAAAACGATACCGAGGAATGAATCCGTGGGAGCACCGTAGCAGCATCCCGCAAGAAAGCATCCGAGTCTTCCGAAGCCCTGAACGAGCGCAATGAAAGGAATCATGAAATCCAGATATTCCAATGCGTTGATTTTTTTGATTCTCGAATAAATAAATATGCCCAAAACCCCGCCGAATATACCGCCGTATACAACGAAACCGGAAAAGATTCCCGGAAATCCGAGAACAAGCTTGGGTTCGCTGAAAAGAGTTTTGTAATCAACAATCAGATACAAAATCTTTGCGCCGAGAAATCCGGCAAAAATGGATATCAAAGCCAAATCGGTAATTATGTCCTGATTTTTGTTTTTCTTTTTAGCTCTGAGAGCACATAAAGATACGGCAACAATGTATCCGATTGCAATCATCAGAGAATATCCGTGTAAAGTAAATTTTCCTATTGTTAAAATGTCATTATGCATATGCTTTCTCTTTCTTAATCAATCCGACCCGACAACAAATTACAAAAGCGATTTTCTTAATTCGGCTCCGTCCTTTTCGCAAAGAAGCGCGGGAGCGATATCGAATATGGTCTTGCAGCCGTAATCTTTCTTCATGGCAAGTCTGTAAGCGGCTCTTGCATAAGCGGTAAGCACGCATGCGGTAAATTCGGGATTGGATTCGAGTTTAAGCGAAAATTCAATCATATGATTTGTTTCTTCGTTCCATCCCGTTTTGCCTGATCTTAAAACGAAACCGCCGTGAGGAATACCCGAATGATTTGCATTGAATTCTTCCTCGCTGATGAAATGTACAGTTGTGTCATAATCGGCAAAATAATTGGGCATCGTTACGATTTCCTGCTCAACCGCTTTTGCGTCTGCGCCTTCTTCGAGCACTACAAAACATTCTCTTGTATGTTTCTGTCTTGTGGTAAGTTCGGGATTTTCACCGTTTCTTACGCTTTCGAGAGCGGATTCAACGGGAATTGTATACTGCTTTGCGTTCTTTACGCCCTTGATACGTCTTACCGCATCGGAATGGCCCTGGCTTACGCCCTTGCCCCAGAATGTATAATCTTTTCCGTTTGTTAAAATCGCATTGCCCATAAGTCTGTTTAATGAGAAAAGACCGGGATCCCATCCGATTGAAATAACGGATACTTTTTCGTTTTCAAGACATACTTTGTTAACGTTCTCGAAATGCTCGGGAATTTTTGCGTGTGTGTCAAACGAATCGATACAGTTGAATAATTTGGAATATTCGGGTGTCTGTACGGGAAGATCCGTAGCGGAACCTCCGCATATTATTGCTACATCTATTTTGTCCTTCCAGTCCGCAATGTCCGCAATGTTAACAACCTTTGCGGTTTCTGTAAGAATCTTAACGCTTTCGGGATTTCTTCTCGTAAATACTGCGACGAGTTCCATATCCTTGTTCTGCTTAACCGCACATTCAACGCCGCGACCGAGATTTCCGTAACCGATTATACCTATTTTGATGCTCATAATAGCGCCTCCTTAAAAATACATTCGGTTACATTATATTTTTATTTGTTTTATTTAGCAATTATTTTTTTACCGACAAAACCCTAAAAATGACTTCCGTTGCAATGGCAAGCGCGGATACCGCGAGAGAGAAAATCGCTTTTAAAAGTTTCTTTTTTCCGTCCTTCTTCCCGTCAATCTCTTCATTCCTTCCTTCTTTCAATACTTCTTCATCAAAAGCTTTCGTACCTTCAAACTCTTTTTCTTCTTTTAATTCACCGTTGCTTTTTGAAACCTTTTGGGACAAATCTTCTTTTGCATCGATTCGATTGTTTTTGTCTTCGCTCTTTTTTACCTCGAATCTGATTTCTTTTGTATCATCCGAAAGTCTGGTGTCGTTTGAATTACCCGCCGCATCTTTGTTTACTATCGATATGGTATATACGCCTTCTTTTTCAAAAAGCGAATCTTCAAACCTGTAATTGTACGAATATCCGATATCCTCCTTTTTCTCGTCGATATAAAAATCCTCGTCCGGTTTCAGCTCGCAAAGTTTTGCGTCATGCGTGAAAATCACTCTGACTTTATCCTTTGCTATTTTGCTTAAATTCTTTTCGCATATGTTTACGTTAGATATTAAATCAACTTTTTTGCCGAGCGCATCCTTAAGACTTTCGCCCAGAGAAAACACCGAACCGTTTTTATTGATTAAAAAATCTTCTTTTCCCTGTGTTTTGTTCCCGGCCCTGTCCGAAACCGACCATTTTAATGTATAATAACCGTCCTCCAGGGAAGAGGCGTTCTTAATCGTCGAAAAGATTTCATTATCAACTTCTTCGAAAGTTGTTTTTAAAACTTCCTTACCGTTTTTCGAAAGTGTCGCATACGAAGCATCGAAATCAAAATATTCGTCCTTTACTTTTATAAACAAATCGTTTACGCCTTTTTCGATCTTCCCTTTTTTAAGACCCGAAACAGAAACTTCGCAGGGGGTATAATCCTGATAAAAAATATCGCTTTTATATTCGCATTTGTTTCCGGCGGCATCGAAAATGCATAATTCGATTCTGTCCTCTCCTTCTTTGAAAACATATTCCATAAGATTGTCGCCCCGCAGATTCTCGTCCGAAATTTTTATATTTCCCTTCCTGACGTTTGAAGTGTATTTTCTGTCTTCTTCGCTTATTGCTGCCTTTATCTCGGGGGCTTTTTTGTCGATTGCAAATTCGACAATCTCCTCTGCGGTCTCCCTTCCGAAAGCATCCTTCGCTTTTATTTCTCCGCCGTATTTTCCGTCCGCCGAAAAAACAATCTCCCTTAAATCTTTTGATACAATAAATCCCCTGCCGGAATTTTTCTCATACGGATAAAGCGATGATTGTATGTTTGCTTCAACGCTCTCTTCAAAAAGGTTGGCATCCTCAATCACGATTTTTGCTTTTCTTTCGTGATTGAAATAGTATCCTTCACTGCCGTCCTCAAACTCTATTCTTATTACGGGTGCTTTTTTATCAACGATAACGCTCGCTTCGAATTCTTCCGTTTTGTCCGTTATTGCCAAAACGCTCTGCCCCGCTTCGTTTTCTTTTTGTTCCAAAACCGAATATTCCGCAACCGCTTTAATATTCGTTTTGCCTTCGCTTCCTATCGTAAAAACATTTTCGTAATCAAAACTGTTATCAATTTCAAAGCACGCGCTGCCCTGATTCGTCAAACCGTTCGCTTCGTCATAAAAAAATGAATCGTTCTGATCCGTCTTTGAATAAAGAATCGTGTAATCCTCGGTCGAATCGTTTTCGCATTTGATTGCAAAAGTTATTTTTTTGACGTCAACGCATTTTGCCCTGATCTTTAAACTTACCGATACATCTTTGTCATATGCTTTAATACCGTTTATCAGCGTATAATCCGACGGAATTATTATTTCGCCTTCAATCTTTGCTTCCGCCGGATTATCCGCAATACCGTTCTTCGCATATACGAAATCATTCAACATAAGCCACAAAAGGGCAGTCAAAAAAATATTTGTCAGAACCGTTATTATCCTTCTTGTTTTATAAATGTTTTTTTGAGTTTTTCTTCTCATATTTTTTAACCCTCCGTTTAAATTTTTTAATTTTGAAAATAACAATCAATTTCCCCATGCCTTTTTTGATAAAAAGATTAAAAATACAAAGGAACAAAAACATAAAAGCCGAAAGCGCGCAAAGGATTTTCGCCGCATCAATAAACACAATCATATTCTCTTTCAAGATATTCAATTTCCTCCCATGCAGTCTTTAATTTCCCGTTGAATTCCTCCGTCTGTTTTTCAAATTGCGTGCCGCTTTTACCGTCGGTCTTCGAATTCTTTTCGACAAACGAAAGCAGGTCGTACATTTCGTCAATTGTCACTCCCTCCCTCAAAAAATCCGGCGAAAACGCGGTAATCGAATCACAGACGAGAATAAAGATTTGCATTCTGACGGTGCTTTCTTCAAAAAGAGCTTCATCCGACAGATTTTCAAGCCCCGCGAAAAATTTTGCATATGTTCCTCCGTCCTTCCCCTCTAAAATCATCGGACGGATTTCGGACAAAAAATGTGCGGTTTTCGAATACGAATAAACATCTTTGCCAAATTCCATGCTCTCGTCAAACCACCTTGCGGCCCTTTTGTATTTTTCGCTCTCCGTATCTTTTGAATAAAACAAATACAGTCTCCCGATTTCTTTTGCGAGTTCCCCGTATTTTGAATCGCTGCGAAGAAAAGCAAAACGATCGGAAAACAAATCTTCGATTAAAACCTCTTCTTTTTCATCGAAAACCAAATCGGATTTAATTTCATCAAAAAGAAGGAAAATCCAATCCGCGTTTTGGTCATATACGATTAGTTTCGTTAATGCTTCTTTTCGTACGGCCTGCGACGGGTCGTGCGTTTTTTTGAGCCATTCTTCGTATATTTTTTTGTTTAAATTTCTTTTGGCGTATTCCAATAAGAATAATCCCGAAAGGGAAAGAAAAAACATTATCAGAAAAAAGATGATTTTTTTGAAAAACAAATTCATTTCGAATTCGTTTTGGGAATTTATTTTTCTTATTTCGCAAAGCGCACCGAATGCTTCTTTTGCATTTTTGTATCTTAGTTTCGGATTGTTTTGCATGCATTTTGAAAGGAAGACATTCATGCCCTTTGACGCTTCGTCTTTTAAAATGTATTTCATCGATGCGCCGAGACTGTATATATCGCTCCTCTCATCCGTCATGCCTCCTTTTAATTGTTCGGGCGAAGCAAAATTTCTGGTCGCGTATCCGGGACTTTTTGCATCAGCTTTGCCGGATATTCCGAAATCAATCAGTTTGATTTCCATGTTTTTCGTAATCATGATATTGGACGGTTTTAAATCCCTGTAAATGATTTTCGGTCTCCCGGAATGAAAATAATCAAGGACATTTAGGATTTCCTTTCCTATCCGTATCACTTCTTCTTCGCATAGTCCGCCGTATTTAATCACGTAATCTTCAAGGTTTTCTCCTTCGATATAATCCATTATTATGCAATACGAATCATCGGTTCTGACTATATCGACAATCCTCGGGAGAGACGGATGTCTGGCGTTTTTGATAATCTGAGATTCGGTTATTGCAAAATCATTCATATTCGAATCAAGATTAATGACCTTCATGGCCCAGGTTGTTTTAAGCTTCATGTCTTTAACCTTAAACACCTCGGACATACCGCCGCGTTTTATGATTTCTTCTATACGGTAGCGCGAAATCAAATCTCCGATTTCGGGCATAAAAATACACACCTTCTTTTTACGGCAGATTGAATTTTTGGTATGGGGAATTTTGTAAACGACGTTTAAGAAAAAAACGTCACAACAGATTCGTTGTGACGCTTATTGTAACACCGTGAATTATATTTTGTAAATATATTTTATGCGGGTTCGTAAGTTTTAAAGAAAATATCTCTTTCTATGATGTAAACATCCTTATGATCGTCCTCGCGGCATGCGATGAAATCGCCACGTCTTCCGATGTAATAACTTTCTTCATCCCAGAATGTGAAAATCTTTACGATCTTTTCAATCTCTTTTGCATAAATATAGGATGTATCAAAGTTGATGCAGCCTTTGGCATGTGCGATAAGATTCAACACGCGGCCTTCGTTTCTGATATGAACGGCGGGATCGTATTCTCCGTGGAATTCATATTCCTCTTCGCTTTCATGATAGGATTTGTAAAATTTCTCTTTGAGAATAGGATATACTTCGCCTTTTAAACCGATGAGAATGTAATATTTGTCGTCAACCTTTGTATCCACATCGCCCTCAAGGGTTCTGATGGTAATGGGGGTACCCTGGGGAAGAATCTTCGACAAATCGACAAATCCGCGCTGGATGTGTTTCTTTTTGTATTTCTTCATACCTTCAAGATTAATCGTATATTCCTTGGCATAAATGATTTCACTGTTTTCGAAATATTCTTTGAGTCTGTTTTTGAGATATTCATCCATCGAAATATCGCCAAAGGTTTTATGGAAAAGTTCTTTGTCGATATAGCCGCCGGCCTTCTCGGTATGTCCGCCACCCGAGCCTATGGTCTCCGTAAGATACGATGCAAGATCGTTTGCCTTAACTTCCGTCGAACAGCTTCTTACGGAAAGCTTATATCCCGCATTCGCTTCGTTGAAAACAACCGAAACGGTGATTTTATCAACCTGAAGAGCCAGATCGTTAACGAATCCCAATATGTTCGGATCGCAGGGTTTGGAATGAATGATAAGGCATTCGTTTTCCTCATCGTAATCATAATGGATAAGCGCTTCGCCCGCTATTTCGAGTTCCTGAAGGGAAATGTTCGAATTGGTAAACTGTTTGATAAGCGCTTTGGAATAATTGATCGAATCCATCATATCTCTGTCGAGAGGGTGACTTACTTCCATGAAATTGCCGGTGTCGGTCATAAGGCCGTAATAGAAGGCCGTTCCGAGTTTCAGATTTTCATCGACTTTAAATCCTTCTTTTCTCATCATGGACCATACAAGGGTCGAGCAGCTTCCCAGATAAGGAACAACTTCCCTGTAATCTCCCACGCCGGTTCCCTGATGATGATCGATAATCGCAATGTGATCCGCTTTTAAATTCGTGACGTTTCCTTCGCCGTGCTGACAGTCTACCGTAATTAAAAGAGCATCTTTAAAATCCGTATTTTCTTCCACGTATTCGATGGGGATTTCGCACTCATCCTTCATAAGAACCAGATTGGATTTTTTGATTCTTGTTCTTCCGCTGTATACAATTTTTGCGTTTTTGCCCTTTTCGGTAAAATACACATAAAGACCGAAGGCCGAAGCAAGCGCATCGGGATCGGGATTGTCATGCGGTTGAATATAAATTTCGGAATACTCTTCAAGCTCGGATAATCTCATTTTTTTCTCCTATTCAAGTCTTTTTTTCATTTCTTCGTTCATGGCGTTGACAACACTTGCGGGAGCTATTATTTTCGCTCCGCTTCCAAGTCCGAATATCCATCCGAAAAACTGATTGCTCACACGGATGTTTTCGCTGACAACGAATTTCTTTGCACCGGTTTTGACTATATTTACGTCCTTGCCGAATTTGTCGATTACAACACCCGCAAGTTCGTTATCGAATTCCATACGTACTCTCTCGATTTTGCCCTGATACATTCCGAAGATGCTTCCGGAATATTCGGACACATCCGTTTTCTTAAATTCCGAACCGCCTTCTCTTTTCGCATCGACAAGACTCATCTTGTTCATTTTGTCGACTCTGAAATGCTTGATGATTTCATCGGACGAATCATATGCGACAAGATAATAATTGTCATCGCTCCAAATAAGCGCCCAGGGAGAAACATAATAAAACTCTCCGTCCCTTTTGTATTCGATTTCTTTTTTGGGCGTGTAATTAAAATATCTGAATCTTATCTGACAATTTTCCGCAATGGCGGAATGAATGATGTCCACGTTTATGTAAATGCTTTCGTTCATCGTCTTGACTCTGTCGCTTACGACAACCTGACGGTCAAGTTTTTTTGCATTGTAAACGCTGGTCAGACTTTCGAGTTTCTTTATCAGCGATTTGGATTTTTTGTCGGTAATGAATTTCGAAGCGCTTACCGAATCAACCAGAAGCTTCAATTCCGCAAGTTCGAAAGTTCTCTCACCCAAAAGATAAGCGTAGTATCTTCCCGAATCGTCTCCTATAACATCATATCCGAGTTCGCGCATGGTTTCCAAATCGGAATAAATACTTTTTCTTTCCGCTGTGATTTCATGTTTTTCAAGCTCGGAAATAATCTCCGACATCGTGAGCGAATGCTCGTCATCGGTAAGAGATTCCATGACTTTTATAAGATACAGCAATTTACATTTCTGATTGTTTCCCTTAGCCATATTGTTCCTTCTTTCTTAAGGGGCAAATGTCTTCGTCGCTTAATTTTCTGTATTCTCCGGGCTTTAATTTTTCATCGAGAAAAAGAGAGCCCATCGCAATTCTTTTAAGATATTTTACCTCATATCCCGCCGCGGCAAACATTCTTTTAACCTGATGGAATCTTCCTTCGGTTATCGAAATCAATGCCGTATTGTTTTCTTTTGTTTCAACCTTTGCCGGAAGGCAGGGTTTGTCGTCTCCGATGTCTATTTTGTTTTCGATTTTGATTCTGTCGTCTTCTTCGAGTTTTCTGTCCAGTTCAACGAAATAAACTTTTTCGACATGTCCCGACGGAGAAAGCAGATTGTGTGCAAGCATTCCGTCATTTGTTATGAGCAAAAGCCCTTCGGAATCCTTATCGAGTCTCCCCACGGGGAAAAATCCGTCCATGTTTTCTCCCCTGAAAAAATCCAGTACCGTATCGCTTAACTTATCCTTTGTCGCGCTTACGCAACCTGCGGGTTTGTTTAACATATAATATCTGAATTTTTCGTAAACGACGGCTTTGGAATCAAGCTCCACCAAATCCGTGTCGGGGAAGATTTTAAGGGAAGGATCCTTTGCCGTTTCCGAGTTGACTTTCACTCTTCCCGCTTTAAGGATTTCTTTTATTCTGCTTCTCGATTCTCCCGTTGTATTGGATAAAAATTTATCCAGTCTCATGTTTTCCATTCGAACGCTTGGCCTCTACGCATGCGCAAACTGTTTTGATATTTCGCCCGGAATCGTATCGATGGGTTCGGGGTTGGGTCTGGCCGTGTAAAATCCCTGAATATAATCGACGCCGTATTTGGCAACGGTTTTCATTTCTTCTTCCGTTTCGACTCCTTCTCCGACAACACGCATATCGTTTAATTTGGCAAATTCTATGATATTGCTCATGAAAAGCTGCTTGTTGGAATCCTTTGAAATGTCTTTTATCAAAAATCTGTCAATCTTGACGATATTCGGAGTATATCTCAAAAGGTTCTGTATATTGCTCTGACCCGAACCGTAATCGTCAACCGCAAGCTGACCCTGCATATCATCGACCGTCAGAGTCTTTATTTTATAAAGCTCTCCGTCGGAAATCGAATTCTGTTCCGTAATTTCAAATACGCAGTATTTAATGTAATCCTTGTATTTTTCCGTAAACAGTTTGAAATCCTCGTCGTTTAGGAAATGTCCGGGAATGCTGTTTATAAAAAGTCTTCTTCCCTTGAAGGTATCAAAATGTTCGACATAATAATCCATTATTCCGAACAGAGTCAGTCTTTCAAGTTCGTAAAGTTTCTTGTATTTCGCCGCGGTATCGAGGAGCACAAGGGGAGAAATTTCGATTCCGCCGGAAGTTCTCATCAAAGCTTCGTAAGCGTAAATCTCTCCGGTCAGCGCATCGACGATCGGCTGAAAATAATATGTCAAAAGATTCTTGTTGAGCACGAGCATCAGATCCTCGTAATGATCCTTCGAATCTTCGAGAAGAGCATTCTGGATGCTGTTCTTTCTGTTGTTTCGAAGAATGTTAAGGTAGAGTTCTCCGTATGCGAGACGCATGATGGCTCTCAAATCGGAATCCCAGCCCTTCTTTAAAACCGTATATCCTACGTTAAGCTCAAGTCCGTAATCCTTGAATTTGACGGAATTGTAATTTTCTATCGCGCTTAAAAGAGTATTGATTTCTTCGTTAACGAGTTTTTCGGCTTTTTCGGGATCGTCCAGATCGCCGTTGAAATCAACAATGACAAATTCATCGTCGGATATTCTCGCAAAGAATTTCTTTCTTCCGGTGTTTCTCGAAAAAACGCTCGCAATGAGATTGACGACTTCTTCGATTTCAAGCACTCCGAAATTCTCGTAAATATATTTGTATTTGTCGAGTTTGAAAATGGCAATGGCAAGAGCCTTTTGATGGATGTCGGATTTGTGCGAAAATTCGTCGAACCACCTTTCGAGTCCCTTGAGGTTTGGAATCTGCGTCATGGGATCGAGGAACGCAGCCTGTTCAAGTTCCATCTGCATGCCTTTTTGAATCATTCTCGTGTAAATCGTTCCGAAGGAAAGATTCAAAGCTCTCGACATTCTGTTGACACGGTTTGCCATATATCGGATATTGTCCGTTTTGTAAAAATACAGTCCGTATTGGTAATCCTCAACATAAAGCGCGTTGACGATAAATACCGTATCGTCGCGAAACCACTCTTCGGCATTCGGAACGATCATTTTCAAATCGTCTTTCAAAAGGCCGAATTCCTCGCTGCTTTCCGAAGAAAGAATTACGTATTCATCGGAAAAATCCAAATCAAGATTGCTCTTGTACATAATATTCAGCGATTCGAAAAGCATGGATTTGATGCAAAGGAAAGATTTTTCGCCCAGATTGTAATTAACCAGCGCGTCGAGCATTTCGGGAAGCGAATTGCACATCAGGAATTTGTCGGCTCCGGCAAAAACATCGGATTCGTGCGCGGAAAAATCCCTGTTTATTTTCATGCATTCCGCCATTCTTTCCCTGTAATCGGAAAAATCCTCTTCGCTCGGACATCCGCAGGATTCGTTGTATATAACCTTGTAAGGAATTTTGATTATTCTCTTTTCGGCTTTGCCTTTAAATATATCCCTCAAAAGATTGGCGCACGCAACCGCCTCTCCTTCGATGTTTCGTCTGACCGTGGTAATGTTCGGAATAAAATATTTGCCTTCCTCTATTCCGTCATATCCCGTAACTATTACATCTTCCGGAACTTTGTAACCGAGTTCCGAAAGTCTCGTGCATACGGCCATAGCCATAATGTCGTTTGCGCAAAAAACGGCTTCGGGAGGTTTTCTTCTTTCTTTGATTACCCTGTCGATTTCTTCCCTGGCCGTTGAATCCTTAAATTCGCCGTATCCGACCATCCAGTCGTCAAAAGTAATGTTTTCGTCTCCGAGAGCTTTTTTGTAACATGCGAGTCTGTCAAGCGTATCGGGATCCCATCTGTATCCGCCCATGAAAAAAGTATCTCTGACATTGTGATCTCTTATGACATGTCTGATAAGGCTTTTGTATGAAGTTTTATAATCGTCGCTGACGCAAAAACATCCTTCGTTCTCCGAATTAATCAAAATAACGGGAACGTTTTTTTCTTTTGCTTTCGAAATGAGTTCTATGCCGTTTTGTTTGTTTATAAGGCCCCTGTCAAAAACAATGAGGCAGTCCAGAATATCAAAATTAATGATATTGTAAACCGAAGATGCTCCGGTATCATATATGCTTCCGTCATAAACGCTTAACAAACTGTTGAAAACGATTAATTTAAAATTTTCCCTGACTATTTCACGATTCAAAAGTTCGACGAAATCGGACTTGAAACCCGTATGAACCGCCGAGATGCACAAACCTATTATTTTTTTCTTACCTATCATAAAAATCTCCGAACAGGGTTACGAGGGCTCTGATATTTTGAGCAAATCAACACATAACAATACTACCATATTTCAGGTCTTTTAAAAATATCAAATTATTTCGCGTATTCGCCGTATTCGCATCCGACGTTTCTCGCTTCGATGACATCCACAAGCTCTATGCCGCGTCTTTTTTTCTCGTAGATTTTAAGTATCGCCTTGCCCGTTCCGCCGTTAAAGAGCCGATCGTGTTTTTTGCTTCCGTCAGGCGCGGTATAATTGACGAAAATCATGTCTTTCTTCTTGCATATCACATTGATTTGCAGAAGGCTGTTTTTATTTTCGAGCCATACTTTCCAAATGAGTTTGTCCTCTGTCTCGTTACACGAAAATCTTTGTCGCGCCATCGTCCAGGGCTTTGAGAAATTGTAATCGTATTCCCTGCCTTCAAGATACAGACCGCCGAGAAGTTTGCCGTCCAAAGCCATTTTGAAAACCTTCGGTCTTCCGCCGCCTATATCGAAAACGCTGTTTGCAAGTTTTTGTTTTTTGACACGGCTGTAAAGATTGTTTGAAGAAAGCCAAAGCCAGGGCGAAGTAAAATCCCTGCCCCAGTTTTTGTCCGCGTATCCGTTGGAACTCTTCGGAATAACATTGTAAACGACTCCGTTGTATTTGACCGTTCCGCTGTATTCGCTCTTCATTCCTTCGGCATGCCAATACATGTCGAAAGCTTTTAAATCGCGCATGATTTTTCCTGCGCCGTATCCGACATTGTATGAAATCTGCTTGTCGATTTTAAGTTTCCACTCTATTTCGCCCGCATCGCTCATCCATTCGGGATGGCGTGCCGCGCCGCCCTTGGATACTTTTACGATTCCGCATGTTTCATTTTCGTTCAAAAAGCAGTTGCCCGCTTTGATTATAAAGGGAGTACCCGGTCTGATAATGACCTTTTTGACGCCGTAAAATCTGTGGAGCTGACAATGATCCTCTCCCCAGCATCCGGCTTTGATCATGACATACGAAGGTTTTTCTTTTCTGCCCCCTCCCTGCGTCTGTCCGAACACCGGATATTTCTTGCCGTATTTCGGATTGATCACAAAGAATTCGATAAAGAAAGGCTTCTCTTCGCCCGTTTCGGAATTGACTGCGGTAAAGGAATGCCACCACCAGTCGTATCCCTTTCTTGCGAAGGACTTGTTAAGCATAAAAGCGTCTCGTTTTTCGTCATGAATATTAAACATAAAGTCACCTCCCAATAACTATATTATTATACCACTTTTCGCTTCCTTTTCCTACAAAAACTCAACAAAAAATGACCACTTTTTCGGTGGTCATTTCAGTCTTTCGCATCATCCTTTTTACATCTCGCCGAGTCCTTCGTTAATACCCAAAATCACTATGCCCGCAATAACCGCGATAACACATGCGTATTGTGCTTTTTTAAGTTTTTCCTTAAGGAATATTCTCGACAAAACAACCGAGACTATGCAGTACGACGCTACCATCGGCGCGGCAAGCATGGGCTTTGACGCCATCGCAAATACGTAAAATATCTGTCCGAATTCTTCAAAACACGCCGCAACGCCTTTGGTTCTTATCTCTTTTATTTTAAAAGGATTGTAAGGTTTCTTTGTCCTTGCAAGCATGAAGAGATAGCAGATAATTCCCGCAACAAAGAATGTCAGACCGTAGAGAATCAGAATATCGATTTCTCCGAGTCCGAGTCCGGTTTCTTCGTCCAGAATTATCCCGTCGGCCGCTGTTCCGATTGTGTCAAAAAGGCAGTACACAAGCGGAAATAAAAGCGCCAGCGCACCGAATTGATATTTTTTGTTCTTTTTCTTTTCTTCGTCGGTTTTGGCCCCTTCGTCGGCCTCTTTTCTCGAGAGACGGTTTTCCACGATTGCAAGCGCTATGACTCCGATAATGATTATCGCGGTTCCGATAATGTTTAATACCGAAAAATCCCCGAGATCGTCATTGATTGTTCCGGTGATTAAGAAAAAAATCATCATGGCAATCATAGAAAAAGCGCCCGAAGCGTTTTGAATCGGAGATACAATGGATACCTCAAGATATCTTAATCCCGCATATCCGACCACCATGGAAATGATATATGCAAACGATGCGGGAGTGTATTTTAAGGCATTTACCAACAGATTTTTGATGTTAAAACCGCTTTCGGAAAAAGGAAGCAGCACCATGGCGGCAATTCCCATAACAAATCCGACCCATACCGCAATTTTCAAATGCGAATGTTTGTCGTTTTCGTCGGTTCCCATCTTGTAAAACAAATCGGCAAATCCCCATCCGAGGGTTGCCACAAGCGCAAAAACAAACCAGCTCATCAATGCTCCTTTTTATATTTGATCCTTAACCAGATTGGATATCCAGATTCCTTTTTTAATCATGACGTATCCGACAATCACTTTTATGAAATCCAGACACTGTACCGTAATGTAAATTCCGAATATATGCATATTTGTGTAATGCGACAAAACGTACGCGCATGTTCCGCACACGGTCCACGAAAAAATCGAATCAAAAATAAACGTAATGACAGTTTTTCCGCCCGAACGAAGCGTAAAATAAAGCGAATTCAAAAATCCCTGCAGAGGGAAGAAAACGGCCGTTATCGTTATAAATACCCTAGCCATGTGCTTCGAAGATTCCGTCGTATCGTAAAGGGTGGGAAACCATCCGGCAAGTGCAATGAGAATCACCGTAAGCACGCTGCAAACCACCGCCGTAAACCACATGAGCGTAACGGAACTGTCTTTGGCCTTTTTGAATTCTCCGGCCCCGAGCATCTGTCCGACAACGATTCCCACGGCATTTCCGAGAGCAATGAAAACCACGTTCAAAAGGTTGCAAATGGCATTCGAGATATTGATTCCGGCCAAAACATCCAGTCCCCTTCTCGAATAACACGTGGTCATAAACGCAATTGCCCCCGCCCACAAAAATTCGTTAAACATAATGGGTACGCTCTTTACGAAAATGGGCTTGATCATATGTTTGTTTTTGATAAGAAGCGTTTTGTAAATACCGATTAAGAAGACATGCTTTTTCCTTAAAGCGTGCGCCCATATCACAAGTACCAGGAATTCGGCCACTCTTGCAATAACCGTTGCCAAAGCCGCACCTTCGACTCCGAGTGCGGGAAATCCGAAATGTCCGAAGATGAGAAAATAGTTGAAAACAACATCCACAACCACCGATACTATTCCGGAAACCATGGGCTTGAAACTCTCGTCGGTCTCTCTTAAACTCGTCGCATAAACCTGCGTAAGCACTATAAAAGGAATACCGAAAAGCATGATTCTTAAATATTCTTTTGCAAGTTTGAGAGTAAGAACGGGGTCGATGTTTTCTTCCGTCTGGCCTTTCATGTAAAGTCCCAAAAGGAAATCGTCGAAATTAAAGAATATTACAATTCCGAGTATTCCGACTGCAACGGCCATCCATAATTTAATTCTGAAAACATCCCTTACGCCGTCAATATCTCCGTTTCCGTAATATTGCGCACCGAAAATACCGGGACCGCTTAGTGCCCCGAAGAGTGCCAGCCAGAACACAAACATAAGCTGTCCCGCTATCGAAACAGCCACTATTGCTTCCGTTCCCTGGCTTCCCACCATAAGATTGTCCACAAGTCCGACGGCATTTGCGATACCGTTTTGTATCATGATGGGGATGGCCAGAAGGCAGGTTTTCTTTAATAAATCATTGTCTATTTCCAACTTTTTCATAATTCACCGTTTATCATGTCCGCTTATTTTATCATACCGGATATGAATATTTCCAGTCCGATTCCGATTAAAATTATTCCGCCGAGTATTTCCGCTTTACCCGAGAGTTTTGTTCCGACCTTTCGACCGATTGCCAGACCGGAAACACAGATAACATATGTTACAAATGCTATGACAAAAGCGCAAAGCAGGGCCGATACCGGATTGTATTCCGCTATCGTAAATCCCGCGGAAAGTGCATCTATGGAAGTAGCAATGCCCTGTACCAAAAGGATTTTAACCGTCAAAACCCCGATTTTTTCTTCGCCGTCTTTTTTCTTTAGGGCCGAAACAATCATTTTTATTCCGACATAGCAAAGAAGTATCAGCGCAATATAAGGGATGAATATTTCGAAAACTTTAAAAAAATGTATAACCGTATGCGTAAAAAACCATCCGATCAAAGGCATAAGAGCCTGAAAGAACGCAAATACGCCCGCTATGGAGAAAAATTTTATTTTCTTCATGTCGGGTTCGTTAAGACCGTTGGCCAAAGATACCGAAAAAGCATCCATGGCAAGGCCTATTCCCAATAATATGCTGTTTACAATCAACGCTACGGTAATCATCATAAAATGTTCCTGCAACAAATGACGCGGAAGCAAATACTTCCGCGTCTTATAAATTCATGTAATCTTAATTTACATTCCCGAAGAATAGTTCGGAGCTTCCTTGGTGATATGAATGTCATGGGGATGACTTTCCTTAAGGGATGCTGCCGAAATCTTGACAAATTTTCCGTTTGTTTTGAGTTCTTCGATGCTTGCGGTACCGCAATATCCCATGCCGCTTCTGAGACCTCCGATAAGCTGGAATATCGTATCTTCGAGTCTTCCTTTGTAAGCAACACGTCCTTCAACTCCTTCGGGTACGAGTTTCTTCGCATCCGTCTGGAAATATCTGTCCTTCGAACCGTTCTCCATGGCTGCAACAGAGCCCATGCCTCTGTAAACTTTGAATTTTCTTCCCTGGAAGATTTCAAAATCGCCGGGCGCCTCGTCACAGCCTGCAAACATCGATCCCATCATACATACGTTTGCGCCTGCCGCAATCGCTTTGGTCATATCGCCGGAGTATTTGATACCGCCGTCTGCAATAATGGGAATTCCGTATGTCTTTGCGACTTCGTAACAATCCATGATTGCTGTAACCTGAGGAACACCGATACCCGATACGACTCTTGTCGTACAAATGGATCCGGGTCCGATACCAACCTTAACGCAGTCCGCGCCCGATTCAATCAAAGCCCTGCAGGCTTCACCGGTTGCAACGTTTCCTGCGATAACCTGCAAATCGGGATAATTCTCTTTAATCATTCTTAAGCATTTAAGAACGTTTTCGGAATGTCCGTGTGCGGAATCGAGAACCACAACGTCTACCTTGGCACTTACAAGCTCTTTTACTCTGTCAAGCACATTGGCCGTAATACCTACGCCCGCACCGCAGAGCAATCTTCCCTGTTCGTCCTTTGCGGATAAAGGATATTTAATTGTTTTTTCAATATCTTTAATGGTAATGAGTCCGACAAGATTGTAATTGTCATCCACGATGGGGAGTTTTTCCTTACGGGCCTTGGCGAGAATATTCTTTGCTTCGTCAAGGGTAATTCCCTCTTTTGCGGTAACCAGACCTTCGCTGGTCATGGACTCCTTAATCTTCTTTGTCATGTCGGTTTCGAATTTAAGGTCTCTGTTCGTAATGATACCGACTAATTTTTTATTTTCCGTAACGGGTACACCTGAAATTTTAAATTTGGCCATCAATGCGTCAGCATCCGCAAGAGTATGTTCGGGTGAGAGCGAAAACGGATCCGTAATAACACCGTTCTCCGATCTTTTTACTTTGTCGACTTCTTCGGCCTGTTCTTCAATAGACATATTCTTATGAATGATACCGATACCGCCCTGACGTGCCATGGCAATTGCCATGCGTGATTCCGTAACCGTATCCATACCGGCGCTCATCATCGGAATATTAAGTTTGATGCTCTTTGTAAGATAAGTCGAGATATCCACCTGATTGGGTATTACCTGTGAATATCCGGGAATCAATAAGACATCATCAAAAGTAATTCCTTCCTTGACTATTGTACCCATCACTTTTCCTCCTTAATTTATCCTGTTTATTTACCCTATTAAATTTTCTTGACTTTCTGCGGATAGAATCTGACAATCGGCGAGAGGAAATCGTCGTTCAAAGAAAGAAGGATTCTTTTCTTGCCTTCGTACCAAAGTTCATATACCTTTGTTTCCTCGTCGTCTTCGCCCGCACTGTAATCGAACAGTTTTACTTCTCTGTTGGCGAATCCCCTTAAAGCATCGCTGTCATGAACCGCCAAAAGTTCCATTTTGCCCAGATCTATGACTTCGACCTGTTTACGGGAATTGAGATTGTATATTCTGTCTATTCTTATTTCTTTATCTATATATGTATATTCGTATTCCACGGACATTCTTCTGAAATAGATCACAAAAGACAATATACCCGCAGTAACGGTAACGATAATAAAAAAGGGACTCACTATGATTGCGCCCGGTAAGCCCAGGACTGCCACAACCAAAAATGCGTACCCCAATATCTTATTAGTTACGTTTTCACGCTGCTTAACAAGCAGTTCTTTCATGGTTTCGCTCATTTCCACCTCGTATAACAAGTCGTCTCTTTCCCCAATGGGGAAAATAAAAATATTAGACTTATTCTATAATATCGGTAATTTATTTTCAAGCCTAATTTTTTTATTTTTTATTTTCCCTTAATCTTCTTAAAATGCTCCCTGATTTTTTCCTCATATCCCAAATCGCCGGGACGGTAAAAACTCAAGTCCTTCAATTCATAAGGAAGATATTGTTCTTTTACGTAATGATTCTCGAACAGATGAGGATATTTGTATTCGACGCCGTGTCCGAATTCGGCCGCGCCGGGATAATGCGCATCCCTTAAATGAAGAGGGATGGGCTGATTGCCGCCCTCGCTTACCGCCTTGTGGGCTTCTTCGAGCGCTACGGTTACCGAATTTGATTTGGGAGCGCACGCAAGATAAATCGCAGCCTGCGAAAGGATTAATTCGGCCTCCGGTAATCCTACCCTCTCTACGGCGAGGGATGCGTTTGTCGCAACCACAAGGGCCATCGGATCCGCATTTCCTATATCTTCGGATGCAAGTATCATCATTCTTCTTGCAATAAAAGTTACACTCTCTCCCGCCTCAAGCATTCTGACGAGATAATATTCGGCTGCATCGGGATCGGAGCCCCTCATGCTTTTGATAAAAGCCGAAATCGTATCGTAATGATTGTCACCGTCTTTATCGTATTTAAGCGTCCTCTTTTGAACGCATTCGCCGGCAACTTCAAGCGTAATCCTAATCTTTCCGTCCTCATCCCTTTTGGTGGTCATAACGGCCAGTTCGATTGCATTCAATGCGACTCTTGCATCACCGTCAGCCACATCCGCAAGGAATTCCACCGCTTCATCATCAATTACGGCATCCATTGCGCCGAGACCCCTGTCTTCGTCACTGACCGCGGTTTTGATAAGCTTTTTGACATTTTCCTTTGATAGGGGCGAAAGTCTGAAGATATTGGATCTTGAAACAAGAGCCTTGTTTACTTCGAAAAAAGGATTCTCCGTTGTGGCACCTATTAAAATAATCGTACCGTCCTCTACAAAAGGAAGCAGAAAATCCTGCTGCGCTTTGTTGAATCTGTGAATCTCGTCTATGAAAAGAATGGTCTTTTTTCCCGAAAAAGCCAGTTCCTTCTTTGCTTCGTTAACGACTTCCTCCATATCTTTTTTGCCGGAAACGGTTGCGTTTAACTGTTTGAATTCGGCCTTTGTGGTATTCGCTATCACTTTGGCAAGCGTGGTTTTGCCGCATCCGGGAGGACCGTAAAAAATCAGCGAACCCATTCTGTCCGCCTCAATCGCACGCCTTAACATTTTGCCCTCGCCGAGAATATCTTCCTGTCCGACTATTTCACCGAGGTTTCTCGGACGCATTTTAACGGCAAGGGGCGCTTCGCTTTTTAATTTTTGTTCTTTGGCAAAATCAAAAATATCCATGTTTTTTATCTGAACTGATTGCTGTTTTCGTCGTATTTAAATCCTGCCGATTCGAGTTTTTCCTTTATGTAAGACGCGTCTTCGTCCATTCCGTCCGCCAGGGCATTTAAATCTTTGTATTCGTCTCTTAGTTTCGTGTTTATCACACTGAGCAAAATAAAAGGATCTTCTGGTAACATGTTCTTTTCCTTAATTATTTGTTGTTTTCGAATATTTTCTTTTTGAAATATTCTCCGCGCTCCGCGAAATTTTTGAAATATCCGTAGCTTGCGGCTGCAGGCGAGAGAACCACAGCATCGCCGCTGTCCGCATATTTCATGACAACGTCGAGTGCTTCGTCGATATCCTTAACCTGTTTGCAGTTAAAAGGTCTTCCCGCTTCTTCGTAAATTCTCGCTCCCGTGGCATATGCGCAAAGGAATATTATATCTTTCGATTCCTTTATGAATTTGATAAGTTCTTCGTAGCCTATACCGCGGTCCATTCCGCCGATGATGGCGATTTTTATATTCGGAATGCTCTTGCACGCGTTGACGCACGCAAGGGGAATCGTCGAAATCGAATCGTCGTAATAATCTATTCCGTTGACGTTTCCGATAAATTCGAGCCTGTGGGGAAGTCCTTCGAATTTTTCTATTTCGTGAATTGTGTCCTCTTCGTTTAATTTAAGCGCGCTGACACAGACCTTTTTGACAAATTCCGCATTCCACTGATTATGCTGGCCGAGGATTTTTAAATCGTATCTTTTCTCCTCGAATTCGGGAATTCTGTATTCAAGACTTCTGGTATTCAGTCTCGGAACGCTTTCACCGACAAAAACTTTGTCCCCGGGCATCTGAAACTTCGCAATGTTCATCTTGGCGAGAGCGTATTTTTCGAATGTTTTGTAATAATCGAGATGCTCTTCGTAAAGATTTAAAAATACGGCAAAATGAGGCGATACATGCACACTGTTTAACTGATGCGCACTCATTTCCATAACCGCTATGGCCTGCGAATCCGATGCCATTTCCTCATAATAATCAAGGCAGGGAATACCGATGTTTCCGACGAGAACGACTCTGTTTGTAATAAGATTCGTAAGCACTTTGTAAAGCATGCTCGTCGTCGTGCTTTTTCCTTTGGTTCCGGTAATTCCTATGGTTCTGTCCCTGAATTCTTCAAGGAAAAGTTCGGTCTGCGATGTGAATCTTTCGTCGGGATAATCTCCCGGAATGCCGGGGCTTTTTATTATAAAATCATATCCTTCGCTTATCAGATCTTCGGCTTTGCCCTCAAATATTTCCACCATATAGGGCTTGCAGTGTTTTTTCAGAAACGCTTCGGTGGATTTTCCTTCTATTCCGTATCCCCAAATCAAAACCGATTTGGATTCGAATTTGTCAACGATGCTCATTTACTCTTCTCTCAAAACTAAAATTTACGAAAGCTTTCTGGGTGCGCTTTCTATTGCATAGATTACGTCTTCAAGTTCCGCAAGACGATCCAGGATATTGTCGTTTTCGTCGTTATTGTTAATGGGGAAAATGGCTTCGATTCCGATGTCGTCCGTTTTTCCGCTTCTCGAAGAAACAACCATGAAGTTTTTGGCGTTGAATTCTTTTTCAAGTATTTTGATAAAATCGTTTACCCTGTGCGCATCTTCGATTTCTATATAGACTTCGACATTTTTTCTTCTTTCTTTTTTGTCGTTTTCAACCATATACAAAACGGAGGTGGCGATAAGAACAATAATCGTGCACATGCTTGCGCCGACATAGAAACCGTATCCGGCGGCGATGCCGATTGTACCGGTTGCCCATATACCCGCTGCCGTGGTAAGGCCGACGATGTGATCCCTGCCTTTTATCAAAATCGTTCCAACGCCGAGGAAACCGAGTCCGGAAATAACCTGTGCGGGAATTCTTGCCGCATCCGTGGTGATTCCGATATTAAAAACAATGTATTGTGAAATCAGCGATGTCATCGAGGCTCCGAGACATACGAGAATATGTGTTCTGAATCCTGCGGGTCTTTTGTATTTTTCTCTTTCAAGTCCGATACATCCGCCGAGGAATGCCGCAAGGAGCAGTCTGATAATTACGGTTACAGAATTGAAACTCTCAAGATAATCGATTATATTCTGCATAATTCACCTCCGTGTTTAAAAAACACCATACGCGGTTATTATATCATAAAATACATCCCGCAAAAAGAGATTAACTCATAAAAAAATCAAAGCCGACACGTAAGAAAACATGTCGGCTTTTTATTCTATTTATCCGATTCCCTTCTGCTGAATTCGGGATGATTGCGATAAAAATCGCTTTTGTCCTTATACATATTTTCATCCGCGATTCTCATCGCTTCCCTGATATCAAAAGATGCGTCTTCGAAGCATGCTTCTATGGCAAAACAATTTCCCCTTTTTTACTTATTTCAACATAATATATATCGGTTGATAAAATCAAAATCTTGACTTGGCATACAGTTATTTTATAATTTAATTAACTGAAATCTCGGAGGAAAAAATGGGAAAAGAAATCGAGAGAAAATTTAAAATCAAAGAAATGCCGGACCTTAACGCATATCCTTTTAAATACATCGAACAGGGTTATTTAAATACAAAACCCGTAATCAGGGTTCGTATGGAAGACGAAACTTTTTATATGACATACAAGGGAAAGGGACATATAGAAAGAGAGGAATACAACCTTCCTCTCAACAGGGAATCCTATGAGCATCTGATAAAAAAAGCGGACGGTCGCATCATTTGCAAAAAAAGATATCTCATTCCTTATGAAGGATATACAATCGAGCTGGACGTTTTCGAAAAAGATCTCGCTCCCCTTGTATTGGCTGAAGTCGAATTCGAAACCCTCAAAGAGGCAAACGATTTTATTCCTCCCGAATGGTTCGCGCAAGACGTATCCGAAGACAAAAACTATACCAACGCACATCTTGCGCTGTCGTAGGAAATCAAATAAACGCAAAAGCATATAAAAAAGTGCCTTCACCGATCGGTGGAGGCACTTTGTAATTAACTTCTTATTTCGACCACGGGTCCGCCCTTGCCTTCGATATAATCTCCGGTAATCGTTACCGTTCCTATATTCTCATCCTTGGGAATTTCATACATGATATCAAGCATGAATTCTTCGATGATTGCTCTTAAGGCTCTCGCTCCGGTATCTTTTTCTTTTGCTTTTTTGGCAATCGCTCTTAATGCCGAATCGTCAAAAACAAGTTTTACTTCATCGAGTTCCAAAAGTTTTTGATATTGCTTTAATATCGCGTTTTTGGGCTCTTTTAAAATCTGAACGAAAGCATCTTCGTCAAGGCTGTCCAAGGGGCAGATTATCGGGAGTCTTCCGACGAATTCGGGAATCATTCCGTATTTCTTTATATCCTCCGTGGTAACCTTATGAAGAAGCGTTTTGTCTTTGTCGTATTTGTCTTTCAATTCGCTGTTGAAACCGATTCCGGCCTGTTTCGAAAGACGCGATTTGATTATTTCCTCCAAATCGGGAAAAGCACCGCCGCAAATAAAGAGAATATTTCTTGTATTTACGGTCGTCATGGGAACCATGGCATTCTTGCTTGTTGCTCCGACGGGCACTTCTATCTCGGCACCCTCGAGAAGTTTAAGCATTCCCTGCTGAACCGATTCTCCGGATACGTCGCGGTGATTGCTGTTGGGTTTCTTTGCGAGCTTATCGATTTCATCCACAAAGATGATTCCGCATTCGGCTTTGTCGACATCATTGTCCGCAGCAGCCAAAAGTTTGCTTACAACGCTTTCGATATCGTCTCCGATATAGCCTGCTTCGGTAAGTGCCGTCGCGTCGGCTATTGCAAGAGGAACATCCAAAAGTCTGGCAAGAGTTTTAACCAGATACGTTTTTCCGCAACCCGTAGGTCCGAGCATGAGGATGTTGGATTTTTCGATTTCAATCTCATCCATGGTATCCGTTGCGACTCTTTTGTAATGATTGTAAACCGCAACCGAAAGGATTTTTTTGGCTTCTTCCTGTCCGATTACGTATTCGTCGAGTTTGGCTTTAAGTTTGTGAGGCGCCGGAATATCCTTTAATTTGATAATCGGCTCCCTTTTCTCGCCCGGGCTTCTTTTCTTTATCTTTGTTCTCGGATTGATGTTTCCGCCCATCAGATCGTTAAGATTAAGGAAAAAAGTTCCTCTCGGAGCGTTTTGTTTCGATTCTTCTTTCTTTTCTTCTTTTTGGTCGGGTTCGTTCGAATCTTTATTATTTAATTGTCTGTCGGCATCCGCGATTGAGGGATTCATACCTTCCGTACCGCCCGAAACCATACCGGGAAACATTCCCGCCAAGGAAGAGGGATCCATACCGAGCATTTCCCTGTACGGGGATTCGTTAAGCATATCCGTGCTCTTTTGAAGGCAGTCCATGCAAATACACATGGCATCCGACATTTTCAGCATCTTACCCGCCACACTTTCGGTTCTGTGGCAGATTGAGCATACATCCTCGTAATCGTTCATATTTTCTCCTAATAAAGGTTATTGTTCTTTGCCCTGCAATGTGACTTCAATAGTATATTCTTCGTATTCCACGCCGTTATATCTCTCATAAGTGATATGGACTTTGCTGCCAGCGGCATACGATGCAAGGTATTTTTTAAATTCAGCCATGGATACTATGGAATCGCCTTCGAATTCGGTAATGATATCTCCTCGAAGAAGTCCTGCCATGTCTGCCGTTCCGCCGGGAACGATTTCGGAAATATATACACCCTTGGGAATAAGCGAACCCTCGTTGGTATAAAGAGTCGTATTGATTTCCACTGCGGATATTCCGAAATAAGACTGCTCCTCGGGAGGAAGTTCCACGAGCTGTTTTTTGTTCATAAGATCTCGGATAATGGGTTCCGCTTCGTTAATGGGGATCGCGTATCCCATACCTTCTACGGCGCTTCCGAAAAGCTTATCGGAGTTGATTCCGATGAGTTCTCCGCGCATATTTAAAAGAGCGCCTCCTGAGTTTCCGGGGTTTATAGCCGCGTCGGTCTGAATGAAATTGCCCACTTCACCCGATTCGGTAACTATTTCTCTGTTTAAAGCACTTACCACGCCTGCGGTAACGGACTGTCCGTAACCGAGCGCGTTTCCTATTGCCACAACACCCTCGCCTACATTGGTATCATCGGAATCTCCGATAATCGCTATCTTAATGGCTTCACGTGTTTCTTCGGACAAATCGTCAAGACTTACGGCCACAACCGCAATATCCATGGATACTTTCTTGCCTTTTACGATTGCTTCGGCATTGCTGTCATCGCAGAAATTAATCGTGATTGTTTTGTTGTTTTTTACAACATGGTAATTGGTCGCTATAAGCAGTTCGGTATCGCTTTCGCCTACGATAATTCCGCTTCCCGCGCTTTCTCCTTCGGCTTTGTAACCGTTGTAATCATATTCTCCGATAACATTTATCGAAACGATTGAAGGCATGCAGTTCTCCGCCACTTCGGCAACCGTAAAATTCTCGTTTGACATTACGATGTCTTCAACCTGCTCTATAATCTCTTCCTTTTCTTCTGGAAGATGTGCATGGGCATCCTTTTCGTCCAACGGTGTTTTGACGGGATCTGCCTCTCCGGTTATTTGAATGTTGCCGTTTCCGAAGGAAGGCAAAACGAATTTACCCGAAACAAAAGAAAGACCGACAAATGTTACCGCCGCGCAAAATCCGAAAACGATTCCAAGAAATATCATCCACAAAACAGCCAGGAATTTATTTGGTTTTTTTCTCATATCACTTTCCATACTTTTATCCTTCTCTCTCCTTTTTTTCCATTATGCCCGTATAATGTGAAAAAAGAATGACGATTTATTCTTTTTTATCTTCTTCCTTTTTTTCGGGAGCATTTACAAAAACATCGGGTTCGTTGTCGCTTTTCCATGCAACTTCCCTGTTCGTAAAAACATCGTGGGAACGGTCCACCATCTTGTCCTTGGGGCGCACCTTTATCTCATCCTTAAGCGTGGATTTTCTTCCCAAATCATTATATGTGTCGTTTCTGTCGGAAGCTTTGTGAATCTTTCTTCCGTCCGTTCTCTCATAATCGTGTATTCCGTATCCGGCGTGAAAATCAATCTTTTTGTTATTCTCGTAAACATCCTTTCCGACCCAGTATTCCGGGAGCGAGGATAATTTTTTGACAATCGCTTTGGGGATGAATTTATACATGAGTCCCAGTCTGTATCCGGCATATTTGAACGCGGAATTGACTATCAGTTTGGGAATGAGCATTGATTTCTTTCTCTTTTTCAAATGCTCGATTGTTCTCGATACCAACTTCCTGCCTTCCGAAGAGGAAGAAACGTTTCTGAAAATCTCGGGATAATCCGCCTGCGATGCACCGAGATCGAAGTTTCTTTTAAACAACGCAATACCGCGGTAATTATGCGAATGAACGACTTCCGCGCTGGCGGTATATGCAATTTTATATCCTTCTTTTATCGCATGTGCCGCAAATACCATATCCTCGTTGAAAATGATATATTCCTCAAAGCCTCCGAGTCTGTCATATATTTCGCGATTGTAAGCGGCGCAGACATTGGAACAAAAATACGTTTTAATGCCCATCTCTTTTATGTCAAAAGAGCTTTTTAAAACCGATTTTCTCGGATAATTGAAATTACGTGTGAACTTCTCTATCTCGTCGGCATTTTTTCTGGCAACCTGTCTTGCGTACGATACGGCAGCCTTGTCGGTTACAAGCGGATGGATGAGTTTTTCAATCATCTCCTCGCTTCTGGGAACCGCATCATCGGTCATCATCACAAAAATATCCGCGTCCGATCTTAAAACACCGTCGCGTCTCGTCTTGCCGTGATTGAATTCCCTTTTGGAAATATGCGTGACATGCAGATTATCGTAAACCTTATCGAGAGAATGATTGAACATGAGCTCCGCATAGTATTTCTCTTCGGTATTCATTACTATTATTTTGTTGACGGGATATGTCTGTTTTTCCAACATTTCGATGAGTTTTATAAAAGACTCTTTCGGTTTGTATGAAGGAATAATGACATCTACTTTGGGATTGTTTCTCATATTTCCTTAAAATTTCAAAAGGTCTCCATAATTTTATGGAGACCGTTTTCATTCATTATTTACCGTATTTAGCTGCTTCTGCCTTTATATCGGAACTGATTGTGCGAACCGTTTCCGAAGGTGTGTAATCGGAAACCTTCGGATAAAGGAATTCATGAAGCTGTTCAACGTTGCTAACCAAATCAACGGGTATTACGCAATCACCTTTTGATCCAAGCATTCCTGTACTGACTTTGTCTTCAAAAGGAAATCCGCTTGAAGCCACAATCTCGTAATTTCCGATATCTTCAGCCATGGGAATGATATCTTTCTCAAGTTTGAAGTTTGTTGCCACAAGAGGAAAAACATCGTTACAAATCTTTACAGCTTTGGAAGGGTCGATTTTCTTTGCTTTGGCAATAATCTGCGTTAAAACGTCTCTCTGTCTTTCCGTACGTTTAAAATCGCCGCCCTGGGTATAACGGATACGGCAATATGCAAGAGCCTGCCATCCGTTAAGAGTCTGCATTCCGGTATGTTCAACGGGAATGAAATCGGTAGTGAGATTGGGGTTTGTTTCCGTTGAATACATTGAAGCCTGATAGTCATTCAATGCTTTAATTTCTTCCTGTCTGATGTCTATATCCACACCGTTTACGGCATCTACCGTCTTCATAACTCCGTCAAATCCGACGGTAATGAATTTTTCAATGGGCAAATCCAGATTCTGGTTAAGCATGTTGATTGCTTTTTCGGGACCGCCGTATGCATATGCGGCATTGCATTTCTGATAAGACGGATTGTCCATTGTTCCTATATTCAAAAGAGTATCTCTGTATACACTGCAAAGTCTGACCTCGCCGGTTTCTTTGTCAATGGTACAAATCATGATTGTATCGGTACGTGTGCCTTTTTCGAGCGTGCCGTTACGGGCGTCAACACCGAAAAATGCATAGGTGGTATAGTCATTATTAACCTCTGTTACGTCCGTACCGGGTTTTCCGGGCTCAACGGGATTAAAAATAATCTTGTCTTCGGGAATATCAATCATTGAAATTCCTTTTTTATCTCCGGTTGCCTGAAATACAAATATCAATAAAACTATGACCGCTACAAGAACCAGCGCTTCGATACCGATAACAACATTCCTGAAAACTTTATTCCCGCTTTTCTTCTTTTTTCTTCTTCTTGTTCCCTGTCGTCTGTCAACCATCTCTTTCCTACTTTCAGTAGCCTCCTAATATGCGTTTTTATTAATAAATCCTTTAAGGAATGTCAAAAGCAATATCTGTGCATCAAGCCACATGGTCCAGTTTTCGATATAATAAATATCGTACTCGACTCTCTTCCTTATGGATGTATCTCCTCTGTAGCCGTTAACCTGAGCCCATCCGGTAAGACCGGGTCTTACCTGATGTTTAATCATGTATCGGGGTATTTCTTCTTTAAACTGTTCCACAAACTGCGGTCTTTCGGGACGCGGTCCGATAAGAGACATATCGCCTTTAAGTATATTGAAAAACTGAGGCGTCTCGTCAAGACTCGTACGCCTTAAAAACTTGCCGAAACCGGTAACTCTCGGATCGTTTTTTGTGGTCCATTCTTTCTCTTCTTCTTCCGGCTTCTGTTCGACCATGGTTCGGAATTTGTACATCTTAAATACTTTATTGTGCAGTCCGACCCTTTCCTGAACAAAGAATACGGGTCCGTCGCCCCTTGCTTTAATCACGATAACCGATAAGAGCATTACGGGGGAGAAAAGAATTATTGCAACGAGAGATCCGAATATATCAACCAGTCTTTTCATATGCCAGTTAAAAGCGGTGGTAAGCGGAACTCTTCTTATATTTATAACGGGAAGTCCCGATAAATCTTCTGTATAAGGCTTTGAGGGAATAACCGAATTGTAATCCGGAATGAATTTGGTATGTACACCGGACTTTTCGCATATTCCGACTATTTCTTCAAGTCGTTTGTAGTTCTTAAGCGGAAGCGCTATGGCTATCTCGTCGAGTTTGTTTTGCGGGAGAATAACTTCGAGATTATCTATTCTGCCAAGTACCTGAATACCTTTGTAATAGGTGCCCGCAGGTACTTCGTCATCGAGGATGCCGCGAATCACGTATCCCCACTGGGGATTGACCAATATCCTGTCGATATACTGCTCACAGGCTCTCGAATAACCCACTATGACAACCTGCTTCGAGTTGTATCCGATCTTCCTTATATAATAAAGCAGTTTTCTGACAAGCAATCTGTATCCCGACATCAGGATGATATTGCCCAGAGCAAAGAAAATTATAAGAGAACGTGAAAAGTTCGGCTGGTTAACCAAATAGAGAACCACGAGGAAAATCATGGCTCCGACGACATTTGCCTTAACTACATCCACAAATTCCTTAAACCAGGATGACGTTCTCTTCGGTTTGTAAAGGTTCACTGTTGCAAAAACGGCCAAATAGCCCGGGACAATAAAATAGAGGGCAAAAAAATAAACTTTCATCGGGAGAACACCTTGATCTACCGGTGGAAAAATTACCATTCTGCCGAACCAGGCACATATATATGCGAAAGCCGTTACTATGCAATCAAGCACAACATGCAATCTGTTGAAAAATCTTTGATTGTCCTTAATCATAAGCAACTTGCGTTTAAAAAATCAAACGCCCTCGAATTTTAATAATACATTATCGCCGATTTTTTTTCAACCCTAATATATAAGGCTTTTTATCATCTGCAATTCAATCGCCCAGGCCCTCTTTCTTTTGGCTGAGTCAAAGACGATTTTGCGTGATTTTTCTTCGTCGGTTTTCTTTAACGCCCTTCCTTCAAGGATACCCTGACGGTAAGCTTTTCCGAGTCCTTTTTTCATAAAAAACAACTGTTTTATGATAACGCCCGCTTCCATTGCGGGGAAGTTTACTATCTTTTGAAACGCGGTCTGATTCTTGTATCTTACGAGAATCGAATTTCTGGCCGAGAGACGTACCTTAAATTCATTGTGTCTCGAACCGCTCGAAGCGCTTCCTTCGTGAAAGACTTTCGCGTTCGGCTCGTACATATTGATATAACCGTAGATTCTTGCCCTGTATCCTATATCCACATCCTCGAGATAGCAAAAATGTTTCTCGTCAAAGAGTCCGAGTTCGATAAGAACGCTTCTTTTATAAATCGCTGCGCCGGCACATGATGAAAATATCTCGCCCGGATTGCTGTGGCTGTCGGCAAGTTTGTCTTTTCCCCTGCTTCTTGCCCATCCGAGTATATTGTAAAAATCTCCCGCATTGTCTATCAGAGCGTGATTGAAAGCAGAAAGCATTTTGCACTGAACCGAAAAGGTTTTTGAAAATTCTCCGTCTTTTTCAATCGCCGACAAAAGAATTTCAAGGCATCCTTCGTCAACATACGCATCATTGTTTAAAAGAAAAACATATTCCGCATCGGTAGCTTTTATTCCGTCGTTAACGGAAGCCGCAAATCCGAGATTTCTGTCATGCTTTATAAGCCTCGCTCTCGGATACATCGCAACGGTTTCTTCCACTCCCGCGACCGAAGAAGCATCATCGACGACTATTATGTCGAAATCTTTAAAATCCTGTTTTTCGAGTGCTTCCAAACATTTCGAGAGATACATTATGCCGTTGTAATTGGGGATGATAACGCTTAATTTCATTCCGTAAAACTACTCCTGTTTGTGTTCCGGATCGTACAAAACGATATATCCGAGTTCTCTGACCTTCTTGCAGAATGCCAGACTGATTTCGGTATAATCCGGTGCGTTTTTCGCCAATTTCGACTCTACCATTTCGTCATAGAGATTTTCGAGAACGGGATTGATTCTCATATTTCTTACATCCGCAGCTTCGACTTCCTGTACAAGAGAACCGCGGTGCATATATCCTCCCATTCCTTTCGCAAGGCCTCTGTATATAACGGTGCCGTCTTCTTTCATCGCGCCGCCGTGAATCTTACCGAATCTGAAAATCGGACCGCAAAGCATTCCGATATTGGGTCTGGTGGAAAAAAGAAGATTTTTGTATTCGATATGATAAAAACCCAGGTGTGCGGTATGGCTTACCGTAACCGCCCAGCCCATGGATTTGCAGAAATCGTCAACCGCACGGCGTCCCGCCTCGTATGCATATTCCTTGGCATCGGTATTTCCTGCCGTGGAATTTGAATGTGCTCTCCAATGATAAAGGATCCGCGGAACATGAAGCGTCTGTCCTTTAGGATCTTCCATGCTTTTTACCGCACGAAGGAACAAATCGTAATCCTGCGCTCCGTCGTACTCAGAACGGAATTTCAATTCCTGAATCAGATTTCTTTCGACAAATGTCAAATGACAAATGTAATTGTTGGTCAAAAACATATCCAGATTAAAATTGGGTTTTCTGTTGGGTTCGAAGAACGATTTGCTTTTCGCATCGGTCTTATCCTCGTCGGAATAAACCAATTTGGCTTTGTATTCGTTGGCAACCAAAGCTTTGGACATATAATAAAGCGCATCGGGAGTAAGCATGTCGTCGTGGTCGAGAACCGCAACATAATCTCCGGTTGCGAATTCCACGCCCTTGTTGGAATTGGCGGATATGCCTCCGTTTCTCGTCAAATGGATGTATCTTAAAACGCATCCGTCGTAATTGTAGGTTAAATCCAAATCTGCCGAAGAACCGTGAACGGTTGCTATTTCTTCCGCGGAAAGTGCTTTCCCTGCAGGTCTTTCTCCGTTGACCACTCCGGTCATAATTTCGATTTCGTCGCGTAATTTGGTTGATGCGGAACCGTCTACCACAATGAGTTCCCAGTTATTGTAGGTCTGACCCAAAACGCTGGCTATCATTTCGTCAAAGTAAGGAATATCGGTTTCGAAAGCAGGAACAACAAGCGTAAATTTGTTACTGAATGAAAAACGCGAACTCCATGCCCTTTGTGCTTTTAATTCTTCCGTTGTCGCCAACTGGTATTTAAAATTTTTGGGCGGTTTGCTTAAAGCGGTATCCGCTACCGCATACGCCGTCTTTTCTATTCCGTTTCTCTTCAGATATCTGTTCGCTTTACCGTATAATTCATTTACCTTGGCCATAGCTTTGTGCCTCCATACCCCGAATCATTCAGGGCTTTTACAAATTCCCTCTTCTCTCTTTTTAAGCAAGTTTGCTTTTTAACGCTTCCGTTAATTTGTTTACTTTCTCTTTTGCATCTTCGATATTTGCGCCCTTAACTCCCATGTAGAATTTAATCTTGGGTTCCGTACCCGAAGGTCTGGCGCAACACCATGCGTCATCGGACAATTCAAAATAAAGAACGTTTGAATAAGGAAGTCCGGTAGCGCTCTTTTCGTTTGTAGCCATATCGATTCTCTCATCCTTTGTGTAATCTCTCATGGCTAAAACTTTCCAATCGCCGAATTCCCCAGGCGGATTGGATCTTAAATTCTCCATGATGGCAGCGATTTGTTCGCTTCCTTCTTTACCCTTCATGGTGATTGTATAAAGGTCTTCTTTGAAATAACCGTATTTTTCATACATATCAAGCATCATATCCCATACGGTAATACCCTGCTTCTTGCAATATGCGGCAACTTCGCAAAGACACATAACCGCAACAATCGCATCCTTGTCCCTTGCATGAGTTCCGGCAAGACATCCGTAACTTTCTTCGAGACCGAAGACATAATTGTATGTACCTTTTTCGATAAACCATTTAATCTGCTCACCGATATATTTGAATCCCGTGAGAACTTCAATCTGGGTAACGTTATATGCTTTGGTGATAACGTCCGACATATTCGTCGTAACAATCGTTTTAACTAATGCGGGGTTTGCCGGCATTGTACCCATTTTGCTTCTTTCTCTCAAAATATATTCCGCAATCAGCATTCCGGACATATTTCCCGTAAAAGGAACATATTCGCCGGATTTTGTATCAAGTGCGTAAATTCCGAGTCTGTCGGCATCGGGATCGGTTGCAAGAACAATATCCGCGTTAACTTCTTTTGCAAGTTTAAGCGCAAGCGTAAATGCCTTGGGGTCCTCGGGATTGGGATAATCGAGTGTAGTGAAGTTCGGATCCGGCATTTCCTGCTCGGGAACCACTATTACGTTTTCAAATCCGACTTCTTTCAAAATTCTTCTTGCGGGAATATTTCCCGTTCCGTTAAAAGGAGTATAGACAATCTTTAATTCCTTACCCATTTCTTTTATAACTTCGGGATGGATAATCTGCTTTTTCAATTCAGCCATAAAAGCATCGTCTATTTCTTTGCCGGTTTGGATGTAAAGACCTTTAGCTTTTGCCTCCTCAAGGCTCATTGTTTTAACGGTATGATAATCCGTGACGTTTTTGACATATGAAATAATCTCTTTGTCTCTGGGGCTTGTTACCTGAGCGCCGTCTTCCCAGTATACTTTGTATCCGTTGTATTCGGGAGGATTATGGCTTGCCGTAATAACTATGCCCGCCGTACATCCGAGATATCTTACCGAAAACGAAAGTTCGGGTGTGGGGCGAAGTGCATCGAAAACATATGCTTTGATACCGTTTGCAGCCATACAAAGCGCAGCTTCATCCGCAAATTCGGCCGACATATGTCTCGAGTCGTATGCGATGGAAATGCCTTTTTCCTGCGTTCCCTGCGCAAGAATGTAATTGGCAAGACCCTGAGTTGCTTTTCTTACCGTATAAAGGTTCATTCTGTTGGTTCCTGCTCCGATAACACCTCGAAGTCCTCCGGTACCGAATTCCAAATCTCTGTAAAATCTATCTTCTACTTCCCTGTCGTCGTTTCTGATGGCAAGCAATTCCTTTTTGGTATCTTCGTCAAAATAATCATCTTCAAGCCAGAAGTTAAACTGCTCTCTGTAATCCATAGTTTACCGCTCCTTTACACTTAATGAATTTGCGCATACGCATACACTTTACATTTTAACTCTTTTTGTCTTTAAATACAACAAAACATAAGTTCAAAAAAATGAAAAAAGCAGTCCGAAGACTGCTTTTATAAACATGTGATTTTAAAAGCCAACCAAAGCACGTTTCTTATTATCCATTGCAGAAAGAGAATGCCTATTCCCGTATAGATTAAAATCGTCACGGGAAAAGACGAAAACCCGATTTTTTTGGTGGTCTTGACCAGAATCGTATTAATCATAAACACAATATACGTGATATAGGTATACGGCACGAACGGATTGCAAAGAATGCTTTGAATTATGTTTCCGTGAATAAAATGGTTAAAGCTTCTGGTACCGCCGCAACCCGGACAATATATATGCAGGTATTTGAACACCGCACATTCCAAACCGCCGTGGGCCAGGTAATCACCGAAAAACACAAATGCCGCAACAAAAATAACAGATACTGCGCCGAATACAATTCCGAGTTTAAACCATATGTCGGTCAAATCATCTTTAAATTCTCTTTTATTCATGGATTATCTGTAACTTGCAGCTGCCAAAATAAAGTAAACGATATAGAAGATAATCGCAAACAGAGCCAATACAATGCCGACAATACTTAAAATCAAACCTACAAGAGAAGGACCTTCGGCATTTTTCTTCTTGGCTACGATTGCAAGAATCAAACCTACTACTGCGAGGATAAAGTTAAGGCAGGGTAATGCACAGCAAAGAACGGATAAAATACCGAGAATCAAAGATGCGATGGAAAGGCCCTTGCCGCCGCCTTCGACAGTTTCTTCAGCTGCATCGGCAGCATAACTATATGTAACTTCTTCTGCCTGTGTAACCGTTGCCTGTACGTCCTGTACGGGAGTTTCGTTTAAATTGTTGTTGTCCATTTTAGTTTTCCTCCTAAATTATTTATTTAAATATGCTAAGCATATTGCCTATAGATTAAACGTGACTGATGTCCGTATACATAGCGAGATCCGTATCAATTGTGCAGATATCGTTTAAATTGAGATCGTGAACATTGTTATGTCCGGTGCTTCTGCAGATTTCCTTTAATGATTCGGTCATGCTGTTTGCCATCTCGATGTCGAATCCTCTCTCAACCAATACGAAATTGGCACCGAGAGCGAGAATCTTCGCAAGTTCCTGTGCATCCTTAAGAGCTTCGACACAAACAAGAATTTCAAGTTTTGAATTGACTCTGTTAAGATAATTTCTGGCTCTTCTTAACGCATAAGGGAGAATTCTCGATGATACGTCATTCAAGATAACAAAATCAAGTTTCGCATAAACACAGGCTTCGAGATCATCTTCTATTCTGCCCGCAACAAGATCTATACCTACGGGTGTGCCGTTGAATCTTACTTTTGCGATTTCAACCTCTTCTCTCAATTCTTCCTTGCTGGAAAGATTGGGAATATGTCCTTCTTCGCCTTTCACGAGAACGAGCGCCTGGTTGGTGTAATTCTCGGGATTGGAATTGTTGGGTATATGCTCTCCCCAAATAAAGAGTTTGGAGAAGCAGAAAGGCTGAAGCACTTCAACCGGACAGGATGTAAGCGCACCTATTACGGTCTTTGTCTCAACTGCCGCATTTCTTGCCAAAGGAAGAGGATTGCACTGTGCGGGGAGAAGAATGATGTTTTCAAGTCCGTTGGAGATGTTTGCATCCACAAGACGGTAATTGTCAAAAATCTTCTGCGCTTCGGTATCGTAAAGAACCGTATATTTTGTATCGCTCTTCAACATCGAATATGCGATGGGTTTGCCGTCGGTATTCTCGTTTGTCTCGTCAAGGCAAATATAACTTCTTTCTTCTTCGGCTTCCGTCTCTGCTTTTGCCGCAAAAACTTCGGCTTCTGCGGTTTCTTCCAAAGCTTCGTTTGCTTCGGCTTCGATTTCCTCTGCAGGAGTTTCGGCTTCTTCGCCTGCTTCAGCTTCGTTAAGCTCGGCTTCGCTTTCATCAGCAACGGTTTCCGCTTCGTTTTCTTCCGCGGGAGCTTCGTCTTTAATCTCTTCTTCGAAAGTTTCTTCTTTTATTTCTTCCGCGGGAGTTTCGTCTGCGTTTTCTTCTTCGGAAACCTCGGCTTTTATTTCATCTTCCGCAAAAGCTGCGGATGCGTCTTGTTCGGTATTTACGGATTTTGCTTCTTCGGCGAAAGCATCCCCGCTCTCGCTGGCGGGTTCCGTAAAGAAATCTTCTTCGGTTTCGATTTCTTCGGATTTTGCTTCCTCATCTGCGGATTCGGTTGTTTCTTCTGCCTTGACTTCGTCTCCGTCATCAAGGAAGTTCAAGAATACAACACCTTCTTCGTCGGGCTCGGAAACCATCTCGCTTTCCTTTTTCTCTTCGAAACCGGAAGCATTGGCTCTGTTTTGAGCTTCAACTTCTTCGAGGTTGTCCGCTTCTTCAAAGAAATTATCGTCGTCGCCGAAATCGGATTCAAATTCATCCTTTTCTTCGGCGGTTTCTTCGTTACTCTTTGTAAGATGGCCGAAAACATCCTCATATGTATTCTCTGCGGAATTGTCTTCCGCATTCAATGCATCTTCGGCAGATTCGTCTTTTGCTTCATTTGATTCCGCCGTTTCGTCTGCGTTTTCCAAATCCACGTTTGATTCGCTTGTTTCTGCGGTTTCTGTTACTTCTGAAGTCTCGGTTTCTTCGACGGTTTCCGTTACGGATTCTGCCGCTTCCGCCGCCTCAGCTTCTTCTGTCTTTTCGGCTTCTTTAAATGATTCGCCTGCTGCCCCGGCTTCTGCCGATTCGCTTTCTTCGGCAGTTTCTTCAGGAACTTCGCCGGTTGTTTCTGTTTCGTTTGCATCTGCCGATTCTGAGTTTTCGCCTGTTTCGGCTTCCCCATTTGCTTCGCCTGATTCGGCTTTTTCCTCTGCCGTTTCATCCGAATTAACGTCAACCTCTTCATCGGTTGTTGCAATATCTGCATTTTCGGATGATTGGTCTGCTGTTTCATCTTTCTTCGCAAGGGAACCGAAAACGGCTTCGTATGTATTCTCGGGAGAATTCATGGGATTGTCTTCTTCGGTTGATTCCCCTTTTGTATCAGCGGGTTTGTCCCCGCCTTCCTCAAAAAAAGATGCATCCGAATCTTCTTCAATATCGCTTATGGATTCCGTGGGTCCCTGTTCAAATACAAGTTCTTCGGAATCTTCTTCAATCTTAATTTCGCTTTCTTCGGGTTCTTTCTCCTTTGCGCCGACAACCTTCTGGACCGTGCCGAGACCGTTGCCCCAAAGAGGAATAAAATCGGAATTGCTGTTCTTTGCTTCTTCTTCAGCTTTTACTTCTTCTTCGCTCTTAACGGGCTTTCCTACGTAAAATGTATGAATTATGCCGTTGTCGTCGGGCTTTTCTCTGTTTGCAGATTCGTCGGGCTTTCTTTCCTCGTATACGGTATCCGCGCCGATAACTTTTTCCACGCTTCCGACACGATTGAACGAAAATGCGGGTTTATCCTGTTTAACCTGTGCACCCGCCTCACTCTTTTCGTCTTCTTTCTTCCAGAATTCCTGACGCTTTTCTATCACAAATCCGCCCTCCGCAGCATTTCCTACGTTTGTGCCTTCGTTTCCGGCATTGTATTCTTCGTTTCCGGCATTGTATTCTTCGTTTCCGGCATTGTTTTCTTCGTTTCCGGTATTGTTTTCTTCTTTTACGGCATTGCTTTCTTCTTTAGAGTTTTCTTCGAGAATCTCGTCTATAAAATCCTTATGTCCTTCGGATTCTTTTTCTTTGAGGAAATCGGCAAAACTTCCGAGAGGCGGAACGTCTTCCTTTGTTTCCTTAACTTCTTCCTTGACTTCCAAAGAAGCTTCGGATGCTTCTTCTCCTGCAAATGCGCTCACATTCGAGAAAAGGCTTTCGTATTCGGGATTGGTTTTTTCTTCGGCCGTTTCCTGATTGTCAGCCGTATCCGATCCTTCGTTTTCTTCAAAAACAAATTTGTCCTCTTCTCCTGTATCGGCGCCCTCTGCCTCGGTTGTTTCCTCGTCGGCTTCGGTTTGCACGAAAGATGATTTGTCCGCATCGCAGATCGGGCAACTGTAAAGATTGTCAAAAGACTCTCCCGCCTGCTGTTCGTCAAATACATATCCGCATATTTTACATTCGTATTTTGCCATAAAAAAATACCCTCCAAAAAGCATATACCTAATCCCTTATATCATATATTTTTACATGCCGAATGTCAAGAAAAATCGCCATTTTCGGACAATTTCGAATCCCTTTTTCCGACAGGTTTTCAGCTCCCGCAAATCATTAACTTTTTCACATGTTTTTTGAAATTTTTTTATAATTTTCTTGCCCGCGTTCTCTTTTTGCGGGTATACTCTTTTTATGAGCGATTTTTTAAAGAAAAATTACAAATTCATACTTACGTACGACGGAACGAAATACTACGGTTGGGAGCATCAGCCGAAAGTCGAGGAAACAATCCAGGGCAAAATGGAAAACGTGCTTTCGAAAATGCTTGAATGCGACGTTGAAGTCATAGGTTGCGGCAGAACGGATGCCGGAGTAAGCGCAAAAGGTTATGTCTGCAATGCGCATCTTGCCACGGACAAAAGTCCCGAATACGTCAGAGATTATCTGAACAGATATCTTCCCGACAATATCTGCGTGGACGAATGCATTATCGCAAGCGACAGATTCCATGCAAGATACAACGCCGTCGGAAAAACATACAGATACACCTGTTACATCGGCGACAAAAAACCCGTTTTCGACAGAAAATACGTATATGTCCTCGATTTCAAACCGGATATCGATGCGATGAAAAAGGCGGCTTCGCTTTTAACCGGCGAGCATGATTTCGCATCGTTTTGTTCCAATCCGAAAATGAAAAAATCCACCGTAAGAAGGGTGGATTCAATCGTTATAGAAAAAAACGGCGATTATCTTACTTTCACTTATCACGGATCCGGTTTTTTGCAGCATATGGTAAGAATATTAACCGGAACCCTTCTGGAAGTCGGTGAAGGCAAGCGCGACGCTTCTTCCATGAGCGGGCTTATCGATGCCAAAGAAAGAGCAAAAGCCGGAGCCTGCGCCCCGGCATGCGGATTATGCCTTATTAAAGTCGATTATTGAAACGAATGATAGATAATCATACTTATCTTAAAAATCACCTTAAAAGGTTTTAATAAACTTCTCTATTTCTCTGTTTACTTCTTCGGGTCTGTCATAATTCGAATTGTGTGCCGCATTCTTTATCCATGAAATTTCGCAACCGAGATCTTCGGACCACTCTTTATTATATTTTATTACTTTGCCGGTAACGTCTTTGTCTCCGACAATAAGGAGCGTCGGACATTTTATTTGCAGATTGCTGACATCATCGAGAAAACAGGCATATCCCGTTCCCAACAAACGGCAGAGTTCTTTCTTGTCATAATCCTCATGCATATCAAGCATGTTCAAATAAGCGCCTTCGGTTGTCGATACCTGTTTTGCCACGCTTTTTCTCAAAATTTTATCAGGATAAAGTTTGGACATCCATTCTATTTGTCTTAACCACCATTTATCGGATTTCGAATAATATTTTTCGCCGTAGGGACAGCTGTCTATCGAAACGAATCCTTCCACGATTTCGGGAAATCTTTTCAACACGGATTGTGTAATAAATCCTCCCATGGACTGACCGATAAAAACCGCTTTTTCGATCCCGTTTTCCTCAAGAATTTCTTTCGCCGCAAAAGCCGCTTTTTCGTATGTGAAATTTTCAAAAGGTCTGGATTTTCCGTGAGCGGGCGCATCCCATGAAATAACATTGTATTCTTTCGAAAAATAATCGGTTTGATTATCAAAAAGTTTGTGATTCGCCGTAAGTCCGTGAAGGAAGAACAACGTTCTTTTGTTGCAATCGATATCACCAAAAATCCAGTAATGTATTTCGCCTGATTCTGTTTTTAATATTTTCTCGTTTTCCATATACATCCTTTTATTCTTGTTATTCATTTTACTGTTGTTAATTTTTTACACTTCTCTTTCTCTTCAGCGCGTTGTTCTTTTATCGAAGCATATCTTTTCTTTAACCTATTCATACCACAAACAAAAAACGGGAACAATATCTGTTCCCGTAAGTTGCACTTATTTGTCGTTATCATTCACTTTTTTGTGTTCTTTCTGAAATTGCTTAAGATCTGCATTAAGTATTTTATCATCTATTTTTCTCTTAACTCTGTAAATTAAGAATACGCAAAGATACATGAACAAAATATACCCCGCGAAAATCAGTGTCGATGAAATACTCTTTTCATACCAGTTTCCGAAAAACGAAACCATGCAATAGATGAGTGTGCATATAAAGAATCCGAGGTATTCACGCACACCGAGTTTGTCTGCCTCATCGCAATTCCCGAAAACATATACCTGAAGATACGCTACTCCGTAACAAGATAAAATCATTTCGGCCATGTGAAGAATGCTCGCATCGTTTTGACCGAATATAAGTCTGTGAGCGCAGTAAAAAAACAGGAAAGCAAAGAAATAAAGACAGGCTTTAAATTCAATCCCGATTTCGCGCGTAAGTAATTTTTCAAACCAGGATACTTTTTTCTTATCTTCCATCTTACCTGTCTCCTTTCAAAAGTCTTCTGAATTCCGAAGCATATCTTCTCGAAATTATTATATGCTCTCCGCTTTCAAGTGTTGCATCGATTCTGTTTGAGGACAAGCTCTTAAGCGAAGATACTCTGTTAACATTAATGACTGTAGCTTTCGCACATCTGAAGAAACACTCGTCATTAATTGAATTCATAAACGAGTTAAGTGTTCCTTCAAGTCTTATTACTTTGTCTTTGGTGTAAGCAAAAACTTTTTCGTCGACAGATTCAAGATATAAAAGTTCATCAGTTTCTATGCAAACATTTTCATCATCAACGCGACCCCATATCTTATTGTCATCGTCATTTAAAATCCCTATTATTTTGTTTATCTTTCCCGAAAGTTCCCTGTATCTTATCACAACACTTTCTTCACCTTCCGGGATTTGTTTGATATCAATTAACATTTAGTTTTCCTATGCGTTAAGAATCTTATATAATTCTTCGGTTGCAAGTCTCGCTTTTGCAACGATGGCTTTCTCCTGTTCTTTGGGGAAACAGTAATACTGAACTTTATTGTTTCCTATGCAGATCATGTCTCCTATTTCATACCAGAAATAATCAGCATACAGACTGTATGTGTTTTTTCCCGATTGTTTGTAATTAAGTTTTCCGTCGCACCCCGTCAGTTCGAAACCGTCCTTATTATGTACAAGTCTCCCTTCTCCGACACTGTAAATGCTTTTTGTATCCACGAGCATTTTTATTTCAACATCCGTATCAAGCAAATATGTGCCGTTTTCGAGTTCTTTTTTTACTTCTTCCCTCTCCCATGCATACCAGTCGCTGACAAATCCGAATTCGCATTCTCCCGACTTTGACGAAAGAGTGCCATTCTCTTCAAGAGTGTATTCCCTGCCGCAATGCGAGCAGGTAACATTGATTCCCTTTCCGATCATACCGCCTTCGTTTTTGCAGGAAGGGCATTTGTACAAAACCCTGTGAAGACCGTCGGCTCTGAAAGGTTCGTCAATGATTACGCCTTTTTCGAACTGTGCCTTAAAATGGTCGTACGTAAATTCGTCCTTTAATATTTCATACAATTCATCATTGCTTTTTTCTTTTATGTCTTCCCTCGACAAAAGATATTTAACCGTGGCTTTTATTTCGGTATCCCTCTTTTGAAGGTTGTTGTACAAAGGGTCTCTTAAAAAAGCTCCCTCCGTCTTAACCGTAACAATCGGAACATCCATAAGTTTAATGCATTTTGAAATACCGTACGGAAGGGGCGTTTGCGTGCCGTCAAAGCTGTAACTTGCCTCGGGATACATAACAATTGAGCTTTTAAGCGTGTCAATCGTATATTTTATGTCTTTTACAAGATTAAGGTCCATAACGAATTTTTCCGTCGGAATGCAACCGACTTTCCTCATGAGAGCGTTTTTGCCGACAAAGCCGTCATTGGTGCAGACAATATGATACTGTCTGTCGGAAAAGATTGTCCCTATAATCTGTAAATCCGTAAAGCACGAATGATTCATGAGAATCAAACAGGGTTCATCGTTTTTCAGCTTATCCATCCCGATTTTTTCGAAGGAAAAATGTGTGGCTTTAAGTTCGCTCTTTGCCAAAAACTTAATCAATTTTCTCAATAAAACCGATTGTCTTGACAGATTTTTATGGGTATCCTTTTTGATCTTGCAGACTTCTTCGTAACTTTTGGGCGTATCCTTGATCTTCATAATCCTAAATAATTCCTTTTATACAAAAAGCCGAAGTCAATGCTCCGGCCTTAAATATTTATTTTCAAAAAACCTACAGTTCTCTGTTTCTTTCCACGCATGCTTCAACGGCATCCATGACAACGCCTCTGAAACCGCCTTCTTCAAGAACCTGTACGGCAGCTATTGTGGTGCCGGCGGGCGAACAAACCATGTCTTTTAATTCGCCGGGATGTTTTCCAGTCTCAAGCATTAATGCGGCGCTTCCCTTAACGGCACTTGCGGCAAATTCGTAGGCCTTGTCTCTTGTAAGACCTGCTGCCACGCCCGCATCCGCCATTGCTTCGATAAACATGAATACATATGCGGGAGCGCTTCCGCTTATTCCGACAACCGCATCCATCTGCGATTCGCTGACTTCAATGGCTTTTCCGCATGCTCCGAGTATCTTTAAAGCCGTCTCCATATTCTCCTTGTCAACATTCTTGTTGGCGCAGATTCCCGTACAGCCCTCTCCTACGAGTGCAGGAGTATTGGGCATGCATCTTACTATCTTCATGCCGGAACCGATATTGCTCTCAAGCCATTCGATTGTCTTTCCCGCGGCAATCGAGATAATAAGCGTGTTCTTGTTCCATTTAGATTTTATTCCCTTTAACATGTCTCCCATGTGCTGGGGTTTAACGGCCAAAAGAACAACATCCGACGAAGAAAGAACTTCGCCGTTGTCGGCTGCAATTTTGATACCGTATTTTTCCGAAACGGTATTTTTCAAATTATCGTTCAAATCAAATCCGATAACATCTTCCTTGGATACTATTCCCTTGGAAATGATTCCGCCGAGAATCGCACCGCCCATGTTTCCGAGTCCGATAATTCCTATTTTCATTTTCATAATTCTCCTTCTTTGCTTTTTGCACTATTAGATTATCACATTTTTTTGCAAAAAAATACTGCAACAAAAAAATAATTCGTCAAATTCAAATCACGTCAAGCGAAACCTTAAAGGAGATCAGCCTTTCCGTTTCGCTTGAATCGAATTTAATAACATACGCCTGCATTTCGGAATCGATCGAAACAATCGTTCCTTCGCCGAGTATCATATGTTTTATTCTGCTGCCCTCGCTTAAAAGATCTTCTTTGTCTTTTATAAGAGTTTTGTCGTAAAGTTTGATATATTCTTTGGCCTCTTTAATAAGCGATTCCGCAGGTTCGTTGATGTATATGAGGCACTCCCTTCCGATATCGAAAAGAAATCTCGAAGGGAAACGGGGCGACGAATCAAAATTCCTGCCCATCGCTTCGGTCAGATACAGCGAATCTTTTGCACGGGTTATCGCAACGAATGCAAGCCTTCTTTCCTCTTCCATCGCAGCATGCGTTCTTATCTTTTTGGAAGGGAATATTCCCTCATTGAGACCGCATATGAAAACATTTTTGAATTCGAGTCCCTTGGCTGCGTGAACCGTCATTAATTTGACGCGGTCCTTCGTATCTTCCAAATCGGAATTGGTATATAAAGCTATGTGTTTAAGATAACTGTCGAGATTCGTTTCTTCGCCGCAGGTCACTTCGTATTCGTAAATCGACTGTTTCAGCTCAGCCAGATTGTCAAGCCTCTCCTGTGCGCCTTCGGTTCTCAGCGCTTCCTCGTATCCGCTTAATTGAAGAACCTGCGCAAACAGTTCCGAAATGCTCTTCTTTTCGAGATTCTCGGAAAGCTTATCGCAGAGTTCCAAAAATTCCGCGGCTTTAGTGCCTTTGAATATCGGATTGTCCGAATTTTCCTTAAGGGCATTGTATAAAGTAATATGATTCTTTTCGCTTATTTCTTCGAGGAATTTGATTCTCCTCTCGCCCATGTTTCTTTTGGGAGTATTGATAACGCGCTTGAATGCAAGATCGTCTGCGGAAACAAGCATTCTTAAATACGAAAGCGCGACCTTTATTTCAAGCCTGTCGTAAAATTGCACTCCGCTGTAAATCACATAAGGGATTTTGTTTGAAAAAAGGGCATTTTCGATGCTTCTTGTCAGAAAATGAGATCTGAAAAGAATCGTAAAATCCCTGAAATCGTCTTTATTTTCCTCTTTGGCTTTGAGGATTGTCGATGCTATAAACATCGCTTCGTCATCGGAATTTTTTGCAAAATAAACCCCTGCTTTTTTTCCCTCGCCCCTTATCGACACAAGGTTCTTTTCTTCCCTGTATCTGTTTTTGGAAATAAGGGAATTGGCAACATCGATGACCCCTTTTACGGAGCGGTAATTTTCATTCATGACAATCGTCTTCGCCGGTACGAATTTTTTGTCGAAATCCAAAAGATAATGAATGTCCGCTCCCCTCCATGTGTAAATGGTCTGATCCGGGTCTCCGACAACGAATAAATTCCTGTGATAATCCGACAAAACTTCCATCAGCTCATACTGCGGTTTGTCGATGTCCTGGAATTCGTCGATCATTATGTACATCAGGCGTTTTTGCCATTTAAGGCGGGACTCTTCGTTTACTTTGAACGTATAGAGCGTGAAAATGATAAGATCGTTGTAATCGAGTCCGAAACATTTCTTTTCCTGATAGAGATATCCGTAAAAAATGATATCCTTGGCGGTTACGGCCTCATCGTATTTTTCCTTAAGTTTTTCGAGCGACATGTCAAACATATCCAGATAATAGTCCGGGCGTTCGAAGAGTTTTAACATCTCAATCATGTCGCGCGCTTTCGAAAAAGTCATATCGCGAAGGGAGAGATTTCTCTCTTCGTAAATGACCGAAAGCATTGCGTCGATATCGGAATTGTCGAGCACAAGGAAGGATTTGGGGTAATTGAAAACGAAACTTTCTTCTTTTAGAACATTGGCGCAGAAACCGTGAAAAGTGTTGATGTATCCCGTATCTCTGTCACCTGTCAGATTATGAATTCTCTGCCTCATTTCGTTGGCAGCCTTATTGGTAAAAGTCACACATAAAATATTGCCGGCGGGAATGCCGACTTCGTTGACAAGGTATGCAAATCTGTGCGTGAGCGTCTTGGTTTTGCCGCTTCCCGCTCCGGCGATTACTCTTACGTAACCTTCGGTATTTATTACCGCTTCTCTTTGAGAATCATTTAATTTATCCAATGCCTGCTCTGCCATATGATATCCTTCGAATCTTTATAAACGATACATTAATTATTTTATCATAAAGCGAACAAACTTTCGAGTATTTTTTGAAATTTTTTTATTTTTCGGTCCCGCCGAGGGTTTTTATTATTCTGCTTAGGCGTTCGTTTTTTTCGTGCCATACAATTCGGGGCGGCCACGGAAGACACAAAATATAATCCCTGTCTTTTCCGGACAGTTCTTCGATGGATTTTTCAAATGCCTTTTTGTCTTTAAACATTTTCAAACCGAAATCGCAGGGGATGAATTCTTTGTCCGAAAAAGTATTTTTTGATACAACCTGTTTAAAAGAAACCCTGCCGAGACCATCCTGCACCTTTTCGTAGGTAAATCTTTTTTGTGTTCCGTTTCTGGGATCTTCCAATAAAATGACGCCCGTATCGACATAATGCTTCCATACGATTTCGGCGATTTTGTCAATCGGGGTCGGAAAATCCAGTCTTTTTTGTATTTCTTTGACCGTAAGTCCCTTGCCGGCCATAAGACGGATCGCATCCGCGGATGCAAAATCAAACGTAAAATCCGCAAGGGCTTTTTTGAAATATTTATCGCTCATTTTTACCCGAATTCTTTTTAAAACGCATTCTTATCAATTCAAACACACCTGTCAAAAGGCATCCTGCGGCATAACAGACGATGTCTTTAAAATCAAACGTTCCGCCGATCAGGATTCTGAAAAAGCGTACGTTTCCGAGTCCGATCAGGTCCACGAAACGAAAATACTGAAGTATTTCGACGAATACCGAAAAAAGAAAAACATATAAGGGCAGCAAACGGCATCCCTCGGGAATGAAAATACGAACAAAACAAAAGATAACGATTACAACGATTGCGTCTCCGACATAGGGTCTTATGAAATCATCATGAACAAAAAGCGCTATAAGCACTTCGATCGCAATCAACAATACGGTGAGCAAAATGTAAACGATTCTTTTCTTCATGATTCCTTCCCCGTGTCTTTTTCATCAATTATACCATAAAAAGAAAATCCGAAATTCGTAAGGTGCAAAAGAGAACAATATTGTCTTGAAAGTTGAAATATTAGGATTATACTGAAATTATGTCAGAAAACAATATGAATTCGGGAAACAATTCCGAATGGATTCAAGCAAAAAACGAATTAATGAAAGCCATGGCTTCGCTCAATTTTCCCGAGCGTCTCGGCGAAGAGGTATGCAAAAATCTCAAATACCCCGCAGCCATTCGCAGGATGACGGCATATCTTTACAATGTCAGACCCAAAACCGCGGAGCTTGTTGTAGACGAAATGCTTTCGATATGCAGCGAAATCGAGGCGTGGAAGGACAAAAAAGCAAGCGAACACGCATGGGCTTCATACAATGACTGGTTAAACAACAAACCTTTTTAAAAAACCGACGGAACAATCCGCCGGCTTTTTTATCTTCTTTGTCTGAATCCTTCATACATCATAATGGATGCGGCAACCGAAGCGTTTAGGCTTTCGACTTCTCCGCACATCGGAATGAATACCGAATTGTCGCACGCTTCAATCGTGCTTTTTTTGAGTCCGTTTCCTTCATTGCCTATTACGAAAGCAGAAGATTTTTTGTAATCGTATTTGTCATATTCCAAAGCTTTTTTGTCAAGCGCGCATGCGTAAGATGCAATGCCTTTTTCCCTCATTGCAAAAAGAACATCCGTCACTTCGTTTACATATGCGAATTTCACCCTGAAAACGCTTCCCATCGTGGAACGTATAACCTTGGGGTTGTAAATATCCACGCAGTCCCTGCTCATTATGATGCCGCTTGCTCCGGCGCCTTCCGCACTCCTTATAATCGTTCCGATATTTCCCGGATCCTGAATGTTTTCAAGAACCGCAACAAGGGGATTTTCGGCGGATATTATTTCCGAGACATCGAAGAAGCGCATTTTAATCACGCTGATAATTCCCTGGGGAGTTACCGTATCGGATACTTTTTTGAATACGGATTCGGAAACGGTTTCATATCCGATTCTCTCTAATTTCTTTTTTATTTCCTTATCAAACGTTTCGTAAGCGCCTTCTTTGACATAGACTTCAAGTATATCTTCTTTGGGCGCTTCCTCAAACATTTTGATTCCCTCGGCGATAAACTTTCCTTCTTTTTTTCTGAAAGACGCCTTGCTCATCAATGTCTGTATGTATTTTACTCTGCCGTTTGACGCACTGGTAATCACGTTGTTCTCCGTTTCTACATGGAAAGCATCTTGCTTACTCTGTATTCGTATTCGGAAATGTCTTTTTGCATTGCAAGAGCTTCATCGATATCGTAATCAACGAATTCTCCCTTGCTGTGCGCAACAACCCTGTTAGTCTTGCCTTCGCAAAGAATTTCCGCAGCATACGAGCCCATAATCGAAGCATAAAATCTGTCCTTGCAGGTGGGCGAACCGCCTCGCTGCATGTAACCCAAAATCGTTGCTCTCGTTTCAATACCTGTTGCGGCTTCGATTCTTCTTGCCATACTGGTTGAGTGTCCGATGCCCTCGGCATTGATGATAATATGATGTCTCTTGCCTTTTTTTCTGTTTTGAATAATGTTGTTGATTATTGTCTGTTCGTTATAATCGTATTTTTCGGGAATGAGGATATCTTCCGCGCCGTTTGCTATACCGCACCATAAAGCGATATAACCTGCGTTTCTTCCCATAACTTCGATAATACTGCATCTTTCATGCGAAGATGAAGTATCCCTGACTTTATCGATTGCTTCCATGGCGGTGTTGATAGCAGTGTCAAAACCGATGGTATAATCCGTACATGCGATATCCAAATCGATGGTTCCGGGCAATCCGATTGTATTGACTCCGTGCTTCGAAAGAGCAAGCGCCCCTCTGTAGGAGCCGTCACCGCCGATTACGACGATACCGTCGATATTGTGCTTTTTGCAAATCTCCGCACCCTTTGCCTGACCTTCTTCGGTCATGAATTCGGAACATCTTGCGGTTCCCAGAATCGTACCGCCTTCGTCAATGATATCAGACACGCAGCTTCTGTTCATATCGACAATTTCTTCCGCCAAAAGTCCTGCATATCCTCTCTTTATTCCTTTTACTGCAACGCCTTTGCAAAGCGCCGTTCTGACCACTCCTCTTATGGCCGCGTTCATTCCGGGCGCATCACCGCCGCTTGTAAGAACACCGATTGTTTTAATCTCAGCCATATTGTTTTCCTCCTTCCAAAACGGTTATCTGATTACAACCGAATTTGCTCCGAGAATCGCTTCGATCTCGGGAATAATATTTTCATCGGCCGCTACGCCGAGTTCTTTCTTTGTCAGGGTTTTAAGCTTGTTTTCCTTAATGACGCGGATATTAACGCTGTCCGAGCCTTTGTGGTTCCACAGGCATTCGTAAACCTTATCCCATAACTCATTATACTTGTCCATATCGTCAAACTTCAACCACAAAGTTTTGGGAATATCGTCAAAGGATGTTATTTCCTCGACAATGAGTTTCGAATTTTCCTCGTCTTCGGTTGAAACCCTTCCCGACACAAATACGAGTTTGTCTTCAACAAGCATATCCCTTACCCTCTCGTAAGCTTTGGGGAATACCATGGCTTCGACGCTTCCGTACAGATCTTCCAGTTCGAAAATCGCCATAGTCTCTTTTCTCTTGGTAAGTCTGACGTTCAGATTCGTAATGATTCCGCCGACTTTCACCTGCTTTTTGTCAGGAAGCCTGCTGCCATCGAATTCAATCTGATATACGAAATCGGACGAAACCGCATTTATGTTCTTTTTCCAGATTTCCTTGACATCGTCCAAAGGATGCCCCGAAATATAAACTCCAAGCACTTCCCTCTCCATCTGCAGAATCATTTCCTTGGGGAATTCTTCCACATTCGGAAGTTTTATGTCCATGGCCTTTCTTTCTTCGGAAGGCAGCATGTCAAAAATCGTCATCTGGTTGGAATCCAATTTCTTTTGTTCGGCAGCGACGTCGTCAATCAGCATTTCATAGACCTGAATATACTGTTTTCTGTTGCCGCCGAGACTGTCGAAAGCACCTGCTTTTATAAAGTTTTCCACGGCGCGCTTGTTAACGTCCTTGTTGCCCATTCTTCTGACGAAATCGGAAATGCTTTCGAATTTTCCGTTTTCGTTTCTTTCGGCAACGATTCTGTCAATCACCGGTCCGCCCACGTTTTTTATGGCCTTAAGAGAATATATGAGTTTGCCGTCCTTGGCCGTAAAATCCCTGAATCCTTCATTGATATCGGGAGGAAGGACTTCTATACCCATTTCTCTCGCCGAATTGATATATTCGGCGGTCTTTACGGGATTGTCGATGTAACAGGTGATAAGCGCCGCCATAAATTCAAGCGGATAATAATATTTCATATAAGCCGTCTGGTACGAAACCACGGCATAAACGGCCGAATGCGATTTGTTGAACGCATAAGCGGCGAAAGTTTTCATCTCGGAATAAATCTGTTTGGCAACATTTTCGGGAATGCCTCTTTTGATACATCCGTCGATTCCCTTGCTCTCGTCTCCGTATATAAACAATTTGCCCTGTTCTTCCATTTCTTCGGCTTTTTTCTTGGACATGATCTTTCTGACCTTGTCGCTTCCGCCCATGGAAAAACCGCCCAAATCCCTTACTATCTGCATAACCTGTTCCTGGTAAACGATACAGCCGTATGTTGATTCGAGAATGGGTTTCAATTCATCGCAAAGATAAACAACGGCTTCGGGATTTTCCTTACACTTGATGTAATTGTCGATAAACTGCATCGGGCCGGGTCTGTAAAGCGCAATTCCGGCCATTACGTTTTCAAGGTTTTTGGGCTTTAATTTTTTCATAAAGCCCCTCATGCCTCCGGACTCGAGCTGGAATATTCCGTCGGTATCTCCGGTGCCTATATATTCATAGACTTTGGGATCGTCCATGTTTATTTCTTCGAGATTGATGTCAATTCCCCTTGTCTTTTTGACGTTAAGACATGCTTTCTCAAGCACGGTCAGCGTACGAAGACTCAGGAAATCCATTTTCAAAAGACCCTGTGCTTCAAGAGTAGCCGCTTCGTACTGCGTAACAAGAATATCGTCGGTTCCCTTTGCGAGAGGAACGAATGCCTCTACTTCCTTGGGCGCGATAAGAACTCCCGCGGGATGAACGGATGAATGTCTCGGAAGATGCTCGAGCTTTAACGACATGTCGATGACTTTCTTTACATTCTCGTCAGCTTCGTACATTTTCTTTAAATCAGGGCTGACTTTTAGCGCATTGGTAAGATTTACTTCTTCGTCGTTTATTCTGTTTGGAATAGCCTTCGAAATCCTGTCGCCGACTTCGTAAGGAAGAGCCAAAACCCTTGCTACATCCCTAACAACACCTTTTGCTTTGAGTGTACCGAAAGTAATGATTCTTGAAACTTTTTCCTCACCGTATTTGTCTATAACATAATCTATTACTTCCTGACGTCTTTCATCTCCAAAATCAATATCGATATCGGGCATGGTAACACGTTCCGGATTAAGGAATCTTTCAAAAATAAGACCGTATCTGATAGGGTCGATATTGGTAATTCGCAGACAATATGCAACAATACTTCCCGCACCGGAACCTCTTCCGGGACCGACCGCTATTCCTCTGTCTTTGGCATATGCTATAAAATCCATGACTATGAGGAAATAATCGACAAATCCCATTTTGACGATAACGCTTAATTCGTAATCAAGTCTTTCTTTGGCAACGGGATCGTTGTCGGGATATCTTTTCTTTAATCCTTCTTCGCAGATATGTCTTAAATAACTCTCCGATGTATATCCTTCGGGAACTTCGAAATGAGGAAGTTTGGGCTCTTTGCCGTCAAGGTTCACATGGCATCTGTCGGCCACAAGCTGCGTATTGTCAATCGCTTCTTCCGCGTAGGGGAAAAGTTCCCTCATCTCTTCTTCGCTTCTTACAAAAAACTGACCGTAAGCATATTTCATTCGATCCGTATCATTCACTGTTTTGCCTGTCTGAAGGCAAAGGAGCAAATCGTGTGCATCGGAATCCGAAGCATAAGTATAATGAACGTCATTTGTTGCCACGAGCGGAATATTAAGTTCTTTTGAAAGTCTGTATATCTCGGGATTTATAAGTCTTTGCTCTTCTATTCCATGATCCTGTATTTCGAGGAAATAATTGCCTTCTCCGAAAATATCGCGATATTCCATGGCCGTTCTTTTTGCTTCATCATAGAGTCCCAAGGTAAGATTAACGGCGACTTCACCCTGAAGACATGCGGAAAGGCAGATAATTCCCGAATGATATTTTCTTAATACTTCTTTGTCTACTCTGGGTTTATAATAATATCCATCCTTAAAACCGATGGAAACAAGGCGCATGAGATTATGATACCCTTCATCGTTTTCCGCAAGAAGAAGCAAATGATAATATTTGTTTTCCGTAGCTTCTTTATTGAATCTTGAACCCGGTGCAACATACACTTCACATCCGATAATCGGAACTATTCCCTGCTTTTTTGCCTCATTGTAAAATTCCACACAGCCATACATGGTTCCATGGTCGGTTATTGCCGCATGAGTCATTCCGAGTTCTTTAACTCTTTTTATATATTCTTTTATTTTATTTGACCCGTCCAAAAGGCTGTATTCCGTATGGACATGAAGATGAGTAAAAGCCATAATTTCCCCAAATTGATACGTCTGCGTTTATTATCCGATTTTTCCTTTATAATTTTATCACAATCCATAATAGTATAAAAGAAATAATATCCCAATAAAAAAACAATAATAAAAGCCTCTTTTGTCTGGTTTTGACTAAAGAGGCCTTTACGTATTCAACAATCAAAAAATTTTACTTTCTGCAATCAAAGTTTTATTTCAGGTAAATCACGTTCTTTATGTGTAAGAACATAAATAACCGCTCCCAATATGAGTATAAGCATTGAAACGCCGAATATTATATACGGCAAATGACTTTCTCCCGTCTTGGGTGACTTAACCATACTATTGCCTAAAGTTTTGGTTCCCTTTCCGTTTGCGGAATTGGACGTTTTGGATTTGTCCTTTGAATCAATTGTTGTTGATTTCGGTTTATTGTTTATTGTAGTACCGGAACCGGAATTGTTGTTTCCTTCGTTATTACTCTGATTATTGTTGTTATTGTTATTGTTATTGTTATTGTTATTATTGGTTTTCTTCACTTTTACGGCATGCGTTTTCTTTTCACCCGTATTTATAACAATATCCTGAGTTTTTCCGGTAGTTACCGTATATCCCGAAGGAACTCCTTTTACGGTAATCTTATATGTTCCCACAGGAGAAGTATATACATCCTGATTGCTTATGTTTTTAACCGATTTGTCATAATCTTTTATTTCACCGTCAACATCGGTAACAAGAGTATTTACAGTGCCGTCAGGTTGAACGATTTCAATCTTTGCTCCTTTTACGGGATTTCCGGTTTTTTCATCCGTAACGACAACCACCAAACTTCCGCCTTCTTTGGTTTTAACCTTAGCTTCATGTGTTGTTTTGATATCTGTTACAACATTGACATCGACCTGACCGTCGGAAACGGTATATCCTTCGGGAACTTCCTTGACCGTAATCTTGTATGTTCCTGTCGGAGAAGTATAAACATCATCATTGTTCACGTCTTTGATGGTATGAGAATAATCCTTAATCTGTCCGTCGGAATCCGTGACAAGGATTTTCGTTGTATTATCAGGTTGTATTACTTCGACCTTCGCATCTTTAACAGGTAATCCGGTGATTTCATCTATAACGGTTATCACCAAACCACCACCCTTTTTGTAACTGATATTTGCTACATGGGTTTTGGCCAAATCAGCCTCAACTTCAACAGAAACAGCCGCTCCCGAGGTGATCGTATACTTATCAGGAACCTGCGTAACTTTTATGTTATATGTTCCTATCGGAGAAACATAGACAGTATTTCCAAGTGAATCTGTCGTAGTCTGCATGTATTCTATGATTTCGCCGTTAGCGTCAGTATTGAAAGTCTTCTTTGTGTTGTCAGGCTGCTCAACTTCAACAGTCACGCCCTCAACATATCTTCCAAGAACTTCATCATATACCTTTATCAATAATCCACCGTTTGTCGAAGGGGTTGTATGCAGATTATTCAACTGTTCAACATGTTCGGAAACAGTATCTGCCGCTACAACGGTTGTCTTATCACCGGGTATAACAAGTTCATATGAGTTTGGAGCTGTTACATGAATTGTATATGTTCCGGTTTCTGCTTTGAATTCTCCGCCTGAGCCTTTGGAATACTCTGTAACTTTACCCTCAGAATCCGTGGTAAAAGTTCTCTCGGTACCGCCGGGTTCGGTCACTTTTACTTCCACTCCACTAATAGGATTGCTGTCCTGATCGATAACCTTAATGTCCAATGCTCCCTTAGGGGTGGGAACAGGTCTTATCTGTTCTTCATGCGTCGTTACATTGTTTGCTGTAACCGTCACAGTCTTGCTTCCTGCGGTTACGAGTTCATATCC
>JAEEGL015350970.1_pt1 | contig 63385 bp, 51 predicted proteins | sample 9134231 | NCBI WGS metagenome assembly JAEEGL01 (sample SAMN16246548, study PRJNA631951) | gut metagenome | biome: gut microbiome; feature: rumen; material: fiber-attached | host: Bos | place: Iran: Karaj | collected 2018-10
TACCTTGGAAGCGTTCGGTAAAGAGCATAAAGAGCAGATTTTGGAAGCCTTGGATAAGGGTGGATATAAACCAAAGATTGTACGAACCAGTTTATAAAAGAGGTTTTTGTGAAAAAAGCGGATATTGTACTTGTGGCAGTTGTAATACTTGCAGCTGCCATAAGTTTGTTTTTGGGACATTTTTTGAAACATGAGGGTACTTATGCTACGGTATCCGTGGATGGAAGCGTGGTGGTGGAGTATACCTTAGATGAAGATGGTACTTATGAGATTTCCGGAGCAAATGGTGGTAGAAATCTTCTTGTCATCGAAGATGGTAAGGCCTATCTTTCAGAGGCGGATTGCCCGGATTTACTATGCGTAAAGCAGGGAACCATATCCAAGGTGGGAGAGAGCATTATTTGTCTTCCGCATAAGGTTGTAATTGAAATTACAGGTGAAGGGAAACACACAGAGATCGATGCAGTTACACAATAAACCAAAGAAAATTGCATACTACGGACTTTTGATTGCTGTGGCCTTTGTTTTAAGCTACTTGGAAAGTTTACTTCCCGTCTTTGTTGCGGTTCCGGGAGTAAAACTGGGACTTACCAATTTGGTGGTTCTTTTGGCTTTGGAATATTTCGGCTACAAAGAAGCTTTTGTGATTAATATGATTAGAATTCTCTTGGTGGGACTTACCTTTGGAAATGGATTTTCACTGATTTACAGCTTTGCCGGCGGCATTTTAAGCTTTGTTATGATGGTGCTGTTAAAAAAGACGGGCAAGTTTTCGCTTTCCGGAATTTCCGTTTCCGGTGGAGTGAGTCATAACCTTGCCCAGATTTTGGTGGCGGCTGTAATTCTACAGTCTCATGCCTTATTCTACTATCTGCCGGTGCTCCTAATCTCCGGTACTGTGGCCGGATTTTTGATTGGTCTCATCAGCGCAGAAATCCTAAAACGCTTACCAAAGAACTTATAGTAATCTATCTAATGTTTCATAAAATGTTGGATAGGAGATATCTACACATTCCGGATGGTCTAAAGTGGTTTCACCTTCAGCAACACATCCTGCGATGGCAAAGGCCATGGCAATGCGATGATCCAAGTAGGTCTTGATGTTGGTTCCGTACAGCGGAGCAGAACCAAGGCGATTTTCACATCCCTTTATAATCATGCCATCTTCTGTGGCAGTTATATCCACACCCATAGCAGTTAAGTTTTCGACCACCGTGGCGATACGGTCGGATTCTTTTACTTTTAATTCTGCCGCATCTTTAATGACTGTGGTGCCCTTAACACAGGCAGCCATTACTGCAATCATGGGAATCTCATCGATTAAGGTGGGAATCAGATCTCCTTCAATGGTAATTCCTTTTAATTCAGAGGATGTAATATGTAAATCGCAGACCTCTTCGGAAGAGGAAAGTCGTTTGTTTTCGTATGCGATGTTTCCACCCATAAGTTCAGCCACTTTTAAAATCCCGGCTCTGGTGGGGTTGGTATTTACGTTTTTGATATAAATATCTCCGTGCTTTGCAAGTAAGCCCAAGGCGATAAAGTAAGCGGCAGATGAGATATCTCCCGGAACCATAATCTTTTGTCCCACAAGCTTTGGATTGGGAACTACCGTAGCGGTGCATCCGTCAGATGTGATATTTGCTCCAAATCCCTTTAACATCAGTTCCGTATGATTTCTGGATAGGGTAGGCTCTGTTACGCTTGTAATTCCATCCGCATAAAGACCTGCCAGTAAGATGCAGGATTTTACCTGGGCACTGGAAACAGGAGAGGTATAGGAGATAGCTTTTAATCCATTTGCAGCCGGCTTGATGGTAAGAGGAACGCAACCATTTCCAAAATCGGAAGTGATGTCTGCACCCATAAGAGATAAGGGCTCCATAATGCGTTTCATAGGGCGAGACTGCAGGGAATCATCTCCAACGAGGTTGGATGAAAAGCTCTGTCCGCTTAAGATTCCGCTGATAAGCCTTGTGGTGGTTCCGCTGTTTCCCACATCAAGGGAAGAAGCGGGCGCAGATAACCCATGTAAGCCTTTTCCGTGAATGACCACATGACTGTCCTTTTGCTCAATATCAATGCCCATGGCACGAAAGCATCCGATGGTGGAGATACAGTCGGCTCCCGTTAAAAATCCATCCAGTTCCGTAATGCCTTCGGAAATGGCGCCAAACATAACTCCTCTGTGGGAAATGGATTTATCTCCCGGGATGGTGAGTTCTCCTTGGAAATTGTCTCTTGGTAAAATCGTTTTTTTCATAAGTCTAATTGGTGGTAAAAATATGATATCCGTTCTTTACTAATACGTCTTTTGCCTGGGTTAAGGAATCAAAATCCTCCACTTCGATGTGAAGGGCTCCGGAAATATATTCACGGTTGTTAATGATGCCGATGTTTTTAATATTGATTTTTTCTTTTGCCAATAAGGTGGCAACGGCAGCAATCATACCGGTTTCATCTTTAATATCCAAAAACAGTTCATAGGATACGGGAAGCATTCCGTTTTTTCGAATGGGAAGAGAATCTCTGTAATCCTTTGCACCCGCAAAGAGTTTTAAGAGTCGTTCCTCATCGCCGGAAGAAATGGCATTTTTAAAGTCCGAAAGCTCCTCCTGAAACAGTTCCATGAGATTTAACACTTCCTCTTTGTTTTCCAGGCAAATGTTTTGCCACATCACAGGGGAAGAGGAGGAGATGCGTGTAATATCTTTAAATCCTCCGGCTGCAATGGTTTTTAAGGTCAAATCCTCGGTTTCGTTGCCCTGGACCAGATTTACCAGTGCCGCACTTAATACGTGAGGGAAATGGGAAATGGCCGCAGTGGCAAAATCGTGTTTCTCCGGTGTCATGGAAAGGGGAATGGCTTTTAAGGATTTGATGTATTCAAAAAATTCCCCGTAGTTTTTTTCATCCGTGTTTTCTTCTTTTGTCAGAATGTAATATGCGTTTTCCAACAGCAAAGAAGAAGAGTGTTCAAAGCCGATTTTCTCGGAACCTGTCATGGGATGTCCACCGATAAACTGAGCGGAGAGTCCCAGAGAGGATATCTTTTTATGAATGTCTCCTTTTACGCTGCCCACATCCGTAAGAATGGTAGTCTTTCGTAAGAAAGGCTTTAACTCTTCTAAATAAGAGAGATTTACCTTAACGGGAGAGCATAAGAAAATCACATCCAAGGCACCAAAATCAGACAAGGGCAAAAAGTCCTCGTTGTCGATGACGCCGGATGCGTATGCGCTTTTAATGGTTTCAATATGGGATGTATGTGCGAAAATCTTTGTACTTGGATAGGTTTCGCGAATGGCTTTTGCGATAGAACCCCCAATTAATCCTAAGCCGATAAATCCAATGTTGTTTTGTTCCAATCTTTTTTCCTCCAAATCTTACCCTATTTTATCGTATTTCCCTTGTTTTTGAAAGAATTAGCCATAGAAAAATAAATTTAGATAAAAATAGATACTTTTCATTGTTTTCTGACAGTTAAATGAGTAAAATTAAATTAACAGAATTAATATAGGCTTACGCGTTGGGGGTTATGATGCGCAAAGCCTAGGAAACGGGGGTTTTTACATGAAGGTTTTTACAACTGACAAGATTCGTAACATTGTGTTATTGGGGCATTCGGGCTCCGGCAAAACGTCCTTGGTTGAATCCATGGCCTATTTGTCGGGGCTGATTGAAAGACCCGGAAGTGTGGAGAGCGGAAATACCATCAGTGACTATGATGCGGGAGAGGTAAAACGTAAGCTTTCTATTCAGACTTCCGTAGTACCGATTCTTTGGGAAGATAACAAATTAAACATTTTAGACACCCCCGGATCCATTGATTTCATGGGCGAGGTTGAAGAGGCTTTAACAGCTGCGGATGCAGCTATTATCGTGATTTCCGGAAAAGACGGCATTTCTTTCGGAACCAGAAAAGCATGGGAAAAATGTGAGAAATATCATTTGCCTCGTATGATTTTTGTTACCGAGATGGATGTGGATGATGCTTCCTACCGTGAGATTGTGGAAGAACTTCAAGAGTTATATGGCAAGAAGATTGCACCATTTCATTTACCGATTCGTGAAAACGGCGAGTTCATCGGTTATGTAAACGTTATTCAGCAACGTGCGAAACGTTTCAAAGCAGACGGCACCGTTGAGAAAATGGATGTGCCGGATTATTCCGTAGAATATTTGAATAAGTACAGAGAAGCATTGATGGAATCCGTTGCGGAGACCTCTGAGGAATTCATGGATCGTTATTTTAACGGAGAGGAGTTTTCGGATGACGAGATTCGTCAGGCGCTTCGTGTTAATGTGGCTGACGGAAGTATTGTACCGGTTATGATGGGTTCAAACACCTTAAATCGCGGTATGTATACTTTGATGGTGGATATGGTAAAATACCTGCCTTCACCGGACAAGCGGGAGTGTGCAGGTATCAATGCCACCACAAATGAAGTATTTGAAGCCAATTACGATTTTGCAAAACCAAAGTCTGCATATATTTTCAAAACCATTGTGGATCCATTCGTTGGAAAGTACTCTTTGATTAAGGTCAATTCCGGAGTGTTAAAAACAGATGATGTGATGTGGAACCATCATCGTGATACTGAGGAAAAAATCGGTAAACTTTATGTAATTCGAGGATCGAAGACGGAGGAAGTAAAAGAACTTCACGCCGGAGATATCGGAGCATTAAGCAAACTTTCCAAAGCACAGACCACGGATTCTTTGTCTACGAAATCCAACCCGATTTTGTTTATCCGTACCGGAATTCCGACTCCGTACACCTGCATGCGTTACAAACCTCTGAATAAGGGTGACGAGGAAAAGGCTTCCGCAGGATTGCAGAAGATTGCACAGGAAGATTTAACCATAAGAGTGGTAAACGATGGCGAAAATCATCAGACCTTACTTTACGGTTTGTCTGACTCGCATCTGGAAGTGGTCGCAGAGAAACTGAAGGAAAAATATAAGGTTGAAATCGAACTGGTTCGCCCGAAGGTAGCATATAAAGAAACCATCAAAGGCAAAAGTGATGTGGAGTATAAGTATAAAAAACAGTCCGGCGGTCACGGCCAGTACGGTCACGTTAAGATGACCTTCGAGCCTTTAAACAGTACAGAGATTCCATATGAATTTACGCAGACCGTTGTGGGTGGTGCCGTACCGAAGAATTTCTTCCCTGCAGTGGAAAAGGGATTGGAAGAGGGCTGTAAGGCTGGTCCTTTGGCAGCTTATCCGGTGGTAGGAATCAAGGCAAACCTGTACGATGGTAGTGCTCATTCCGTGGACTCTTCCGAAATGGCATTTAAGACCGCAGCCATTCAGGCATTAAAGAAAGGTATGTTGGAAGCAAATCCGATATTGCTTGAGCCCGTATCTACCTTGAAGGTAGTAATTCCGGATGATAAAACCGGTGACGTTATGGGTGATTTGAACAAACGTCACAGTAAGGTAATGGGAATGAATCCTTTGGATGACGGAAAAACCGAGATTGTAGCCGAGATACCGGATGCCCAGTTGTTTGGATATGGAACGGCACTTCGTTCCCTGACCGGAGGCGAGGGCGAATTCTCCTATGAATTCTTAAGCTATCAGCAGGCACCAAGTGATGTTCAGGAAAAGGAGATGGAACATCGCAAGAATAAACTCACAGAAGAAGTTTAATAGAAGTTAAGAATAGGAGCAGTTATGAAAACATACGTAGGCATTACCATAGGACCGATTACAAATTCATTGCAGTATGCAAAGGATCCACAGTCTCTATGGTTTGCCTGCGCTATTTTTTCGGAAATTTCCAGAGAAATCTGCGAAGCATTAACGGCTCCCAATTGCGTTTTTGAAAATGTTGAGATTTACACACCCTATTACTTTCACGGAATGAAAGTAGATGACGGTGTTGCAAAGACTCACGATCGAATTGTCTTTTCCGCAGAAAACGTGAATGCGGCTTATCTGGAAAAAATCATCGGTTTGGTAAAGGATGATGTCAGTGATTTGTTCCCCGTGGAGTATCAGACTTTAGAGTATAAGCGGTTTTTAAATTCTTATTTTCAAATTCATTATATTTGTCTGGAAGAAAACGATAATCTTAACAAAAATTGTATGATGGAAATCTATCCTCATCTTCGGGAGATGGAGTTGTCAGAGCCCTGCAATACGAATACGGTAGGGAATCCTTTTTACGACTTATTTGGGCTTCGGGAGGATGTAAGAAGCCAGCAGATTATGTCATCTCCTTTGGCCCATACTGTAAAAAAGGGGGCCAATCAGTTTTTTAATGCCAGAGGTGAGTTTAAAACGGTTTATGAAATTGCAAATCCTCGGGAACCGGACGGGAGAAAGAAAGTGCCTTACTATTGCTTGGTTCGTTGCAACGGTGATGATATCGACCATTTGCTTCGGGGGTATTCCGAGAATAAAAAACTGATTTCTTTTTCTTCAGGATGTTTGCAGCATTCCATTATTGCCTGCGAGATGATTCGTCAGTTTGGTGGCCTCACGGTATATGCCGGCGGTGATGAGTTTTTCTTCTTTGCACCGCTTATTGGATGTGACGGAAGTACGGTGTTTGAACTTTGTCAGCGGATTGAGCAGAAGTTTTATTCCATTATGAAGGAGCATCTACCCTGGTCCAATGCGCCTAGCCTTTCCTTTGGTGTGTCCATTCAGCGATGTACCCATGAGGTGTATGAAGCATTTACAAAAACCGGAGAACTGTTAAAAGTTGCAAAGACTTTGTCTTTAAAGAACAACACGGCGGTTCGTATCACCAACAAAAACCGCATGGAAAACATTATTTGTAATAACGATGATATTGATGCTTTTTTGGATATTTTCAAAGAGGGTTATGATATTTCAGAGGGAATGGTTCGCGGCGAGCAGAAGCGTGCCCAGATGCAGGAAGCCCTTGGTATTATTACGGAGTTTCAGGATATTGTGATTTCCGTGGCGGAGATGGCGAAAAACGGAAATCTCTCTCCGGAGGAGTATTTACGCAGTGTTTCCAAAATATTTGACGGAAAAACCATGGAGCGAAATCCCATGTTTTTAAAGAATTTGTTACTTTTGTTTTATCGAAGATTGGTACGGAAAGAACGTCAAATCTGGACCATAAAGAAGTCTGAGGATGAATTCGACGTAAAAAAAACCTATGCTTACGATTATGAAGAACAGAGCATTTTTGTCTTTGAAGAAATCTTAAAAATGAAGGAGAATCTCCTGGAATTGGAGCAGGAGCGTTCCCCTGTCTTTTCTTGACAAATACGTCCCTTATGATAAAATTTTTAGGATTATTGTTTTATTGTAAGGAGAAAAAAGATGGCTCAAGCTTATAATCATCATACGGTTGAGAAAAAATGGCAGAAGTACTGGGAGGAAAACGAGACATTTAAAACCGATGTCTGGGATTTTTCCAAGCCTAAGTATTATGCTTTAGATATGTTCCCTTATCCATCCGGCGTAGGTCTACATGCCGGTCATCCCGAAGGATATACAGCTACAGATATTATGTCCCGCATGAAGCGCATGCAGGGCTTTAATGTGTTGCATCCAATGGGATACGATTCTTTCGGTCTTCCTGCTGAGCAGTATGCGGTTACCACAGGAAATCATCCAGCGGGATTTACCGAGAAAAATATCGAAACATTTTCCAAACAGTTAAAAGAACTTGGATTTGATTACGACTGGTCAAAGATGGTGGCTACTTCAGATCCGAAGTTTTATAAATGGACCCAGTGGATCTTTAAAAAGCTTTACGAAGCAGGCTATGCAAAGCACATCGATATGCCGGTGAACTGGTGCGAGGAGTTAGGTACCGTTTTATCCAACGATGAGGTCATTGACGGCAAGAGTGAGCGTGGCGGATACCCTGTTGTAAAGAAGATGATGAAGCAGTGGGTCATCGATCAGCAGGCTTTTGCTGAGGAGCTTTTGGACGGCTTAAATGAAATCGATTGGCCGGAGTCTACCAAAGAGATTCAGAGAAACTGGATCGGTAAGTCTACCGGTGTGGAAGTAGATTTTAAAATTGTTGGTGGCGGAGAGTTTTCTATCTTTACTACCTGTATCGAAACCATTTACGGTATTACCTTTATGGTACTTGCTCCCGACGGAGATATCGTTAAGGGATTAATGGATCGTGTGGAAAATCCCGAGGAAGTGCAAGCTTACATTGATGAAACCTTAAAGAAAAACGACTTGGATCGTACGGATTTAAATAAGACCAAGTCCGGTTGCCCATTAAAGGGAATTTATGCAATCAACCCTGTAAACGGTAAGGAAGTACCATTATTCATCGGTGACTTCGTACTTGCAAGTTACGGAACCGGTGCGGTTATGGCGGTACCGACTCACGATCAGAGAGACTTTGAGTATGCTGAAGTTCACGGCCTTCCTTTGATTCAGGTTATTAATAATAAAGAGGGTAATGTTGACGTAACCGGTCATGCATTTGAAAAGCAGGATTACCTTGGAAAGGGTTGCATCCTTATGAACTCCGAAGAGTTCGACGGACTTACCGTTGAGGAAGCAAAGAAAGCCATCACAAAGAAGCTTGTGGATATGGGCGTTGCCAGAGAAAAGGTAAACTATCACTTCCGTGAGTGGATTTTTGCAAGACAGCGTTACTGGGGTGAACCGGTACCTTGCGTATACAAAGAAGACGGAAGCATCGCATTTCTGGATGATTCCGAACTTCCGTTAGTACTTCCGGAATTAGAGGATTACAAGGGTAAAAACGGTCAGGCGCCTCTCGAAAATGCAGAAGAGTGGAAGCACTATGATAAGAATGGCTTAAAGGGAATTCGCGAGACTTCCACCATGCCGGGTTCTGCAGGTTCTTCCTGGTATTATTTCCGCTATATCGATCCAGATAATAACGATGAATTTGCAAATCAGGAATTGTTAAAGCACTGGATGCCGGTAGACCTTTATGTAGGTGGTCCGGAGCATGCGGTAGGACATTTGATTTATTCCAGAATCTGGAACCGATTCTTATACAATAACGGACTTTCTCCGGTTAAGGAACCGTTTAAGAAGCTGGTTCATCAGGGCATGATCCTTGGAGAAAACGGAATCAAGATGGGTAAGCGTTTCCCGGAATTCGTTGTTAATCCAAGTGATATCGTAAGAGATTACGGTGCAGACACCCTTCGTTTGTACGAGATGTTCATGGGACCGTTAGAGGTTTCCAAGCCATGGAACTCTAATAACGTAGCCGGAGCAAAGAAGTTTATTAACCGAGTATACACCTTCTTTACAGAGGAAGGAAATATCACCGAGGAAAACAACGGCAACTTGGAAAAGATTTACCATCAGACCGTTAAGAAGGTGACCAATGACTTTGAATATTTGGCATTCAATACCGCCATTTCTCAGATGATGATCTTTGTAAATGCGGTTTATAAAGAGGGAAGCTGTCCGAGAGAGTATGCGGAAAACTTTATTAAGATGCTTTCCTGCATCTGCCCACACATCGGTGAGGAGATTTGGCAGATTTTAGGACATGATAACACCATTGCTTACGAGCCATGGCCTTCCTATGATGAAGCAAAATGTGTGGAAGATACGGTAGAGATCGCAGTACAGATCAACGGTAAAGTAAAGGCTACTATCGCCATCGGAAAAGATGAACCGAAGGATGATGCCATTGCAAAGGGTAAAGAAGCCATTGCCGATAAGTTAGAGGGCGTAAGTATCGTAAAAGAGATTTACGTTCCGGGAAGAATTGTAAATATCGTTGTAAAATAGTTGGAAAGGTGGTTTTATACCACCTTTCGTTTTGAAAGGAAAAAGATTATGGCAAAGATTCAAATGACTACACCACTTGTAGAGATGGACGGAGATGAAATGACCCGCATCCTTTGGGGGATGATTAAAGAAGAGTTGATTCTTCCTTTTGTGGATTTAAAAAGTGAGTATTATGACCTTGGATTGGAACATCGTAATGAAACAAACGATCAGGTAACTGTAGATTCCGCCAATGCCACCAAGAAATATGGTGTGGCAGTAAAGTGTGCCACCATTACTCCGAATGCTGCCCGTATGGAAGAGTATGACTTAAAAGAAATGTGGAGGTCTCCAAACGGAACCATTCGTGCTATCTTAGACGGTACCGTATTCCGTGCGCCTATTATCGTAAAAGGAATCGAGCCTTGCGTAAAGAATTGGAAAAAGCCCATTACCATTGCCCGTCACGCATATGGGGATGTATATAAAGCATCTGAGATGATTATTGACGGACCGGGCAAGGTGGAGATTGTCTATACCGCAGAGGATGGAACACAAACACGAGAACTGGTTCATAACTTCACGGGAAAAGGTGTAATTCAGGGACAGCACAACTTAAACGATTCCATCGAAAGCTTTGCAAGAAGCTGTTTTGAATTTGCTTTGGCTACAAAACAGGATTTATGGTTTGCCACAAAGGACACCATTTCCAAAAAGTACGACCATACCTTTAAGGATATTTTCCAGGAAATCTTTGATGCGGAATATAAGAGCAAATTCGATGCGGCAGGCATCACCTATTTTTATACCTTGATTGATGACGCGGTTGCCCGTGTCATGAAATCCGAAGGCGGCTTTATCTGGGCTTGCAAGAACTACGACGGAGATGTAATGAGTGATATGCTTTCTTCTGCCTTTGGTTCCCTTGCTATGATGACTTCTGTATTGGTATCTCCTCAGGGATACTATGAGTATGAAGCTGCTCACGGAACCGTACAGCGCCACTACTATAAGTACTTAAAAGGTGAGGAGACTTCCACCAACTCCGTAGCCACCATCTTCGCATGGACCGGAGCTCTCCGTAAACGCGGCGAACTTGACGGTAATGCTGATCTTATGAAGTTTGCTGACAACCTTGAACGCGCTTGCATTGAAACCATCGAGTCCGGCAAGATGACTAAGGATTTGGCGCTGATTACGAGCCTTGAAAATCCAACAGTTTTAAATAGTAAAGAATTTATCTTAGCTATAAGAAAGACTTTAGAGTCTTATAAATAACAATTTATCTAACTGCCCTCCTCCCGCAGGGCACCCCCCATACTGCCTCGTCGCTAACGCTTCCCTCGTTGTATGGTCCCTCCCCTGCTCGCGTCGGGAATTCAGTCTATACTGATAAATTGTTATTTAAACTATTCAGGAGAATTTATGTTATTAACATGTCAAAATATTAAGATGTCGTTTTTGGATGAAACATTGTTTGAGAATGTTTCCTTTCAGGTGCGGGAGCAGGAGCACGTGGCGCTGGTTGGCCCCAATGGCTGCGGCAAATCCACTCTTTTAAAGATTATTACATCGGAGCTTTCCCCGACGGAGGGCTCTGTTTTCTTTGGTAAAGACGTTTCCTACGGTTATTTGGCCCAGTATCAGGATGTATCGTCCAAGGAATCCATCTATGAGCATGTGCTTCATGCCAATCAAAAGGTTTTGGATTTTGAAGCAAATCTGCTCCAAATGGAAAAATCCATGGAGAATCTTTCCGGTGCGGAACTTGAGCAAACCCTAAACGATTATCATAAAAAGATGCACACCTTTGATTTAATGGGAGGAAACACCTATCGAAGCGAAGTGGTGGGAGTGCTAAAAGGTCTTGGATTTACGGAGGAGGAGTTTGAAAAGAAACTTCATGAGCTTTCCGGAGGACAAAAGACCAGAGTGAATCTTGCCAGACTTTTGGTGCAAAAACCGGACTTTTTGATTTTGGATGAGCCCATCAACCACTTGGATTTGCAATCCATTGAATGGTTGGAAGGATTTTTGCAGAATTATAAAGGAGCCATTTTATTGGTGGCTCACGATCGATTCTTCTTGGATCATATTGTGGATACGGTTATTGATTTGTCATTTCATACCGCAAAGTCCTACAAAGGAAACTATACCGCATTTTCCAAACAAAAGCGGGAGTTTCTACTTACCCGTCAAAGAGAGTATGAAAACCAGCAGAGGGAAATTGCCCATCAGCAGGCGGTGATTGATAAATTGAAAAGCTATAACCGGGAAAAGTCCGTAAAACGTGCGGAAAGCCGTGAGAAGATGCTGGATAAGATGGAGTTGGTGGAGAAAATAAACGAACCGAATACTTCCATGAGAATCCATCTGGAGCCGGATACCGTAAGCGGCAAGGATGTGCTTCATATGTCCCATTTAAAGAAGTCCTTCGGAGAACAAACTCTCTTTGAAGATTTATCCTTCGAGATTCATCGCGGGGAACATGTGGCTTTGATAGGAGACAACGGTACCGGAAAAACCACGATTCTAAAGATTTTAAATGAGATTTATACCGCGGATGCAGGAGAATGCAAATTGAGCAGTGGCGTAACCATGTCCTATTACGATCAGGAACAGCAGGAGTTAAATGAGGAAAATACCTTGTTTGAAGAACTTCGGGAATCTTATGGAGAATTAAACGATACAAAGATTCGTAATGTCTTGGCAGCCTTTTTGTTTACAAAGGATGATGCTTTCAAAAAAATCTCTGCCTTGTCCGGTGGAGAAAGAGGCCGAATCTCTTTAGCGAAGTTAATGCTTTCCGGCGCCAACTTTTTGGTATTGGATGAGCCCACCAACCATTTGGATATGGACAGTAAGGATATTTTGGAAAATGCCATAAATTCTTACTCCGGTACGGTATTGTATGTATCCCACGATCGTTTTTTTATTAATCAAACCGCCACACGTATATTGGAATTAAGGAATGGCGTGCTTTATTCCTATCAGGGAAACTATGATTACTATTTATCCAAAAAGGATGAACCAATTTATCAGTCCTCCGGAATCCAGAAAGAGGAGGCCGTGATGCCTGAAGTATCTGATGCTAAACTTTCCTGGGAGGAACAAAAAAAGGAAGAGGCAAAAAAACGGAAGCGCCTGAATGAGATTTCCAAAATCGAAAAGGAAATTGAAGAACTGGAAACAAGAATTGCTGAGATTGACGAACTGTATTATGAGCCTGAAACAGCCAAGAATTCTGCCAAGTTAAATGAACTGTCAAAAGAACGAAACGACTTGGGAAATCGATTGTCTGAATGCATGGATATCTGGGAAGAATTAAGTTGTTAAATGTTTGACAAAGCACCTGAAACAATCTATACTTTTTTTATGTTATAGCGATATAAGGGGGCTTATATGGAGCAAAATATTTCTCAGGCAGTCATTCGCAGAATGCCAAGATATTATCGATATTTGGGAGAACTTTTAGATAAGGGAGTGGAAAGAATATCCTCCGGAGAATTATCTAAAATGATGCATGTTACCGCATCTCAAATCCGACAGGATTTAAATAATTTTGGCGGGTTCGGACAGCAGGGATACGGATATAATGTTCAATTTTTGTATGACGAAATCGGTAAAATCCTGGGCTTAAATAAGATGCACAATATGATTTTGATCGGTACCGGTAATCTGGGAGCCGCCATTGCCAATTATGTTAATTTTGAAAAGTTTTCTTTTCGTATGATTGGCTTGTTTGATGTAAGTGAAAAGAAAATCGGCAATAAGATTAACGGTTTGGAAATCATGCCCATGGAGGAATTGCCAACCTTTTTAAAGGAACACCATGTCGATATTGCTGCCCTTACCATTCCAAAAGAAAATGCCTGCCAGGTTGCAAAAAAACTGGTAGAATTGGGTGTGGAATCCATTTGGAATTTTGCTCATGTGGATTTGGAGGTTCCGGACAATGTGGTGGTTCAGAATGTGCATTTGTCCGATTCTCTTATGCAATTATCGTATAATATTACACAGAAATAAGGTGTTTTAAATGGATGAGAAACAGTTTGAAACGGCCCTGAAATCTGTCAGAGTTCCTACACTTGTTTTGGATCAAAAGTGGCACAGACTATTTGCTATCAGCGGTAAGCCTGATGATATAAAGAGTCTGGAAGTGGAATGTAAGGAGATTTTGGTACGTCAGGGACATCTCAATCAGGAATTAAAAGATTTAAAAAAGATTAAAGCGGATTTAATGCAAGGCATTGTGGCAAATATGGACGGTGCCGATCTAAATAAAGCAACGGAAGAAAACGAAAAGAAGCTTTCCGACAACAAGCGCCTTTTGGAAGATACCAACAAACGAATCGAAGATGATGAAGATGAGTTAATGGAGATCCCAAAGCTGCTTAAAGAAAAGAATGACGAATTGATGCTTTGCACAATGACCTATTGTTATGCAAGGCTTCGCACCAATGCTTCCGAAGCCCAGGAAATAACGGACTGGATTACCAATGTTCGTATTGAATTAAAGAAGAACATTATTAAAAAGCAAAATCGTGAAATTAACAATAAAGAGATTTATTCCTATCTGCATGACATTTTCGGCAGGGATGTGATGCAGTTGTTTGACGTGAAATACGAGGAGGAGTTTTCCGTTCCGCTGCAAAAGAAAGAAGAGATTGCAGAGGGTGTGAAACGAAAAGAGGAAAAAGAAGCAAATAAGGATAGAAGTGAAAACTTCGACGTTAAAAAGAATGAAGAATAATAAAAACAACAGAGTCTACGCAAAGGTTGACTTGGATGCTTTGCTTTGGAATGTTGAACAAATAAAGAGTCGACTGAAGGAAAATACAAAAATTGTTGCCGTAATCAAAGCGGACGGATACGGTCACGGCTGTCTGCCCATTGCGCTTACACTTGAAAAAGTGCCGTACGTCTGGGGATTTGCCATTGCAACTGCGGAAGAAGCCATGGAACTTCGAGAAGCAGGTATCAAAAAACCGATTCTGATTTTGGGATATTCTTTTGAAGATTCTTATGAAGATTTAGTGAAAAACGATATTTGCCCGACCATTATATCCATGGATATGGCAAAAAAGTATTCCGAAATCGGAGTTCGCTTAAATAAAAATGTGAAGTGTCATATAAAGATTGATACCGGTATGAGTCGTATCGGTTATCAGGTGAATGACGAATCTGTGGAAGAAATCAAAAAAATCGCAGCACTTCCCAACCTTGTCATGGACGGCATTTTTACTCATTTTGCAAGAAGTGATGAAGAGGATAAGACATTTACCACATTGCAGTTTGAAGCCTTTGAGAAAATGATTGCGGAATTAGAAAAGGAGAATGTTACCTTTTGCAATCATCATTGTGCCAATTCCGCAGCAATTTTGGAATATCCGGATGCCAGCTTGGACTTAGCTCGGGCAGGTATTATTCTATACGGTCTTTGGCCTTCCGATGAGGTAAAGCAGAATATTGACTTAAAGCCGGTGTTGTCCCTTTACAGTCATGTGGTGCATGTTAAGACGTTACCGAAGGGACGAAGCATCAGTTATGGGGGAACCGTTACTCTTGAAAAAGAGACCAGAATCGCTACGATTCCCGTGGGATATGCAGATGGTTATTGCCGCGGATTATCATCAAAGGGATATGTTTTGATCAGAGGAAAGAAGGCTCCTATTTTGGGCAGAGTTTGCATGGATCAGTTTATGGTTGATGTAACGGATATCCCGGGAGTTGAAGTCCTTGATTTGGTTACGTTGATCGGAAAGGATCAGACCGAAGAGATTACCCTTGAGGATTTGGGTGCTTTGTCCGGCAGATTTAATTATGAATTTGCCTGCGATTTGGGTATGCGTATTCCGAGATTGTATTATAAAAACAAGGAACTTGTGGATATTAAGGGCTATCAGTCCTTTGACCAAATGTAAAGTTAGGAAAGAAAAATGGACTATCTCCAACGTTTGTTACAATTGTTTCATATCAAAAAAGAAAGTGATGATGTTACCGAAGAAGATGTCATCGATCTGATTCAGGAAGGCCACGAGCAAGGTGTTTTTAAGTCTTCGGAAGCAACTATGATTCAAAATATTTTTAATTTTGATGATAAAATGGCCAGAGATATTATGGTTAACCGTAAAAATGTAGTTGCAATCGAAGCCAATGAAACCGTGAAGGAGGCCATTGATTTCTTTATAGACAATCATTATTCCAGAATTCCGGTGTATGAAAATGACTTAGATCATATTATCGGGATTATCCATATGAAAGAAATCCTTAAAATATCAGCCAGAACAGATTTATATCGTAAAAAGATTAAAGAAATAAAGGATTTGATGTATGAGCCGGAATTTGTTCCGGAGACACATGGAATCCATACGCTGTTTACACAGATGCAGCTTGCGAAAAATCATTTGGTCATCGTGCTTGATGAGTATGGACAGATGTCCGGAATCGTCACCATGGAAGATATTCTGGAGGAAATCGTCGGAAACATCGAGGATGAACACGATGTGGAAGAGGAAAAAGTGCTTGAAGTCTTAGAGGAAGACCAATATTTGATGCACGGGTCCACGGAGATGGATGAAGTGATAGAAAAACTCCATCTGGATATGCCGGATTGTGATTTTGAGACCTTAAACGGATTTCTGACGGATCAGATCGGTGAGATACCGGAAGAACACAAAACCTATGATATACCGTGGGATGGTTACATTTTTCATGTTTTGGACGTTCAAAACCGAATTATATGCGATGTTATAGTTGAAAAAGCATAAATTGAGGTGACATGGGTCGTTTGGCCTATGTCACCTTCTTGAATATAAAGGTTAAAAATGATAAACTAGATTCGATTATGATAGAAGGAGTTTGTTGATATATGTCAGGACATTCAAAATTTGCGAATATCAAGCATAAAAAAGAAAAAAATGATGCCGCAAAAGGAAAGATTTTTACCATTATCGGAAGAGAAATTGCCGTAGCTGTGAAAGAAGGTGGCCCGGATCCGGAGAATAACAGCCGTCTTCGCGATGTTATTGCAAAGGCAAAATCCAACAATATGCCAAATGATACCATTGAAAGAGGTATAAAAAAAGCAGCCGGCGATATGGGATCCGTTAACTACGAAACCGTTACTTATGAGGGGTATGGTCCAAGCGGAACCGCGATTATCGTTAAGGCGTTGACAGATAACAAGAATCGTACTGCAGCCAATGTTAGAAACTGCTTTACCAAGGGTCACGGAAGTATCGGTACTCAGGGTTGCGTTTCTTACATGTTTGACGAAAGAGGACAGATTATCGTTGCCAAAGAAGACTGCGATATGGATGCAGATGATTTGATGATGCTTGCTTTGGATGCAGGTGCCGAAGATTTCAACGAAGAAGAGGATTCTTTTGAGATTCTTACCGCACCGGCTGATTTTTCTGTAGTTCGTGAGGCTCTTGAAAAAGAGGGAATTACCATGGCAGATGCAGAGGTTACCATGATTCCGCAGAATTATGTTACCTTAGATTCCGAGGAAGATATTACCATGATTAATCGTATCTTGGATCTTTTGGATGAAGACGATGATGTTCAGGAAGTTTTCCATAATTGGGATGAATAAATAATTATAGGGAGAAGGTTTTTTGTATGAGGAAGATTTTATTTGCGGCAAGTGAATGTGTACCTTTTGTTAAGACCGGAGGACTTGCCGATGTAGTGGGGGCACTACCAAAAGAATTCTTCAAAGAGGATTGGGATATTCGTGTGGTTATGCCGAATTATACCTGCATTCCACCTGAGTTTCGTGATAATTTTAAATATGTCACCAGTTTTAACCTTGGAATGGGACCGTATATCGGTGAAAAGTATTGCGGTGTTATGACCTACGAATACCAAGGCGTTACCTATTATTTCATTGATAACTTAGAGTATTTCGAATGCTTTTACCCCTATGGGGATGCAAGATATGATATGGAAAAGTTCACATTCTTTGATAAGGCTGTACTTTCCATGCTTCCTCTTATTGATTTTCGCCCGGATTTGATTCATTGTCATGACTGGCAGACCGGATTGATCCCGGTATATTTAAAGACGGAGTTTCAGGCAAATCCATTCTTTTGGAATATTAAAAGCATTATGACCATTCATAATCTTAAGTTCCAGGGTGTTTGGGACGTAAAGACGTTGCAGGGACTTTCCGGATTACCACAGTCTCTGTTTACTCCGGACAAGCTTGAGTGCAATAAGACCGGTAATATGTTAAAGGGCGGACTGGTGTATGCGGATTATATTACTACGGTAAGTCCTACCTATACTGATGAGATTCAGACACCTTATTATGGCGAGGGATTGGATGGACTTCTCGGATCCCGTCATTTTGATATGCAGGGTATTATAAACGGTATTGACTATGATTCCTATAATCCCGCATCGGATAAAAGACTTTACAAGAATTACGATGTCACCAATTTCCGTAAGAATAAGAAGATAAACAAAGAGCGTCTTCAGGAAGATTTGGATTTAGCAATCGACCCGAAGAAGTATATGATTGGTTTGGTCTCAAGACTGACAGATCAAAAAGGCTTGGATTTGATTAATTATTGTATGGACGGTATAGTGGACGAGTTCACACAACTTGTGGTTATCGGTACCGGAGAAAGCCGCTATGAGAATATGTTCCGTCACTATGCATGGAAGTATCCGGACAGAGTATCTGCCAATATTTGCTATTCCGAAGATTTGGCACGTAAGCTCTATGCTGCGGCTGATGCATTTTTGATGCCGTCTCGGTTTGAACCTTGCGGATTGACACAGCTTATATCTTTCCGCTACGGAACTGTGCCGATTGTCCGTGAAACCGGCGGATTAAAGGATACGGTGGTTGCATTTAACGAATATGAGAAGACGGGAGACGGATTCTCATTTACCAACTATAACGGAGATGAACTTTTAAATACCGTCAATTATTCCAAATGGGTCTTCTTTGAGAAAAAGCAGCAGTGGAATAAGATGGTGGAGCGTGGCATGAAAAAGGATTATTCCTGGTCAGCTTCCAAGTTCCAATACGAAGGCTTGTATAAGTATTTAATCGGTTTTTAATGAGGTTTAAACAGAAAGGAGTTGTGTTTGTGCACGACTCCTTTTTTGTGTAAAAAAGAATTATCTGAATAAAATAGATGTAGTGTGACACTAATAAGTTATCTACAAGATTTTGTGTTTTGTTAATGACATTTTTTCCTAATTATGGTATGATTAGTCACGATTAAGACTAAATATTTTTAAGAATAACGATAAGGATGAAAAGAGATGGCATCCACTAATACTGGGAAAAAGAATACCGGCACAAAGAAAAAGCAAACAACCGCTAAAAAATCAATTTCTTCCGGCAACACAAAAAAGACTACAACACAAAGAAAACGGGTATCCACATCACAGATGAAGAATGTGAGTGTGACCAATACCCTTGTTTCCAATGAAGTGATTCTGTGGTCTACGCTTGCCGTAAGTATTTTGCTGTTTTTGGGTGATTTGGGCTTTGGAGGAATTATCGGTGATAATGTAGGACGATTCTTCTTTGGCCTTTTTGGCGTGCTTTCCTACGGATTTCCATTTTTACTTTTGTTTTCCGTGTTTTTTATAGTGTCCAATCGACAGAATCAGGTGGCTACCATAAAAGTAATTGCTGCTCTTTTTCTGTTTTTGTTTTTAATTACCATTGTGGATTTAACTTATCGGGACGGTCTGGTGGTGTTGCCTACGGATGCTTTTGAATACGGTTTCCATTACAAAAACGGTGGCGGTTTCTTCGGAGGCGGGCTGGCTTATCTTTTGGTAAACGGATTTGGTCTGATCGGAGCATATGTTATTGATGTTATTGGAATGATTATATCCGTTGTTTTAATTACGGAAACATCCATTTTTCGTGCGGTCAGGAACAAAAGCCGACACGATAGAGTTCGTGCCGAGATACGTCGTAAAGAGCGTAATAATGAACTGAAAAAAATTCGCAAGGAGACACAGCAGGCCAAAGTTACCTTTGACACCAAAATTGAAAATAAAGATGTTGGGAATACGGATGAAGTATCCGAATTAAACATTAATATTTATAATCCGGCTGCAGAAGTAGAAGATATCAATCGTGTGGAATTAACATCCAATGTGTCATCCAAAACCGAGCTTTCATCTTTTACTCCGGTGCAGGATACACCGGTGACGCAGGAAATACCTGTAGTACGGGAAATACCGGTGGTACAGGAAACACCTCCGGAGCCCGAGACAAATGAAGAGGAACCCAAACCTCTGTCCCGTCCGAGGGATACGGCAGAGTCCAGGGAAGAGACCATGCGTGAAACTGAAAAAATCGATCAGGCGGTTTTGCGTTCTAAATCATCATCCAAGAAAAAATACAGAATTCCTCCCGTGGATCTTCTTAAGAAAAACGATTTGAAGGGGAAGGGTATTTCAAAGGATGACTGCAGAAGTACTGCGGAAAACTTAGAAAGAACCTTGGAAGTGTTCGGAGTACCGGGGAAGGTGGAAAACGTCAGCGTCGGTCCTTCCGTTACCAGATTTGAATTTAAGCCGGAGCTGGGAGTTAAGGTATCAAAGATTACCAATTTGGCAGATGATATTAAGTTAAATCTTGCAGCTCAGGACATTCGTATCGAAGCCCCGATTCCGGGAAAGCAGGCGGTAGGAATTGAAATTCCGAATAATGATGCCGTTATGGTGGGACTTCGAGAGTTAATAGAGACCGGTGAGTTTAAAAAAGCACCTTCTAAAATTGCCTTTGCTGCCGGTCGGGATATTGGCGGTAATGTTATTATTTCCGATATTGCAAAGATGCCGCATTTACTGATTGCCGGAGCGACGGGTTCCGGTAAATCCGTGTGTATTAACACCATTATTATGAGCATTCTTTACCGTGCCAACCCGGATGAGGTAAAGCTTATTATGATTGATCCAAAGGTGGTGGAACTTTCCGTGTATAACGGCATTCCTCATCTTTTGATTCCTGTTGTGACGGATCCGAAAAAGGCTGCAGGTGCGTTGCAGTGGGCAGTGAAAGAAATGACGGATCGCTATCAGCGATTTGCGGAAGCCGGCGTTCGCGATATGAAAGGTTATAACGAAAAGGTGGGTCGTGGTGAAATGCCACCGAAGGAACAACCGGATGGAAGTTTGGAAACCCCTTCCAAGATGCCTCAAATTGTGGTTATTGTTGATGAGTTGGCGGATCTTATGATGGTTTCTTCCAAGGAAGTGGAGGAAGCAATTTGCCGATTGGCTCAGCTGGCCAGAGCGGCAGGTATTCATTTGATTGTTGCTACACAGAGACCTTCCGTAAACGTTATTACAGGATTGATTAAAGCAAATATGCCTTCACGAATAGCTTTTGCGGTTTCCAGCGGTGTAGACAGCCGTACAATCCTTGATCAAAACGGTGCGGAGAAGCTTCTTGGAAAGGGTGATATGCTTTATTTCCCACAGGGATTTACAAAGCCTCTTCGTGTTCAGGGAGCCTTTGTTTCCGATCAGGAAGTGGCTGCTGTTGTCAATTATATTCGTGAACAAAATGATGATTCCGAAGAAGATGCAAAGAAGCAGGAAGATATTTTAAGCCACATGGAATCCTTTAGCTCAGGTTCCGATGGCATGATTTCCGATGCCTCCGGTGGCAGTGACGATGAAAGAGATTCTTATTTTGCGGATGCGGGCAGGTTGATTATTGAAAAAGAGAAGGGTTCCATTGGAATGCTTCAGCGAAATTTCAAAATCGGATTTAACAGAGCGGCTCGCATAATGGATCAATTAGAGGATGCCGGTGTGGTTGGACCTGAGGAAGGAACAAAGCCCAGAAAGGTGCTGGTTTCTTTGGATGAGTTCAACGGCATGGTTTCATAAATCTTTTGTAAATCAATGAAGAAAGAGGAGTATAAAAGTATGAAAAGCGACATTCAGATTGCACAGGAAGCAAAGATGCTTCCCATCACAGAAGTAGCAAAAAGCCTTGATATCGACGGAGAGGATCTTGAACTTTACGGAAAGTATAAGGCTAAGTTTTCCGAGGATTTAATTGCAAAAAGCAGTAAAAACCCGGATGGAAAACTCGTGCTTGTTACCGCAATTAACCCCACACCTGCCGGTGAAGGAAAAACCACCACATCCGTAGGCTTGGGACAGGCTTTCGGGAAATTAAATAAAAAAGCGGTTCTCGCTCTTCGTGAACCCTCTTTGGGTCCTTGTTTCGGAATCAAAGGTGGTGCCGCAGGCGGTGGTTATGCCCAAGTTGTTCCCATGGAAGATTTGAATCTGCATTTTACCGGAGATTTTCATGCGATTACTTCTGCAAACAATCTCTTGGCAGCACTTTTGGACAATCATATACAGCAGGGAAACGAACTTGGAATTGACCCTCGACAGATTGTTTGGAAAAGATGCGAGGATATGAATGATCGCGTTCTTCGTAATGTAGTGGTTGGTCTTGGAGCAAAAGGCGACGGAATGGTTCGTGAGGATCATTTTGTAATTACCGTAGCCTCTGAGATTATGGCGATTTTCTGCCTTGCCAGCGATTATGAGGATTTAAGAGAGCGTCTTGGCCGTATTATTGTGGCATATAGTTTTAAGGGTGAACCTGTTACCGCAAAAGATTTAAAGGCTGTGGGTGCCATGATGGCCTTGTTGAAAGATGCTTTTGCTCCGAATTTGATTCAGACGTTGGAACATACGCCTGCCATTGTTCATGGCGGACCATTTGCCAATATTGCACACGGTTGTAATTCTGTTCGTGCTACAAAAACTGCTTTAAAACTGGCAGATATTGTTGTTACGGAAGCCGGTTTTGGTGCAGACTTGGGTGCTGAGAAATTCTTTGACATTAAGTGTCGTATGGCGGGCCTTCATCCGGACGCTGTTGTTTTGGTAGCTACCATTCGTGCTTTAAAGTATAACGGAGGCGTGAAAAAGGAAGATTTATCCGAAGAAAATTTAGACGCTTTGAAAAAGGGTGTTGTTAATCTGGAAAAACATATTGAAAACCTACAGAAATATAAGGTTCCGATTGTGGTAACTTTAAATTCCTTTGTTACGGATTCCGAAGCGGAAACAGAGTTTGTTCGTTCCTTCTGTGAAGAGAGAGGCTGTGAATTTGCTTTGTCCGAAGTATGGGAAAAGGGTGGTGAAGGCGGCATAGAACTTGCCAATAAAGTACTTGATGTTTTAGAGAACAAAACCTCCGAGTTTACCACGTTATATCCGGATAATATGTCTTTAAAGGATAAAATCGAGACAGTGGCAAGGGAGATTTATGGTGCGGATGGTGTTGATTATGCACCTGCCGCTTTAAAGAGCCTTGAAAAATTAGAAGATTTGGGAATGGGAAATTGTCCGGTATGTATGGCAAAAACCCAGTATTCTCTTTCGGATGATCCGAAGAAACTGGGAAGACCTACCGGCTACCGTATTTCTGTTCGAGAGGTTTATCCATCCGCAGGTGCAGGGTTTGCTGTGGCTGTTTTAGGAAGTATAATGACTATGCCGGGACTTCCAAAGACACCGGCGGCATATAACATTGATGTGGATTCTGAGGGAAATATTACAGGATTGTTCTAGTATTAGGGGAGAGTAATGTATGATTTGTCCTTTATGTGAGGCAAAAATCGAAGAGGGAAGTGTTTATTGCAGTAATTGCGGAAAGCCCATTCAGGTAGTTCCGGATTACAATCCGTTGGAAGATGATTTTCTCCCGGAAATGCTTGCAGGCACGAAAACAAAGACGCCGATTACCGATGCAGCAAAAAACAGGGAAAGTAATAAATTTGATTACAAACCCATTGTTTTAATAGTTGTGGCGTTTGTTATAGTTATCGTAACCTTAACAAGTATAACTTTTTATCAGCATTCTTTTGGCCATTATTATAATGAGGCAATGGTTTATTATGAGGATGAGGACTATAAAAATGCCGTTGCTTATTTGGAAAGTGCTTTAGAGAAAAAGGCGGATTATGATGCCTATATCGCGTTGGGAAAGTCCTATTATAAGTTGGAAGAATACGATAAGGCGGATGAAGCGTTTACGAATGCCCTTAAGCAAAACAGAGACAGCGCGGAAGTGATTTCTCTTTTGGCTGTTCTTTATGATAAAACCGATAATTCCTTTAAATTACAGGGCTTATTTGAAATGGATTTGACGGATGAGCAGAAAAAAGCTTTGGAAGGTTATGAATCCTTTGCCCCTGTTTTTTCGTTGGAAAGTGGTAAATATGACAGCAACGTTACCGTAGAACTTTTCAGCGCAGATGGTTTTTCCATCTATTATACATTGGATGGAACCTCGCCTTCAGAGAAAAACGGTAAATTGTATGAAGAACCGGTGCCTATTACAAATCAGGGAAAAACCACATTGTCCGCTGTATGTATCAATGATTCGGGTAAGCTTTCCAATGTGGCCAGTGAGACTTATGAGATTTCTTATGTGATGCCCGCAACTCCCGAAATTTCTCCTACCGGAGGAGTGATTACAAAACAGACCTACATTACGGTTACCTGCCAGACAGAAGGCGTTTCCATTTATTATACCTGGGATGATTCCATGCCGACTGTGGATTCGGCTTTGTATACGGAGCCTATTCTGATCCCCGAGGGCAACAATATCCTGTCAGCTATTGCAATAGATGAGCATGGAATGAATTCTGATGTAGTAAAGAGTAATTATATTTATTATCCATAATGAAAATAACCATATTAACTGTTGGAAAAATCAAAGAAAAGTTTTATCGGGACGCCGTTTCCGAATACGAAAAACGTTTGTCCAAGTATGCTACCGTACAGATCGTTGAAGTGCCGGATGAAAAAACCAAAGAGAATCTTAGCGATACGGAACGAAAGCAGATCTTGGAAACAGAAGGTAATAAACTTTTATCTAAGATTCCTGATAACGCTTACGTCATTACCATGGAGATTCTTGGTAAAAAATATGATTCCCTTGGATTTTCCAAGTTTTTGGAAGAGAAGATGAACACGGGAAACAGTCATTTGGTTTTTGTGATAGGCGGTTCATTAGGTCTTTGCGAAGCGGTTAAGAATCGTGCCGATGCAAAGATTTCATTTTCGGATTTGACCTTTCCGCATCAATTGATGCGTGTTATTTTGTTGGAACAAATCTATCGCGGATTCCGCATTATGAGAAATGAACCCTACCATAAATAGGAGAGAAAACTATGAATTATCAAATGTATGATTTGATTGAAAAAAAGAAAAAAGGTTTGGCCTTGGATAAGGACGAGATTTCTTATTTAATCAACGGGTTTACCAAGGGAGAGATTCCGGATTATCAGATGTCTGCGTATCTTATGGCAGTATGTTTTAACGGTATGACAGATGAAGAAACCTATGAATTTACCATGGCTATGAAAAACTCCGGAGACGAGTTGGATCTTTCTTCCATTCCGGGAATGAAAATCGATAAACATTCCACCGGTGGTGTGGGAGATAAAACCACTTTGGTATTGGCTCCGTTAATTGCTTCTTTAGGAGTCCCGGTGGCAAAAATGTCCGGAAGAGGATTGGGCCATACCGGTGGTACAATTGATAAACTAGAGGCTTTTCCGGGATTTATGACTGCGTTGCCGGAAGAAAAATTTATGGAAAACGTGAAAGAACACGGTATTGCTGTTGCAGGTCAAACGAAGAATTTGGCTCCGGCCGATAAAAAAATATATGCCCTTCGTGATATTACGGCAACGGTAAACTCCATCCCCCTAATTGCTTCTTCCATTATGAGCAAGAAGCTTGCCAGCGGTGCAGACGGTATTTGTTTGGATGTGAAGGTAGGCTCGGGAGCATTTATGAAGGATGCTGAACATGCCAAGAAGCTTGCATCCGCCATGGTGGAAATCGGAAGACGGGCCAACCGAAAAATGGTGGCCATCCTTACGAATATGGATGAGCCTTTGGGTTATGCCGTTGGCAATACCTTAGAGGTTATGGAAGCAATAGATTCTTTAAAGGGCAACGGGCCAAAGGATTTTATGGAACTCATCTATGCTTTGGGCGAGGAGATGCTGTTGCTTGCGGATGACAGCCTTACAAAAGAAAAAGCCCATGCTTTGTTGGAAGACTCCATTCAAAGCAAAAAGGCCTACGAGATGTTTAAGACCTTTGTGGAAATCCAGGGAGGAAATCCCGACGATGTGGATCATATCGAAAATCTCTTGCATGCATCTTATGTAGTTGATGTAATATCCGACAGCCACGGATATGTTAAGGAGATTCAGGCGGAAGAAATCGGTCGTGCCTCCATGATTTTAGGTGGCGGAAGAGCAACCAAAGAAGATGTCATCGATATGTCCGTAGGGGTTGTATTAAAGAAAAAAGTTGGTGACAAGGTTTGTAAGGGAGATACTCTTGCCGTGATTTACGGTAACGGAAAAGATGCCGTGGATCTGGCTGTTTCCAAAGTAAAGGATGCCTATGGATTTAGCGACGAAACGGTGATTCCAAAGCCAATGATTATTGAGATTATAAAGTAGTAGGAGCGTAGTTTTTTGGAAAAAGAACTTTTGTTGAATATACCGGCAGATCATTTGGAAAATATCTTCGGTCAGTTTGATCATAATATAATGATTATTGAAAACGCATTGGGTGTATCCGTTGTAAATCGCGGAGATTCCGTAAAGATTTTAGGGGAAGACACCGGAGTGGAAGCTGCGAAAAACGTGGTTTTGGAACTTTTGTCTTTATCAAAGCGAGGAAACCATATTTCAGAGCAGAATGTACGCTATGCCCTTTCTTTAAAAGAAAATATAAAAGACCATCCGATGGTTAAAATAGATGAAGATTTGATTTGTCATACCATTTCCGGTAAGCCTGTAAAACCCAAAACCGTTGGTCAGAAGAAGTATGTGGATGCCATACGAAAGCGTATGGTTGTATTTGGAATCGGCCCGGCGGGTACAGGTAAAACATATCTTGCCATGGCCATGGCGATTACTGCATTTCAAGCAGGAGAGGTAAATCGAATTATTTTAACCCGTCCGGCCATCGAGGCAGGAGAGAAACTTGGATTTTTACCCGGGGATTTGCAAAGTAAAGTGGATCCCTATTTACGCCCTTTATATGATGCTCTTTATCAGATTATGGGTGCGGATAATTTCCAAAGAAATATGGAAAAAGGATTGATTGAGGTGGCACCCCTTGCTTATATGAGAGGTCGGACCCTGGATAATTCCTTTATTATTCTGGATGAGGCACAAAACACCACGCCGGCGCAGATGAAAATGTTTTTGACACGTATCGGATTCGGATCAAAAGCGGTTATTACAGGTGATGCTACGCAAAAGGATTTACCTACAGGCGCCGTATCCGGATTGGATGTAGCGCTTAAGGTGTTGTCAAAAGTGGATGATATCGGCATCTGCAAACTAAGCGGAGATGATGTGGTCAGACATCCGCTGGTTCAAAAAATAGTAAACGCTTATGAAGTTTACGAAAAAAACCACAATAAGGATCGTAAAAAGAAATGAAACTAGAAGAAAAACAAATACCTCCCGGACGATTTGCTTATGTATTCGGGATGTTTGTCGTATCCGTAATCAGCGTGTTTATTCTTGCTTACGGCAAAAAACTTCTTTTGGATCAGGCACTTTGTCTTTTGACGTTGTTCTTCAGTTATTGGGTCGTTTTTATCCTGTCCCTGATTCATCAAAGAAAAATCGGTAAATTTACATATAAGGATACTACCTATCGAAATCTGTTTTTGATTTCTCTTTTGGGTTGGGCACTCATGATAGCCACCAATTATATTCCGGATTTGTTTGGTCCGGTTTTATTGGTAGGATTTTTGTACGTGGCGGTTTGTGACTCAAGTCTTTCGTTGGCATCTTGCATTTTTATGGATTTGCTGTATTGCTTTATTACGGGAACCAACAGTTATATTTTGTATTGTTATTGCGTTCTGTCCATTTTTGGAATTCTTTTTGCCTACTACTTAAAAGAAAACAAAAATGAAACCAGAATTATCAATTATTTTTTGATTCTGATTATACAGTTTGTGGTTCCTTTTATCTTTTATGTGTTTACATTCGGTTCCATTGATTTGGACCATTTGTATAAGTTTTTACTGTTGGCATTTTTGTATACCGTTATCATATATTTGGGATTCGGTTACCTGGTGCGATTTGATCAAAGAGAAGAGCAGATTGCATATGAAACTTTTATGGATGATGAGTATTCTCTTATTGTGGATATTATGCATTTTTCCATCGGAGAGTATTTTCATGCCAGAAAAGTGTCTGATTTGGCCAGAGAGTGCGCAAGGGAAATCGGAGCCAATGAGATGGTGGCTGCCTGTGCCGGTTTGTATTACCGAATCGGTGTTTTAGAGGGGGAGCCTATTATTGACAATAGTGTTGCTATTGCGCAAAAACATTGCTTCCCAAGGGAAGTGGTACAGATCTTGTATGAGTACAAGGGCATCAACCAGCATCCTTCCGGACCGGAATCGGCCATTGTCCAGATTGTTGATTCCGTGCTTACCAAGGTAGAAGCAATGAGAGATACCATGGACAGCTCTTGGAATCAGGAAATGTTGATTTATCAGACGGTAAATGAGTTTTCCAATGAAGGAATGTATGATGATTCCAACCTTACCATGAATCAGTTTTTAAAGATTCGTAACACATTGATTATGAAAGGGGATCTTTATGACAGTGGAGATGATAGATGAGGTAGAAACTACCTTTGATTTTGATATGGAAGAAGTGGCTAATGCCGTTGCAAAGGGTGTTTTGGAGTATGAAAAATTTCCGAAGGAAGCCTATGTTTGTGTCACATTGGTTTCAGAGGAAGATATCCAAAGCATTAATCGTGAGCAAAGAGATATGGACGCGGTAACGGATGTGCTGTCTTTTCCCATGATTCCCTGGACATCTCCTTCCGATTTTGAAAAACTGGGAGAATTTGAGGATATTTGTGACCCGGATTCCGGTGAAGTTATTTTGGGAGATGTGGTGCTTTGCTACCAAAGAATCATTGATCAGGCCAAAGAATTCGGTCATTCCGAAAAACGAGAATTTGCTTTTTTGATTTGTCATAGTATGCTACATTTATTGGGATATGATCATATGGAGAACAGCGATCGTATCCTTATGGAAGAACATCAGGATCAAATCATGAATTATATCAATATTACAAGAGAGAGTTAATCGATTGATTATCATTTATTATGAACACGAAAAATAATCGTAACAATACAAATTTTTTGGTACAGGGATCCATACTTGCCATAGCATCTATTATCAGCCGTATTGTGGGGCTTATCTATCGAGTTCCGCTTACGGCTATTATCGGTAAAACGGGAAATAATTATTATGGAACCGCTTTTGAAATATACAGCATTATTTTAATTATTTCATCTTACAGTTTGCCTCTTGCAGTCTCTAAGCTTGTGGCTACCAGAATGGAAAAGGGAGAAATCAAAAACACCATGAAGGTGTTGAAAGGTTCTTTGCTTTTTGCCCTCGTTAGTGGCGGTACTTTTATGTGTATCGTGTTTTTCTTTGCCGACGTGTTTACGGATATTTTAAAGACGCCGTTGGCTTCCATTGCGCTTCGCGTATTGGCACCTGTGATTCTTATTGTTGCCGTTCTTGGAGTATTCAGAGGATTCTTTCAAGGATTGCATACCATGATGCCAAGTGCGATTTCGCAGATTATTGAGCAAATATTAAATGCAATTGTTTCCATTGTGGCAGCTTATTATTTATTTGGACTTGGGTCTAAGATGGGGCGTGTACTTGGAAACAAAGAGGAGTATGCTGCAGCTTACGGTGCTGCGGGAGGTACCCTTGGCACTGCGGTAGGTGCTTTATCCGCTTTGCTTTTTGTTTTGTTTATTTATCTGGTGTTTTATAAGAGTTTTAAACGTCGGATTGTCCGTGATCATAAGCCCAATAAAGAATCATACGGGCAGGTGTTTAAACTTTTGATTTTTACCATTATTCCTGTGCTTTTAAGTACCACTCTTTATAATATCGTGTCTATTTTGGATCAGGGTATTTTTAAAAACATGGTGACACTACAGGGATATGAAACAAAGCAGATTTCAGAATGGTGGGGTGTTTATACCGGACAATACAAGGTTTTAATTAACGTGCCGATTTCCATTGCAAGCGCCATGGCAGCTTCTGCTGTTCCTACTTTGGCAGCGGCATATAATAACGACAACATGAAAAGGGTTCGCTCTCAGATTCACAGTGCAACCAGATTTATCATGATGATTGCCTTTCCGTGTACTGTGGGAATGGCGGTGTTGGCGGGACCGATTATGATGCTGTTGTTTTCCGACAGCGATCCGGATTCCGTTAAAATGCTGATGTACGGATCGATTGCCATATTATTCTATTCCCTGTCTACTTTGTCCAACGGTATATTGCAGGGAATTGATCGATTGCGCATTCCCGTAAGAAATGCTGCAATTGCTTTGGTTCTACAACTTGTTTTTTTAATTGTTGCTTTACAGAAGTTTGATCTGAATATATACGGAATGGTTTATGCCAATGCTTTTTACGGACTTTGTATGTGTGTGTTGAACCATCTGTCAGTGGTACGTTATAGCGGAGTGAAGCAGAATATTCATAAGACATATCTGTTACCACTTTTGTCTTCGGTTGTGATGGGAATTGCAGTGTTTATCATCTATCAATTGCTTCACGTGACGACTCACAGTAATGCGATATCTTGTGTGGCAGCAATGGTGGTTGGTGTTTTTGTATATTTTGTAGTTATGCTTTTGGTTCGGGGAATTTCCGAAAAGGATTTAAGAAAATTTCCTGAAGGCGATCGATTGGTTCGCTTTGCAAAAAGCCTTCATTTGCTGTAGGAGGATGTATGGTTTACGATCTTGTTGTTGTAGGCGGCGGTGCATCGGGGATGATGGCTGCTTTATCCGCAAAAGAAGAAAATGCCAATGTGTGTATTCTTGAAAGAAACCCTATCCTTGGGAAAAAGATTCTTTCCACCGGAAACGGCAGATGTAATTTTACAAATGAAAAACAAGAGGACAGTTGTTATTTCCCTGGTGATGATTGCCTGTTAGATGAGGTTTTACATCGATTTAACCTGGAAAAAACCTTGGTTTATTTTTCAAAAATAGGAGTACTTTCCAAAGTAAAGGACGGATATTATTATCCAAGAAGCAATCAGGCTTCTTCCGTGCGGTATTGTTTTGAAAAAGCAATTCTTTCAAAAGGAATTGATTTTCGACCTTCTACAAAGGTTATGAATATAAAAAAAGAAAACGATGTTTTTGTGATTTCCACCGATCAGGGTGAATACCTGGCTCGAAAGTGTATTCTTGCAGGCGGGGGAATGGCGGCTCCTAAAACAGGAAGTGACGGAAGTCTCTACAAAATTGCCAAGAAATTCGGACATCATATTATAAAACCCTTGCCTGCGTTGGTTCAGCTGCATTGCAAGGAAAAATTCTTTTCTCAATTGAAAGGTGTCAGAAGCTTTGGAAAAGTTACACTTTTTGTAGACGATGAGATGATTGCATCGGATGAGGGAGAAATTCAGTTTACAAAAGAGGGAATCTCCGGAATCCCCGTGTTTAATATTTCCAGATTTGCAACTCGGGCGTTGGATCAAAAGAAATGTGTATATGCATCATTGGATTTTTTTCCTGATTTTTCCTACGATGTTTTATTTGCTCATATGCGCCAACAGTTGTTGTACAGAAACTATCCTGTTACGGTTCGTGACGGATTGGTGGGGATGCTTAATGAAAATATTATTGCCGTTGTTTTGAAACTACTGAAGATTTCATCTGATGAGAGCACTGCCGCGCTGAAAGAGGATGATATTCATGCCATTTCTTCTCTGTTAAAAGATTTTCGTGTGTCCATAGTAGGAAGTCATGATTTTGACAGTGCCCAGGTTACCTGTGGTGGAGTGGATGTAAGTGAAGTGAACTTTGATATGGAGTCCAAACTTGTAGACGGTCTTTTTTTTGCCGGTGAAATCTTAGATGTGGACGCCATTTGCGGAGGCTATAATCTTCAGTGGGCTTGGTCCAGTGGCTATATAGCCGGAAAGTGCGTGTTGGAGAAGTAAAATGCTTTTATTGAAACAGTTAAAGGTGCCGGTTTCAAAAGATGAAACCGGTTCTTTACGAAACAAAATCATAAAAGAACTTCATATTAAAGATTCTGAACTGGTCTCTTTTCAAACATTAAGAAAATCCGTGGATGCCAGAAGAAAGGATCAGATTTTTTATGTTTACAATGTTGTCGTTGAGGTATCGGCTAAGGAAGATTCTTTGCTGAAAAAACGCTTCAAAATCCAAGTGGAACCCTATCAAAGACAAGGCTATGAAATTCCCAAAGCAAGCAAGGATTCCTCAGGGGATATTGTTATTGTAGGAGCAGGTCCTGCAGGATTGTTTGCTGCATATTATTTGGCTCTGGCAGGCTTGAAGCCCATTCTTTTGGAACGGGGAAAAGATGTGGACGCCAGAAAAAAAGATATCGAAGAATTCTGGAAGACAGGCGTACTTAACACAGAAAGCAACGTGCAGTTTGGGGAAGGCGGCGCCGGAACTTTTTCCGACGGAAAGCTGAATACGCTGGTAAAAGATACCGCCCACAGAAACACGTTTGTTTTAGAGACTTTTGTAAAATTCGGTGCTCCCCAAGAGATTCTATATGACTATAAACCACATATCGGAACGGATATTTTGTTATCTGTAATAAAGAAAATGCGGGAAGAATTGATTCGCATGGGAGTGAGTATCCGATTTGAGTCCAAGGTGGAAGACTTTATCATTACCCAAGGTCGTATTGTTTCTCTTGTTCTTGAAAATAAAGAAATCATTCCATGTAAACATGTGGTTCTTGCCATAGGTCACAGCGCAAGAGATACTTTTTATAAGCTTTACGAAAAAAAAGTAAAAATGACCGCAAAGGAATTTGCAGTGGGCTTTCGCGTGGAACATAAGCGATCTTTCATTGATGAACATCAGTATGGACAATATGCTCCTATTTTGGGAAGTGCTCCCTATAAGCTCGCCTGCAAACTTAATAACGGCCGTGGAGTATATTCTTTTTGCATGTGTCCCGGTGGTTATGTGGTGAATTCTTCTTCGGAAGAAAATCATTTGGTGGTTAACGGAATGAGCTATTCCAAGCGGGACGGTAAGAATTCCAACTCTGCCATAGTGGTATCCGTTGGTGATAAGGAGTTTGATCTGAATAATCCCTTGGCAGCCATTGAATACCAAAGAAAACTGGAACGTCTTGCCTATGATCTTGGAAAAGGAAAAATTCCACAGCAGTTGTTTGGCGATTTTTTTTCCATGAAGGAATCTGCCGGGTACGGTTCTTTTGCTTCTGAGCATAAAGGTGTGGCTGCTTTTGCGGATTTGAATCCTTTGTTTTCGGAAGAAATGAGAGATTCCTTCGTAGAAGGTATGAGATTGTTTGATAAAAAAATGAAAGGTTTTTATGATGAGGAAGCGATTCTTTCCGGAGTGGAAAGCAGAACTTCTTCGCCGATTCGCATAGTAAGAAATGAAGACTTTATGTCTGATGTGAAGGGCCTTTACCCATGCGGCGAAGGCGCCGGCTATGCAGGAGGAATCACATCCGCAGCCATGGATGGATTGAAAGTGGCGGAGCGGATTACGAAATTTTATTTGTAGTTTAGGAAATTGTTATGGGCGAATATACACCAATGATGCAACAGTACTTAGAGACAAAGAAAGAGTACAGTGATTGCATTCTGTTTTATCGATTGGGCGATTTTTATGAGATGTTTTTTGACGACGCAAAAATCGTATCCAAAGAATTGGAATTAACCCTTACGGGAAAAGCATGCGGGATGGAAGAAAGAGCTCCAATGTGTGGAGTTCCTTTTCATGCTGTGGATAATTATCTGCCTCGCTTGGTAAATAAAGGCTATAAGGTTGCCATTTGTGAACAGGTTGAGGATCCAAAAGAAGCAAAAGGTCTGGTGAAAAGGGAAGTTATTCGTGTGGTGACTCCGGGTACCAATATTGACGGAGCTTCTTTGGACGAGACAAAGAATAACTTTATTATGAGCGTTGTTTATCACGGTGATAAGTTTGGACTGTCATTTGCCGATGTTTCCACCGCAGATTTTTATTTAACGGAAGTGGATTCTCCGCAGAAACTTTTGGATGAAATGAACAAGTATCATCCTTCCGAGATGATTTGTAACGAGGCATTCTACATCAGTGGAATTGATTTGGATCGGTTGAAGGATCGGTATCATTTCCTTGTGACAGCTATGGATGCATCTTATTTTGATGACAGTTATGTAAAAGATTTGCTGCTTCGTCATTTTAAGTGTATGTCTTTGGAAGCATTGGGAGTAGCGGATTTCCCTATCGGCTGTCTTTCCGCAGGTGCGTTGCTTTCTTATTTGTCCGATACACAGAAATCCGATTTGTCTCATATGAATCGGATTACCCCCTATATTAATGGAAATTACATGCTGATTGATTCCTCATCCAGACGGAATCTGGAGCTTGTGGAAACCATGCGGGAAAAGGAGAAAAAAGGATCTCTCTTGTGGGTGCTGGATAAGACAAAAACCGCTATGGGAGCAAGAACTCTTCGCGCGTTTATTGAACAGCCACTGATTCATAAAGATGAGATTGTTAAGCGACAGGATGGTATTGCGGAAATCAATAAGCATTTAATATCCAGAGAAGAACTTCGGGAGTATTTAAATCCGGTTTATGATTTGGAACGTTTGATGACCCGAATTGCATATCAGACCGCAAATCCCAGGGATCTGATCGCTTTTAAAAATTCCATCGGCGTCATCGGTGGTATTAAAACGGTTCTTTCTGATTTTAACAGCGAGATATTAAACGAATTAAACAGCGATATGGATTCATTAACTGATTTGTATCAGTTAATCGACGAGGCAATTTGCGAAGAACCTCCGATCCTTGTTCATGACGGCGGTATTTTGAAAGAAGGATTTCACGAAGAGGTGGACAGACTGCGTCACGCAAAAACTGACGGAAAACAATGGCTTGCCAAGTTGGAAGCGGACGAAAAAGAGAAAACGGATATCAAGAATCTTCGCGTGAAATACAATAAAGTTTTCGGATATTATTTGGAAGTTACAAACTCTTATTTGGACAAGGTTCCGGATTATTTTATTCGAAAGCAGACCCTGACCAATGCAGAGCGTTTCTATACACCGGAATTAAAAGAATTGGAAAATACCATTTTAGGTGCGGAAGAGCGACTGACATCACTGGAATATGAGATTTATAAAGGAATTCTAGACTCCATTAATGCGGAAGTTCACAGAATTCAAAAGACCGCAAAGGCATTGGCTCATTTGGATGTATATCTTTCTTTGGCATATGTGGCGGAAAAGAATCATTATGTTCGCCCGAGAATTTCCGAAGACGGTGAAATCCGTATCGAGGGTGGAAGACACCCGGTAGTGGAAAAGATGATCGATGCGGACCGGTTTATTAAAAACGATACGGTTCTGGATAATAAAAAGAATCGTATATCCATTATTACCGGGCCCAATATGGCCGGAAAGTCCACCTATATGAGACAGACCGCGCTGATTGTTTTGATGGCTCAGATTGGAAGCTTTGTTCCGGCAGACAAAGCGAAGATTTCCATAGTGGATCGTATTTTTACCCGTGTGGGAGCTTCCGATGATTTGGCATCCGGTCAGTCAACGTTTATGGTTGAAATGAATGAAGTGGCAAATATTTTAAAAAATGCCACATCAAATTCTCTTTTGATTTTGGATGAAATCGGCCGCGGAACCTCTACCTTTGACGGACTTTCCATTGCTTGGGCTGTGGTGGAATATGTAGCTGATAAAAAGGTTTTGGGAGCCAAAACTCTTTTTGCCACCCATTATCATGAATTGACGGAGCTGGAGGGCAAACTTGACGGAGTAAACAACTACTGCGTTGCTGTTAAAGAAAATGGAGACGACATTGTTTTCCTGCGAAAAATTGTGCCCGGTGGTGCGGATAAAAGCTACGGTGTTTTGGTTGCAAAACTGGCAGGTGTACCGGATACGGTAATTAATCGTGCCAATGAAATTGTGGCAGAACTGGTAAAGAACGATATTGCCAATGTGGCAAAAAACATTGCGGGTGATTCTTCAAAGACAAAGGTCAGTGTGACCCCCGAGAACATAAGCCCCAATCAAATGACTATTTTTGATACGGTTTCCGATTCCGATATTGTGGAGGAAATCAAGGAACTGGATATTAAGAATCTGACTCCGGTGGAAGCACTAAACCTTTTAAACGAGTTACAGAGTAAGGTAATTAACCGATGGTAAACAGAAACCGAATTGAACTTTTAACAAAAGAAACAATAGATCAAATTGCTGCGGGAGAAGTGGTGGAACGACCGGCTTCCGTGGTAAAGGAGTTGGTGGAAAATGCCATTGATGCCAATTCAACTGCCATAACCGTTGAAATTAAAGACGGCGGAATATCTTACATTCGGATTTCCGACAATGGAGACGGCATTTTTCGGGATGATGTACGAAATGCTTTTTTGCGTCATTCCACCAGTAAGATTCGCTCTGCCGAGGATTTATTTGACCTTCGCTCTTTAGGCTTTCGCGGAGAAGCATTGTCTTCCATATCCGCTGTTTCAAAGGTGGAACTGTTAACGAAGACCAAAGATGATTTGACGGGTGTGTCTTATCGTATAGAAGGCGGTCTTGAAAAAGAATTTACGGAGATGGCGACCCCGGAAGGGACGACATTTATTGTTCGTCAGTTATTTTATAATACTCCCGCCAGAAAAAAGTTTTTAAAATCCCCAATGACAGAGGGAAATTATATTTCTGAAGTAGTGGAAAAATTGGCCATATCCAATCCACACATCAGTTTTCGGTTTTTAATTAATTCTCAAGAAAAGTTTGCCACTTCCGGTAACGGTAATCTGTTGGATGTTATTTATCAGCTGTATGGCAGAGATATTACCAGAGAACTTATGGAAGTGAATGAGGAAACCCCTCATTTTAAAGTGTTTGGTTATATCGGGAATCCTCTCGTACATCGCGGCAACAGAAATTATGAAACCTTCTTCGTAAATAAGCGCTATGTAAAAAGCCAGGTCCTTATGCGTTCTTTAGAGTCCGGATATGAAGGATTCTTAATGCAGCATCAGTATCCCTTTGCGGTTTTAAACTTTGATTTTTCCGCAAAAGATGTGGATGTAAATGTTCATCCGACCAAGCAGGAGGTTCGCTTCCATGATAACGAACAGATTGCAGAAGAGTTGCAGCATTTAATATCCGCTAAGTTAAGATTTCGTGAAGATATTTCCAATGTGGTGCTGGAAGATAAACCATCTGAGTCTGTGGCGGAAGTTAAACCAAAATCCTTTGGGGCAGAACCTTTTGAAAAAAGCAGATTGGAAGATTTTAAAGCCAAGATTGAAGAATCCATTCAGGAAGAAATCTTTGAATCCTATAAAGAAATATCTGTTGTAGCCCCTAAAGTACCATCAGAAGGTGCCGTCGAGACTAAGCCAAGGTTTGTACAACAAACCTTTTTGGATGAAGCCAGCTTAAAACATCACCGAATTGTAGGGCAGGTGTTTGATACCTATTGGCTTGTGGAATTTGATGATGCTTTATATATTATCGATCAGCATGCGGCCCATGAAAAAGTGCTGTTTGAAAAAACTATGGCGGGACTAAAAGATAAAGAAATGACAACGCAGCAGATTTCGCCGCCGATTATTGTTTCTTTATCCGATACAGATCTTTCTTTACTGTTTGAAAATGAAGAAGAGTTTCGAAAAGTGGGATATGAGTTTGAGACTTTTGGGGGAAATGAAGTTGCTCTTACGGGAATCCCTGCAAATTTTTTCGGAATCGATGAGAAGGATTTGTTTATTAACACCATTGCATCTTTATCCGACGTGAAGCGTGGAGGAGTAAGTGATTTGGTTTTGGAAAAAATTGCCTCCATGTCCTGTAAAGCGGCGGTAAAAGGTCACGATCATTTGTCCATGGCAGAAGCGGAAAGCTTAATAAGTGAGCTGTTGCAGCTGGAAAATCCATATCATTGCCCTCATGGAAGACCCACCATTGTTCGCATGTCTCATTTTGAATTGGATAAAAAGTTTAAAAGGATAGTTTCATGAAGAGACCACTTGTGATTATTGCAGGCCCTACGGCCACCGGTAAAAGTAAATATTCCATTGCTTTTTCAAAACGACATGAGGGTTCTGTTATTTCAGCCGATTCCATGCAGGTTTATAAGCACATGGACATAGGATCCGCAAAAATCTCCATAGATGAAATGGAGGGGGTTCCTCATTATCTTGTTGATGTGTTAGAGCCAAAGGAAGAGTTTCACGTTGCCAGATTTCAGCAAATGGCAAATGAAGCCTTGAATGATATTTATGCAAAAAAACGAATTCCTGTTGTATGCGGAGGAACCGGTTTTTACATTCAGGCTCTTTTATACGGAGCAGATTTTTCCGACGGGCAAGCCGATGAAGAACTTAGAAAAAGCTTGGAAGAATTTGCGAACAAACAGGGGGTGGATGCTTTGTTTGAACGATTACGCAAAGTGGATCCCGCCTCATGTGAAACCATTCATAAAAACAATGTGAAGCGTGTCGTTCGTGCCATAGAGTTTTATGAACTTACAGGTAAACGGATTTCCGAACATAATACAGAGCAGAAGCAAAAAGAATCGGAATACAATTTCGCTTTTTTTGTTTTGAATGACGATCGGAAAAAACTTTATGAGGGAATTGACAGGCGGGTGGATGCTATGGTTTCCGCCGGCTTGTATGAAGAAGTAAAAGCACTTTCCCAAATGGGATATACCAGAGATTATGTGTCTATGCAGGGCCTTGGGTATAAAGAAATCCTGGATGTGATTGATGGCAAAATATCTTTGGACGAAGGAATTTATCGTATAAAAAGAGATACCCGTCATTTTGCTAAAAGACAGTTGACTTGGTTTAAGGCAAAGCAGGATGTGATTTGGGTGGATAAGGATCGGTTTTCATACGATGACGAAAAGATTTTGGCGTTTATGGAATCGGAATGTAAAAAAAGGAATATATTGTAATGGATATTTTTGAAATGTATAAAGAAGTTGGAATCTCCGAAGAAGTATACAAACTCGGCGAAACAGTCTTGGCCGATTTGGAGGACAGATTTCGTGAGTATGATAAAGTGGCGGAGTTTAATCAGTTAAAAATTCTTGCTGCCATGCAAAAAAACAAAGTTAGCGCAGAGTGTTTGCTGGGAACCACCGGTTACGGTTATAACGATTTGGGAAGGGATACGCTTGAAAAAGTATATGCGGATACCTTTAAGGGCGAGGATGCCTTGGTACGTCCTCAGATTACCTGCGGGACCCATGCTTTAGCATTGGCTTTGATGTCCAACCTAAGACCGGGAGATGAGCTCTTATCACCTGTCGGAAAGCCTTATGATACGCTGGAAGAGGTGATTGGTATTCGTCCTTCCATGGGATCTTTGGCGGAATACGGAGTGTCCTATCGACAAGTGGATCTGCTTCCCGATGGAGCATATGATTACGAAGGAATTAAAAACGCCATTAACGATAAAACCAAAATGGTAACTATTCAGCGTTCCAAAGGATATGCCATGAGACCGTCTCTTTCCGTTGAACGTATCGGAGAGTTGATTTCCTTTATTCGGGAGATTAAAGAGGACGTCATTATTATGGTGGATAATTGCTACGGTGAATTTGTGGAAACAAGAGAGCCATTGGAGGTTGGAGCGGATATGATTGTGGGGTCTTTGATTAAGAACCCCGGTGGCGGTCTTGCACCTACAGGCGGTTATATTGTCGGCAAGAAATCTTGTATTGAAAATGCGGCACACCGTTTGACTTCCCCGGGACTGGGAAAGGAAGTCGGTGCTTCCCTCTCCATGAATCAGAGTATGTTTCAAGGCTTCTTTTTGTCTCCGACCGTTACTTGCGGAGCATTAAAAGCAGCGGTTTTTGCGGCAAATCTTTATGAACGTTTGGGATTTTACTGTGTGCCGAATGCATCCGAGAAACGTTGCGATATTATTCAGTCAGTGGAGTTAAAGAGTGCAGATGCCTTAAAAGCATTTTGCAAAGGAATTCAAGCGGCTGCGCCGGTGGACAGCTATGTGACTCCCGAACCATGGGATATGCCGGGGTATGATTCTCAGGTTATTATGGCCGCAGGAGCATTTGTACAGGGTTCCTCCATTGAACTTTCTGCCGACGGACCATTAAAAGAGCCTTATGCGGTGTATTTTCAAGGTGGTCTTACCTGGTACCACGGAAAAACCGGAATCTTAATGTCATTGCAGAAACTGGTGGATGCAAATCTTGTTAAGCCCACTTTGATATGATAGAATAAATTGGTTAAAAACCGTTATTAAAAAGGATGGAGATAATAAAATGTCAAACGGATACGGAATAGATTTAGGTACGGGAAATCTTAAAATATATGATGTTTCTACCGGTGTGGTTACCAATCAGAAAAACACCATTGCCATTGTTAATAAAAATGAGATGTACGCATATGGTGATGATGCTTATTTGATGTTTGAAAAAGCACCGGAATCCATTGAAGTGTCTTTCCCCATTGTAAACGGAGTAATTGCTGACTTTGATAACATGCAGGCAATGTTGCTTCGTGTATTGGAAAATGACGTAAATGCCAGATTAAAAGGATCTGATATTGTGATTGCGGTACCTACCGATATTACGGAAGTTGAGAAAAAAGCTTTCTACGATATGTTTGCCAAGACTAAGATTAAAGCAAAAAGCATAGCCTTGTGTGAAAAGCCTTTGGCGGATGCATTGGGTATGGGACTTGATATTACGGAGCCTACAGGTGTTATGGTAGTAGATGTGGGTGCAGACACCACGGAAATCTCCGTTATTTCTTTGGGTGGACTTGTTTTAAGCCAATTATTAAGCTTTGGCGGTAATAAGCTGGATGATTCCATCGTTACCTTCCTTAAGAGAAAGTACAATCTCATTATTGGTATGAAGACTGGAAAAGCTTTAAAAGAAGGAATCGGAGCTGCAATTCCCGGACACAAGGATTCCATGATGATTGTGGGAAGAGATGTGGTTAGCGGATTGCCTATCGAGATGGATATTACCTCTGATATCGTTTATGAAGGAATGAAAGATGATTTAAGCAACATTTGTACCTCAATTAAAATGATTTTGGAAAAAGTTCCGCCTGAACTTGCAAGAGATATTGTAAAGTCCGGTATATATTTAACCGGTGGCGGCTCTAGTGTGAAAGATTTTTCAACCTATATTACCAATATGACCAATATTAAGGTGAATGTTGCCGATAACGGTGATGAGACTGTGGTCAGAGGTCTTGCAAGGGTATTGACCGATGAGAAATACAGACGTTTCGGCTACAGTATGAAATCCCGAATTTTTAGTTAACAGGACGGATTATGAGACAGAAAAATCGTATAAACATTCCAACCGGTGGATTGTTTTTTGCATTACTTACAATTTGTTTTATGTTGCTGGCCTTAAGCTATGTTACCGGTTTTTCCGGAGGACCGGTTCAAACCATTGCCAATTATATTTTTGTACCTATGGAAAAGGGTTTGAACTTTATAGCAAACAGTGCTTCCGAAAGTTCTGAAGATTCAAAAACGAAGGAAGAATTAATTGCTGAGAATGCGGATTTGAAGGCACAGGTGGATGAGCTTACATCCAAACTTACCAATATGCAGCTTCAGCAGGAGGAGTTAGAACGACTTCAGAATATGTATGAGTTATCCGCTGCGTATACGGAGTATCCCACAACGGGAGCTCGTGTAATTGCCAGAGGTTCCAGCAATTGGTTTAATACGTTTACCATCGATAAAGGCTCAAAAGATGGAATTAAAGAGGATATGAACGTTATCAGCGGAAGCGGACTGGTCGGAATCGTCACTCAGGTAGGCCCCAGTTATGCCATTGTTCGCTCTGTGATTGATGATAATTCCAATGTTTCTGCCATGGTTTTGGATACTTCCGATAATTGCTTTATTTCCGGTGATTTGGAACTTATGACAGATTCCAACATGATTGAGCTTACGGATTTGGAAGACCCTGATAACGAAGTGGCTGTTGGAGGAAGCGTTGTTACCTCCAATATCAGCTCCAAGTTTTTACCGGGGATTTTAATCGGATATATCAGTGAGTTAAATGAAGATCCCAATAAGCTTACAAAGTCGGGAAAAGTTACTCCGGTTGTGGATTTCAAGCATTTGCAGGAAGTCCTTGTTATTCTTCAGATTAAAGAAGTAGGAAACACAAATGGAAATTAAACCTCTGGTTAAAAGAGTTTTTGGCTATACATTACTTTTAGTAATTTATCTTTTGTTGCATATCAGTGTATTCCCCAATGTTAAGCTTGGGGGAATTGCGCCCAACGTTATGATTATTCTGGTTTCTTCCGTGGGATTTATTCGCGGCGGTAATTCTTCTTTGGCTTTGGGAATGTTTTCCGGTCTTTTGTTGGATATGTTTTCCGGTACCTACTTTGGTATGTACGCGGTAATCTATCTGATTATAGGTCTTTTAAACGTTTTGTTTCATCAGTGGTTTTTCGGTGATGACATGAAACTTCCCCTTGTGTTAATTGCATTAAGTGATTTGGTTTATGGTTTAATGGTCTATGGATGCATTTATTTTATGCGTGCCAGATATGACTTTATTTTTTATTTATTTAATGTGATTATACCTGAAGTTATATATACCGTTTTGGTATCTTTGGTTTTATATTTCCCGATTTATTATTTGGAACGATGGTTCGTAAAATCCGAAAAGAGGAGCGAGAGAAGAGTTGTTGGATTTACTGAATGATTTAAAAGAGAGAATACTATCCGACCGGTTGAAAGTCATTCAGGGTGTAATGATATGTTTTGGCATTATCCTTGTGGGACGTCTTTTTGTGTTGCAGATTGTTCGGGGAAAATCCTATCAGGAAAACTATAATTATTTAACGGAAAAGACGGAAAATATCGAAGCAACCAGGGGAAATATTTATGATCGAAACGGTAACCTTCTTGCATACAGCGAGCTTGCGCATGCGGTGACCATCGAAGACAAGTATTCCAATTACAGTACCAAAGATAAAAATGAAATACTAAACGGAATGCTTTATGAGATCATCACCAATTTAAATTTGTGCGGGGATGAGATTGATAACAGTTTCGGTATTTATATGAATTCTACCGGAGATTATGTGTTTGCCAATTCCGGTACGTCTTTACAGCGCTTCCGCGCAGATATCTTCGGATATTCTTCCATTGATGATTTAAAATCCAAAAGTCAAAGTAAGTATAATATTGACGAGGCAAGTGCCACTGCGGATGAGATTATGAATTATCTCTGCGGTGAAAAGCGCTATAACATTCCTACGGATTACAGCAAAGAGATGCGTTATAAAATTGCCGTAATTCGATATAACATGAGTTTAAACAATTATCAGAAATATATTTCCACCACCATTGCATCGGATGTTTCCGAGGAATCTGTTGCCTATATAAAGGAGCATGAGGCAGATTTTTTGGGTGTTGAGGTGGAGGAACAGTCGGTTCGGCGATATGTGGACGGAGAATGTTTTGCCAATATTTTAGGTTATACGGGAAAGATTTCTACTGAAGAATACGAGGAACTTTCTGCCACCAGTGATAAGTATTCGTTAAATGATACCATCGGAAAAACCGGAATCGAACAGTATATGAACGATTATTTGTCCGGCGAAAAAGGGTATACGGTTGTTTATGTTGATAATGTGGGAAATGTGTTAAAGGAATCCGAATCAAAGGATGCGGTTCCCGGTGGAGATGTTTATCTTTCCATAGATAAAGATTTGACTGTTAACGCATACCATTTGATTGAGCAGGAAATCGCAAGTATTGTGTATTCCAAAATTCAGAATATCAAGTCGTTTACGGTTTCGGAGGACAGTTCTTCGGATATTCCGATTCCCATTTACGATGTTTATTTTGCGTTGGTCAATAACAACTTAATTGATATTTCCGCCATGAAAAATGATGATGCATCATCCGTGGAAAAGCAGGTATACAATACATTTAACAGTAAATACAGTTCCGTAAAGCCGACACTAAGGTCCATGTTGCTTGCCGCAAATCCTATCCCGTATAAGGATTTGTCGGAAGAGCAACAGCAGTATATGACTTATATCGTTAAAATGCTTAGAAGCAATAAAGTATTGCTTTCCGATTCCATGGATTCTGCGGATGAAGTATATCAGAAGTGGTCCAATGAGGAATTGTCCGTAGAGGAGTATTTAAAGTATTGCATTGAGCAGGATTGGGTGGATATCAGCTATTTTACTCAGAAATCCCTTTATGTGGATACGGATGAAGTGTACGAATCCTTAGTAGAGTATGTAGAAACCGATATTTTGAGTAAAACCGATTTTGAAAAATTGGTTTATCAGTATGCGATTCTAAACGATGAAATTACCGGTAACCAACTTTGCGCCATTCTTTATGATCAGGGAGTCTTAGAGTGGGATGAAGATACCAGAAATTCATTGGTTAGCGGAAGTTTAACGGCGTATGCTTTCTTAAAGGAAAAAATCAGAACTTTGGAAATTACACCCGGTGAGTTGGCATTGGATCCTTGTTCCGGTTCCTGTGTTGTTATTGATCCGAATAACGGAGATTTACTGGCTTGCGTTTCTTATCCCGGATATGATAACAATGCGTTGGTCAGTGCTTCGGATTCATCTTATTACAGTAAACTGGTTTATAATGCGGCAAATCCTTTATATAACCATGCAACGCAGCAAAGAACCGCTCCCGGATCTACGTTTAAGATGTTAAGTTCTGTGGCCGGATTATCTGAAAATGTAATTACAACATCCACCGAAATCTACGACGGGGGAGTATTTGAAAAAGTTTCAAACAAGCCGAAATGCTGGCATTATCCAAGCAGTCATGGATCCATTAATGTATCGGAAGCACTTCGTGATTCATGTAACTACTTTTTCTATGAAGTCGGCTGGGAATTGGCTGGTGGTTCCAACTATAATGATGAGCGGGGGATTGAAAAAATCCAAAATTATGCGCAGATGTTTGGATTGGATGAAAAAACCGGCATAGAGATTGAGGAAACACAATCTTCTGTTGCAACGGAATACCCGGTTATGGCAGCTATCGGTCAGTCAAACAACAACTATACCACCATTGCATTGGCACGCTATGTTACAGCCATCGCAAACAGCGGTAATGTGTATGATCTTTCTCTTTTGGATCATGTTACGGATTATGAGGGAAATACCATAGAAGAGTATTCTTCTCCCTTGCGCAATCATGTGGATGTTTTGAATTCCGTGGAATGGTCTGCCATTCACAGCGGAATGAGAATGGTGGTTGAGTCCCTGAGCAGTTTTGACGGATTCCCTATTGAAGTTGCGGGAAAAACCGGTACGGCTCAGCAGGTTAAAAGCCGTCCGAACCACGCCTTGTTTGTAGGATATGCTCCTTACAATAATCCGCAGGTTGCCATTGCCACAAGAATTGCTTTTGGTTACACCTCACATAATGCTGCGGATTTAACTAAGGATATTTTAAGCGCATACTTTGGCGTGGAAGAGACAGAAGATTTGATTAGCGGAGAAGCCAGTGTAAATAATTCCGATAACCGCGTGACGGATTAATCGGATTACAGGAGATAACAGTTATGGAAGATTTATGTGTGATTAAATACAATTCCAACGGATTACAATTGAACCTGAACCCGGATTGTGATTTTATGGCATTGATCGAAGACATTTGTTATAAGTTTTTAAACAGTAAGGAAATTTTCGGAGACATTCAGACGGTTTTACAGATTTGTGGCAGAGAACTGAATTCGGAGGAAACAAGGGCAGTTGTGGAATCCATCGAGTTAAATTCCTATGTTAAGATTCTTTTGATTAAAGACGGGGAATCTTATGAAGAAATTAAGCAGGCTATTGATGAGAAAATCCACAACTTCTATTGTGAAAAAGCGTTTCGAAATGCTAAAATAGTAAAAGGTGATGTGGAAGAAGACATGCACTTTGATCGGGACGTTGTTGTTCTTGGCGATGTAAAGAGGGGTGCTTCTGTAAAATGTGATCGAAGCGTTATTGTTTTGGGAACCGTTTATGGAGAAATTGAAGCGGGCATCCTGATGGACGAGTCCTCTTATATAATAGCCGGCGATTTTGAATCGGATGCGATTTCATTATGTAAATGGACAAATCCCGAATTGTTTGAAAAAAGAGTTGGTTTATTTGGGAAAAAAGAAAAGAAGGGAAGTTTAAAGTGCGCTTGTATTTTTCAGGGTGAGTTTATTGTGGAACCCTTGGAAAACGGTATACTTTTTTAGAGAACCATGTTTCGAAACTATAGAGTTAAAAACTTTAATTATCTGTTGGTGGCATGTATTTTCGCGGTTTCCATTCTTGGTATATTGGTTATCGGCAGCGCGAATGAGAACTATCAGAACCGCCAGATTATCGGTATGATTATCGGTATTGTGGTTATGGTTGTGGTAGCGTTAATTGATTATGATTTCGTGTTGCAGTTTTATTGGTTGTATTATGCCTTGGTTGTAGGTTTACTTGGACTCGTAATTGTTGCCGGTGACTCATCTCACGGCGCAAAGCGTTGGATTGATTTGGGATTCATTCGATTTCAGCCTTCGGAAATTGCAAAAGTATTTTTGGTTTTGTTTTTTGCATACTATCTGGCCAGGTATTCGGAAGAGATTAATGAGTTACGTCGGTTGGGTATCTTGGCCGTTCTTGCCGGTATCCCCCTTCTGTTAATTGTAAAAGAGCCGGATTTGTCTACCACCATCGTTACAATGTTAATTATTGCAACCATGGTATTTTATGCAGGATTGAATTATAAAATTGTGGGGCCTGTAATTGTTTTGGGAGTAGTAGCCATTATCGTTGTTTTGGTTGTACTGACCCATGGCGGTTCCTCACTTTTAAAAGGATATCAGAATTATCGAATATTGGCATGGTTGTATCCGGATGAATATCCACAGTATTCTTATCAACAACAGAATGCGATTATGGCCATCGGCTCCGGTATTCTTTTTGGAAAAGGGTTGAATAATGACAGCATTGAATCCGTAAAAAACGGTAATTACATTTCTGAACCGCAGACAGACTTTATTTTTGCGGTTGCCGGAGAAGAAATCGGATTTGTGGGTTCCGTTCTTATAGTGGCATTATTAATCGCCATTACGCTTCTTTGTTTAAAGACAGCAAAAAAAGCTAAGGATTTAGCCGGAGAGTTGATTTGTGTGGGAATGGCATCCATTATCGGCTATCAGACATTTGTTAACATTTGTGTGGTTACCGGAATGTTTCCGAATACCGGTTTGCCACTACCTTTTATGAGCTATGGATTGACGTCGTTAGTGACGTTGTATTTTGGAATGGGTTTTGTTTTAAACGTCAGTTTACAGGCGAAGAAATATTAAATAAGGAGATGGAGCAAATGAATATAGGATTAGTTGCTCATGATTCCAAGAAAAAACTGATGCAGAATTTCTGTATCGCGTATCGGGGAGTTTTGTCGAGAAATGATTTGTTCGCTACAGGTACCACCGGAAGACTGGTGGAGGAAGCGACCAATTTAACCGTGCATAAATATTTGGCCGGTCGACTTGGCGGAACGCAGCAGTTAGGGGCACAGATTGAACATAATCAGATTGATTTGGTTATATTCCTGCGGGATCCCTTGCATATTAAGTCGACGGAACCGGACGTTAATAATATTGTCCGTTTATGCGATGCCCATAATATTCCCCTTGCGACGAACCTTGCAACAGCGGAATTGTTGATTATGTCATTAGATCGAGGAGACCTTGAGTGGCGTGAAATGTATAAATAAATTTGTTGCGGTGATACTGGCAGTTGCGATTACAGGGTCCCTTACCGCATGTTCGCAAAACGTGGAAGTGAATAACGCATATTCCGTTTATGAAGATTCTTATTCTTTGGGGCTTATATCCAATGCGCCAAAGTCCAGTTCGAATCTTATGGCTACATCTATCTGCGTTACGAACGGAGATAATTTTGGAACGGAAAACGTTGATTCACAGGTAGCATCCGGGGCAGGACTATTTAATATTGATACCAAAGAAGTTTTGTATTCCCAGAATATTATGGATAAGTTGTATCCGGCCAGTACTACAAAGATTTTAACAGCATATATTGCTATCAAATATGGCGATTTGGAACAAAAAATTACGGTTTCGGAGAACGCCTGCAACCAGGCTTCGGATTCGTCTGTTTGTAAATTGGAACCCGGCGATGTGTTAACTCTCCGCCAACTGCTTTACGGACTAATGCTCCGAAGTGGTAATGATGCGGCAGTTGCCATAGCCGAGGGTATTTCCGGTGATGTGGAAAGCTTTGTTGCTTTAATGAATGAGGAGGCTGCCAGACTTGGATGCAGTCATTCTCATTTTGTTACGCCTAACGGATTACACGATGAAGAGCACTATACAACTGTTTACGATATGTATCTGATTACAAATGAGGCGTTGAAATACAACGATTTTGTTGAAGTGATGCAAACTGTTAATTATGATGTGTATTATCAGGACAGAAACGGTGCGGCAAAGCAGCAGTCCTGGGCAAACACCTGCGGATATTTGTCAGGATACAGAGATGCCCCGGAAGGAATTACGGTAATCGGCGGTAAAACCGGTACCACATATGATGCGGGATATTGTTTGGTTTGCTATAGTACAAATGAGAGAAATGAGCATTTGATTTCTATTGTTTTTAAGGCAGACGGAAGAGCAGATTTATATTATCTAATGAATCAGATTTTGTATAATTACGGAAGATAGAAGAAAGAGAGGTTTTTAGAATGGCTATTTTAGTTACCGGAGGAGCAGGATTTATTGGATCTCATACCTGTGTGGAGTTGTTGAATGCGGGATATGATGTGGTAGTGTTGGACAATTTGTCCAATTCCAGCGAAAAATCTTTGGATCGTGTAAAAGAACTTACCGGAAAGGACTTAAAGTTTTACAAGGGAGATATTCTGGATCGGGATATCTTAAAGAAAATCTTTTCCGAGAATAAAATTGAAAGCTGTATTCATTTTGCCGGACTTAAAGCGGTTGGTGAGTCAGTTGAAAAGCCTTGGGAATATTACGAAAATAATATTGCAGGCACCCTTACTTTGGTAGATGAAATGAGAAAGAACGGATGCAAGAATATTATATTCTCATCCTCCGCTACCGTATACGGAAATCCGCAGGAGATTCCGATTACCGAAAAATGCCCGAAGGGACAGTGCACCAATCCATATGGATGGACCAAGTCCATGTTGGAGCAGATTTTATCTGATATTCAGAAGGCTGACAATGAGTGGAATGTAGTTTTGCTTCGCTACTTCAATCCAATCGGAGCACATCCTTCAGGACGCATTGGAGAAAATCCTAACGGAATACCTAACAACCTTATGCCGTATATCACACAAGTAGCTGTAGGTAAGTTAAAAGAGCTTGGTGTTTTCGGAAATGATTATGATACACCGGACGGAACCGGAGTAAGAGATTATATCCATGTTGTGGATTTGGCGCTTGGTCATGTGGCTGCTTTAAAGAAGATCGAAGAAAATGCCGGACTTAAGATTTATAACTTAGGAACCGGTGTTGGATACAGCGTGCTTGACATTGTAAAGAACTTTGAAGAAGCCAACGGAATCAAGATTCCTTATCAGATTAAGCCTCGTCGTGCAGGAGATGTGGCTACCTGCTATTCCGATGCTACGCTTGCCAAGGAAGAACTTGGATGGACCGCAAAGTACGGTATCAAAGAAATGTGTGCCGACTCATGGAGATGGCAGAAGAATAATCCGAACGGATTTGAAGATTAATAAAAACGCTCCCTTTCGGGAGCGTTTTTTATAATTGAAATCTTCTGGAAAATTCGTATTTGGGCTCGTTGGTGAGATTGATGTGAAGCTTACGAAGGATGTTCACATCGGATTGGGAAAGGATGACGGTGGAGTGCATATCCAATCCATTTAACTTTTCCAATTGGAGCATGGCTTTTTTTGCATTCTCATTGGTAGCGCTTGAAATGGAAAGCGCGGTAAGTACTTCAAAGCAATGAAGTCTTGAATCTGCAGAATGTAAATATTGCTTTTTCAATTCCGTTATTGGAGCTAATGCCTCCGGTGAAATCAAGTGCTCTTTATGGTCGATGCCTGCCATTTCTTTTAATGCATTTAAGAGAACGGCGGCAGCTGAATTCATGAGGTCCGTAGATTTTCCGGTAATGACTTCTCCGTTTGGAAGTTCGATGGCGGAAGCAGTGTGACCTGTAGATTCTTCACGAACCAATGCGTGCTTTACGACTTTTCTGTCACTTGTGGAAAGACCCGATTGTTTTAGCAGTAATTCCAACTTACGAAAAGCTTCCTTGGAGCCGGCACCTGTTTTTAAGTCACAGGCTTCTTTGTAGTAGCGACGGATGATTTCCTGATTTGCCGCTTCTTTACAAGCTTCATCGTCGCAGATACAATTGCCTGCCATATTTACCCCCATATCGGTTGGGGATTTGTACGGACATTCTCCGTAGATGTGTTCGAACATTGCCTGTAATACCGGGAAAATCTCGATGTCTCGATTGTAATTTACGGTGGTTTCTCCGTAAGCTTCCAAATGGAAAGGATCAATCATGTTGACATCGTTTAAATCTGCGGTGGCAGCTTCATAAGCAAGGTTAACCGGATGTTTCAAAGGAAGATTCCAAATCGGGAAAGTTTCGAATTTAGCATATCCGGCATTGATTCCGTGCTGTTTCTCATGATACAGCTGAGACAGACAGGTGGCCATTTTCCCGGAACCCGGGCCGGGAGCGGTAATAACTACCAACGGACGGGTGGTCTTGATATAATCGTTTTTTCCGAAGCCTTCTTCGGATACGATGTGTTCCACATTTCCGGGGTAGTCCTCGATTTTATACAGAACATAGGAATCTATACCCAAGCCCTTTAATTTTTCACGGAATCGGTCTGCATCTGGTTCCCCGGTATACTGGGTAACGCAAACACTGCCAACATATAATCCCAAACCCTGAAATACATCTATTAATCGAAGAACATCCTGATCGTAAGTGATGCCCAAATCTCCTCGGATTTTATTGGAAGCGATAGCTCCTGCCGAGATGACGATGACAACTTCAGCCTGGTCTTTTAATTGAAGAAGCATTTTCATCTTTGAATCTGGTTCAAATCCGGGAAGCACTCTGGATGCGTGATAATCATCGAAGAGTTTTCCACCAAATTCCAAGTATAATTTATCTCCGAAGTGAGAAATGCGTTCCTTAATGTGTTCGGATTGCATTTTTAGGTATTTCTCATTGTCAAAACCGATTTTCATATAGTTCCTCCTTGCTATTACAAAACAAAAAAATGTTATCATTTGTCAAAAAAATACACAATAGGATGATATCATAATTTTGCACAAATCATGGTATTTTTTTTACAATATTTTTTCGGGGAACATTAAAAATTTTCATCCGAAAACAATTGAAAAAGTAGGCGTCATTTTTTATAATCTTCTTGTTGTGTAATGACCCTGTAGGGTCAAAAAGAGAGAGAGGAGTATTGAAATGTTAGAAAAACTTTTCAAACTAAGTGAGAACAACACCAATGTGAAAACAGAAGTGTTGGCTGGATTTACTACCTTTATGACCATGGCTTACATTTTGGCAGTAAACCCAAGTATCCTTTCCGCTTCAGGAATGGATAGTACCGCTATTTTGATTGCAACTTGTCTTGCATCATGTGTTGGTACATTATTAATGGCATTTTTAGCTAATTATCCTTTTGCTTTAGCACCTGGTATGGGCTTAAATGCTTACTTTGCTTTCACTGTATGTGGAAACCTTGGATATGACTGGAAAGTTGCTTTGATGGCAGTTTTCGCTGAAGGTCTTATCTTCATCGTTCTTTCCCTTACAAATGTTCGTGAAGCAATCTTTAATGCAATTCCTTCTACATTAAAGAAGGGTGTGTCAGCTGGTATCGGTTTATTTGTTGCATTCATTGGATTACAGGGCGCTAACCTTGTTGTTAACAGTGATTCAACATTGGTTACTTATACTGCATTCAGAGCAAACTGGCATACAGAAGGCATTTGTGCTGTTCTTGCTTTGATTGGATTGGTTATTACTATAATTCTTTATGTTAAAGGTGTTATGGGATCTATCTTAATCGGAATCATCGCTACATGGGTACTTGGTATGATTTGCCAGGCTTGTGGTTTCTATGTACCTGATTTTGATAACGGATTCTATTCTCTTTATCCTACATTTGCATTAACTGATTTTTCTACTTTCGGACAGACTTTTGGTGCTTGTTTTAAGGCAGATTTCTCAGGCGTTGGTTTAGCAAACTTTATCGTTGTTTTGCTTTCCTTCTTATTTGTAGATATGTTTGATACCATCGGAACATTAATCGGATGTTCTGAAAAAGCAGGATTCCTTGATAAGGATGAAAAGCTTCCACGTATCAAACCGGCTCTTTTATCTGATGCTATTGCAACATCTGTTGGTGCCATCTTTGGTACTTCTACAACAACAACTTATGTTGAGTCTTCATCAGGTATCGGTGCAGGTGGACGTACCGGTTTAACTTCTGTTGTTACCGGATTGTTATTCTTACTTGCAATCTTCTTTGCACCAATCTTTACTGCAATCCCGGGATTTGCAACAGCTCCTGCACTTATCTTTGTAGGATTCTTAATGCTCGGCGCAGTTGTAAAGATTGATTTCTCTGATTTAAGAGAAGCAATCCCTGCATACCTTACCATTCTTTGCATGCCTTTAATGTATTCTATCGCTGAGGGTATTGCTGTTGGATGTGTATCTTATGTATTAATCAACATCATTTGCAACGCTGTATGTGAAGAAAAGAAGAAGATCACACCGCTTATGTACGTATTGGCATTAATCTTTGTATGCAAATACATCTTCTTATAAAATGAATCATTAATATGCATTTTTCCCGGCGATTTTCAAGTCGCCGGGATTTTTTTGCTTATTTGACAGTCATATAGTTATCAAATATACTGAATAAATCAAAAACGAAGGAATTGCTGTATGCAAAAGAAATACAAGAAATGGGAAAAATTGGATAATACCGCTAAGGTTTTTCCGGTAATCGCAACGGATGCACTGACAAACACTTATCGTATCAGTGTGATTTTGCATGAAGAAATAATGCCGGATGTTTTACAGAAGGCCCTTGATATGGTTCTCCCAAAGTTTCCCGGTTTTGATCTTCGCTTGCGTACCGGATTTTTTTGGTATTATCTGGAGGAAAACGGAAAACCTGCTCCCAGAGTAAAAGAAGAAGAAGAGTACCCCTGCCGAAGCATCTTAGCTCATAAGAATAACAGTTATCTGTTTCGGGTGACCTATTATAAGAATAGAATTAATCTGGAAGTTTTTCATGTTTTGACCGATGGTATGGGAGGTATCGGTTTTTTACGTGAACTTACTTATCAGTACTTAAGACTGGTGCATCCGGAATTGTCTGAGATTACATCCGATCGCTTGAGTGATGAGACTTCCTTGAATCGAGAGGACAGTTACATTTCCAATTATTCAAAGGCTTCCAAAAGCGTTTATGCCAATAAAAAAGCCTTTTTAATTAAAGAAGATCGCCTTCCGTACAATGGATTTGGTGTAATTACCGGTATGTTTTCCGTAAAAGAACTTAAAGAAGTAAGTCGAAACAAATACGGAGTCAGTATAAATGAATACTTGATATCTGCGTTTACTTATGCAACTTATCGGACATATCGCAGGTTTATTACGGAGGATAAACCGATTCGTGTGGCTGTTCCGGTTAACATGCGGCCGTATTTTGATTCCAATACCACAAAGAATTTCTTTGTCATGATTTCTGCGGAATTTATTCCCACAAAAGAAGAGTATTCCTTTGAAGAAGTGGTTTCACAAATTCACGAAAGCATTGCTTCACAAATGAAAAAAGAGCATTTGGAATCGATTTTTTCATACAATGTTTCTAACGAACAGCATATTTCCGCAAGAAGCGTGCCCTTGTTTTTAAAGAATATAGCCATTAAATATGTGTATACAAAAGCGGCGTTGGCTAACACAACTACCATTACCAATATAGGAAATATTACCGTTAAGGATGAATATGCACCTTATATTGATATGTTTCACTCGTTTTTGTCTTTTTCAAAAGGACAGGAATTAAAGGGAACGATTACTTCATACAAGGACAGATTGGCATATACGTTTACATCTTCTTATATGGATGCAACGATTCAAAGAAGGTGTTTTCAACAGATTGCCGATGATGGGGTAGAGGTTTTGATTGAAACCAACGGAGTTTATTATGAATAAAAAATGTAACCACTGCCAGGTATATATCTTGGATGACACTGAAAAATGTCCTTTGTGCCAGGGAATCTTGGTGGGAGATACAATTGGAAAAAACACCTATCCGGATATAGTGGACAGGATAAAAAAGACTACCGTTTTGATGCGTGTGTTATTTACGATTTGGTCTGTGACTTTCGCAGCTTTGGGAATTGCCAGTTATTATGTACACGGCTTTATTAAGCCGGTGGTTGTGGTAGCCGCATCCACATACTATGGATTGTTTATGCTTTGGCTTATGATCAAACCGCAGTACGGATATATGAAACGGATTTTTTTGTCGATTATTGTTGGTGAGATATTTGTGGTAGTAATAGACATAATTACCGGATTCCATCGTTGGTCTTTAAATTATGTTCTACCAGGAGGATTAATCTTTTTGGATATTTCTTTGATTGTGCTTATGTTTATTAATCGAAGGAATTGGAGAGGATATACCATACAGCAGCTATTTGTAATATTTTTAGGCTTATTTCCGGTGATTTTTATTCTTCTTGGGATAATATCAGATCCGGTAGTATCTGTAGTCGCAATCGGATTTTCTATTATGATGTTTGTGGTTACCCTTGTGCTTGGGGGACGTGAAACACTGATGGAGTTGAAGAGGAGATTTCATATCTGATATATAACAAATTATCTAAGACAGGGGACGGTTCCGTCCCCTGTCTTCTTAAACTAAATGAGATACATCAAGGTATTTTGGAAGTCCGTTTTCGTAGGAAACATGGGCTTCTCCCTGAATCAAAGGGCGAAGGTATTCCAGCATTTTATCTGTTACGTCATTTCCACGTTCGTTGATGAAATCAGCTGGGACGGATTTTACCTGGTTTGCGATTTCTGAAACATCGTGGCAGGTATATTCCAATTCATATGGGCTTGATGAAATCCGTTTGTGGCAAGCCATAACGCCGGTTTTTCCTTCGTCATAAAGACGTATTGCTGTTGCACCAAGACGCATGGACTCACGCAAGTCGGTTTCTGAAGCGATATGAGATGCACAGCGTTGCAAAATGTTTAATTCAATTCCCCGTGTTTTAACTCCCAAAGCCTGATGAAGTTCGTGCTCTAAGAGCTTAGCGGTGCCGGACAACATGGCATGTCCGAAATTATCTTTATGTCCTTCGGAAGCGGATACATAGTTGCCGCTTTCGTCTTTTACACCTTCTGAGATGGCAATAATGACATCGTCCTGCTTTTCTAAGAGTTTTTTAGTATCTTCGATACACTCATCCAAATGAAATACACGCTCCGGCAAGTAAATCAGATGTGGAGCGTTGGAATATTCATTTCTGGCAAGTGAGGAAGCTGCGGTAAGCCAGCCTGCATCACGTCCCATGATTTCTACAATGGTAACGCTTTTTAAATGATAGATATAGGTGTCGTGTGCAATTTCCAAAATGGAAGAGGCCACATATTTTGCTGCGGAACCAAATCCCGGAGTATGATCGATATGGATTAGATCGTTGTCAATGGTCTTTGGAATACCGATTATTTTCGTGGATTTTCCATGTCGATTGGCATATGCAGAAAGCTTTGCAACCGTATCCATGGAATCATTTCCGCCGATATAGAAAAAAGCATCCGCCTGTAATTCTTCAAATCTGGAAAATACTTTTTCATAAAAAGAAGCATCCTCGTCTTCTTTTGGTACGCGAAACCGACAGGATCCCAAATACATAGCCGGAGTGTTTTTTAAACTTTCTGTAAAAGTTCGGTCTTCTGATACTTTTGATGATAAGTCCAAGAATCTGTTTTCAAGGATACCGGTGATTCCGTTTAATGAACCATAAACTTTATCAAATGTTTTTGATTGTACATTTTGCTCAAGAACTCCGGCCAATGAGGCGTTTATGGCAACTGTTGGCCCGCCGGATTGAGCGATAATTAAATTATTCATAAGCAATAATATAATAAAATAATCGCCGTTCTTCAAGTACCATTTATAGGACAGATGATTTCTATAATGGAATTATAAGAAGAAAGATGAAAGGTGGTTATGCTTTATGAAAAAGAATTTTTTAACGAAACAGCAGGTGTTTATCTATTTGGTGGTTTCTTTACTGTATGCGTTGGGTGTTTTCTTCTTTGGGGTTGTATTTTTTGGAATTGATTTGTATGCTTCCGATTCAGGATTGATGATCAGTTGCTATTCTGTGATTACTGCCGGATTTTGGTCATATTTTATTTGTAAAAATATTAAATAACACAGCCGAAGAATTTCCCGGTTTTGTGTTCGTTTTTGTTGACGGAAAAACTATTGTTTCTTATAATTATGGGGAATATTTATACTTGAAAACCTATGAGGTGACAATCTTATGAAAAAACTATGCCAAAATATTTTGGCCTTCTTAATGGTATGTACTTTAGCGTGTTCTGTTGGCCTTGTTTCACATGCTGCCGGAACTACGACGATGTATCTTTCAAGCAATTCCCCTAAAGTCGGCGATTCTTTAAAACTAACGGTTACCGGATCCGAATCTTCAACAATTACGGTGAAATATAATGCCACTATATTAAATTTTGTTTCCTGTGATGCCGCCGGCTATTCTACCAGTGGAAATTCCATAGTATTCAAAGGGAAAACCGGAAATATTGATTTTAAAGTTGCGCAATCAGGAAATGCAAATATTATTATTTCTTCTGATACCCTTGCCGGTTGTTCCACACAGATTTCCGTTGCGGAGGCACAAGCAACGGTTACGGAAGCTCCTGCGGAAGAGACTGCACCTGAGACGGAAGTTGCAGTTCCTGAAGATGCGACAAGCGAAGTGAATACAGTGGCTGATTCCGATAAAATCGGTAGTGCCGAGCATTATGTTATTGTAATGACTCCGGATGTATTCTTTTCCGATTCACTTGTTGAAACAGCCTATTCCAACGGTGTAGGCACGTATGTGTTGTATCAGTTTGCCGGAGTCAGCAGTGAGTTTTACTATGTATATGGTGAAAATGAATCCGGTATTGTTGGCTGGTACGTATTTGATTCTGCCACTGAGCAAATTTACAGAGCAGATTTGGCAGTACTATCTATGGTTGGAGACGACAGTTCCGTTTCGGATGAACCATCGGATGTTTCTGAATATATAGAGTATGTGAAGGATTATTGCGAAGAGAACTCTCGTAATATCATTACGATTCTGATTCTTTTAATTGCGGTGATTATTGTAATCATTATTAATATTCGCGTGTTTAAAAAGAATTCATCCGAGGAGGATGACGATGGAAGTGATATTTTCGGAGACTTGGATCAGCCGAAGAAAGAGTCACTTCTTTCCAAAGCAGAAAAGGAAACCTCAGAAAACAAGAACGATACAGAAAGCGACAGTGAGATTCCGGTTTTGGATATGTCTGTTGTAAATGAGGTTCTTTCAGAAGAGTCTCAGAAGGATGACTCGAATAAAGAAAGTATAATAAAAGACGACGTTAAGAAGGTGACGGCATCTTCCGGAAGTCGTGAAATTAATCTTATGGACTTAAATAATTTATAAGGAATCGTTATGGAATATACAAAGCAACTGAAAAAAGCGATTGACTACAGTAAGCGTATCTCCAAAAAGTTCGGCCATCATTATATTGGAACGGAGCATCTTTTGCTGGGATTGCTTCGTCAAAAAGAGACATTGACATACAGTCTTTTAACCAATTTGAATGTTACCGAAAGTCAGATTACACAGCTTATTTTTGAATACATTGCCGAAGAAAACGGTGTTAAAGTTTTAGACAGAGATGGCTTTACACCTAAAATGGAAGCATTGTTGGAGTTTGCTGAAGAGGAAGCAAAAGCTTGCAAAAGTAAAAAGATTGGTACTGAGCATATTTTACTTGCCATTTTACGAACTCCGGAATGTGCAGCTACCAGATTGCTGGCATCTATGGATATTGATTTGCAGAAATTGTTTACTCAGGTGCTTTCCGAAATGGGAGAAGAGGGACAAAACTATCGTGAAGAAGCGGCCATTGCAAATCGATCCAGAGGAAGTCGCGGTAATTTATTAGAACAGTATTCCAGAGACTTGTCAAAACTTGCTTCCGAGGGAAAACTGGATCCGATTATCGGACGCGAGGATGAGATTCAACGCGTCATTCAGGTCTTAAGCAGACGTGGGAAAAACAATCCCTGTTTGATTGGTGAGCCGGGTGTCGGAAAGACTGCTATTGTTGAGGGGTTGGCTCAGCGAATTGAAAGTGGTGCTGTCCCGGATTCCGTACACGGAAAAAGAATTCTTACATTAGACCTTTCCGGTATGGTAGCAGGCACTAAGTATCGTGGTGAATTTGAAGAAAGAATTAAGACCATCCTTAGGGAGATTACTACCTACGGTGATATTATTCTTTTTATTGACGAGATTCATACCTTAATCGGAGCAGGTGGAGCAGAGGGCTCCATTGATGCTGCAAATATGCTGAAGCCTGCTATGGCTCGCGGAGAAATCCAGGTAATCGGAGCAACTACGTTAGAGGAGTATCGGAAGCACATAGAAAAGGATGCTGCGTTGGAAAGAAGGTTTCAGCCTATTGTGGTGGAAGAGCCTTCTGTAGATGAAACGAAATCCATTCTTTTGGGAATCAAGCCGGTCTATGAGCAGCATCATAATATTACGATTTCTGAGGATGCAATTGATGCCTGCGCTACATTGGCTGAGCGTTATGTGTCGGATCGGTTTCTTCCGGATAAAGCCATTGACCTCATGGATGAGGCTGCTGCAAGGTTGAGATTGAATTCCATTAAGAATCCCACGGCATTGTATGAAAAGGAAAGTCGTATCGGAGATTATCAACCGTTGATTGATGATGCAATTACAGGCGGTGATATGAAAGAAGCGGCACGTCTTCGTAAAGAACGCCAAAAACTTATGGATGAGGTGGATAAGGAAAAGGCGAAGAATATACGTCAGCAGAACAGTAAAAAACTTACGCTGTCCCACGATGATGTTGCGGATGTAGTTTCTACTTGGACAAAGATTCCGGTTTCAAAGCTTACGGAATCCGAATCAAAAAAATTGACCAAATTGGAAAATACGCTTCATAAACGTGTGATTGGTCAGGATGATGCGGTATTGGCCGTATCTCGTGCGGTTCGACGGGGAAGAGTAGGGTTGAAAGAACCGGGAAGACCAATCGGATCTTTTCTGTTTTTGGGACCTACCGGTGTTGGTAAAACCGAGGTTTCCAAGGCGTTGGCCGAAGCTGTTTTCGGTTCTGAAGAATCTATGATTCGAGTAGATATGACAGAGTATATGGAAAAGCATTCCGTTTCCAAAATGATTGGTTCACCTCCGGGATATGTTGGCTACGATGAGGGCGGCCAGCTTTCCGAAAAGGTACGTCGGAATCCTTATTCCGTGATTCTGTTTGATGAGATAGAAAAAGCACATCCGGATGTGTTCAATATATTGCTTCAGGTTTTGGATGAAGGTCATATTACCGATTCACAGGGACGGAAAGTAGATTTTAAAAATACGATTATTATTATGACGTCCAATGCCGGCGCAAAAGAGATTATGGAGCCTAAAAAGCTTGGTTTTGCGCAGGAAGAGAATGAGAAGCAGGATTATGAGGCGATGAAAGCCCGGGTTTTTGATGAATTAAAGCGGTTATTTAAGCCTGAGTTTTTAAATCGAATCGATGAAACAATTGTTTTCAGAGTCCTTAACAAAAAGGATATGACAAAGATTGTTACTATAATGACAGATGCTCTTGTGAAGCGATGCAAAGAGCAGATGAATTTTGAGTTGGTTCTTCGTCCGACTGTTAAGAAGTATATTGTGGAGAAAGCATATGATCCAAAATTTGGAGCAAGGCCTCTTCGCAGAAAGATTCAGACGGATATTGAAGATGTTTTGGCAGAGGAAATTCTTGCCGGAAAGTTTAAAAATAAGGACGCGGTAGTTGTGTCTGTAAAAAATGATAAAATAGTTTTTGAAGGGAAATAGGAGGAGAAAATGGCTATTGTATCAGAATTGATTCGCGAAGAATCAGACGGATCCATCAGTTTTGGGGATTATTCTTTGGAATCAAAGAGCAAAAAAGATGATTTTAAACATGACGGTGATTTATACAAGGTAAAGACCTTTAGAGAAATCACCAAATTGGAAAGAAACGGAGCATTTGTTTATGAATCCGTACCGGGAACAGCAGTAAATTCCTTAAAGCTTTCCAAAAACGGTGTGAAATTTAATGTTGAAGGTTATGAAGACGCACAGGTCACGCTGGAATTGGAGCCTGAAACGGAATATGATATTAGAGTTGGTGGAAACGATGCAGGCACCATGAAAACAAATCTCAGTGGCAAGCTCAGCTTGAGCGTGGAAATTGACGAAGGTAAGTTGATTCCGGTGGAAGTTACTAGATTATAAGATTTAGGGCCTTAGGTTTACTAAGGCCTTTTTTATTTGGAGGAAGATATGGCAAAAGGTAAGTCAACCGTATTTTTTTGCCAGAATTGCGGCAATGAGTCTTCGAAGTGGATGGGACAGTGTCCTGCCTGCCACGAGTGGAATACATTTGTGGAAGAGACCTTGGATAAAAAAGAGATCAAAAGCCGAAAGAGCATTGGCGAGGTGAAAGTGGTTTCCTTAAATGAAGTGGAGGAATCCGATGCTACCCGTGTATCCACACATATGAATGAATTGGATCGAGTGTTGGGTGGCGGAATCGTAAAGGGTTCTTTGATCTTGGTGGGCGGAGATCCGGGCATCGGAAAATCTACCCTGTTGCTGCAGGTGTGCAAAAATGTCTGCGAAACAGGTGCGAAGATGCTTTATATTTCCGGAGAGGAATCTTTACAACAGATTAAACTCCGCGCCAATCGTATGGGAAACTTTAATGAAAATCTTTCCTTATTATGCGAAACATCTCTTTCCGTGGTAAAGGCAGTTATTGAAAAAGAAAAGCCGGATATGGTGGTCATTGATTCCATTCAAACCATGTTTGATGAGGATGTTTCTTCCGCACCCGGAAGCGTAACCCAGGTGCGTCAGGCGACCTCTGTATTTATGCAGATTGCAAAAGGATTGGGAATTACCGTATTTATTGTAGGCCATGTTACAAAGGAAGGGGTTGTGGCAGGACCTCGAGTGTTGGAGCATATGGTGGATACGGTGTTATATTTTGAAGGGGAACGTCACGGAACCTACCGTGTTCTTCGTGGAGTGAAAAACCGTTTTGGATCCACAAATGAAATCGGTGTATTTGAAATGAGCGAAACCGGTCTTACGGAAGTGGAGAATCCTTCTTTGTTTTTATTAGAAGGAAAACCGAAAAACGCCTCCGGTTCCGTGGTGGCATGCGCCATGGAAGGTACCCGTCCTATTCTTTTGGAAGTGCAGGCGCTGGTGTCTCCTTCCAATTTTGGAAATCCAAGACGTACCGCAAACGGTGTAGACTATAATCGTGTGAATCTTTTGATGGCAGTATTGGAAAAGCGTTTGGGACTCCATCTAAGTTCTTACGATGCCTATGTTAATATTACCGGCGGACTGAAAATGAATGATCCGGCATTGGATTTGGCTATGGTATTGGCCATTGCTTCTTCTTACAAAGAGCGTCCTATCGAAGATGGCATGATTTGCTTTGGAGAAGTGGGCTTGAGTGGAGAGATCCGAAGTGTCAGCCAGGCCCAACAACGGGTAAACGAAGCAAAGAAGTTGGGCTTTTCCACAGTGGTTTTGCCAAAACTTTGCATGAAAAACATTAAAACTGACAATGACATAAAACTCATTGGTGTAGATAATGTACATGATGTATATGATCTATTATAGGAAGGCTATTTGTTATGATTTATCTTTTGCGACACGGACAAACGGATTGGAATAAGATTCATAAACTACAGGGAGTGGAGAATATTCCTTTAAATGATACGGGAAGACAGATGGCACTGGACGCCCATGACCTCTATAAGGATGTTTCTTTTTCCTGCTGTTATTGCTCTCCTTTGGATCGTGCAAAAGAAACGGCTAAGCTCTTTTTGGGAGATCGAAACACACCCATTGTGATTGACGAGCATTTTAAGGAAATGAATTTCGGTATTTATGAAGGAGATGAAGGGATTTACGACAATGAGAATCATCCATTGTATCCCCTGTTTTTTACACCGGAATCCTATGTTCCCAAAGATGGGGTGGAATCCTTCGAGTCTTTAATGCAACGTGGGTCGGAAGGAATCGAAGAGATTATAAAGAAACACGATGTTACCAAAGAGAATATTTTAATTGTTGGTCATGGTGCCATTTTTGCCGGCATCATCAGTTATTATAGGAAGATACCGGTAAAGGATTTCTGGACGGTTCTTTTAAAAAATTGCGAGCTTTGTGAATTGGAGGTATAGGAAATATGGGAAATGTGGAACTTCGTATTGCGACCCTAAATGATGCACCGCGCTTGTTGGAAATCTATACACATTATGTATTGCATACGGCAATTTCATTTGAAATTGATCCTCCTTCGTTAGAGGAGTTTAAATCCCGAATGGAAACAATTATGCAGAAATATCCGTACTTGGTAGTGGTAGAAGATGGAAAAATCATGGGTTATGCATACGGTCAAACCTTTATTCACCGTTGTGCTTACAATCATTGTGCGGAACTTACCATATATTTGGACAAGGATGCTAAGAAAAAAGGATATGGACGTTTGCTATATTCGGAATTGGAAAAACGGCTTCAAGCCATTGGCATAAAGAATTTGTATGCATGTATCGGAGATCCGATTGTGGAAGACGAATACTTAAACCGAAACAGTGAGGAGTTTCATGCTCACATGGGCTTTGTAAAAAACGGTGTTTTCCATAAGTCTGGATACAAGTTCGAACGCTACTACAATATGATTTGGATGGAAAAAATCATTAATTCATAATTGTAGACACAATTCGGACAATTCAATTAAAACCAAAGAATAGTACTACTTTAAAAAAATGTTAATTTTCTTGTTGACACCGCATATTCCAAGTGTTAATATACAACATGTTCGCGTGAGGAACACAAATAAAGAGTTCAATAAACGCGGCAAAAGAACCTTGATAATTGAATAGTGAAACAACCTTGAAAGATTCGAAAAACAGAGATCTTTCACAAGATGAAAGTTCTCGTCAATGCAAGATAAGAATTCATGAAATGAATTCTTATATTAGTTCGAACTTGAGAACTCAAACCAAGTAAAGAAACGGATTCAAGGAATAAAGCTAAGCTTTGTTCTGA
>JAEEGL016751277.1_pt1 | contig 63363 bp, 52 predicted proteins | sample 9134231 | NCBI WGS metagenome assembly JAEEGL01 (sample SAMN16246548, study PRJNA631951) | gut metagenome | biome: gut microbiome; feature: rumen; material: fiber-attached | host: Bos | place: Iran: Karaj | collected 2018-10
AGCTTGTACTGTCTTGCCCGCATCACCAGCTCGTCGTAGGAACAGCCTAAAAGCGCGGCCGCCAGGCGCGGGATCTCGGTCTTCCTTGCCTGCCGCAGGCTTCCCCGGTAATCGCAGGAAAGCGGCTCGTAGATCTTCGTATACGTCTGCTCCGTGCCGTTTTCGTCGGTCTCGACAAGCGTTTCCTCCAGCAGGATCTGCGGGATCACCTCGTTCGGCTCCCCGTCCACCAGCACGGTCAGGACGTGGTCCCGGTCATGAAATTCCAGAAAGCGGGCGATCTCCCGCGGCACCCAGGTGGAAAGCTTCGTGGAGCTGGAGCAGATGACGATCAGGAACTCCGCGTCCTGCAGGGCTTCGTCGATATCCTTGCTTAAGTCGCTGGTGATCGGCAGCTCCTCCTGGTCCCGGAAGATGCGCTCGATCTTCTCCCGGCCGGTCTTCTGCCGGACCGCCTTCGGAACGCGGTAATGCTCCAGCTGATGCTGGATATCCTTCGCCACTGCGATATCCGCCGGCGCGTGCTTGTACGATATGAAAGCGTTGTAATGAAGGGGCATTCCGCCTTCCTCCTTCGGATCCGTAAGCTCTGGCATAAGTATAGCACAAAGCGGCCCGCGGGGAAAGAGCGTTTGTGCCGAAGGCGCTTTCCGTCCGCTGAGAAGCGCCGTTTCCCGCTTTTTCTTCACTATAATAAGTCTGCCGGAACTTCGCTTAATTTTCCGTTGATTTTTCCGCCTGTTCCGTGATATTATAGGAAATGATATCCGACACATCGATCCGAACCCGGCAAAAGAGGTGCACGCATATGGCAAACGTAATCATTGAATCGGTTCTGGCCGAAGAGGCGCAGGCAGATCTGCAGATCCGGGCTTCCAAAGAAAAAGCCGCCCAGATCCTTGCCGAAGCCAAAGACGGAGCCGTTCGTTTAAAGGAAGAAGCGCGCGAAAAGGCCGCCGCGCTTATGGCGCGCTGCCAGGAAGAAGCCAAGGCAAAAGCCGCCGAAGCCGCGCGGCTGAACGAGGAAGCGATCCGTCAGGAAGAAAGCGCCCTGCGCGAAGCGGCCGCCGATAAGAGCCGGCTGGCTTCCGAAGCGGTCCTGTTCCTGTTGAGGAGAGGCGAGGAGGAATAATGTCTGTCGTTTCCATGCAAAAAATGCTGATCGCGGGCATGCGCGAGGAGCAGGACGCCGTCTTAAAGGAACTGCAGCGCCGGCGCCTCTTCCATCTGTCAAAGATGGAGGAGGAAACGCTTTCCGCCCCCGAGGTAAAGGAAAAGCTGACGCGCGCGGAAAAGCAGGCCCAACTGGCGGACAACGCCCTGAAGCTCCTGAACGAGTATGCGCCGGCGGACGAGGGGATGTTTGCCTCGCTGAAAGGCGGCAGGGAACTGAGCGCCGACGCGTGGCAGGAAAAAGCCCTCTCGCTCCCGCAGGCGGCGGCTCTCGCGGAATCCCTTCTGGAAAAGCAGAAGGGCATCGGCGAGGCGGCGGCCAAGGCGGCGCGGGCGCAGGTCCTTCTGGAGGGACTGGTCCCCTGGGAAGGGCTGGATATGCCCCTGAACACGTCCGAAACCGGCCGCTGCCGGGTCCTGATCGGCGCCTTGCCCGGCGCCTGGACGGAGGAAAGCTTAAAAGATGCGCTGGCTGCGGGCCTGCCCGGATTTGATACCTACGAGCTGGAGCTTTTAAAGGGCGACGCCACACAGACGCCGCTGGTCCTGCTGTGCTTAAAGGAGGATGCTCCGGCGGTCGAAGATCTGCTGCGCAAGAAAGGCTTCGCCAAGCCGATCCTGGTCAGCGACAAGACGCCGGCCGAGGCAAAGGAAGACCTGCAGTTTGAAAAAGCCGCCGCCGTCACCGAAGGGGAGGAATTAAAGGCCGCCATCCGGGCCGCCGCCCCGGGGCGCGACGCGCTCCAGTTCTTATATGACGAAAGCCAGCTGGAAGCCGGCCGTCTGGCCGCGCTGGCCAAGACCGGCGAGGGCAGCCGCAGCTTTTTCCTGAGCGGCTACGTCCCGGCGAACCGGGCCGAGGCCTTAAAAAAGCAGCTGGAGGATAAATACACCGTCAGCGTTTCCCTGATCGACGCCGCACCGGAGGAGGCGGTGCCGGTCGCGCTGCACAACAACCGCTTTGCCGCCCCGACAGAAAGCGTGGTGGAATCCTACGGCCTGCCCGGCGAGGGCGAAGTGGATCCGACGGGCATCATGGCCATCTTCTACTATTTCCTCTTCGGCCTGATGCTCTCCGACGCGGGCTACGGTCTTTTAATGATCGTCGGCTGCGGCCTGGTGCTGAAGAAATTCCCGAAGATGAGCCGCTCCACGAAGCAGATGATGACCATGTTCTTCTGGTGCGGCGTTTCCACCTTCCTCTGGGGCATCCTCTTCGGCGGCTTCTTCGGCGATGCGATCGACGTTATTGCCCACACCTTCTTCGGCGTGCCGAAGGACGTGCAGGTCTTTAAGCCGCTGTGGTTCGCGCCGCTGGAAAAGCCCATGAAGCTGCTGGTCTACAGCTTCCTTTTCGGCGTGCTGCACCTCTTCGTGGGCTTGGGCTTAAAAGGCTGGCAGCTCTTAAAGCAGAAGCGCGTGATGGACTTCATCGGCAGCGTTTTAAGCTGGTTCCTGCTGCTCATCGGCCTGATCCTGATGCTGCTGCCTTCGGATCTGTTCGCGTCCATCTCCGGCAGCCCCATCCCGATCCCGGAACCGGTCCAGAGCGCCGCGAAGATCCTGGCGCTCATCGGCGCGGTCGGCCTGCTGCTCTTCGCCGCCTGGGACCGCAAGAACTTCGGCCTCAGACTGGCGCTCGGCGCCTATGAGCTCTACGGCATCACGGGCTGGCTCTCGGACGTCTTATCCTACTCGCGTCTGCTCGCCCTGGGTCTCGCGACCGGCGTCATCGCCTCCGTTATCAACAGCATGGCCTCCATGTTCGGCGGCGGCGTAAAGGGCGCGATCCTGTTCATCATCATCTTCCTGGTGGGCCATGCCCTGAACATGGCCATCAACCTTTTGGGCGCGTACGTGCACACCAACCGTCTGCAGTACGTGGAATTCTTCGGAAAATTTTATGACGGCGGCGGGGAAGCCTACGAGCCCCTGACCACGGACACTACGAAATATTATCATATGGAGGAAACTTGAAATGGGTAATCTGTTATCGTTAGCCTTGACGACCGGCGCCCCCGCGGCGGCTGAAGCGGCTCCCGCACTCTTAAACGATCAGCTGGGCATCGTGTACGCGCTGCTGGGCGTTGCGCTGGCAACGCTTCTGGCCGGCATCGGCTCCGCCATCGGCGTGGGCATGGGCGGCCGTGCGGCGGCCGGCGTGCTGACCGAAAAGCCGGAGCTCTTTGCCAAGGTGCTGATCCTGCAGCTGCTGCCCGGTACGCAGGGCATCTACGGCCTGCTGGTCGCATTCGTCGCGCTGGGCAAGATCGGCGTCTTAGGCGGAGAAGCGCCTGATGCGCGGACCGGCCTTCTGTATCTGGCGGCCTGCCTGCCCATCGCTTTTGTGGGCCTTCTGTCCGCGATCCATCAGGGCAAAACGTCCGTGGCGTCCATCGGTCTTCTGGCGAAGAACCCCAAGACCTTCGGTAAAGCCATGCTGCTGCCCGCCATGGTCGAGACCTACGCCATCCTGGCTCTGCTGGTCTCCATTTTAACGGTATCGAATCTGTAAGAACAGGGAAGGAGGCCGGCATGACCGGAACCGAAAAAATTCTCCGGCACATCGCCGAACAGGCCGAGGAGGAATCGGGAAAGATCCTGGAGGCCGCCCGGCAGGAAGCCGGAACCATTACCGCTTTAGCCGAAAAGGACGCGGCACAGTTCGCCGAAGCCAGCACAGCGAAGGCTGAGGCCTTCCGGAAGGATGCGGAGAGCCGCCTGGAGGCTTCGCTTGCCATGCAGAAGCGCCGGGCCGCCCTGAAGGTCCGCGGAGAGCTGGTGAACGAAGCGCTTGCAAACGCGTACGAAAGCCTGAAAAACCTGCCGGCTGAGGAATATTTTGCCTTCCTGCTCCGGCAGCTGGAAAAGCAGGTCCGGGCCGCGGACGGCCGCCTGGAGCTGAATGCAAAAGACTTAAAGCGTCTGCCGGCGGACTTTGAAGCAAAAGCCGCCGAGATCGCCGCCGCCGCAGGCGGAAGTCTTGCGCTGTCGAAGGAACCGGCCCGCATCGACGGCGGATTCCTCCTGAATTACGGCGGCGTCGTGGAAAACGGCTCCTTTGAGGCGATCTTTGAAGCGCGCGCCGACGAGCTCAAGGACGCGGTCTGCGCCGTTTTATTCGATTGATTATGAAAAAAGACTACATTTTTGAGGATGCCCGCATCCGGGTCATGGAGACAGGGCTGCTGACCAAAGCCGATTTCGAGCAGCTTCTGGCCGAGCCCTCCTATGCCGCAGCCCTGAATTTCCTGAAGGATAAGGGCTGGGGCGGTCCGGATGCGCCGAAAAACGCGGAAGCCCTGCTGCAGGCGGAGGAAAAAGCCACCTGGGATCTGATGGAGGAGCTGCTGCCGCAGTCCCCGCTGCTGAACACGCTTCGGCTGTCCCGGGACTATCAGAACCTGAAGGCGGCCGTCAAGCAGATCTATACGGATTCCGCGCTGGATGCGGAGCGGCTGTTCGTGGAGGGCGGAACGATCCCGTCCGCAAAGATCCGCCGCGCGCTGGAGGAGCAGGATCCCGAGCAGCTGCCGGAGGAGATGGCCGAAGCCGCCGCACAGGCGACGGAGGTGCTGGCCCGCACCGGCGACGGCCAGCTCTGCGACATCATTCTGGACCGCGCCGCCCTAAAAGCACTGTTAAAGGCCGGCAAGGAAGCGGAGGATCCCGTCCTGAACGAGTATGCCCAGGTCACGGCCGTCAGCGCCGACATCCGCTGCGCGCTGCGCGCCGCCCGGAGCGGACGGGACGGGGAAGCCATCAAGGAAATGATGGTGGAGGTCCCCGGACTGGATCTGGCGGATCTGACGGAAGCCGCCTTAAACGGACGGCAGGCCGTGTCCGACTATCTGGCCCTGACCCCCTACGCCTCGCTGGCGCCGGCTCTCTCCCAGTCCATGAGCGCCTTCGAATGCGCCTGCGACAACCTGCTGATCGAACGGATCCGTCCCCAGCTTTACGAATCCGAAAAGCCGGGTCCCCTGGTGGCCTACGTCATCGCCCGGGAAAACGAGATCAAGTGCGTCCGGCTTCTTCTGTCCGGCAAGCTGAACGGCCTGCCGGAGAACGTCCTGCGGGAAAGTCTGAGGAATTCTTATGTATAACATTGCCGTAATGGGAGATTATGACAGCATTTACGGCTTTGCCGCCCTGGGGCTTAAAGTCTGCCCCGTCACGGACGCCGAGGAAGGCGCCCGCGTCTTAAAGAAGCTGTCGGAGGAGGAAACCGCGGTCGTCTATATCACCGAAGCGCTGGCCACCGAAATGAAGGAGGTCATCGCCGGCTACGACACCGCTCTTCTGCCTGCCATCATCCCGATTCCCGGCGCCTTCGGGAACACGGGGATCGGCATGGCTAACGTGAAAAGATCCGTGGAGCGCGCTGTGGGCTCCGATATCATATTCAAAGAAGGCTGAGCGCCCCCGCGTCTCGGCAAGAGGTACATGCAGAAAGGAACTAGCGCCTTATGAGCACAGGGATTATTAAAAAAGTAGCCGGTCCTCTGGTTATCGCCACCGGAATGCGCGACGCGAACATGTACGACGTGGTCCGCGTTTCCGAACGGCGCCTGATCGGTGAGATCATTGAAATGCACGGGGACGAGGCATCCATCCAGGTCTATGAAGAGACCTCCGGTTTAGGTCCCGGCACGCCGGTGGAATCCACCGGAATGCCCCTGAGCGTCGAGCTCGGCCCAGGCCTGATCCGGAGCATCTACGACGGGATCCAGCGTCCTCTGGACGATATCCTGGCCGCCACCGGCAGCAACCTGCTGACCCGGGGCGTGGAAGTGCCTTCCTTAAAGCGGAACATCAAATGGCACTTTACGCCCACGGCCGCCGCCGGCGACGAGGTCCAGGGCGGCGACGTGCTTGGCACGGTCCAGGAGACCGAGGTGGTGCTGCATAAGATCATGGTGCCGCCGAAAATGAAGGGCACGGTCAAGTCCATCACCGAGGGCGATTTCACCGTCACCGAGACCGTCTGCATCCTGGAGACCGAGGACGGCGACAAAGAGCTCAGCCTGATGCAGAAATGGCCGGTCCGCCAGGGCCGTCCCTATAAAAAGAAGATTCCGCCCAAGCAGCCGCTCATTACCGGCCAGCGGGTGGTCGATACCATGTTCCCTATCGCCAAGGGCGGCGTGGCCGCCGTGCCTGGGCCTTTCGGCTCCGGCAAGACGGTCATCCAGCACCAGCTGGCCAAGTGGGCGGACGCGGATATCGTGGTCTATATCGGCTGCGGCGAACGCGGCAACGAGATGACCGACGTTTTAAATGAATTCCCGGAGCTGAAGGACCCGAAGACCGGCCGTTCCCTGATGGAGCGGACCGTGCTGATCGCCAACACCTCCGACATGCCCGTGGCGGCCCGCGAAGCCTCCATTTATACCGGTATCACCGTGGCGGAATACTTCCGCGACATGGGCTACTCCGTGGCGCTCATGGCCGACTCCACCTCCCGCTGGGCCGAAGCCCTCCGCGAGATGAGCGGCCGTCTGCAGGAGATGCCCGGTGAAGAAGGCTATCCCGCCTACCTGGGCTCCCGTCTGGCGCAGTTCTACGAGCGTGCCGGCATGGTGGAGACCCTGGGCAGTGACAACCGAACCGGCGCCCTGTCGGTCATCGGGGCAGTTTCCCCGGCCGGCGGCGATATCTCCGAGCCTGTATCTCAGGCGACGCTCCGTATCGTCAAAGTCTTCTGGAGTCTGGACTCCGCCCTGGCCTACAAGCGTCACTTCCCGGCTATTAACTGGCTGACCAGCTATTCCCTGTACCTCGACAACATGGAGACCTGGTTCAACGCCAACGTCTATCCCGACTGGATGGAATGCCGCAATCGGCTGATGCGCCTGCTGCAGGAAGAATCCGAGCTGCAGGAAATCGTCCAGCTGGTCGGCATGGATGCTCTCTCCGCACCGGAACGCTTAAAGCTCGAAGCCGCCCGGTCCATCCGGGAAGACTTCCTGCACCAGAACTCTTTCCATGAAATTGATACCTACACCTCGCTCGAAAAGCAGTACCGCATGATGAAGCTCGTGCTGGCCTACTACGACGAGGCCTCCGCCGCGATGGCCAAAGGCGCGGATATCGAGGCGCTCGTCGACATGACGGTCCGCGAGGAAATCGGCCGCTATAAATATACGCCGGAGAAAGATATCCAGCCTGCCTACGAAAAGGTGCGCGCCGCCCTGGCCGAAGAACTCGAAGAGCTGATCAAGAAGGAGGATGAGTGATGCCGAAGGAATATCGTACCATACAGGAAGTAGCCGGTCCTCTGATGCTGGTCACCGGCGTAGAAAACGTCACCTATGACGAACTCGGTGAGATCGAACTCAAAGACGGCGAAAAGCGCCGCTGCAAGGTGCTGGAAATCAACGGCAGCAATGCTCTGGTCCAGCTGTTCGAATCGTCCACGGGTCTGAATCTGGAAAGCAGCAAGGTCCGTTTCCTGGGACGCAGCATGGAGCTCGGTGTCTCCGAAGATATGCTCGGCCGCGTATTTGACGGTCTGGGCCGCCCGATCGATGACGGGCCCGAGATCCTGCCCGAAGCCCGCATGGATATCAACGGCCTTCCCATGAATCCGGCTGCCCGCGCCTATCCGCAGGAGTTTATCCAGACCGGCGTTTCCGCCATCGACGGCTTAAATACCCTGGTCCGCGGCCAGAAGCTGCCTATCTTCTCTGCTTCGGGTCTGCCGCATGCCCAGCTGGCTGCTCAGATCGCCCGGCAGGCAAGAGTGCGCGGCACCAACGAAAACTTCGCCGTGGTCTTTGCCGCGATGGGCATCACCTTCGAAGAATCCAACTTCTTTGTGGAGAGCTTCCGGGAATCCGGTGCGATCGAGCGGACCGTTCTGTTCGTCAACCTGGCCAACGATCCGGCTGTCGAACGTATCGCGACGCCTCGTATGGCGCTGACCGCCGCCGAATATCTGGCCTTCGAGAAAGACATGCACGTGCTGGTCATCCTGACGGATATCACCAACTATGCGGACGCCCTGCGTGAGGTTTCGGCTGCCCGCAAGGAAGTGCCCGGACGACGCGGCTATCCCGGCTACATGTACACCGACCTGGCGTCTCTGTACGAGCGCGCCGGCCGTCAGCGCGGCAAGACCGGATCCATCACGATGATCCCGATCCTGTCCATGCCCGAAGATGACAAGACCCACCCGATCCCCGACCTGACCGGCTATATCACGGAAGGCCAGATCATCTTAAGCCGCGAGCTGTACCGCAAAAACATTGCGCCGCCTATCGATGTGCTGCCGAGCCTGTCCCGTCTGAAGGACAAGGGTATCGGCGAGGGCAAGACCCGTGCCGATCACTCCAACGTTCTGAACCAGCTGTTCGCCGCCTATGCGCGCGGCAAGGAAGCCAAAGAGCTGATGGTCGTGCTCGGCGAGGCCGCCCTGACATCCATGGACAAGAAATATGCCGCTTTCGCGGATGCTTTCGAGGCAAAATATGTGTCCCAAGGATATCAGGCCAACCGCAGCATTGAAGAGACGCTGAACATCGGATGGGAGCTGCTTCGCATGCTGCCGCGCACCGAATTAAAGCGAATCGACGAGAAATTCCTGGATATGTACTACGAGGCGTAACCCCTTGCCTCCCCCGGAAACGGGGGAGGAGGCCGCTGCTGACAATATATAGGAGTCTTTATGGCATCTTCACAGATCATTCCGACCCGTATGGAACTGAGCAAGCAGAAACGCCGGCTCAGCACCGCTAAGCGCGGTCATAAACTTTTAAAGGACAAGCGCGATGAGCTCATGCGCCAGTTTCTTGACCTGGTTCGCGAGAATAAGGCCCTGCGGGAAACCGTAGAAGCCAAAATGGCCCGCGCCAACGCCAATTTCGTACTGGCCAAGGCTGCGACATCCGACCAGATCTTAAACACAGCCCTGCTCGCCCCGAAGCAGCAGGTATTTCTGGATATGAGCATCCGCAACGTCATGAGCGTCGAGGTCCCCGTCTTCGAAAAAAAGACCCGTACTGAAAGCGAGGGCGATATCTACAGCTACGGCTACGCCTTTACCTCTTCGGAGCTGGATGATGCGGTCACCTCGCTCAACGACGTACTGCCCGAGCTTCTCCGTCTGGCTGAGGTGGAAAAAGCCTGCCGTCTGATGGCAGCCGAGATTGAAAAAACCAGACGCCGCGTCAACGCGCTTGAACATGAGATCATTCCCGATGCCCAGGCCAAAATCAAGTTCATTACCATGAAACTGGACGAAAACGAGCGGTCTACCCAGATCCGCCTGATGAAGATCCAGGATATGATGGTCGCCGAAGCCATAGAGAAAGCAAAAGCTCAGGGGTAAATATGAAGAATCGGTCTCTGCGGGTAAGGATTTCCCTGACAATCATTACAGTTGTCGCGCTGGCTCTGCTGTGCCTCGGTTTGGTTTTTTATATCAATGTCCGGCGCATCACCAAAATGATGACTCAGTCCAACCAGGAGATGAGCCTGACCTCCGCTCAGAAATCGTCCGATTCCATGGCCCAGCTGACAGAAACCCGTCTGAAGGAGCTGGCAGTCGACAAGGCCAATATTGCCAACGATATTTTTCTGAATTTTGAGCGGGATGTATCCGCGGTAGCTGTCGCTGCCACGCAGCTCTATGCCGCCCCCAATACCTATTCCGGCAGAGAAACATACCCTCCCGAATATGAAAATGCGGACATTCTGTCTGTTCAGCTCCTGTATTCCTCTTCTACGGATCCGGAGGACGAACAGATCCACCACGAGGCGATGCTGCTCGGCAATCTGCAGGATATGCTGTACGCGATCAACGACAACAATCCGAGCATGGCCTCTATCTACTTTGCCTCCGAGTCCGGTATCGTGATCCAGGCAGACTACATTGCCGACAAAAAATTCAATGATGCCGGACAGATCATGCCGCTGGATCTGAAAACCAGACCCTGGTATACGGGTGCCGTCGCAAAAGGATCTTCGTATATCACCCCGATCACCCGCGACGTTCACACGCCGAACCTGGCTATCATGTGCGGCGTTCCCGTTTACCGCAACAACCGGCTGATGGGAGTTGCCGGGTCCGGCATTTATCTGAACGAACTCGAAGCGCTCGTCTACGGGCTGGACCTTGGTGAAAGCGGCGATGCCTGCATCATCAATCAGGTCGGGCAGGTCCTGTTTTCCACCTTTAACAGCGGGATCCTGTCCGTTCGGGCCACCCGGCCCGATCTGCGCGAATCCGACATTCCGGAACTGGCAGATATGGTAACACGTGCTTTGAACAAAGAAAGTGCTGTCGAGACCCTTACGCTGAATGAAGAAACCCGCTATGTAGCCTATGCGCCTTTAAAAACGGTCGGCTGGTCGCTCTTTGTTTTCCTGACGCAGGAATCCGTCGAGGAACCGACCAGACAGCTTCAGACCGATCTGGAACAGATTTCTTCTCAGGCTCTTCTGGAAGCCGCTCAGACGCTTCGGCGTTCCTCGCTGATCCTGTCCGCCATCATTCTCACGATCCTCTTGGCTTCCCTGGCAGTCTCCCTGCTCCTGTCCCGGCGGATCGCCGAACCGATCCGTCAGCTGACCGAAGAAGTCAGTGGACTGGAAGGGGACCATCTTGATTTTAAGGTGCCGCAGGTCGTGGGAGACAATGAGACGCAGCTGCTGGCCGCCTCCTTCTCGTCACTGACCGGACGCATGAAGTCCTATATCAACGATATCCAGACCATTACGGCCGAACGGGAACGCATCGGCACCGAGCTTTCGCTGGCTACCCGCATCCAGGCAGACATGCTTCCGAATGTTTTCCCTGCCTTCCCGGATCGGAAGGATTTCGATATTTATGCCTCCATGACCCCCGCCAAAGAGGTCGGCGGCGATTTCTACGATTTCTTCCTGATCGATGAAACCCATCTGGCTCTGGTCATCGCGGACGTGTCCGGCAAGGGGATTCCTGCCGCGCTGTTCATGATGGTTTCCATGATCCTGATCCGCAACCATGTTCTGAACGGCTCTGGTCCTGCCGAGGCGCTAAGAAAGATCAACGATCAGATCTGCGCCAATAACCGCGAGGAGATGTTTGTCACGGTCTGGCTCGGGATCCTGGACCTGATAAATGGAAAGCTCACGGCAGCCAATGCCGGTCACGAGTATCCGATCCTGAAAAAGCCCGACGGACATTTTGAACTGGTTAAGGATCCGCACGGCTTTGTGATCGGGGGTCTCCCGGATATGAATTACCGGGAATATGAATGGAAGCTGGATCCGGGCGCCAGCATCTTTGTCTATACGGACGGCGTACCGGAAGCCCACATCGAACACAAGGAACTGTTTGGTACCGACCGCCTGCTTCAGACCCTGCAGACAGTGGAACAGGAAAATCCGGAAGGCATTCTTCATGCCGTGGAGAACGCCGTCAACGAATTCATGGGAGAGGCGCCCCGTTTTGACGATCTGACTATGCTTTGTGTAAAATACTACGGCCCTGCCGAAGAAAAAACGACCGAAAAAGAAATCAGCCTTTCGGCTGATGTGCAGGAAAACCTCGGGACGGTTACCGATTGGATCAACACGGAACTGGACGCACTGAATGTGCCGGACAGAACTAGGATGCAGATCAACGTCGCCGTCGATGAGATCTTCAGCAACGTGGCCTTTTACGCCTATGGAGGGCAGCCCGGTCCGATCACGGTCCGCTTTAAGGCGCAGGAAGAGCCGTCCGCCGTCGTCATCTCCTTCGAGGATGAAGGAATGGCTTTCGATCCCTTAAATCAGCCGGAGCCTGATCTAACGCTCCCGACAGAGGACCGTCCGATAGGCGGGCTCGGCATTTTCCTGGTCAAGAAGACCATGGACGACGTAACCTATGCCTATCGCGGCGGAAAGAACGTCCTGACCATTACCAAGCTGCTGTAGACATATCTTGCAGCGCATGCATCAAAAAAACAGGGGATGAAAAACCTCTGCTTTTTTTGTGCTTTTTCCCGGGATATCAGATTGGCTTACTGCCAGCTTTCGCGCAGCTCCCGCTCCGTGGCCAGTACGGTTTCCAAATCCGGATCGGCCTGTACCCGGTGCGCCGCCATAGCCGCCGCGATTCTTTCCGCTATTTCCGGATAAGCGAGCTTCCCCTTCAGGAAATCCGCCACCGCAAGTTCGTCTGCCGCATTGAAAACGGTCGGCAGGGTCCCGCCCGTCCGGCCGGCTTCATACGCCAGCACCAGAGCCGGAAAGCGCTCAAAATCAGGCTTTTCAAAGTGCAGGTCGCCCATCTGCCAGAAATCCGCCTCTTCGGTGATCAGTTCGCCCCGCTCCGGGTAACCCAGTGCATATTCGATCGGCAGCCGCATATCCGGCACACCCAGCTGCGCCTTGACCGCTCCGTCCGTAAATTCCACCATGGAATGAATGATGCTCTGCGGATGCACCACCACTCTGATCCGGTCGTAGTCCACGCCAAACAGATGATGTGCCTCCATGACCTCGAGTCCCTTGTTGACCAGAGTGGAAGAATCCACCGTGATCTTGGCGCCCATGGACCAGTTCGGATGCTTTAAAGCCTGAGCCGGCGTAACCGTCTGCATGGCCTTAAGGGACCAGGTACGGAAAGGACCGCCCGAGGCGGTGATCAGCAGCTGCCGTATACGGTTTCTGTCTTCGCCTTCCAGGCACTGAAAGACTGCACTGTGCTCACTGTCCACCGGAATCAGCTCCGCTCCGCAGCGTGTGACCGCCGGCATCATGATATGCCCCGCTGTGACAATCGATTCTTTATTGGACAGCGCAACCCGCGTTCCCATCCCGATGGCCCAGAGAGTCGGCTTAAGAGCGATCATGCCCCCGATAGACACCGCGTAAATATCGGCTTTTTCTGCCCGGATCAGTTCTTCCAGTCCGTTCATGCCTGACAGGATTTCCATATCCAGATCGGCGGTGCGGATTTTCAGATCCCGCGCCGCCGCTTCCGATGCCATGCAGGCGCGCTTCGGCCGGAGCACGCGGATCTGACGTTCGGCCAATGCTGCATTCTCACCTGCAGCCAGCCCGATAACCCGGTATTTGCCTGTTTTTTCGACCACATCCACGGTCTGGCGGCCGATGGAGCCTGTAGAGCCCAGAATAGTAATGGTTTTCATGCTTTCCCCGTTCTGATAATCATTTTATGCACGGATAACAGGAAGCACCGAGCCGCCGTAGGGCAGACAGAGGACCGTCGCATCCGGTCCCAGCTTTCGGAAAGCCTCCCCCAGTGCCGCCTGAGCGGACGGCTGCGGAGTCAGAAACAGCGAACGGACAAAATCCGCCTCCAGCTCGCTGACCAGCATCACTTCCGCCTTCTGCAACACCAGCGCGATCGCTGCCGCCTTGTGGCCGCCCAGCCGGAATTCCCGGCCGATCCTTTCGATCAGCGATTCCGGCGTCGGAGCGGAGGTCATCCACTCTTCAAACGTCTTTTCTCCCAGGCCTTCCCGGCAGGAACCGATCAGAATGATGATGCCGCCCTCACGCACCGCATGCGCGGCATTGTCCAGAGCCTTCTGGGTCTGATACAGGTTCAGATCTTTCGGCGCCCCGCCCTGTGAAACAAGTACGATATCCGCCGGCGCGTCCAGTTCCTTCCGGTATAAGCGATCCAGAAAACGGCAGCCCTCCCGGTGCGCCAGCACCGGATCACCGGCCACGGCCTTCAGAATCTCCTTCTTTTCGGAGAGAACCACATTCAGAATAAAATCGATGCCGACCATGCGTCCGGCCTCTTCGATATCCTGCCGCAGCGGATTCGTTTCCAAGGCGCCGGCGTGACATTCCGGCAGTACCATCCGGCTATGGTTGGCCTGGATCGATTCCCGTGTGGAAACGCCGGGCATAATGGCCTTTGCCCCACCCGAATAACCCGCAAAATAATGATACTCTATGTTGCCAAGGCAGATCCTTCTGTCCGCCTCGGCTACGACGCGGGTAATATCCACCGGTGTCCCGCGGGATGTCAATCCGAAAGAAACACAGTCTGCGGGATCGCTGTCAAGGCAGCGGATCTCCCGCCAGGCCTGTTCGCCGACAAGTTTTTTCATCTCCTCTTCGGTGTGCGGCCGATGACTGCCCAGTGCAAATACCAGCGTGATATCCTCCGGCCTGACCTCGCCTGCATACAGTTCATTAAGCAGCAGGGGCATGACCCGGGCGGTCGGCATCGGACGCGTTATGTCGCTGGTCACGACAGCCACTCTTTCACCGGCATGCACGATCTTTCGCAGGAGCGGCGTACCGATCGGTTCTGCCAGCGCCCGGGCGACTTCCGCCTCACCGGTCAGTTCTGTCTCCACCGGATTGGCATGCAGCTCGCCGATCAGATTGCGGTCCGGGACTTCAACCTCCTGATATCCTGTTCCGAAGCCAAAACGCAGCCTCATGTTTCTTCCTTTCAGCCGGGCACGGTCCCGACAGACAAGTACCGCCGGCCGAGCAGTCGGCCGGCGGATTGGTTAACAGGCGGATCCTGTTATAAATTATTCGGCGGGAGTCACGGCTGCAACATGCAGCTGCGGGCCTTCGTACCAGTACAGGAAACCTTCCAGATTGAGCACATCGCCGATCTGCAGCGCCTTAACGGCCTTGTAAACGTCGGTGTCGGCTCCGAACTCATCGGATTCCACGACCAGTGTGAACTCGTTTTCGCCGATCTTCACCTTGAAGTACAGATCGTCGCCTTCTTCACCGGAGCCGTTCCACTTATACAGGAACGCGGCTTCCTTGCCGTCCGCATCCTGGGAGGCAACCACTTCGGCTCCGCCGATCTTCACAAGGCGGTTCATAAGGGCTGCCAGCGCTTCCTCATCCGTGAACAGATCCGTTACATCGATGGGCTTCGCGAGATAAAACTCTTCACCGATTTCCAACTCCTTGACGTCCGTGATCTCGATCTCACCGCTCCATTCACCCTTGAAGCCGGTGACCGTGACCATCATGCCGGGTTCGATGCCCAGCGCTTCCCAGTGTTCCACTTCCATGCGATACACGTAGTAGGCACCGGCCACATCGTCCAGGAACATCGAAACATTGCCGTATTTCGGACTGTAGGCGGCCAGCTGGACGTACCCGCTGATCTTCACCTCGGCATCTTTCTCGGCTGCCATAAATTCGGCATAGGTCATGACGCCTTCCGCTTTTGTATATTTGCTCACCGCGGTGATGTGCGGCTGCGGGCCTTCGTACCAGTACAGGAAGCCTTCCAGGTCCACAACGTCGCCGATCTTAAGCGCCTGCACCGCCTTATACACTTCCGTATCGGCGCCGCATTCGTCGCTTTCCACGGTCACGGTCAGGTATTCACCGTTCACCAGGACCTTAAAGTACAGATCGTCGCCTTCGGAGCCGGAGCCGTTCCACTTGTACAGGAAAGGCACTTCGTTGCCGTCCGCATCTTTGCTCGGCACGACTGCCGCGTAATCGATCTCGATCGGCCAGTTCTGATAGGCCGCCTTCATTTCGTCATCAATCAGCTGGGTCCAGACTGCAAAGAAGCCCGGAATGTTCTGATCGTCGATAATCTCATAGGTCGCATCGGTGATCTCCACCTCGCCGCTCCACTCGGACTTGAAGCCCTTGATCCGCAGAGAGGTCTTGCCAGGCTCGATCTCGGCCAGATCGGCCTCTTCGATGGCCAGTCCGTATACATAGTAGGCACCGGTGCCGTCAAACAGGAACATGTTGACCTTGCCGTCCTTGACGGCGCTGATCAGCTGGACCTGCGCTTCGATCGTGACTTCCGCATCCTTTTCGGCCTGCTGATAGTCATAATAGGTCATCGTGTCTTCGGAAGCCTTTTCATAGTTCTCGGTATTGATCCAGTTGATGTGCGGCTGCGGGCCTTCATACCAGTACAGGAAGCCTTCCAGATCCAGGCCCTGGCCGATCTTCAGTTCGGTGACCTGGGTGTAGACGGCGCTGTCTTCGGGGCACTCATCGGATTCCACGGTCACGGTATAGGTCCGGCCGCCTACCGAGATATTGAAGTACAGGTCGCAGTTCTCGCCTGCTGCGCCGGAACCGTTCCACTTGTACAGGAACGCATGCTCATTGCCGTCCGCATCCTTGGAAGGGACGATATAGGCGCCCTGGATCGAGATCGGCATGTTGATCAGAGTCCGCAGGACCTCTTCGTCAGCCATTGCATTCGTAATAGGCAGCGGCGAAGCGGACCATGTGCCGTCATCCAGTACTTCAAAGGTCGCGTCGGTGATCTCCACCTCTCCGCTCCATTCGGACTTGAAGCCCTTAACGCGGATATGAGTCCACTGCTGCAGCAGCTCCGCCTCCTCCGGCGTCACATTCATGCGGTATACATAGTACGCACCGTCAAGGTCCTCATCGGCGTTCATGGCTGCCACAAACAGGCTGGCATTGCCGAATTCGGCGTTGTAGGCGACCCACTGAATGTAGCCGTCCACGATGACTTCGGTATCCAGTTCAGCCGCATCGAATTCCGCATAGGTCATCGCGACATCGCTCTCGGCCGCGGAAGGCTTCACAGCGGAGATATGCGGCTGCGCGCCGTTGTACCAGTACAGGAAACCTTCGACATCGATCACATCGCCGATGTTCAGGTTCTGCACGGCGGTGTAGGCTTCGCTGCCCAGAGGCTGCTCATCGGATTCCACCGTAAAGACAAATTCCTGGCCGCGGAGCGAGACTGTGAAATACAGGTCGTCGCCTTTCTGGCCGGAGCCGTTATACTTGTAAAGGAAGGCGTGTTCCTGATCGTCCGCATCCTTGGAAGCCACAACCGTAAGGCCCTTCGCGGAGATCTTCTTATTCATTTCGGCAATCAGCTCATCTTCTTTGCCCAGCAGTTTGGTGATATCCAGCGTCTCCGCCTCAAAAGCATCCTCTTCCAGGAAGAACACACTGCCGTCCGCGATCTCGACTTCGCCGCTCCATTCGGACTTAAAGCCCTTGATCTGAACAGCAGCGCCGGGCACCAATAAAGCGGCCTGCTCCGGCGTCACGTTCATGCGGTATACAAAGTACGCACCGCCGTCGGGATCCTGCATGAAGAAGCTGACATTGCCGTATTCGGCATTATAGGCAGCCAGCTGGACATAGCTGTTTACCACGACCGGGCTGTCAATGGCAGCATCCGTAAATTCTTCAAAGCTCATTACCTGCTTGGACGGTTTCTGCTTCACCGCGCTGATATGCGGCTGCGGGCCTTCGTACCAGTACAGGAAGCCTTCCAGATCGACCGTATCGCCGATGCGCAGGCTCTCGACCGCCTTATATACTTCGGTCTCGGCATCGTGTTCGTCGGATTCCACCGTGAAGGTGTAGATTTCTTCGCCGAACCGGACGTTGAAGTACAGGTCGTCGCCCTGAACGCCGGAGCCGTTGTATTTATACAGGAAGGCAGCCTCTTTTCCGTCTGCATCCTGGCTTGCCGCGATCACGCCGTCCTTAAAGAGGACTTTGCTGTTCATCTTTTCGGTCAGCTGGTCCGTGCCCAGCAGCTCGGTGACATCTTCCGCCTCGATCAGATAGATCGGCGTTTCTTTCACTTCCCACTGGGTGACATCCGTAATCTCGATCTCACCGCTCCATTCGTTCTTGAAGCCGCTGATCTGCACAGCCGTTCCTTCGGTCAGCTTCGCCGCTTCCTCCGGCGTCACATTCATACGGTACACAAAGTAGCCGCCGTCCTGATCCTGCAGGAACATGCTGATATTGCCGTACTCGGCGTTATAAGCCGTCAGCTGGATCCAGGCTTCCACCGTAACCTCGCTGTCCTTGGCAGCCGCCACAAATTCCGCGTGGGTCATGGGGTTAATCACCACCGGCTCTTCGGTCGTGGGTACGGGTGTCGTCGGGGCCGGCGTCGTAGGCGCAGGTGTCGTCGGGGCCGGCGTCGTAGGCGCAGGCGTCGTCGGGGCCGGCGTCGTAGGCACAGGCGTCGTTTCCTGCTTGCTGCCGCAGGCTGCCAGTGAAACAACCATAACCATCGATAACACAAAGGCTAACAGTTTCTTCATTGCATTACTCCTCTTAAGATTTCTTTCGTAACAGAGACAGCCGGCAAAATCCGGCTCTTATATTATAATGTAAAACCGCCAAAAATCAACTGTTTTTCTTTCCGTCCTTCCGGATCAGGCCGATCACGGCCACGGCACCCATGATCACCCATACGCCGATCAGAGCGGCGATCAGCGCCACCGAGGTCGACGGCAGCGGCCCCAGATCGTGCGGATCGGCCGTGGTCTCGGTCTCCGGAGCCGGGGTGGACTCGCCGGCCGGCGGCGTGCTCTCCGGAGAAACGCTCTGCGATTCGCCGGACGAGCCCGATTCAGCCGGGACCGTTCCTGCCGGCTCCACAGGCGTTATCTCGATCTCGTTCAGCTTGTACAGCTGGCGCACTTCCCTGAACAGGCTGTCCAGATACCCTTCGTCCAGCGCGGTGCCGGCCGCGTTCAGCTTGATCTGCTTGCGCCGCGTCGCCTTGGCGACGTTTTCGATCAGGGTGCCGGCCGCGTCACGGACCGAAGTGGAGCCCGCAAAGACCGGTGTGATGAAGGTGTTCTCCATGTTGTCGATCACCATCTGGGAGCAGGCGATCTTGACGTCGTAGTAGGTGTTGTTGTCCTCGCCCGCCCGGGAAACGTAGTCCCGATACTCCGCCGACTGCTGCGCCTTGTAGGTCACGGGGACGTAGCCTTCGGTCTGGGCGTAGGCGACCTGGACCTCGTTGGTCAGCAGGAACTGGGCAAAGAGCCAGGAAGCCAGGACCTCCTGCGGATCCTCCTTGTTGAAGATGCACAGCGACGGGCCCTGGGAGATCATCTGCGGATGCTCCGGGTCAAACTGCGGCACCGGCCGGACCACGGTCTCGAAATCCACGACCTCGGACGCGTGGATATCCAGAAGCGGTGCCTTGGCGCCGATCCAGGTCGCGCCGGCCGTGGAGTCGACCGCAAACAGACAGCGGCCCGCGTTGAAGAAGTTGCCCGGATAGCTGTCGATCTTGAAGGTGGAGAAGGCCCGTGTCTGCACATGCTCGTAGATCGTAAAGAGCAGCTCCTTCGTCGTCTCGTTAAAGAGCTTCACCTCGCCGGTCGGCTCCGCGTAGCCGGCTCCTTTCTGCTGCAGCATCTGGATCATCATGTTGTCCGTGGACTTGTAGATGAACGGGATCATGACCTTCTGGCCGTTGACCCTGAACAGGTCCCCGTCCTTCTCCATGGCCTTCTCGGAGACCTCCCAGATCCAGTCCCAGGTCACGATGTCCGGGATCGTATAGCCCATTTTCTCCACGTAGGTCTTGTTGATGTACAGGGCCTCCGAGGAGCGCATGAAGGGCAGATCGTACTGATGGCCGCTGAAGAAGCCTTCCCCCATGAATTTGGGGACCAGCTCATTGGGATCCGGCCCGTCAAAAAGAAGTTCTTTCCCGCCGAAGCCGTAGTTCGCATCCCGCATGTACGCATCCAGGGACACCACGATATCCTTGCCTTTCAGATAGGTCGCGATATGGTCCGGATACGAGATGCACACGTTGGGCGTGGTATTAGTCGCGATATTGGTGATGACGTCCTGATAAATCTTCGCATAGTCGGAATAGAGGCGGATCGTCACCTTAATATTGGGATACAGCTTCTGGAAATCCTCGACCGCCTTGTTGTAGATCGCGATCTGCGTCGGGTTCGAGTCGTTCTTCGCCCAGAAATCGATCGTATAGTTTTTGGAAGTATCGAACACCATATCCGGCACCGTGCCCGGCTTGCTCTCGTCCGGAACCTCACTGCTTTCCGCGGGGGAAGCGGCGGATCCGCTCTCGTCCGGGACTGCCGGGACCGTCTCTGTCGGAGCCGGCGACGTGGTCGTCTCCCGTCCCGCGATCTGCCCGTGGCAGGCGCCCAGGACGACGCTGACGGCGCAGAGGATCGCCAGAAGGCCTGTCACACTGCGTTTTTTCATCCCTTGGTCCCTCCTCTCGAAACGCCTTCCATAATCTTCTTGTGGAAGATCAGGAAGAGGATGACCAGCGGCACCGAGATCACGACGACCGCCGCCATCATGGCGGGGATATTGTCATGGCCGAAGCCGCTCTCCCGGATCTGCTGGATACCGTTGGACACCAGGAAATAGTTCTGATCGGTCGTGATCAGGCGCGGCCACACGTAAGAGTTCCAGCACTCGATGACCTTCAGGATGATCACGGTCACGATGGTCGGCCGGCAGATCGGGACGAGCACCTTGAACAGAAAGCCCATGTCCGAGCAGCCGTCCATTTTGGCCGCCTTATACAGATCTTCCGGCACCTGCGCAAAGTTCTCCTTGAGCAGGTAGATATAGAAGACCGAGGTCACCGACGGCAGGATCAGACCCCAGAAGGTATTGCGCATGTTCCAGTTGGTAATCGTGACGTAGTTCGTGATCACGACCAGCTCGCCGGGGATCATCATCAGCGCCAGGAACAGCATGAACACCAGGTTTTTCCCCTTGAATTCCAGCTTGGCGAAGGCATAGGCCGCGAGAATGATCACGACCAGCATGATGCCCGTGGTCGCGAGCGTGAAGATCACCGTATTCGTGAAATATCTGGCCAGCGGTACTTTTGTGAAGGCGTCCCGGTAATTCTGCAGAGTCGGAGAAAGCGTATAGAACTTCGGGATCGACTCCGAGACATAGGCCCCGTTGGACTTTAACGAGGTCAGGATCATCCAGTAGAAGGGGAACAGCACCATCAGCCCCCAGAAGACCAGGAAGGCATAGGTGAGGGTCTTTCCGACGCGCCGGCGGATCCGCGTGGAACGCTCGATCTCGGCATAGGTTTTCATCGTGTTGTCCTGCATGAGCCCCCTCCTTTAATAATGCACCGTCTTTTTGCTGACCATCAGGTTGATGCAGGTGATGGTAAGAACGATCGCAAAAAGGATGATGGCTGCGGCCGAGGCGTAGGAAGGATATCCGCCGCCGGTCGTACTGTAGAGCTGTTCGTAGACGTAGCCCACGATCGTGTTCATGCCGGCCTCGTTCAGATTCGTTCCGAACAGGGCGACCTCGTCGCTGTAGGCTTTGAACGCGCCGATGAAGCCCGTGATGATCAGATAAAACAGCATGGGCGAGATCATGGGCAGCGTGATGCGGCGGAAGATGCGGCCCCTGGAGGTCCCGTCGATCTTGGCCGCGTTGTAATAATCCTGATTGACCGAAGCCAGCGCGCTGGTCAGGATCAGCACCTTGAACGGCAGCACGACCCAGATCGTATAGAAACACATGACGAACATCTTGGCCCAGTAGGGACCTTCGATGAAGTCCACGCCCTCCCCGCCGAAGAACTGGATCAGGAGGTTGATCATGCCGTCCGTGTAGGCGGTTTTTTTGAAGAGGATCATGAAGACCAGACCGACCGCCAGCGTATTGGTGACGTAGGGCAAGAAGTAGACGGTCTGGAACAGATCCTTCAGCTTCTGGATCGAATTTAAGGCCAGCGAGATCAGGAGGGCAAAGCCCGTGGAAAGCGGCACCGTGATAATCACGATGATAAAGGTATTTTTAACCGCCTGCAGGAAGTAGGGATCGTGCAGGACGTAGGAATAGTTATACAGGCCGTAGCCGTCGGCGGTCTGGGAGACGAAGTTGTAGCTCTCTTCCACGGAATAGATCAGCACGTCAATCAGCGGATAGACCATGAAGATCCCTAAAAAGACAATGGCGGGCAGCAGGTACAGCCAGCCCTTGAGCTTGCTCTTTTTCATGGCGTCACTCTCCGAAATAGATCCGCTCTTCCGTCTCGCGGTCGAACAGGTGAACCTTTAAAGGATCGGGCTTAAACGCGACTGTCTTTTCCGTTTTGGCCGGCCGTCTGGCAGAGCTGACGATCGCGCGCAGGTTCTCGCTGACGTTGCCCTCATGCGAGAAAACCACGCTCGTGTCGCGGCCCATAACCTCGACGTTGATCAGACCGCAGCGGAAAGATCCGTTTGGATCCGGCTCCAGTCCTTCGGGACGGATGCCGACCCAGACCGGTCTGTCCGAAACGCCGGGGACCGCAATCACCGCATCGCCTCCTATAAAGAGCTTTCCGCCTTTTACCTCGCCCTCAAACACGTTGATGGCCGGCGTCCCCAGGAACTTGGCCACGAAGAGGTTGACGGGATCGTCGTAGACCTGCTGCGGCTCGTCGATCTGCTGGATCTCCCCGTCCTTCATGACCACGATCAGGTCGGAAATGCTCATGGCTTCCTCCTGGTCGTGCGTGACAAAGATTGTCGTGATCCCGGTCTCGCGCTGGATCCGCCGGATCTCCTCACGGGTCTGAAGTCTTAAGCGCGCATCGAGGTTGGACAGCGGCTCGTCCAGAAGCAGGACCTTGGGCATCTTCACCAGGGCGCGGGCAATCGCCACGCGCTGCTGCTGTCCGCCGGACATCTCCGAAGGTTTGCGATCTAAAAGGGAGTCGATCTGCACCAAGTGCGCCGCCTCTTGGGCCCGGCGGATGATCTCCTCCTTGGACAGCTTTTTCTCGCCCTTTAAATTCTGCAGCGGGAACATAATATTCTGCAGCACGGTCATATGCGGATACAGGGCATAGTTCTGGAAGACCAGCCCTACGCCGCGCACCTCGGGCGGCAGGTTCGTGACTTCGTCCTCGCCAAAGAATATCTTTCCTTCGGTCGGCTCCAGCAGGCCGCTGATCAGATTCAGGGCCGTGCTCTTGCCGCAGCCGGACGGGCCCAAAAGACCGATCAGCTTGCCGTCGGGAATCTCAAAATCGAAGTTGTTGACAGCGACGACCTCGCCGCCTACTTTTTTATTCCGGTTAGGGAACCGTTTCGTCAGATTCTGCAATACGATTTTCATGCCTTTTTCCTCTAAAGTTTTCTGACACCACAAAGCATGCGGCACAAGTCCAAAAAGCCGCAGCCTCTTTTGTACTGATTATAAAAGACCGGAAGCCAAAAAGCAAGATTCAGTAGATCGTGCTCCCGCTGTGCCAGTTCTTTTTCCAGTTTTCCGCGCTGCCCCGGCAGCGGTTCCCGCGCTTTGCGAGCGAGCGGTGGGAACGGTAGAAAATGACCGGCCCGTCCTTTTCCTTCGGCCCGGCTGCCAGTACGGCCGGCTCCGTGCACAGGGCGGCGCCGTTGCGGCGGGGATCCGCGACTCCCGTCATCGTGCCGTCTTCTTCAAAGCGAATCAGGCCGACGCCGCCCATGTACCGCGCGAGCGGCATCATCCCTTCCGCGGGCTGGCCCCATTCCTCGATCTTTCGGATCGTCTCCGGGCTGAAATCCCCTTCATAACGGAACTTTCCGTTCTGATCGTTGAAGATGCGCGGCGCGAAGACCGCCTCTTCGGCCGTCATTTTTCCGTCGATCATGTTGTGGATGACCTGCGCCACCGTGGAGATGATCCGGTTCGCGCCGGGCGAGCCGACGACGGCAAAAGGCTTCCCGTCCTTAAAGAGCAGAGTCGGGCTCGTGGTGCTGATCGACCGGCAGTACGGCGCGGCTTTCCCCACCGGCAGTCCGTTGATCTGGCTGTTGAAGACGATGCCGGTCCCGGCCGGGACGATGCCGCAGCCGAAGAACGCACTGATGGTCTGGGTCTCCGCCACGAGGTTGCCTTCCGCGTCCGCGATCGAAAAATGCGTGGTGTCGGGAGACTCGTAAGGCCAGGGATCATCGGGGGCCGGCGCTTCAGCCCGGCCGATCCGGATCTGGCTTGCCCGCAGGGCAGCGAATTCCGGGCTGCGCAGGCCTTTCAAAGGCATCTCCTGCGGCATCGGATCACAGATATATTTATACCGGTCCGAAAAGCTCTTCTTGAAGATCTCGGACAGAACGAACAGCCGCTCGGGTGAATCGAAGGCCCAGTCCGAAACCGGGAAATGCTCCAGCATCTGCAGGCTCTCGATCACGGCCGTCCCACCGGTGGACGGCGGCTGGGAGGAGAAGATCTCATAGCCCCGGTAACGGCCGTACGAAGGGATGCCGGGATGCACGGTATAGCGGGCAAAGTCCTCTCTGGTAAACTGTCCGCCGAAGCGGTTGAGGCCCGCGATCATCTTGTCCGTGAGCGGCCCGCGGTAGAACGCGTCCGCTCCGCCTTCTCCGAAGGCCTCTATCGAATCCGCCAGATCCGGATTGCGCAGGATATCGCCCGCCTTCCAGTGCTCTTTTGTGACATAGGGGTTGTTCCCCTCCGCATAGCAGGCAAGCTTTTCGTGAAAAACGTTTAAGTCATTGGCAAGCAGCCGTCCGACCGGAAAGCCCTCTCTCGCGAGCTTCACCGCCGGCTTCACGAGCTCCCTGAGCGGCATCGTTCCGTACGTCCGGCAGATATAATCCAGGCCGGCCGCCTCGCCCGGGATACCCACCATATAGAAGGCAGGGTCGTTTTCTTCTTTCTTCTTCAAGTTCTCGGGTGTGGCCCAGCCGGGCGCCATGGTCCAAAAATCCAGGAACACGTTCCTGTTTTCCTTCCCCAGATGCGCCGTCATGAAGCCGTTTCCGCCCAGGCCCGAACACTCCGGCTCCGTGACCGCCAGCACCAGCGATACCGCCACGGCCGCATCGAATGCGTTGCCGCCTTTTTTCAGTATTTCGATTCCCGCTTCGCTGGCTTCCCGGGTAGCGGTAACGACCATTCCGCCTCTTCCTTTTGTCACACAGGCAGTTCTTTTTTTGTTGCTGATCCGCATAAGTGTCATATACTGTTCCTGTCACTTTCGTCCGAATTGGGCTTTTTGCCCTGATAAAAGCAGATTATCACAAAAAAAGTACCGATTCAAGCCGGAAAAATGCTTGACAAGCCATTGACGGCATGATAATATAGCAAGGCGCCTCAAGAGGCGCGGCACCTTATACAACGCGGGATAGAGCAGTCCGGAAGCTCGTCGGGCTCATAACCCGGAGGTCGCAGGTTCAAATCCTGCTCCCGCTACTAAATTGGAGGAATCCAGATGCTCATAGAACATGAGCGTCTGACAGATGCTCATTTGATAAACGCTGCGCGTTTATCAAATGTCCTGGCCTGTAAATACAGGCCAAGGGGAATCTGCTTCGGAATGCCGCCTTAGAAATGCAAGCATTTCTGCGTCGGCGTTCCTCGCATCTTCGCTTCTGGCCGGTGCTTCCAATCTTATGCTCAGATAGCTCAGATGGTAGAGCAGAGGACTGAAAATCCTCGTGTCGCTGGTTCGATTCCGGCTCTGAGCATTTTTTGTACCCTTTTACCGTTTTTTCGGGAAAAAATGCGTGAAATCGAGTGAAAAACCGATAAAAAAGATGAGTGAAAAACTGATAAACAATGTCAATGAAATAATGGAAAACGAAGCGCAGGACGACGAACGGAGCCGCGGTCTTCCGGGCATGACCATGACCCTGACACTGTTCCTTGTCATGGCGATCTTCTTTGTGCAGCTTCTGCGGCTGAAGATCCTGCCTCTTGTTCTGCTTGTTGCCGTCGGATCCGCCCTGCTGATCCTGCTGATCACCGTCGGCCTGCTCGCCCGGGACAGCTCCCGGCGGGGACGCTGCATTTTTGCGATCCTGCTGACCCTGGTCCTGGCTTCCGGCTGCCTGTTCGGTACCGTGGCGGGTGCCCGGATACTGAACACCGCCCGCGAAATCATTCAGCCGAAGATCACTCAGCCGATCACAATGGCGGTCTATGTCCGGGCAGACGATCCGGCCCGGTCCTTAAACGATATCCGGGATTATGAGCTCGGTGTGATGAAAATCGTTGACCGGCCCCAGAGCGACGAAGCGCTGACGCAGATCGAGCAGAATCTTGGGACAACGCTGACGCTTAAGGAGTACTCCAGCCCCGTCCGCCTGATCACAGCCCTGCTGGAAAAAGAGACAGACGCCATTCTGATCAGCACCGATCTGCTCTCAATCGCCAAAGGCCTCACAGGCTTCTCCGCAGACCTGGTCCGGATCCTGGACCGCTATGAGCTCCAGATCGTTGTGGAAGATACAACGGCGGAACCGACCCAGCCTGCCTCGGCGGAACCGACCCAGCCTCTTCCGGAAATCCGCCCCGATAACCAGCATTTTACGGCTTCTCCCGGTGTCTATACCATCTATATCTCCGGGATCGATGACCGCAGCGGTCTGGTCAGCCGGTCACTCAGCGACGTGAACATTATTGCGGTCGTCAACACGAATACGCACCGGGCCGCCCTGATCAGCACTCCCCGTGATTATTACGTGGTCACACCGGTTTCCGGCGGAGAAAAAGACAAGCTCACGCATGCGGGGCTGTACGGTGTGAACGTGAGCCGCGAAACGCTTGAAAACCTCTACGATATGGAGCTGGATTACATCTTCCGCGTGGATTTTTCGGGCTTCATCCGCATCATCGATGCGATCGGCGGCGTGGATGTCAACGTCGATCAGACCTTCAGTTCCTCCGGCTACACCTATACCGAAGGAATGATGCACATGGACGGGGATATGGCGCTGATCTACGCACGGGAACGCAAAGCGTTTACGGCCGGAGACCGTGTTCGCGGCGTGCATCAGATGCAGCTGATCGAAGCCGTCGCCACCAAGGTCTTTTCTTCCGAGCTGCTGACCCGCTACAATTCGCTTCTCGAAGCGCTGAAAGGCTGTTTTGAGACGACGGTCCCTTACGATACCCTTGCGGAAACCGTTCAGCGCCAGCTGACCGGCCGTTCCGACTGGGAACTGACCACCTACAGTGTCACCGGGTCGGATGACTACGCGGATACTTTCAGCTATCCCGGAAACAACTATGTCATGCATCCCGACTGGGAGACCGTAGAAAAGGCCAAACAGCTCATGTGGGAGATCAATCGCAATTAAGAGAAAACCATGAAATTTTCCTTCCGAAATCATCCCGTGACCCGGAGCGTCCTGTACCTGCTGTGCTGGACCGTTTTTGCCCTGATCACCGGCGCTGCCGGCGGCCTCATCGGCGGCCTGTTCGGCCGGGCCATTCAGGCCGTGACCGGACTGCGGACCGCCGCGCCGTGGATCCTGTACCTGCTGCCGTTTATCGGCGCCGCAATCGCGCTTCTGTACAAAGCCTGTCATGAAGAGAAAAACCGCGGGACCAATGCCGTCCTCTCCGCCATCGCCGGCGAAGAATCGGTCACGGTTCCGACCGGGCCGCTGATCTTCCTCTCCACGGTCCTCTCCCACCTGGGCGGAGCATCGGTCGGACGGGAAGGCGCAGCCCTGCAGCTCGGCGGCTGGCTGGGCGAGCGTTTCAGCGGGCTCATGCGGTTCTCCCCGAAGGACAAGCGCATTGCCGTCATGTGCGGGATGTCTGCGGTCTTTGCCGCGCTCTTCGGCACGCCCGTAGCCGCCGCCATCTTCTGCATCGAAGTCGCCCGCGTAGGCGTTTTTCACTACGCCGCGCTGGTTCCGTGCATCTTTTCCGCCTTTACCGGCGCCGGGATCGCCTCGGCGCTCGGACTTAAAGCCGAGATCTTTCAGATCGCCTCCGTCCCGGAACTGTCCGCCGTCAATCTGCTTCTGAGCGCCGGCCTGGGCCTGCTCTGTGCGCTGCTGACAATCCTGCTGGTCACCGCATTCCACGGTTTCGAAAAAACCGCCCGCACCTGCCTGCCCCATCCGGTCCTGCGCGCCGCCGTCTGTGGCGGCCTGATCGTTGGGCTGACCCTGCTGCTCGGCACCGCAGCCTATTCGGGCGCCGGCGCGAATCTGATCGAGCTAGCCCTGGAAGGGGAGGCCCCTCCGGCCGCCTTCCTGCTCAAGCTGGTCTTCACCGCTCTGGCCATTGCGGGCGGCTTCAAGGGCGGCGAAATCGTCCCCACCCTCAGCATCGGCGCCTGCTTCGGTGCTCTGTTCGGAATGCTGACCGGCCTGCCGGTTTCGCTCTCCGCCGCCTGCGGGATGATCGCGCTCTTTGCCGGTGCCACCAACTGCCCCATCGCCTCTCTGATGATCGCAATGGAGATGTTCCGGGGACAGGGCCTGCCCTTTTTCGCCGTGACAGTCACGCTTTCCTTTGTCCTGTCCGGATATTACAGTCTTTACGGCAGCCAGCGCTTTGCGTTTTCCAAGATCGGGCAGGAAAAGCCCGCTCCGCAGCAGCAGGAAGCCTCTGCCCCGCAGCAGACGGAGCACTGAGCCGCACATCTTTCGATAGGTTTCCTCAGATTTCCCGGCGGGAAGGAATTGACTTTCTTTCCCGCCGATGCTATAAACGAATCAAACCGAATATTTCCGAATCGCGGTTCGAACGGTCTTCGACTTAGTAGATCAAACGGGGAAGCCGGTGCAAATCCGGCACAACTGCCATTACTGTGAGCCGATCCCTCGGCGCAGTCAGAATACCGGCCCGATTCGTCTGGCAATCATTCTTGGGTTACGGAAGAGTGCAGCTTGTTTTGGAGTGTCCGCATAAGGGATCTTTTTCCTGTTGCGGAACAGCTCCGCCGCTGCACGTTTTCCCTTTGGAAAACGTGTTTTTATTTGCGGATCTTTCCTTCCGCACGATCATATTATATAATCTGAAAGGAGAACATAATGATGAAGAAACTCACCGCTCTGATTCTGGCCTGTGTGATGCTGATCGCAGTCCTCGCCGCCTGCGGAAGCAAGCCCGCCGAGACCACGCCGGCTGCCACCACCCCGGCCGCCACCGCGCCGGCTCAGACGACCTCCGCCCCGACCGCTGCTCCTTCGACGCCGGCTCCTACGACGCCTGCCCCGACCACCGCCGAGCCTACCACGCCCGCCCCGACGACCGAAGAAAGCTACGACGGCAAGCTGGTTCCGGACTATTCCATGGAACTGAAGTATGCCAAATGCTTCTCTGTAGACTATTACAAGGGAGGCTATAAACTGATTAAAATCGTAGACGGCAAGCAGATCCTCGTCGTGCCCGAAGGCATGAGCGTTCCGGCCGACGCCCCCGAAGGCGCCATCGTCCTGCAGCAGCCCGTCACCAACATCCTGGTCTCCTCCACGCCGGTGACCTCCCTGATCAATGCGATCGGCGCCCTGGATGCGATCTCCCTGACCACCTACGACGCCCCGTCCTGGTATATCGACGACGTGAAGAAGGCGATCGAAGACGGCAAGCTGACCTACATCGGCGAATACAAAGTCCCCGACTTTGAGAAGATCACGGCCGCCGGCACCAAGTTCTCCATCTTCTCCACGATGCTGACCGAGGACGTACAGGCCCAGCTGACCAACATCGGCGTCGACGTGATCCTGGATCAGTCCGCGCAGGAAGATCACCCGCTGGCACGCGTCGAATGGGCCAAGCTCTACGGTGCCATCTTCAACCGCGAAAAAGAGGCTGAAAAACTCTTTGACGAACAGGAAAAATACGTGACCGAGCTCGACAAGATGGAGAAGACCGGCAAGACCGTCGTCCTGTTCTACATCACCTCCAAGGGCGTGCTCTATGCCCGCAACGCCGATGACTACATGGCGAAGATGATCGCCCTGGCCGGCGGTGAGTACATTCTGTCCGACGTCGGCGTCGGCCAGACCGGAACCGCCAAGATGGAGCTCGAAGCCTTCTATGAGAAGGCACAGGACGCCGACTACATCATTTACATCTGGTCCATGGGAGGCAAGCCCGAGAACCTGGAAGCCTTCAAGGAACGCGCCGCGATCCTGGCCGACATGAAGGCCGTCAAGGAAGGCAACGTCTGGTGCACGACGCCCGATTACTGCCAGATCCAGAACACGATCGGCAGCATGATCAACGACATCCGGCTGATGCTCGAGGCGGACGATTCCGTCGAAGAGCTGACTTATCTCTTCAAGCTTAAATAAGAAAAATGTCTGACCGCAACACCAAAACAGGGAATACCATGCGCCGCAGCATGGTATTCCTTGCGCTTTTTATCCTGTTTTTCGCAGCTTTGGTCTGGAATATCAACACCGGCACCGTGCATGTCTCGGTCCGGCAGATCCTCGGGATCCTGTTCCGGGGCGAGATGGAGGGCGAATCGGCCTACAATATCATCTGGAAGATCCGCCTGCCCCGCCTGCTTTTAGCCGCGATCCTGGGCGGTGCCCTGTCGCTCTCCGGCTTTCTGATCCAGACCTTTTTCCGCAACCCGATCGCCGGGCCCTTCGTGCTCGGCATCTCTTCGGGTGCCAAAATGTTTCTGGCCATCGTTACGATCGCGATGAACGGCGTCCTGCATTCGATGCCGATCTCCGTCACGGTCGCGGCGTCCTTTATCGGTTCGCTTTTATCCATGCTGCTTGTTCTGCTCTTTACCGGGCGGGTTAAAAATATGTCCATGCTGCTCGTCATCGGCATCATGATCAGCTATATCTGCTCGGCCGTGACCGACCTGCTGATCAATTTTGCCAACGATTCCGACATCGTCAACCTGACGCACTGGTCCCTGGGGAACTTCACCTCCAACTGGAATTACGTGAAGATCGCGGCCTGCATCGTGCTGCCGACCCTGCTGTTCGTCTTTTTCCTTTCCAAACCGATCCAGGCCTACGCGCTCGGGGAAGGCTATGCCATGAGCCTCGGGACCAACATCCGGCTGCTGCGGGTGCTGCTCGTGGTGGTGACCGGACTGCTCTCGGCCTGCGTCGCCGCCTTTGCCGGCCCGATCTCCTTCGTCGGGATCGCAGTGCCGCACATCGCGCGGATGCTTCTGAAGACCAGCCGGCCGATCCTGATGATCCCCGCCACGTTCCTCGCAGGCGCCGTTTTCTGCATGCTCTGCGATCTCGCGGCGCGGATGCTCTTCTCTCCGACCGAGCTTTCCATCAGCACCGTAACGAGCGCGATCGGCGCGCCGATCGTGATCTGGCTGATGCTTTCGAGGAGGCGCACCAATGAAGCCTGACGTGACGATTTCTCCGAAGCTCGGGATCGAAAACATGAGCGTGGGCTATAACGGAAAAGCCCTGATCTCCGATATCTGTCTTTCCCTGGCGCCGGGCGAGATCATGACCCTGATCGGCCCGAACGGTGCCGGAAAGTCCACCATTTTAAAGAGTATTACCCGGCACCTGGCGCTGATCGCCGGGACCGTGACGATCGACAGCCGGGACATGAAACAGATGAGCGGCAAGGACGTGGCCACGAAGCTGGCCGTCGTGCTGACCGAACGCGTCCATGCCGAGATGATGACCTGCGAGGAGCTCGTCTCGGCCGGCCGCTACCCCTATACCGGAAGCTTCGGCCTCCTGACCGCGAAGGATAAGGAGATCGTGCGGCACGCGCTGGAACAGGTCCACGCCCTGGATATCGCCGGCCAGCTCGTCACTTCCCTGAGCGACGGGCAGCGGCAGCGGATCCTGCTGGCCCGCGCGATCTGCCAGGAGCCGGAGATCATCGTTCTGGACGAGCCGACCTCGTTCCTGGACATCAGGCATAAGATCGAGCTGCTGGAGATCCTGCATTCGATGGCCCGCGAGCAGGGCATCACCGTCGTGATGAGCCTGCACGAGATCGATCTGGCCGAAAAGATCTCCGACAAGATCGTCTGCGTCAAGGGCGACCGCATCGCTGCCTGGGGAACACCCCGCGAGATCTTCTCCGACGGGACGATCCGCGAGCTCTACGGCATCGAAAAAGGCTCCTTCAGCACCCTGCTCGGCAGCATCGAAATGGAAAAGCCCGCTGGCGCGCCGCGCTGCTTCGTGGTCGGCGGCGGCGGATCCGGGATCCCCTTCTACCGGGCCCTGCAGAAGGAAGGCGTTCCTTTTGCCGCCGGCATCCTGTTAGGCAACGACCTGGATAAGGCCGTGGCCGGGGCGCTGTCGGATTTTGTTGTCTGTGCCGAAGGCTTCTCACCGATCGGGGAAAAAGAGATCGCCAGAGCCCGGGAACTGGTGGATGCGGTCGATACCGTGTTCGACTGCGATGCGCCAGCCGGAGAACTGAACCGGGCCAACACCGAACTGCTGAGATACGCCGAAAGCCGCGGGAAACGCATCCTGCGCGACTGGAACGAATTAACGGAGCTGATCCCATGAACTGTCCGAGAATCCTCTTAGCCGGCACGCGCAGCGGCAGCGGAAAGACCACCGCGGTCTGCGCCGTCCTCGCGCTTCTGAAAAAGCGCGGGCTGGATCCGCATGCCTTCAAATGCGGGCCGGACTACATCGATCCGATGTTCCACGAGCGCGTGCTCTCGGTCCCCTGTACCAATCTCGATCCGTTCTTCTGCCCGGAGGAGCTGTTAAAGACGCTGCTGGCCGAAAACGCTTCGCCCACAGTCAACGTGATCGAGGGCGTGATGGGCTACTACGACGGGACCGGCGCGGACGGGACCGAAAACAGCAGCTACAGCGTGGCGCAAAAGACCGAAACGCCGGTCGTTCTGATCGTGGACGGAAAAGGGGCCGCCGCCTCGCTTCTGGCGGCACTGGAGGGCTTTCTTCGGTATAAGCCGGACAGCCGGATCGCCGGCGTGATCTTTAACCGCGTGACGCCGATGACATACGCCTATCTCAAAAAACTGCTGTCGGACCGTTTCGGTTCCGGGATCCTGCCGCTCGGCTATATCCCGGTCCTGCCGGAGGACTGCCTCTTTGAATCGCGGCACCTCGGGCTGATCACGGCCGGAGAGATAATGGACTGGGACGAAAAGATCGAAAAACTCTCATCTCTGACCGGGAAGACGCTGGACCTCGACGCGCTGCTGGCTCTGGCGCGGCAGGCGAAGGAGATCGGGGCGGAAAGTCAGGCGCTTCCCTCCCGGCCTCCCGTCCGTATCGCGGTGGCGCGGGACGAAGCGTTCTGCTTCTACTATCACGATACCCTGACCCTGTTCGAGAGGATGGGTGCCGAGCTCTGCTTCTTCTCTCCCCTTAAAAATGAGCCTCTGCCCGAGGACTGCCAGGGCCTTTATATCGGCGGCGGCTATCCCGAGCTGCATGCGGAGACGCTGGAGAAAAACAGACTGACCCGGGAAAGCGTCCGCGAAGCGGTTCTCGCCGGGCTGCCGACGATCGCCGAATGCGGCGGCTTTCAGTATCTGGGCGATGAGATCGACGGGCACGCCATGTGCGGCGTCCTGCCGACGGTCAGCCGCCGGACCGAAAAGCTCGTCCGCTTCGGATATATCAAGCTGAGTTTTCCGAAAGACGGCCTGTTCGGGGCCGCCGGGACATATATTCCCGCCCACGAATTTCACTATTACGACAGCAGCGGCAACGGCGACGCCTGCCTGGCCGAAAAGACGAATGGCCGGCAGTACGCCTGCTGTTTTTATACCGATACCCTCTACGCGGGGTATCCGCATTTGTATCTTCGGGCCAGGCCCGAAGCGGCGCTTGCATTTTACGAGAAATGCCTTAGCCGGAGGCGGTGACCAGTCGCCCTCACCCGGCCCTTCGGGCCACCCTCCCCCGTCTTGCGCGGGGGAGGGCAAGCCGAGCGCGCCGGACAATACTTTCGAAGCACGTTGGAGCGAAGCGACCGTGCTGAGAAAGTTTTCGTCCCGGCAGCGAGGCAGAACCCCTCCGGTGCTTCGCACCACCTCCCCTATTAAGGGGAGGTAAGGCGGTGACCAGTCGCCCTCACCCTGTCAGCCTGACGGCTGACATCCCTCCCTCCATCGTCATCGAGAAAGCTTCCCTTGTGGTCGCTTTCTCGGACGATGTCAAGAAAAAAGCCTTGCTTCTTCTGCCACAGGCAGCGCTTCGGTTTTTTTCACCCCCGCCTTGCGCGGGGGAGGGTAAGAAAGGAGAAACAACAGATGATCCGGGAACCCGATGCGATCGAAAAACGCAGCATGGAAATCATTGAGAGCGAACTGACGGTGGAGGTCCCGCCCGAAGTGAAGGATATCGTCAAGCGCGTGATCCACTGCACCGCCGATTTCGACTATGCCAGGAATCTCGCGTTTTCGGAAAATGCCGTCAGCCGCGCTCACGAAGCGCTGCTTTCGGGCTGCGATATCGTGACCGACACACAGATGGTCCGTTCCGGAATCAATAAGGCGGCGGCCGGACGGCTCGGCTGCGGGATTCACTGCTTCATGAGCGATCCGGATGTAGCGGAGGAAGCCAAACGCCGGGGCTGCACGCGCGCGACCGTATCCATGGAACGGGCCATGCAGCTGAAGCGGCCGCTGATCTTCGCAATCGGAAACGCGCCGACGGCCCTTCTTACCTTAAGCGAACAGATCCGCGAAGGGAAGCTCCGTCCCGTGCTGGTCATCGGCGTGCCCGTCGGCTTCGTCAACATTCTGGAATCCAAAGACGCCATCATGCGCTCCGGCGCGGAATATATTGTTTCACGCGGCCGCAAAGGCGGCTCGAACGTCGCGGCCGCGATCGTAAATGCCCTGATGTACCGCATCACCCGGTAAACTATGGAAAGCTTTATCACCAAAGACGGAAAAAAACTGCGGCGCGGCTATACCAGCGGCTCCTGCTGTGCGGCGGCCGCGAAGACGGCTGCGATCCTGCTTTTGAGCGGGGAAGCACTGAAAACAATCCACCTGACGACGCCGTCCGGCATTGAGCTGGATCTGCCCGTGCAGGATCTTACCCTTCAGGGCGGTACGGCCAGCTGCGGGATTATAAAGGACAGCGGCGACGATCCGGACGTCACAAACGGCATAACCTTCTTCGCTTCTGTCGAAAAGATTCCGGAGCCCGGCGTCATCCGCATCGAAGGAGGGGAAGGCATCGGCCGCGTGACCAAGCCCGGACTGGATCAGCCCGTCGGCGAAGCCGCCGTCAACTCCACGCCCCGCCGGATGATCACGGCAGCTCTCAGGGAAGTCTGCGAGGAAACCGGCTATTCGGGCGGCCTGTGTGTGACGCTCTCCGTTCCGGGCGGCGCCGAGGTCGCGAAAAAGACCTTCAATCCCCGGCTCGGCATCGTCGGAGGCCTCTCGATCCTCGGGACGACCGGGATCATCGATCCCATGAGCGACGACGCCGTGATCGAGACGCTGCGCGCCGAGATGTCGCAGCGGAAGGCCGAAGGAAAAACGGTCCTGCTGCTAACGCCCGGCAATTTCGGAGCGGACTTTATCCGTGACGAACTGGGGCTGGATCCGGCGAAGGCCGTGACCATCTCCAACTATATCGGCGACGCGCTGTACGCGGCCGAAGAATTCGGCTTCGAAGGCGTGCTGCTTGTGGGACATATCGGCAAGCTCGTCAAGCTGGCCGCCGGCATGTTCAACACCCACTCCCGCTACGGGGACGGGCGGAAAGAGATCTTCGCGGCTCACGCGGCCGCCTGCGGAGCTCCCGCCGAAACGGTCCGGGCGATCCTGTCCGGTGCCGTCGTGGACGAGATGCTTTCGCAGCTGGAAGCCGTCCGCCTGCGCGATGCCGTCATGCAGGCGATCCTGGGGCAGATCGACGAACAGCTGGCACACCGCTTAAGCGGCAGACTCCGCGCGGCCGTCATCACCTTCTCCAAAGTGTACGGTCTGCTGGGAGAAACGGCCGGCAGCGAAGAGCTGCTTACCCGCGTCCGCGCGGAATACGGAAAGGAAGAATAAGATGGTCCATATTGTCGGCGCCGGCTGCGGCGCACCGGATCTGATCACGCTGCGCGGCAAGCGCTACCTGGAAGAAGCGGATGTTGTGATCTACGCGGGTTCACTGGTCAACGAAGCGCTTTTATCATACGTGAAAGAAGGCTGTGAGCTCCACAACAGTGCCAAAATGACGCTGGAAGAGATCCTGTCCGTGATCAGCGCGGCCGAAAACGCCGGAAAAACGACGGTCCGCCTCCACTCGGGCGATACCTCCCTCTATGGGGCGATCGCCGAGCAGATCAGAGAATTTGACCGGCTGGGCATCTCCTACGATATCACGCCGGGCGTCAGCTCCTTCGCGGGCGCGGCGGCCGCTTTAAAAACAGAATACACTCTCCCCTCGGTCTCTCAGACCGTGATCATTTCCCGCGCGGCCGGCAAAACACCGGTTCCGGAGAAGGAATCGCTCCGCGCGCTCGCGGCGCATCAGGCGACCATGGTCCTGTTCCTGAGCGCTTCCCTGGCCGGAGAAGTCCAGGCTCAGCTGCTGGAAGGCGGCTATCCGCCCGAAACGCCGGCCGCGATCCTGTACAAGATCAGCTGGGAGGATGAAAAGATCTTCCCCTGCACGGTCGGGACCATTGAAAAAACGGCCCGCGAAAACGGGATCCGCAAGACCGCGCTGATCGCGGTCGGGGACTTCCTGCATTCCGAATTTACGCGTTCGCACCTGTACGACGGACGTTTTTCGACCGAATACCGGGAGGCAAAGCCATGAAGATTGCCGTCTTCTGCTATTCCGACCGCGGGGCGGCGCTCGCGCTGCGTCTGCCGGCCCTTCTGCCGGAGGACGCTGTGAGCCTGCACTCGATCCGCAAGTACGCCGAACGTTACGGTCTTGTGCCGCACGATTCCGTCCGCCGGGACATGGGCGAGCTCTTTGCTTCCCACGACGCGCTGATCTTTATTTCCGCCTGCGGGATCGCGGTGCGGGAGATCGCGCCGCACCTTCGCGATAAGACCACTGACCCGGCGGTTCTGGTTATGGATGATCAGGGCTGCTTCGTGATCCCGATCCTGTCCGGCCATATCGGCGGCGCGAACGAGCTGGCGGAAAAGCTGGCCGCCCTTCTCGGCGCGCAGGCCGTCATCACGACCGCGACGGACCGGAGCGGGCGCTTTGCCTGCGACAGCTGGGCCGTGAAAAACAACTGCGCCATTTCGTCTCTGGCCGCCGCCAAGCAGTTTTCCGCCGCGATCCTGACCGGCGATCTGCCCGTCTGCTCGGAATGGGAACTGCCGGAAGCGCTTCCGAACGGATTAAAAGCCGGAGCGGAAGGCGAAATCGGCCTCTATATCGGGATCCGGGTCCGGGAGCCGTTTTCCTTAACGCTCCGCCTGATCCCGCGGCTGGTAACCCTCGGGATCGGCTGCCGGAAGGGGACTGCGCCTGAGGCGATAAGAGAAGCCGTCAGGGCGGCTCTCGCGCAGGAAAACATCGATCCCCTCGCGGTCTGTGAGCTCGCCTCCATCGATCTGAAGCAGTCGGAGGAGGGTCTGCTGACGTTTGCACAGGAAGAAAATCTTCCCCTGCGCTTCTATTCGGCCGCCGAGCTGGAAAAGGCCGAAACGCCGGGCGGTTTTACGGAATCCGATTTTGTGCGTCAGACCGTCGGCGTCGGAAACGTCTGCGAGCGGGCTGCCGTCCTGGGCGGCGGGCGCCTGATCGTCCGCAAAACAGCCTTAAGCGGCGTGACCGTCGCAGCCGCCGTAAAAGAAGGGAGGTTCGTGTTTTGAGCAAGCTGTTTGTCGTCGGCATCGGAGCCGGCAATTATGACGGCCTGACCGTCGCAGCCGTAAAACGGCTGGAAGCTTCGGATCTCATCGTCGGCTATACGGTTTACTGCGAGCTGATGCGCCCTTACTTCCCGCAGAAAGAATTTCTTGCCACGCCGATGATGAAGGAGATTGAGCGCTGCCGGCTGGCCCTTGAACAGGCGGCCGCGGGAAAAGAAGTGTCTCTGATCTGCTCCGGCGACGCCGGAATCTACGGCATGGCCTCGCCTGTTCTGGAGCTCGCGCCGCAGTACGGCGTAGAGATTACCGTGCTTCCGGGTGTAACCGCCGCCTGCTCGGGCGCTGCCCTGTTAGGCTCGCCGATCACGAGCGATTTCGCGGTCTTAAGCCTCTCCGATCTGCTGATTCCGATGGAAGAGATCGAGAAGCGGACCGAAGCGGCCGCACGGGGCGGGCTCTGCGCCGTGATCTACAATCCCGCCAGCAAGAAACGCGCGGACTATCTGCGCCGCTGCTGCGAGATCTTTTTGCAGTACCGCCCCGGGGATACCGTCTGCGGCATCGCCCGGAACATCGGCCGGGAAGGGGAAAGCGTTCAGACGCTGACGCTGGCGGAACTGGCCGAATACAAAGCCGATATGTTCACCACCGTTTTTATCGGCAATGCTTTCACCCGCCTGATCGGCGGAAAAATGGTTACGCTTCGGGGGTACCGGACATGAAAGAAAAGCTCTGTCTGTTTGCCGGAACGACGGAAGGCCGGCGTCTGGCCGATCTGCTGCACGGCGAATATGATCTCACGGTCTGCGTCGCGACCGAATACGGGGAGATCCTGCTGGACGGGATCCCGGACATCACGGTCCGGCCGGGCCGCATGGACGAGGCGGAAATGGAGGCTTTCCTGAAGGACGGCGGCTTTGACCGCGTCGTCGACGCAACGCACCCCTATGCGGACCTTGTCACCGAAAACATCCGGACCACTGCCGAAAAGACCGGTCTGCCTCTCCTGCGCGTGCTGCGGGAGAGCGAGCCGGCTTCGGGGCGGATCCGCTATGCCGCCTCCGCGGAAGAAGCCGCGGATTTTCTGGCTTCGCACGAAGGCAATATCCTGCTGACGACCGGGTCCAAGGATCTTCCCGCCTACGCCGGCCTCGATAAGGACCGGCTCTGGGTACGGGTCCTGCCCGCTGCCGCTTCGCTGGAGAGCTGTGCCGCGATCGGCCTGACCCCGTCACACATTCTCGCGGTCCAGGGACCGTTTTCGAAAGAGATGAATCTGGCCATGCTGAAGATGTGCGACGCCCGCTTCATGGTCACCAAGGATTCCGGCAGAAACGGCGGCTTTAACGAAAAGCTCGAGGCGGCCGCCGAAGCCGGCGTCCGAACCGTGATTATCGGCAGACCGCCGCAGACGGAAGGCGTCACTTTTGAAGAAGCGGTGCGGCGCCTGAGCCGCTGCCGGGAGAAAGCGCGGATCGATCTGATCGGCCTCGGTCCCGGCGGCAGGCAGCTGCTGACCGCCGAAGCAAAGGAGGCCCTCCGAAACTGCGATGCCGTCATCGGTGCCGCTTCGGTCACCGCTCTGCTGGAAGGAACGGAAAAGCCGGTCTTTCACGCTTTTCAGCCGGAGGCCGTGCGGAACATTCTGGAGGAACACCCTTCCTTCCGCCGCGTCTGTGTTGTGATGCGCGGCGATACCGGCTTCTTCAGCGGTGCCAAAAAGCTGACCGAAGCCCTGGGCGCTTACCGTGTTGAACTGCTGCCCGGGATCTCCTCCGTGGCGCTTCTCGCAGCGCGGCTGGAAATTTCCTGGGACGATGCGGCTCTCCTCAGCCTGCACGGACGGGAAGGCTTCCTGATCCAAACCGTTCTTTCCTCCCGCAAGACCTTCGTTTTGACCGGCGGGCAGAACAGTGTCTCCGCGATCTGCGAACGGCTGTGTGAATACGGCCTGGGAGGGCTCGCTGTCACGGTCGGAGAAAATCTTTCTCTGCCGGAAGAACGGATTGTTAAAGGCACCGCCGAAACGCTGCGGGGCACCGACTTTGCGTCGCTTTCCCTGCTCTATATTGATAATCCTGCGGCCCGCAGGCCCTTCCGCGTTGGCATCCCCGACGAGGAATTCATCCGCGGAGATGTTCCGATGACCAAGTCCGAGGTCCGGGCCGTTTCGCTCTCGCATCTGGCGCCGGAAGACGGGGCCGTGATTTACGATATCGGGGCCGGGACCGGCTCCGTCGCGATCGAGTGCGCCTTAAACGCGCCGCACGGGACCGTCTATGCCGTCGAAAAGAAAGCCGAAGCGGTGCAGCTCATCGAACAGAACAGAAAGAAATTCGCGGCCGAAAACCTGACCGTCGTTGAAGGCAGCGCGCCCGAGGCCCTGAAAGATCTGCCGGCACCGGACTGCGCCTTTATCGGCGGCAGCTCCGGGAACCTGAAAGAGATCGTTCAGGCTCTGCTGGACAAGAATCCGGCCGTGCGGATCGTGATCAACACCGTCACCCTGGAGACTTTTGCCGAAGCCCTGGCCGTAAAAGACCGATTCGGCTTCGAAACATTCAGCTGCGTGACCGTAAGCATCACGCGCTCGCGTCCGGTCGGCCGCTATCAGATGCAGACCGCCCAGAATCCCGTGCAGGTCATCACCCTGCAGAAAAAGGCCCAAAATGCGTGACTATCTGATCTGGCAAAGCGCCGCCCTCCTCACCGGCTTTCTGATCGACTGCCTGCTCGGGGATCCCTACTGCCTCCCGCACCCGGTTCGGGCCATCGGCAAACTGATCGATGTGCTGGACAAAAAGCTGCGGCACGGGGAGAAGGATCCGCGCGATCTTTCCCGCGGCATTTTGACGGTCGTGACCGTCTGCCTGATCTCCGCCGCGGTTCCGGCTGCCGTGCTGTACCTTGCCCGACGGCTCTCGATTTGGCTCTGGTTCGCGGTAAACAGCCTGATGTGCTGGCAGCTTTTAGCCGCCCGGCAGCTGGCAAATGAAGGGCTCAAGGTCATGAAGCACCTTGAGGCCGGCGACGTGGAAGGCGCGCGCACCGCGGTATCCTATATTGTCGGGCGCGACACGAACGTGCTGGACGATAAGGGGATCTGCCGCGCAGCCGTCGAGACCGTGGCCGAAAACAGCTCCGACGGCGTCATCGCCCCGCTCTTCTGGATCCTGCTCTTCGGCGTGCCCGGCGGCTTCTTCTACAAGGCCGTCAACACGATGGACTCGATGCTCGGCTACAAAAACGATGCTTATCTGTATTTCGGGCGCGCTGCCGCAAAGACCGACGATTTCGTCAATCTGCTGCCTTCACGCCTTTCCGCCTGGCTCATGATCCTCGGCTGCCCCTTCTGCGGACTGGATCAGAAGAACGCGGTCCGGATTTTTAAACGGGACCGCTTCAGGCACGACAGTCCCAACTCGGCGCAGACCGAATCCGTCTGCGCGGGCGCGCTGCGCGTGCGGCTGGCCGGCGACGCCGTCTACGGCGGCATTGTCAAAAAGAAGGAATTTATCGGCGATCCCCTGTGCGAAATCGAGTATAATGATATTGCCAAGACCGTCCGGCTGATGTACGCCGCCACGGTGCTGATGCTGATCCTGATCCTTGTGATCCGTCTGGGAGTTTTCTTATGCTTTTTCAACAGATAAACCCGCACGGCGGCGACACCTTCGCCCGCCCCGGCGCACTGGATTTTTCTGCCAATATCAATCCGTTCGGCATGCCGGAGCCGGTTCGGGAGGCCGCGCTCCGCAGCATTGACGCGGCTGTGGCCTATCCGGACCCGTACTGCCGCTCCTTAAAAACGGCGCTGGCGGAAAAGAAAGGGCTGGATCCGGACAGTCTGCTCTTCGGAAACGGCGCGGCCGAGCTGATCTTCCAGTTTGCGGCCAGCCTTCCGAAAGGGAAAAAGGCGCGCATCGTCTGCCCCGCTTTCAGCGAGTACGAAACGGCCTTACAGGCGGCCGGGATCCCGGCGGAGCCGCTGTTTTTGTCCGCTGAAAAAGACTTCGTTCCGGATGAAGACCTCCTGCGGGCGGATCCCAAAAGTTGCTCGGCTCTTTTCGTCTGCACGCCAAACAATCCGACCGGACAGATGCTGCCGCCGGGACTGCTCGAAGCACTGGCGGCGCGCTATCCCGCCGTCCTGTGCGATCTCAGCTTCCTGGAGCTGTCCGATCATCCCGGGCAGTACGATATCCCCGCTCTCTCGGCCCGGCATCCGAACATCGTCTTCCTCTTCTCCTTTACAAAGAGCTATGCGGTTCCCGGGCTCAGGCTGGGCTATGCGGTCTGCCGCGACAGAGCGCGGCTGAAAAAGATGTCGGAGGCGTCCCCCTGCTGGAACGTTTCCGTCCCCGCGCAGGCGGCAGGCCTCGCCGCCCTGGACTGCGAAGACTGGCTGAAGGACTGCGCCGCCCGGATCCGCCGCGAACGGGAGCGGCTGAAAACCGAGCTTTCGGCCTGCGGCCTGAAAGTCTTAAACAGCGAAGCCAATTTCCTGTTCTTCCACAGTGAAAAACCGCTGGCCGCCGCGCTGGCCGCCAAAAACATTCTGATCCGCGACTGTTCGAATTTCCGCGGCCTGAAAGAAGGATATTACCGCGCCGCCGTACGGACCCGGCCGGAAAACGACCGGCTGGCCGCCGCCATAAGGGAGGTACTTCTATGAGCAAAGCCCGCCCGATCATGATCCAGGGTACGATGTCGAACGCCGGCAAAAGCCTGATCTGCACCGCGCTCTGCCGCATCTTCAAACAGGACGGCTGGCGCGTTGCGCCGTTCAAATCCCAGAACATGGCCCTGAACTCCTACATCACGGACGAAGGCCTCGAGATGGGCCGTGCGCAGGTCGTCCAGGCCGAAGCGGCCGGGATCCGGCCCTCCGTGCTCATGAATCCGATCCTGTTAAAACCGACCACGGACGTAGGCTCGCAGGTCATCGTGAACGGCGAGGTCCGCGGAAACATGCTGGCCGCCGAATATTTCCGCTGCAAAAAGCAGCTGATCCCCGACATCCTAAAGGCCTATAATACGCTGGCGGAGCAGAACGATATCATCGTGATCGAAGGTGCCGGCAGTCCGGCCGAGATCAATCTGAAGGCTGACGATATCGTCAATATGGGCCTCGCGAAGATGGTCTCCTCTCCTGTCCTTCTGGTCGGCGACATCGACCGGGGCGGCGTCTTTGCCCAGCTTTTCGGCACCGTCGAGCTGCTCGAAAAAGCCGAGCGGGCCATGGTCAAAGCGACCGTCATCAACAAATTCCGCGGAGACGTGGAGATCTTAAAACCGGGTCTGGATATGCTCTATGACCTGATCCATATTCCCTGCGCGGGCGTCGTACCGTATGTCCGCGTCGATATCGACGATGAGGACAGCTTAAGCGAGCGCCTGACCGCCGGAGAGCGAAAAGAGATCGATATCGCGGTGATCCAGCTGCCGCGCATCAGCAATTTCACCGATTTTTCGCCGTTTGCGCGCTATTCGTTCGTCTCGCTGCGGTATATCCGGCGGCTGGCGGATCTGGGCGATCCGGATCTGATCATCCTGCCCGGCACCAAATCGACGATCTCGGATCTGAAGTGGCTGCGCCAGAGCGGCCTCGAAGCCGCCGTCAAAAAGGCGGCCTCCCGCGGCGTTCCCGTCTTCGGGATCTGCGGCGGCCTGCAGATGCTGGGCGAGACGGTCTCCGATCCCTTTGACGTGGAGGGCGGCGGCGAGATCGCCGGCATGGGACTGCTTCCGCTCAAGACCGTCTTTGCGCCGCAGAAGACAAGACTGCAGACCGAAAACGTTTTTTCAGGCCTGAGCGGGATCTTCGCAAGTCTGAACGGCCTGCGCTACAGCGGCTACGAGATCCATTCGGGCGAAAGCAGCAACGCGGAAGGCGTGATCCAGGCAGGATCCGTCTGCGGCAGCTATGTCCACGGCCTATTTGACGAGAGCGGGATCGCGTCAGCGGTCGTCAGGGCGCTCTGCGAAAAGCGCGGCATCCCGTTCCGGGAAGATGCCGTCTACGATCCGGCCGCCTATAAGGAAACCCAGTACGACAAACTGGCCGACGCGGTCCGGAACGCGCTGGACATGGACCTGGTCTATCGGGTTTTAAAGGAGGGCGTATGATCCATCTTTACTGCGGGGACGGAAAAGGAAAGACCACGGCCGCCTGCGGCCTGGCGATAAGGGCGCGCGGAGCCGGCGGAACCGTGCTGTTTGTCCAGTTTTTCAAGAGCGGCCGCTCTTCCGAGATCGCTTCGCTGGAAGCGCTCGGCATCCGGACCCTGTTTCCCGCCGTCCATTTCGGGCGCTTCCGCTATTTAACCGATGAGCAGAAAGCGCTTGTCCGGGAAGAGTACAGCCGGATGCTCGGCGCCATCCGTTCGGAGGCCGCCGATTACTCGCTGATCGTTCTGGACGAAGCTGTCTCGGCCTGCCGTCACGGGATGATCGCCCTGCCCGAGCTGCTTTCCCTGCTGCACGACGAAGGACAGGAGCGCGAAATTGTCCTGACCGGCCGCGATCCGACGCCGGAGCTCGTTGAAGCCGCCGACTACGTGACCGAAATGCGCAAAATAAAACACCCTTATGACAAGGGTGTGGGGGCCAGAAAAGGCGTCGAATTCTAAATTTCAGAACCGCTCATATGAATGTGCTTCGGTATCAATCAGATACCCTCTTCCGTTTTCGGGCTGCCATTCGTAGCGGTTCTTTTCTTCTGCGCCGAAAAGCGCATCCATAATGACCGCGATCACGCCGCCGTGGGTCACGGTCAGGGTATCCCGCCCGTCCTGAAGGATCCGCTCCAGGGCCGCCTCGACGCGCACCTGCATCTGGAGCCCGCTCTCGCCGCCCGGCGTCGGATTGGCCTCGTTCCAGCCGGTGATCCAGGCGATATATGCCGGATCCTCTTTTAATTCTTCGTAGGAATGCATCTCAAAGGCACCGAGGTCCATCTCGCAGAGGGCTTCATCCGTCTCATAAGGCACATTGCCGTACAGGATTGCCAGCGTTTCCCGGCAGCGCTTTTTCGGACTGATCAGGATCCGGAAGCCGGCCGGATCCGGGCAGATCCCCTGCTCCTTCAGTCCTTCCAGTTCTTTTTTTCCGCTTTCAGAGAGCGGCAGATCCGTCCGCCCGCAGTACAGGCGTTTTTCATTGGCCTCGGTCTGGCCGTGCCGTATCAGGATCAGCTTCATTCTTTTATCCTCTGCGGGATCCCGCAAAACAGTCTGGTTACACAATCCGCCTGCGCGGAAAGATACGCGCACAGACGTCCCGTTTCTTCGCGCCATTTCCGCATTTCCGCCTCCAGCGGGACGACCCCGCAGAAAATATCGGCACAGAGTATGACGCCGCCCTGCCATTTTTCCCGGTTCTTTTCGAAGATTTCCACCGGATCCGCGCCGTTTCTTATGCACCACAGCACGAATTCTTCGGTCTTGTCGATGCACTTTGCACCAAACACAGGCGGCTCCGTCTCGCGGCAGGTGAAAATATCCGCCTCGCTTAGCCCGTATTTTTCCTTCGCGTATTTCAGCTTTCCCTGATATACGCCGCCGATCACCAGCTCCATGTTTTCTCCTTTACAGCAGGGCCAGGCAGACGATGCCGCAGAACTCGGCAAATGTCATCGCATAGCCGGAAATATCGCCGGACATGCCGCCCAGGGAGCGGAAGGCCCGGATGAGATGCAGGGCGTATCCCGCGATCACCGCGGCCGAGACCCAGCCGTACCGGCCGAGGAACAAAAAGCCCGCCGCGACAGTCACCGCCAGCACCGCAAACAGGAAAATGACGTGCGAGCGCTTAATCCCCTGCCGGTAAGGGCCGGCATATTCGCTCGTGGAAAGCGGCCTGAGAACTGTCACGCAGAGCGCTGCCACCGTCCGCGATACCACCGCGATGATCAGGAACGAAAACAGCTCCGTCTCGGGCTTTACCGAAGCCAGGGCCGCAAACTGCCCGATCATCAGCAGGGCGGAAAAGGCCACCGCAAAGGAGCCGACGTGCGGATCCTTGAGGATCCGGAGCCTCTCCTCCTTTTCCCTCCAGGACCGGACCGCATCGGTCACGTCCAGGTATCCGTCCAGATGGATGCATCCCGTGATAAGAAACGGAAACGCACAGAGGCAGGCTGCCCCGAGCAACGAAGGGACCTCCCACCGGTGGAGAAGAAAGGCCAGAAGCGTCCACAGGCCGCCGATCAGAGCACCCACGAAGGGCAGGCAGAGCGTCATGAGCGGCCGCGCGTCCTCGTCCCACTTTTTCACCCTGACCGGGATCGCGCTGAACATCGAAAGCGACATCAGAAAAGCCCGAACGATCTTTTTCACGCCCCGTGTCCTCCTTTGTGATAAACAACATTCCCCGCGCAGAGCTCGATCACCTGATCGCAGACCTCTGCAAGCGCCTTGTCCAGAAAGGCCAGCGCCTCCCGGAAGGCTTCCGTTTCCCGGCTGTAGCGCGCCGCGTCCGAATAAATATAATCCGTCACGAAGACCGCGTGCTCCGCGCGCCGGACGATCTGGAGCAGCCCTTCCCGGCAGCGCTCAGGCGCCCCGGGATCCGGCGGATCCATAAACGAGTGCGGATACTGCTCGTTTAAGAGCAGCGCGGTCAGGCTGTCGATCAGAAAGCAGCCTTCCGGCTCCGCTTTTTCCAGACACGCGGCGATATCCCGCGGCTGTTCGACCGTCACAAAGCCCTTCCCGCTGCGCTCCGCGATATGCTTCCGGATCCTGGCCCGGTCTTCTTCATCGAAAGGGATCATCGTGGCGACATAGTAAAGCGGTCCGCCGGCGGCCAGGCGCATCGCCTCCCGCTCCGCGAACGCGGACTTTCCGTTTTTGCAGCCGCCCGAGATCAGGACCTTCACTCTGTTCCGCCTTTCGGACCCGCTGCGCTTTCGCGGCGCAGCTCGTCCAGGTAACTGTCATCTATATCTGCTTCTTCAAACGTGGCCATTTTCTCCATGACCGCACACGCGGAATCGATGATCTTCATTGCGATCGGGCAGCCGCTGCCCTCGCCCAGCCGCATCTGCAGGTCAAACAGCGGCGCCAGACCCAGCTCGCCTGCCGCGATCAGGTATCCTTTTTCGCAGGACTGATGCGAGGCAAACAGATACGGCCGCACGTTCGGGCAGAGCCGCACGGTGCAGAGGGCCGCCACAACGGAAATAAAGCCGTCGATCACAGCCGGGATCCGCTGTGCGGCACAGCCGATAAAGGCGCCGCACATCGCGGCGATATCATAGCCGCCGACCTTTGCCAGCACGTCGATCGGGTCCTCCCGGTCCGGACGGTGCTTTTCAAGCGCCTTCCGGATCACCTCTGTTTTCCGGGCCAGCGCCGCGTCGGTCAGTCCTCCGCCGCGCCCGGTCACTTCCTCCGCGGAAGTTTCCGCAAGCGCCGCCAGCACCGCGGAAGAGGTCGTTGTATTCCCGATCCCGAGCTCCCCGATGCCGATGATCCCGGCCCCATCCCGGACCGCTTCCTTCACCGCTTCCGCGCCGGTCAGGATCGTCTGGACGGCCTCCTCGCGCGGCATCGCGGGACTTTTCAGCAGATTGGCGGTTCCACAGCGGATCTTGCGGACAAGGATCCGCTCATCCGTCACGCTTCCGTTGATCCCGACATCGTACACGCGCACCCGGCAGCCGGCTTCGGCCGCCAGCACGCCGGCGCCGGTCTTTCCGGCGGCCAGATTCTCCGCCTGGATCCGGGTCACTTCCTGCGGCGACACCGAAACCCCCTCTTCCACAACGCCGTTGTCCGCGCAGAAGACCAGAAGCATTTTGCCGTCATAATGATTTCGGACCTTTCCGCTGATCCCGGCCAGCTGCACCGAGATTTCCTCGAGCCGGCCCAGGCTGCCCAGCGGCTTTGCCAGCCTTCCCTGACGCGTCCGGGCGGCCGCCATCGCGGCTTCATCCGGCAGCGGGACCCTGGTCAAAAGCTCCTGCAGAGCCTTCTCCGCCTTTTTGGCCGCTTTCTGCCGCTTTACGGCTCTTTCGCGCTTTAAGCGGTTCTGCTCTTTGCGGTCCTCGCCCCGGCTCTCTTTCAGCCCGGCCGCTTCCAGCGCTCTGGGCCAGGGACCCAGAAACGCCTTCACGGCAATGATTTCCTCATTGGAAAAGTCCGCCCGCATCGGCAGGCGATCCTCTCCGTTTTTCCGTATGCTTTTCTGTTTTTCCCGAAGAAGGGCTATACACTCTTCCCGGGTATACTTTTTCGCTTCCATTTCGTCTGTCCGTTTTACGGCTTAATCTTTTCCAGCACCTTCCTGTACGGCAGGAGCATGCCTTCCGTCATACTGACCTTTGATTTCTGCATAAGCTTCGGATTCTTCATCATGGCCCCGACCAGGTACATCGCCGCGACCCGCCCGCGGTGCTTCTGCGGGAAATCGTAGAAACCGTGCGCCTTATAGAAGCGGTGATCCTCCCGCATTAAGCCCTGCATCTGATAAATCAGGTCGCGGAAGATCTTCAGGCCCCCGACGCCGTAGAAGTTCGCCGGCTCGCCGTAATGATGCCGGACGGCATAGTCCAGGTTTTCCGCCAGCGCATCGATCTCCTCCGGCACGCCTTCATTCGAAGCGATCCCGGCCAGATAGTTGCCGCCCACCTGCGCGCGGGCTTCCATCAGGGTCTGCAGATTCGACTCGGCACTTAAGAGCCCGTCCACGAGATACCCCACCGGCTTGCCCATGGTCACGGTGCGGTGGCCGTTGCAGAACTGGCGGTCATCGTAGAGTTTGAAACGGTATCCCATGGAATGATCCTGGATCCGGTACGCATAGACCGTCGCGTCGGCCGTCTGGATCTTCTCGCGCAGGAAGCTGTCAAAGCCGTCTTTATAGATGCAGCTGCCGTCCGAGGCGCAGTGGAAGCAGCCCAGGCAACCGCCCGCAAACGGGAACTCCCGCAGATCGACCACATCGCAGTCATAGTAGGAAAAGGCCTTAAAGCGGTCAATCATGTTCCGCAGCCGCCCGCTGTCTTCCCCGAGATCCGTTACGATCACGATCCGCCCCTTGCTCCGTTTCGGCCGGGAATTGGTCGGGACAGGAACAGCCCTCAGTTCCCCCCGGGCCGCCGGCTGCCGCACCGGCTGCGCCAGGCCCTTCCCCACGGACCAGAGAAGATGCCCGAACCAGGTCCGCGCTTCCTCCTGCCCCTTTTTGTGCAGAAGATCCTCCATGTCGGCCGAGAGCCCCCGCACATATTTAAGGCCCAGATCCGCGCAGTTTTCGCGGATGAACTCATGCGCCGTCGTATCGTAAAAATGCTTGGAAGTCGTGAGCTGCGAGGCAAATTTCGCAGAAAAATCCGGCCCATTTTCCTTCATCAGCTCCACAAAGCGATGCAGCTGGGCCGGTACCAGAAATGTATAGACAGGATAGGCAAACAGGATCAGCTCTGCCTCGGCAAGAGCCTCCCGTGCCTTCGTAAAATCATGTTCGAACGCCCGGACCTTCTGTCCGACGTTTAAAAACTGCCAGCTGTGATCCGGATACAGCTTCTGCAGATACAGAACGGTCTGCAGCGTGATGCTGTTATCGCCGGCCGGCGATCCGTTTAGCACCAGAATATTCATTGAATTCTCCTTTTCGGACGGGAATGCCGCCTTAGTGTCATTTTAACACATTTTTCGCTTCCTGCCAAACACCGCCTGCGAAAAGTCCGTCATTCAATAATAATCTGTGGGTTCTGTACCGGTTCAGATGCTCTTTCCGGTCTTTTTCTGATAATCTTCCAGCGCCGCCTGAATGGCTTCCTCCGCAAGGACGCTGCAGTGCATTTTATAATCGGGCAGCCCGTCCAGTGCCTCTGCCACTGCCTTGTTGGTCAGCTTTTTCACCTCACTGACCGGCTGACCTTTGATCAGCTCCGTCGCCATCGAGCTGGACGCGATCGCGCTGCCGCAGCCGAACGTTTCAAATTTCACGTCCTGAACGATTCCGTCTTCGATCTTTAGGTACATCTTCATAATATCGCCGCATTTGGCGTTTCCGACTTCACCGATCCCGTTGGCGTCCTCAATCACGCCGACGTTGCGGGGATTGCGGAAATGATCCATCACTTTTTCACTGTACAAAGCCATTCCGGGTCCCTCCTTACAGTATAAACTCTCTTTTACCCGTCATCAGATCTCTCCAGACGGGAGAAAAGCCACGCAGATATGTCACCACCTCTGTCACCGCGCGAATGATTTCATCCGTCTGTTCTTCGGTAATATCTTCCCCTATGCTCAGCCGAAGGGAGCCGTGCGCCACATCGTGTACTCTTCCGATCGCTAAAAGGACATGGCTCGGATCCAGCGATCCCGAAGTACAGGCACTGCCGGACGAAGCGCAGATGCCCTTATCATCCAGCAGCAGAAGGAGCGATTCTCCTTCTATCCCCTCAAAGCAGAAGTTCACGTTGCCCGGCAGCCGCCGTGTCTCGTCTCCGTTTAAGGCCGAATGCGGGATCTGCCGCAAGCCCGCGATCAGTCTGTCCCGCATGACGGTCAGATGTGCCGCGTTTTCTTCCCGCTTTGCCGCCGCTTCCTTTAAGGCCTCCGCCATGGCCGCAATCCCGGGCACGTTCTCGGTTCCGGCCCGTTTGCCGCGCTCCTGCGCTCCGCCTTCGATCAGATTGGTAAGCAGGATCCCCTTCCTCGCATACAAAAAGCCGACGCCCTTGGGGCCGTGGAACTTATGGGCCGACGCAGACAGCAGATCGATATTGTCCTCCGCGACATTCACGGGGATATGTCCGACGGCCTGCACCGCATCCGTATGAAACAGCACCTTCCGGCTGCGGCAGATCGCGCCGATTTCCCGGATAGGCTGGATCGTTCCGATCTCATTATTCGCATACATAATCGTCACGAGGCAGGTATCCTCCCGGATGGCGGCCTCCACCTCCTCCGGAAGCACGATCCCGTTTTCATGTACGTCCAGCAGCGTGATCTCAAAACCTTCCCGCTTCAGCGCTTCCAGCGTATGCAGTACCGCATGATGCTCAAAGGCAGAGGAGATGATATGCCGTTTGCCTTTTCTCCGGCCCAGCTCCGCCGCCGAGCGGATCGCCTGGTTGTCGGCCTCGCTTCCGCCGGAGGTGAAATAGATTTCACGCGGCTGCGCTCCGATCACGGCAGCCACGTCCTCCCGCGCTTTTTCAAGCACCTCTTTGGCTTTTTGCCCGTGCAGATACAGGCTGGACGGGTTTCCCCAGACTTCATTCAGAAGTGTGGTCATGGTATGAACAGCTGCCTCGCTCATTCTGGTCGTGGCAGCGTTGTCGGCATAGATCATCCTGTTTTCCTCCTTTTGGCAGATCACAGCTGTATTATAATCCTATTTACCTACCGTGTCAATAGGTGTAAAGAAAGTATATTCTTGTCCTGTTTTGGCCCTGTTCTCCCTGAAAAAAGAAGGCCTTGATTTACCTATTTACCTACTATATAATAGGGGCACAGGCAAAAAAGGAGGCATCCGTATGATCTCAACCAGAGGACGCTATGCGATTCGTGTCATGATCGATCTGGCGGAAAACGATACCGGCAGCTATATCCCCTTAAAAGAGATCGCTGCCAGACAGGAAATTTCAAAAAAATATCTGGAGATCATTGTGAAAGATCTCGTTTCAGGCGGTCTCCTGGTCGGTGTCAGCGGCAAAGGCGGCGGGTATAAGCTCTGCCGGAAGCCGGAAGAGTATACGATCGGAGAAATCCTTGAACTGATGGAGGGACCGCTGGCTTCCGTTTCCTGCCTGACGGACAAATCCGCTCCCTGCCCTCGGGCTTCTGTCTGCGAAACGCTTTCTCTGTGGGCGGAATACGACAGACTGACCCACGATTTTTTCTACAGCAGGCATCTCAGCGACTTTATTAAAAAATAACCGGCCTTCTATTTCAGTTTCCGAACGGTTTCGGCTCACCGCTCCTGTTCAGTTTTCGGACGGTTTCAGCTCACCGCTCATGTAATGACGGCGGCAGAGCGCAATATAACTCTCGTTGCCGCCCAACTGGACCTGCGGGCCTTCCCGGATCACCTTTCCGTCCACGATGCGCGCGTTGAAGCGCGCTTTTTTGCCGCACCAGCAGATCGTCGCGATTTCCTCCACCTCATCCGCCAGTTCAAACAGGCGGGCAGAGCCGGGGAACAGACGGGACTGGAAATCCGTTTTCAACCCGTAGCAGATGACCGGGATATTCAGCCCATCTACGATCTCCGTCAGTTTTTCGATATATTCCGGGGCCAGGAACTGGACCTCGTCTATGATCACGCAGTCACAGGGACCTTCTTTCCGGGCCAACAGGCTGTCGATGAGATCCTCCGCCATCCGGCAAGGCGCTTCGAGTCCGACACGCGAGCGGATGATGTCCTCGCCGTCCCGCGTCTCGATCCGGGGCTTGCAGAGGACGGCCGTCTTGCCGCGTTCCATGTAATTATGTTTGACCATCAGCGCGTTGGCGGTTTTGGAGGCGCCCATCGCACCGTATCGGAAATACAGTTTAGCCATTTATCGCTTCCTCACGGAGATTTTTCTATAACAAAATATAGTGAAGGAAGGACGGAAAGTCAAGGGAGGAGTTCGGTCGGGCGGTATCAAGTCGCCCCCGCCCGGCCCTGCGGGCCACCCTTCCCCGCGTCCGGGGGGAGGGTAAGGACGACTTGCCTCCATTTACTAAAAAAAATTCAAAAAATAGCACTCACCTCTTGACAGTGCTAACAATTTGTGCTATAGTGCCTTCAGAACAAAGGAACAGAGACGATCCGGGACAGCTCCCGGATCCGAAGCCTCCGTCCCAATGCTCAAAACATTACAGCAATGGATTGAGTAAAGGAGGAAATGACCTATGTTGTACCCGAGTATTTTTCATGAAGACCTGTTTGACGATCTGCTGAGCCTGACGATGCCGGACTTTAACGAAGTGGACCGGAAGCTCTACGGCAAGCATGCCGCCCGCGTGATGAAGACCGATGTGCATGAACACGACGACCGCTACGAGGTCGATATCGATCTGCCGGGCTTCAAGAAAGATGAAATCAGCCTGAAGCTGGAAAACGGATATCTGACCATCAGCGCCGCAAAGGGGCTGGACAAGGACGAAAAGACCAAGGTCGGCAAGCTGATCCGTCAGGAGCGCTACGCCGGAGCCATGGAGCGGACCTTCTATGTAGGCGATGATCTCACCGAAGAGGATATCAAAGCCAAATTCGAAAACGGTGTCCTGGCACTCAGTATCGCAAAGAAGGATGCCCCGAAGCTCCCCGAAAAGAAGCTGATCCAGATCGAGGGATAAAATAGACCGGCGGTACAGAAACCTGCCGGCAAGAAAAACAATCAATAGGAAAGCGGTCCGTCGGGCCGCTTTTTTATTCCTTTCGGATCTCGTAATAGATAAGATCTCTCTCTCGATCAAGATAGGTCAGTTCCTTCTCCGAGAAGCGGCTGTAACTCATACCGCATTTTTCCATGACGCGCCGGGATGCCTCGTTACCGGTAAAGAAAGATGCGGAAACCGCTCTCATGCCCTTTTCCCGAAACAGGTATTCCAGGAACTTCCGGACGGCTTCGGTCGTGTAGCCGTTTCCCCACCAGGCCGATCCGATTCCGTAGCCGATCTCACAGGTCTTATCTTTCTCGTCGAAATACAGCACGATACCGATAAGCCGTCCCGTTTCTTTTAAGCGGATCGCAAACAGATCCTCTCTTCCCGGATAGGAAGAAAAATCGAATTCCTCCAATGTCTCCGCATAGCGGCAGATGAAGGTCTCCAGCACCTTTTTATCGTGCGAAATATTGATAAAGTAATCCTCTTTATCCGTCTCCCGGATCGGATCTATGATCAGTCTTTCCGTTTCCATGTGTTTTCAGCTTTCATCCGGGGCAGCTTTTCCGGTCCCGGAGCTTTCCTCCCGTTGTTTCTCCGTTCTTTTTCTATATATCACATGCGGCGGCCAAATTCATCCGCCTTCCGAAAAATAATCGCCGTATGCTTTACTCTGTTAAAGTTTTCTTGACTCTTTCTCTCTTTTCGTGCTATATTCCGTTCATGATTTCTCTTTCGAGATCCACCTGAAAGGAGAACCAAAATGGCTGTTATCTATCAAAATGCACTAGAACTGATCGGGAAGACGCCGCTGCTGGAAGTCGGCCGCTTTATGAAAAAAGAAGGTATTGAAGACGCCCGGCTCCTGGTCAAGCTGGAATACTTCAATCCGGCCGGGAGCGTAAAGGACCGCGCGGCCCTGTACATGATCCTGGCTGCAGAAAAAAGCGGGCAGCTTAAGCCCGGCGGGACGCTGATCGAACCGACCTCCGGCAATACCGGGATCGGACTCGCCTTCATCGGGACGCAGCGCGGCTACCGCGTGATCCTGACCATGCCCGAAACCATGAGCCAGGAGCGCCGGCAGATGCTGGCGGCCTACGGGGCTGAGCTGGTCCTGACCGAAGGCGCCAAGGGTATGTCCGGCGCGATCGCCAAAGCCAAAGAGCTTAAGGCCAAGATCCCGGGAAGCTTTATTCCGGATCAGTTCGGCAATCCGGCCAATCCGCAGGCGCATTATGAGATGACCGGTCCGGAAATCTGGGCAGATACCGACGGAGCCGTAGACGTTTTTGTCGCCGGCGTCGGTACCGGCGGCACCGTGAGCGGCGTCGGCAAATATTTAAAAGAGCAGAATCCGGCTGTCAAAGTCGTGGCCGTGGAACCGGCTACCTCACCCGTCCTTTCCGGCGGAACCCCCGGCCCGCATAAGATCCAGGGCATCGGCGCCGGCTTCGTTCCGGGCGTTTTCGACCGCTCGGCAGTCGATGAAATCCTGCCCGTTTCCTCCGAAGATGCTTTCCGCACCGGCAAAACGCTCGCGCAGACCGAAGGTATCCTCTGCGGCATCTCCTCCGGCGCGTCCCTGTACGCCGCGTCGGTCCTGGCGCGCCGCCCCGAAATGAAAGGAAAGACCATCGTCGCCCTCCTGCCCGACTCGGGCGACCGCTACCTCTCCACGCCGCTCTTTTCCTGAAAGAACCGGCTCCGGCAGAAAGGAATATTTATGACATTCGCGCCTAATGAACCCGCTCCCCTGACTGCGCGCGTCGAAGCCGTCATAGGAGAAGTCGTAAAAAGCTTTGACGAAGGAAAATACATCGACCGGGAAAACACTTTCCGGCATCCCGATGAGGAAGCCGTGCTGCATATTCTCTCTGAGCTGCGGCAGGTCATTTTCCAGGGCTTTTACTCCAAGACCAAATACAAGGTGCTGACCGCCGGCAACCACCTCTCGATGCTGCTGGAGGATATCCTTTTTATTCTGTCCCAGCAGATTGCACTGGTCCTGCCCTATGACAGCCAGCGGACAGGCTGCTCGGACGAAGAAAACGAAAAGCAGGCCATGGAACTGGCGCTCGAATTCCTGCGCCGCCTTCCCGGAATCCGTTCTCTGCTGGAAACCGACCTGGAAGCCGCCTATGACGGAGATCCGGCTGCCTGCCACCGGGACGAGATCATCTTCTCCTATCCGGGCTACTATGCGATCTTTGTTCACCGGATAGCCCATGTACTGTACCGTCTCGAGGTGCCGCTTCTTCCGCGTATGATGTCGGAGCACGCCCATCAGGTCACGGGGATCGATATTCATCCCGGGGCCCAAATCGGCGACCACTTTTTCATTGACCACGGGACCGGCATCGTAATCGGCGAGACCACGCAGATCGGCCGGCACGTCAAGATCTATCAGGGCGTGACGCTCGGCGCCCTCTCTACGAGCGGCGGCCGGGCTCTCAATAACATGAAGCGTCATCCCACACTGGAAGATAATGTCACCCTTTATGCAGGCGCCACGATCCTGGGCGGCGATACCGTGATTGGGCAGGGGGCCGTCATCGGCGGCAACAGCTTTATTACTGCCTCGGTGCCGGCCGGAGCCCGCGTCAGCATCCAGGAACAGGAGGATTAAATGAAACTGTCTGTTTCCGATCTTGAACCGTTCTGGCAGGGAAGCCTTTCCCGTACCGTTTCGGAAGATTCCGTTATTCCCGAACGTTTTACGCCCCGTCAGCTGGCAGTCTGCGCATTGAGCGGGACCTTCAGCATCCGAGCCGGGGCTTCGGCCGGTGTCTGTCTGGCCTTTCGGACCGATGCCGACGCCCTGTCCTTTTCCTACCGGCTGAGCCCCGGTTCCACGCGGGATTTCTACAGCTTCGATCTCTGGGCAGACGGAGAACTGCTTAAGACCGTCCCCGGCCTGATGTCCAAAAAACCCGCCGGAAAACTATGCTTTTCCCTGCCGGAAGGCGCACACGAGCTCCGGCTGTATCTGCCCAATCTGCAGCGAACGCAGCTTGACGGGCTGGAGCTGGCCGGTGCCTCTTTTGTCAGGCCGCTGCCCGTCAGACGGCGCCTGCTCTGTCTGGGCGATTCCATCACCCAGGGCTTTCTCGGCCACGTCCATTCGAACTGCTATGCCTCCCGCCTGTCCCGCCTGCTCGGTGCCGAACTGCTGAACCAGGGCATCGGGGCCGAATGTTTCCACGCGGAAAATCTGGATGAGGACCTTCCCTTCCGGCCGGATTTCGTCACAATCGCTTTCGGGACCAATGACTGGAGCTCCCGCCTGAGCAACCGCACACCTGAGCAGTTTGTACCGGAAGCCCGGCGCTATCTGGAAAAAGCGGCTTCCATTTTTAAAGACAGCCGTATTGCGGTCATCACGCCTCTTCACCGCCTGGACGAAGATAAAATCCCCGAATGGCCCCTTTCTCAGGCCCGGAAGCAGCTGGAGGAAGCCGTTTCTAAGATCCCGGGGCTTTGCCTTATCCGGGGCGAGACGCTGATGCCGTTCGATGCCGCCCTGCTGGAAGATCATGTCCATCCCAACGACAGCGGTTTTGCTGTCATGGCTGAAAATCTGTATGCTGCCCTGCCCGAAAGCTGGAAACGGTAAGGAGAAAGCGCATGTTCGACTATCCCTTTACTTTCAGCTTCATGCAGGTCCTGGTGCCGGCTGTATTTATCCTGTTTCTTGCAGGCTTTATCATCCTTCTGGTCATTCAGATCCGGAAGAAAAACCGGGACGAGAACACACCTATCCTGAACGTCCCGGCCCGCCTGATCAAGAAATACGAAAAAATCCGGCAGGAGCAGCAGCCCCTTGCCGGCGATTACAGCGGCGGGCACGGTTTTTCTACCGTCCCGGTCACCGATTATTATCTTGTTTTTGACGCGGAAAGCGGCGAGAAGATGGCCTTCACAGTGGAGGCAGAAGAATACGCGCGCCTCGAAATCGGCAATCGGGGCATGCTGTATTATCAGGGGAGCCGCTATCAGAGATTTGAATTAAACACCTGAGATCAGGTCCGCTCTTTCTGCGGCAGCCAGGCCACCAGGTCTTTCACATAGCGCTCCGGCAGATTGAGTGAATACTCGCCGTGATACAGCCCCTCTTTGACCTCCAGGCGGCTGCCCGGCAGCATATCGTGCAGCAGTCGGGCGGATTTTAATATCCGACCCGACTCTTTTTCGCCTACGATAATGCGAATGCCGTCGCCGCTGGTCGGAAGATCCTGCTTCAGGCCGTACGCCGCACTGGCTTTCAGGAAAGCAATCAGGTTCGGCTTGGCGATGACAGCCGTATCGCGGAAATATTCCTCAAACAAATCTTCGCGGATCCGGAGGCTGCGGAACTGCATTTTGGCAAACCAGTCCTTTTTGATCAGGCCGTAGCAGGTACCGCAGGTCGGTCCGACCGCCGCAGCCGTCAGCTTCGACGGAATCACAGAGGCGCTCTCCACGACCGCATAGCGGCAGATATCCGGCCGCCGTGTAAGAATCTCGACCAGCACCTGTGCACCGAGCGAGAGGCCGCCCATCATCAGAACGTGCCCGCCGAACTGCCTGTCGATATAGGAGATGATCCGGTCGGCATTCGCTTCGATGCTGACGAAATCGGCATCGCTCGCCGCATGCCCGTCCAGCGTCGGCAGCACCACATGGAAGCGATCACCGAGCAGCTCCGCCTCTTTTCTGAAATTCCACCACGAAAGGCCGCCGCCGTGCAGCAGCACGAGAACCTCTTTATTGTCTCTTCCGTACTCCATTCGCTTCATAAGCGCTCTCCGTTCCTTTCTTTCGCCAGGTCTGCCGGCGAAAATACCCTCTCTTAATCTGCTTTTCGCCAATCTGTCAGAGGAAAGTCAATCTCCTCTGTTCTCTCCAAAACTGCCTCTCCGCTGATCAGGATCCGTCCGTTTTCCAATAACATGCAGTGCAGCGTTCCGCCGCGCTCAGAGGCCTGATAAGCCTCTATTTCGCGCTTTCCCAGCACTTTCGACCAGTATGCCGCAATCTGGCAATGTGCCGATCCGCAGACCGGATCCTCCGCAATATCGTCGATCGGGAAAAAGCTGCGGGAAACACAGTCAAACTCCCGTCCCCGGGCCGTTGCATTCTGGCCGCGCCCGGCCAGCTCTAACAGCCGGGCCTGATCCGGCTTCAGCGCGCGCACCTGATCCTCCGTTTCAAAGACGCAGATCAGATCCAGACTCATGATCGCTTTCACCGGCCGGATCCCGAAAGCGCGCTCCATCTCATCCGTGACAGGGATCTCCTCCAGCGGATAGGTCGGAAAATCCATCTCGTAAAATGCGCCCCTGCGCATGACTGTCAGCTCGCCGCTGCGCGAATAAAACAGTATACGCTCACGGCCGGGATCGACAAACTGAAAAATGACATAGGAAGACGCCAGCGTGGCATGCCCGCACAGAACCTCTTCGTTTTCAGGGGTGAACCAGCGGATGCGGTACCCCGCGGCGTCTTTCACCAGAAAAGCCGTCTCAGAGAGGCCGTTTTTCCGGGCCAGCTGCTGCATAAGCTCCGCCGCCGGCCAATCCTCCAGCAGGCAGACCGCCGCCGGATTTCCGCGCCCCGAGACGTTTGTGAAAGCATCCACGATATACTGCTTCATCTTTTCCTCCCGGCTTAAGCGGGACAGCAGAAAGGCGGCCGAAGCCGCCTTTCCGTCCCTCATGGGGTTGGTTTATTCTTCCTCTTCCTTGCGCTTGGACATCACGCGAATTGTTCCGACTCCGGTACCAGCCAGCAGGAGTCCGGCAACCCACGGCACCATCTCGAAGCTGTCACCGGTATCGATGTAGGTGCAGGAGTTCGTGATCACGAATCCGTTCACCATGTCACCGCTGACCGTCGAGATGTAGTACTCGATCTTGATCTCTTCCACAGTGTAAGCGATCTCGTTGCCTTCTTCGTTTTGCACCGGCAGTTCCTTGAAGGTGTCGGTCCACTTGTTGTCTTCGCTCAGGGTCACGGTCTTGCCGGTATCCTTGCCGTCAGCCAGCAGCTTCACCGTGATGGTCTTCGGACGGGTATGATCAGGATCCACTTCATCCTTCCACTCCTTGGTCACCTTAACCTCGATAGGCGGCAGATGATACTCATTCGTGAAAGTGAAGGACGCGATATCCACGACTTCTCCGTCAACGCTTACGGTGCGGGTGTGTTCCATCTGCGTGCCATTCTGCGTGACTTCGTAGGTGATCACGTAAACCGTTCCGTCGTAGGTGTAGTTCTCCTGGCCGTCGTTTACTTCGGTAACCCAGTATACGTAGGTTCCGGCAATGTAGAACGTCAGGACGCCGAATTCTTTCGGTTTATCACCGGCCTTCGTCGTGACGGTGATCTTGGTGCCGTCCGCGCCGTCAGGCATCGGCATGTCAGCAACTTTCATACCTTCCACAGTTGTGCTCTTGGCTTCCAGCTGGAAGGTGAAGGTGCCAGCCTCTTCAGGCTTATCGCTGTCTTTGGACAGTTCCTTCACTACAGGCGGATCGTCAGTGGTAGGGTAAACCAGCGTGTTGGTGAGGGTGATGATGAACTTGCCCGGTTCAGTCTCAGACTCTACCGGTTTGCCCTGCTCAACAGTATAACCAGGTACTTCAAACTCATCAAAGCTGTATTCAACTTCCTTGCCGTTCTCGTACTTGTACAGGTTATTGAAGGTTACACTCCAGTTGTTGTCTTCATGCAGATTCACTGTCTGACCGAACGCAGCGCCATTCTTCATCAGCTGGACCGTGATCTCTTTCGGACGGATCTTGCCCTTGTCCTCATTGCCTTCGTCATCTTTGTCTTCCCAGACTTTAACGACACTAACTTTGATTCTCTCGGGTTCGTGCGTGTTGGTGATCGTCAGCGTGTCATTGTCGATCGACTTCTCGTATCCATCGACATCGTCTTCTTCGACCGTGTACGTGATTGCCTTACCGTCCTTGTACTCCGGCAGACCTTCGAAGGTGACTTTCCAGCCGTTCTCCTTATTAAGCTCGGCCGTGCGGTAGGTTTCGCCGTTCATCAGCAGGTAAACCGTGATCTTCTCCGGACGCTTGCCATCCCGGTTGTCGTCGTCCTCCCACTTCTTGGTGACTTCCTTCTTAATCAGGATGCTGCTGTTGGTGAAGGTAGCTGTGCTTTCCTCGGTAGTGATCGTGCCCGTGTCGCCCTCAGCTTCCGTGGTAAAGCCGGTCACAGCCTTTTCTTCAACAGTGTAAGTCACCGTTGTCGGAATGCCTTCGATCGTCTTGCTCTCGCCAGCCTTCAGGCTAATGGTCGCTACGCCGTCTGTGAAGACAACATCACTGTAAGTCTTGCTGATCTTCTCGCTCAGCGTGATCGTGAATTCGAAGCTGATGTTCTTGTCGGAATCCAGCGGGCTGACAACCGTCTTGGTAACTGTCAACTTGCCGGTTTCACGGGTATTGGTTACCTTGGCAGCAGCCGTCTCGTCTTTCTGAATCTTACCGCTGGCATCTTTGTACTCTACCGTAAAGCCTTCCGGTTCGTCTTCCTTCACTTCGAAGGAAACTCCATCCGGCAGGCCTTCGATATTCGCGGTCTCACCGTTCTTCAGCTCAACCGTTGCTTCGCCATCCGTAAAGGTTGCATCACCATACTTGCCGTTCACGGTCTTGTCGTCCAAAGTAATGGTGATCTTGTATGTCGCATCATTATCTGCCGCCAGATCGCTGACAACCGTCTTGGCAATCGTGATACCGCCTTCGTTGCGGGTGTTCGTGAAGATAGCCTCTTCACCAGCCTCGGTAACGGAACCTGATTCTTTACCGTTGGTTGTGGTTACGAACGCCTTGTCTTCAGTCTCTTCAATCGTGTACTCAACACCCAGAGGCAGGCCGGTGATAGTCTTGCTTTCGCCGTCTTTCAGAGTGATGGTAGCAACGCCCTTTGTGAATTCAACCGCATCAAAGGTTCCGGTGATCGTTTCATCTTTCAGCGTGATCGTGAAGGAAAATTCCTTCGTATGATCCGTTTCCGTCGTGGACGTAACCTTCTTGGTCACGGTAAGTTTGCCAAGCTTACGGGTATTAGAGATGGTCACCTCTGCACCGGCTTCAATCAGTTCTGTTTCAGTGGTGATTTCTCCTTCAACCGTGTACTCCTCACCAGGCGCGGTTTCTTCAACCTTATAGGTTATCGAAATCGGCAGGTCTTTCGCAGTCTTGGTTTCGTCAGCCTTAATGGTAAACTCTGCTACGCCGTTAGTGAAAGTCATATCACCGAAGGTACCGTTGATGTTGGTGTCGCTCAAGGTTACTTTGATGGTATATTCTTTCGTGCTGTCAGATCCAGCAGGGCTGGTCACGGTCTTCGTGACTTTCAGGTCTGCTACTTTACGGGTGTTCGTGAAGGCAGCCGTACTCGCGGTCTTTTCAATCGTTCCGGTATCACCGGTCTTTTCAGTGGTGAAGCCGTCAGCAGCCTTTTCTTCAACCGTGTACTTAACCGACGTAGGCAGGCCAGCAGCCGTCTTGGTCTGACCGTTCTTCAGCGTGAAGGTTGCAACGCCTTCCTTGAATTCCATCTCGCCGTAAGTACCGGTGATGGTCTTGTCATCCAGCGTGACGGTGAATTCGAATTCAACATCCGCATCCGCTGCCTTCTTGGATACAACCGTCTTGGTCACTGTCAGACTACCGTCCTCACGAGTGTTCGTGAAGGCTGCCGTACTCTTGGCATCGGAGATTGTTCCGACGTCACCCTTCTTGGTCGTCAGCGTGAATCCATTCTTGTCCTTTTCAGTAACAGTATAGGACAGTGAAGTAGGCAGGCCTTCTGCCGTCTTGGTTTCGCCGCCCTTCAGCTTGAAGGTCGCTACGCCGTTCGTGAAGGTCATCTCACCGTACTTGCCATTGATGGTCGTATCGTTCAGTTTAACCTCAAACTCGAACTCTTCGTCCTTATCTGCGGCCTTATCGGATACAACCGTCTTGGTTACTTCAAGATCGCCCGTCTTACGAGTGTTCGTGAACGCTGCCGTGCTCTTGGTTTCAGAGATTTCTCCGGTCGCGCCGGTGTTTTCAGTCGTGAAACCATCTACGGCCGTTTCTTCTACCGTGTACTCAACCGTCGTAGGCAGACCAGTTGCCGTCTTGGTTTCGCCATCCTTCAGTGTGAAGGTCGCTACGCCATTCTTGAATTCCATCTCACCGTACTTGCCGTTGATGGTCTCGTCATCCAGCGTGACAGTGAATTCGAATTCTTCGTCTGCATCTGTCGCCTTGTCAGATACAACCGTCTTGGTCACTTCCAGATCGCCCGTCTGGCGGGTATTCGTGAAGGTCGCCGTACTCTTGGTCGTAGTAATTGTACCTTCCGCATTTTCGCTCGTTGTGGTGAAGCCTTCTGCGCCAGGTTCTGTCACCTTATAGCCAACCGTCGTAGGCAGGCCCTTAGCGGTCTTGGTTTCGCCATCCTTCAGCTTGAAGGTTGCAAGACCATCCGTAAAGGTCATGTCGCCATAGGTGCCGTTGATGCTCACATCCGTCAGCGTGACAACGAATCTGAACTCTTCGTCCTTATCCGCCGCCTTATCAGACACTACCTTCTTGGTCACTTCCAGATCGCCCGTCTCACGGGTGTTCGTGAACGCCGCCGTGCTCTTGGTCGTAGCAATTGTGCCTTCTTCACCTTCGGATTCCGTTTCGAATCCATCCACCGCTGTTTCAGCAACCGTGTATGTTACCGAAGTAGGCAGGCCTTCCGCCGTCTTGGATTCGCCGCTCTTCAGCTTGAAGGTGGCAACACCGTTCGTGAAGGTCATCTCACCATAGGTACCGGTAATGGTCTTGTCATCCAGCGTGACAGTGAATTCGAACTCTTCGTCTGCATCAGCCGCTTTTTCGGATACAACCGTCTTGGTCACTTCCAGATCGCCCGTCTCACGGGTGTTCGTGAATGCCGCAGTGCTCTTGGTCTCAGAGATTTCTCCGGTTGCGCCGGTGCTTTCAGTCACAAAACCATCTACGGTCTTTTCTTCTACCGTGTACTGGACCGACGTAGGCAGGTTGACAGCCGCTACAGTCTGACCGCCCTTCAGCTTGAAGGTTGCGACACCATTCTCGAATTTCATATCGCCGTAGGTGCCGGTGATGGTCTTGTCATCCAGCGTGACAGTGAATTCGAATTCAACGTCTGCATCCGCTGCCTTCTTGGATACAACCGTCTTGGTCACCTCCAGAACACCTGTTGCACGGGTATTCGTGAAAGCAGCTGTACTCTTCTCAGTGCTAATCGAACCGGTGGCACCTTCATACGTTGTTGCAAATCCGCCATCAGCTTTTTCTTCTACTGTGTAACCAACTGTCGTAGGCAGACCGGTGGCAGTCTTGGATTCACCATCCTTCAGTGTGAAGGTCGCAACGCCGTTTTCGAAGGTCATGTCACCATACTTGCCGTTGATGGTCTTGTCATCCAATGTGACAGTGAATTCGAACTCAACATCCTTATCCGCTGCCTTATCTGATACAACCGTCTTGGTCACTTCCAGATCGCCCGTCTCACGGGTGTTCGTGAACGCCGCCGTGCTCTTGGTCGTAGCAATTGTGCCTTCTTCACCTTCGGATTCCGTTTCGAATCCATCCACCGCTGTTTCAGCAA